>Ga0268264_10000045_pt1:0-360000 | contig 364764 bp, 337 predicted proteins | sample KBSSwiS32_FD_190357 | JGI IMG/M metagenome (GOLD analysis project Ga0268264, IMG submission 190357) | Switchgrass rhizosphere microbial communities from Kellogg Biological Station, Michigan, USA - KBS Switchgrass S3-2 (SPAdes) (version 2) | ecosystem: Host-associated > Plants > Roots...
CGGACCAGGAATTCGTCGTCGGTGCTGTAGCCGGCCTCCGCCTGCGCCTCGAAGGCGTCGCCCGGGCGCTTGTTGATGATCTGGATCACCCCGGCGGTGGCGTTCTTGCCGAACAGGGTCCCCTGCGGTCCGCGCAGCACTTCGATGCGTTCGACGTCGGCGAAGTCGCTGACGAACTCGCCCTGCTTCGACAGCGGCACCCCGTCGACCACCACCGCGGTGCTCGGCTGCACCCCGCCTTCCTGGGCGTAGGAGGAGACGCCGCGGATGCTCACGCTGGTCGCCGCGGCGGTGAAGCCGGCGGTGAACGTCACCGAGGGCGTCAGCTTGAGCAGGTCCTGCGAGCTGGTGACGACGGACTGCTCCAGCCTGGCGGCGCTCACCGCCTGCACCGAGATCGGCACCTCGGTGAGCGACTGCTCGCGACGCTGGGCTGTGACCACCACCTCGTCGATGGTGGCCGGTTGGGCCGATGGTTGGGCGATTGCTGTGTTCGCGCCACAAATCGCGATGGCGGCTCCCGCCAGCCAGATGTTTCGAGACATAGGCTTTCTCCCCACGGCCTCGAGGTTCGTCCAATCAATTGGCGCGAACAGCGAGACTTGCTTCTCCCGGCCGCCGGCGGTTCCGGCGAACATTCTTTCCCGAGCCGTTGATCTCGATTGATCATCACGAGCGTCGGTCTAAGCTCGGACTAACTCCGCATGAGCCGGGGCTGTAAGGTGAAAGCCACACCACCTAGGGGAAATGCCCATATGTCGGTGCGCCTGACGGACGACAGTCCCGGAACCCGCGTTGCGGCCCGCCCGCCCTGGGGTCGGAGGTAGCTATGTCGCGCCTGGAGCGGCTCTTGCGGTTTTCGGCGGTGGCCGAGGAACTCTCGTTCAGCCGGGCGGCCCGTCGCCTCAATGTCGACCAACCGTGGCTTTCACGGCAGATCCAGCAGCTTGAAGCCGAACTGGGCTTCGCCCTCTTCCACCGCACGACGCGCAAGGTCGAGCTCACGACCAAGGGCGGCGTGCTCTACGAGCAGGTGCGAGAGATCACGGCGACGGTGGACCGGACCCTAGACACGGTGCGGGCGCTGGGCCGACAGGAGCTCTCCCTAACCCTGGGGGTGCAGCCCTATACCTTCTGGTTGCCGGCCCGGCAGAAGCTGATCGCGCAGTTCGAGAGCGGCCACCCTGGGGTGGCCCTGTCGTTGACGAACAACTACACGCCCCGACTGATTTCCAAGCTGCGCCGCTGGGTGCTGGACCTGGCGCTGATCCCCGGGCCGCTGAGGCCGCTTCCGGACATGGAGGCGCTTTGCATCAGCGAACAGCCCTTGCGTCTCCTGGTGCCCTTGGAGGATCGCCTCGCACGCAAGCCGAGCGTCAGCCTGCAGGATCTCGTGGGCAAGAAGATCGTCACCTTCGACCAAAGGCTGAACGGCTCCATGTACGAGGGGCGCTACGGCGCGATGATCGACGCAGGGGCGATCCCCGTGCTCGGCGCGGAATCCGGTCTTGGTCTCTACCATACGGCCAAGACCAACCGCCTCATCCTGCCGGCGTTCGACTGGCCGCACGCCGACAAGACGCTGCTTCAGGACTTTGTCTCGGTCGCCCTGGAGCCGGGCTTTCCGACCGTCACCCATTGGTTGGTCCGGCGCAGGGAAGAAAACTCACGCCCCGTGGAATGGATGTGGGCGCTGGCTCAGGAGCTGAATCGAGAGGTTGATGCGCCCGACAGCGACCGCCGACCGAAGGCCGCGAAAGGCGTTCGGCCGCGCGGAGCGGCTTAGGAAGCGCGCTTGACGCGCGATGAAGGTCGGCCAAAGCGGCGCAGCGGCGCTGTCAGTTGAATGAGAACTTGTCTCCAGTTTGCGCAGTGAGGGCAGGGGGGCGTGGCCTAGGCCGCGAGGATCTGCCACACGGCCAGGGCGGCCGAGCGTCGTTCTCGATAGATCTCCCGGCTGACGAGGTGGCGCTCCGATTCGAAGTGATTGTGGAAGGCGGCGTGGGTTGAGGCGAACTGCTGCAGCGTCTTCATCCGCCTGAACCGGAGCATGGCGCGCTCTCGTCGTCGGAAGGGTTGGTGCGAGTTCTCAGCCCGGTTGTTGGCCCAACGGCCGACCTCCTGGCGATCCGCGACGTTGAGCTCGCTCATGGCGGCCTTGTAGGACCGAAGGCCGTCGGTAGTGATGGCCTTGGCGCAGCCGTGTCGCTTCATCAGCTTCTTCATGAACTTCAGCGCCGCGGCCTTGTCGCGACCAGTGGTGACGAACGACTCCAGCACCTCGCCCTCGTGGTCGACCGCTCGCCACAGGTAGCGCATCTCGCCCTGGACCCGCACATAGACTTCGTCCAGATGCCATCGCCAGTGAGTGTGCTGGCGCATGGCATGGATACGTCGCCTACGGATCTTTGCAGCGAACATCGGACCGAAACGGCCTACCCACTTCCTCACCGTCTCGTGGCAAATGTCGATGCCGCGCTCGAAGGCTAGGTCCTCCACGTTCCTCAGCGAAAGCGGGTGGCGGACGTAGAGCATCACCACGAGCTGGATCACCTCAGGCGAGGAGTCGAACCAGCGAAAGGGATTGCCGGACTTCGCCATGAGGCTGGCCGATAGGGTGGGTCGCGCGCTCAAGCAAGTTTGCGCTGACAGTGCCCCGCCGATCTATGCGGACGCTGGTGTTTGATCGCGGCAAGATCGCGAGGGCGGTCAGCCGCCCCGGAATTGGACGGACTTCTGGTAGGTATATTCCCACAGGCCCTCATGGCCATACTCGCGGCCATAACCCGAACGCTTGATTCCGCCAAAGGGCGCGTTGGAATTCATCCCGCCGCCGCTGCCGTTGATGTGGACGCCGCCGGTGCGCAGCTTGCGGGCGATCTGGAACGCCTTGCCGACGTCGGCCGAATAGATCGCGCCGTTCAGCCCGAAATCGGACTTGTTGGCGATGGCGATGGCTTCCTCGTCGGTGTCGTAACCGATGACCACGGCGATGGGGCCGAACACCTCTTCCTGGGCGATGCGGTAGTGGTTCTCCACATCGTCGAACAGGGTGGGCTCATGGAAATAGCCCTTGGGCAGATGTCCCGGCCGCTTGCCGCCGGTGACCAGCCGCGCGCCTTGGTCCAGGGCGATGGCGACGTAGTCTTCAGTCTTCTTGCGCTGCGCGGCGCTGATCACCGGACCCATCTGGGTCGCCGGATCGGCAGGGTTGCCCACCTTCAGGGCCGCGGCCGCGGCGCCCAGCTTCTCCACATAGGCCTTGCGGATGGAGTTATGGACGAGGTGGCGGGTGGTCAGCGCGCAGCCTTGGCCAGCGTGCATGGTGAAGCTGGCGAGACCCCAGCCGACGGCGCCGTCGAGATTGGCGTCCGGCCGCACGATCAGGGCCGACTTGCCGCCCAACTCCAGCAGGACCCGCTTCAGGGTCGGCGCCGCCTGGGCCTGGATATAGCCGCCCACCACGTCGGAGCCGGTGAAGGTCACGAGGTCCACCCGCGGGTCGGAGGTGAGCATCTCGCCCACGTCGCTGCCGCCATTGACCACATTGAACACCCCCCTGGGCAGCCCCGCCTCCTCGGCGGCCTCGCCTAGGATCAGCGCCTGGAAGGGCGTCAGCGGCGAGGGCTTCAGCACCAGAGTGCAGCCGACGCAAAGGGCCGGGACCACCTTCGAAAGGTTGATCAGGAAGGGATAGTTGTAGGCGGTTATGGCGCTCACCACCCCGATGGGCTCGCGCATGACCACGCCGGCGCCCAGGATCGTCGTGTTGTTGGGGCCCGCGTTGTACCAGACCGGCAACGACTGCTCGGTGGGCTGCTCCATGATGCTCAGGTAGTACTGAAAGTGCCGCATGGGCGTGGCGTACTGGTGCGTCTGCGCCAGGAACACAGTCGCCCCGGCCTCGGCCGTGATGATCGCCTGGATCTGTTCCTTGCGGCGCTCCAGCGCCTCGTAGAACTTCTGCATGTAGACCTTGCGCTCGACCATTGCCATGTTCGGCCACGGACCGTTGTCGAAGGCGTCCCGCGCTGCGCCGATGGCCGCGTCCACCGTAGCCTTGTCCGCGACCGGGACTTGGCCAATGCTCTCCTCGGTCGCCGGGTTCAGGACGTCTTCGACGGACGACGAGGCGACCCACTGGGCGCCGATGTAGAGATCTTTCGGAATTTTAATTGTCGCGGTCATGGGGCCTCAGTTTCACGATGGAAAAAGCGTGTGATGCTGAACTTCAACGGTCGTATGTTGGCGCGCTTGGCGAGTTGCGCCGCGCATGACCAGTTGGAAATGCGCGATTACCCTGCAGGCGCCGGAAAATCCAAGCTTGCGAACTCTTGGTGACGGAGGATTCGAGCACTTCGCCCTGTGGTCTACCGCTCGCCAGAGGTAGTGCATCTCGCCGTTGATCTTCACGTAGACCTCGTCGAGACGCCACTTCCGGCGCAAGCTAATCGAACCTGCTACTTCGCTCCTAGGTTTGGGCTGACAGAGCCCTGCCAGGCGTTGCTGAGCCAGACGGCGCCCAAGTCGCGACGGCCGCGTCGCCTAGCTCGGAGCCCAATGGGTCGCCGGCATTTTGCGCGGCTCTGCGTCGTCGCGCCAAAGGGTGACGCTGCCCCCGGCGGCCAGCTTCTGCGCCCACCACCACGGCGCCCGGGTGGGCTTGGGGCATGGGAGCGCTTCGACGCCCCTCTCTTGCAAAGTGCGCTTCCACAATTCCGTATCGCCGGGGTAACCCGAGCCCTCGCCCGCCGTGAAGCCATAGAGTTCGCAACCTTCCTCACCGGCCTCCCATGGCCCGAAGATGTCGCCGTATTCGAGCATGATGTGCGTGCCGGCTCGCGCGACAATGTTTCCGCACCTGATTTCGCCCTTGAGGATCAGGTTGATGTGGTCGCCGTGATGCCCGTGGCTGGGGCTCCAGGCGCCCGGATCCCACTTGTTCCAGTAGGCGACGTATCGCGGCGACATCTCGATCCACTTCTCCCAGATCGAGGCGATGCGACCATCGGCCAGCCGGTAGCGCGTCATCTCCTCCGCCGGAACCTCGTCCAGGTGCTTCAGGCTCGGTCCGCCACGCATTTATCACTCCCGTAAGTTGGATGTCTGAATAGACTACGCAGTCTATCAACGACGCCACGTGACATCTTTTGCCCATATGGTCAACGGGCGTAGGGCGCAGACGAGCGCGCGGGACGCCGCCGACGATGCCCGACTGATCATCTATGGCCGCCCGTCGAGCCAGCCCTCGAAGGCAGTTTACTGGGCGTGCCTGCTGAATTTAAGGGAAGGGGTTTTGACGAACGGTTGTTAACCGGGCAACTCCGGCATGGACTACTTGGTCAGCGCCGCCCTGGCAGCCGTGCGCCGCGGCGCCTTCCGCCCGGCCGTCGTGCGCTTTCCCGGTAGCGCGCCACCTGGCGAATAATCGGCTTCAGAGGGAGGAACTAGGCGGAGAAGCGCCAGGATCGACTCCGGCAGCGTCGAGAATGGGTCAAGAGAATTTTCCGCCCGCGCATCGATCATCGCGCCATGGACAAACCGATCAACCGCCATCGTCAACCACTTTGCCATGTCATCTTCCGGACTCAATCCGGTAAATTGACTAACGGATTTTAACATTATTTCCGCATGATCATCCCGACATCTTTTAACTTCTTTAAGCGCTGAAGGGAGGGTGCCAATTTCAAGCGCCATATTGAAGTTGCCGGGAACAAATCCCATCTTCGCCAGTAATCGCCTTTGGTTCATGCCGAACCATTCAAGGTGTCTTTTGAATTTTTCTTCGAAATCCCCCTCACCATCATAGCTTGAGAGAATTTCTTTCCGCATATCGGCCCACAAGGACGTGATAGTAGCTATCAGGAGCTCCTCTTTTGAGGAAAAGGCGTGGTAAAAACTTCCCTTTGGACGCTCCGCCGCTTCACAAATCGCGTCCACGGATACGGCATTGTACCCGTGCCGCCAGAAAAGAACCGTTGCCGAGCGGATGATGCGATCACGTGTGGACATTGAGCAAAGGTAGCCGCCAAGCCATCCCCTCACAAGGCGGCTAGACTGTGTGGTCTATGGGCCGTATGGTCCGCGCCGCTGCACGATCCTCAAACGGACCGGCAGCCTGACGGGGAAGGGAAACCACATGCTCAAAACAGTCTTGTTTGGCGGCGTCGCGCTGTCCGCGGTCCTGTCGCTGCCTGCATCGGCGCTTGCTCAAACCGCGCCGGCCCGCACCTCCGCCACCGGCGCCATTGAGGAACTTGTCGTCACCGCGCGTAAGACCGAGGAGCGCGCCCAAGACGTCCCCGTCGCCATCACGGCCATCTCCCCGATGCGGATGAAAGACCTGGGGATCAGCAACTTCTCGGACGTGTCGCGCTCGACACCGAACCTTTTCGTGACCCGCTACAACTCCAATCCCGCCTCGCCGCTAATCACCATCCGCGGCCAGGCCCAGCAGGACGTGACCCTGAACATCGACTCCCCCGTTGGGGTGTATGTCGACGGGGTCTACCTGCCCCACTCCTTCGGCCTGGACGCCGCAATGGTGGATATTGAGCGGATCGAAGTGCTGAAGGGGCCGCAGGGCACCCTCTATGGCAAGAACACCACCGGCGGTGCGATCAGCGTCGTCACCAAGAGCCCTGACCTCGACCAGTTCGGCGGCTTCGCCGACGTCACCCTCGGCAACTACGACTTCGTCGGCGTCAACGCGGCGCTCAATATTCCGCTGGTGAAAGACCAACTCGCCATGCGCCTGGTCGCCTCCAACAGCAACCACAACGGCTATGGTCGCGACGCGCGGGGCGGGGCGGTGAATGACGACCACTCGCGCTTCTATCGTGCGAAGATCCGCTGGGAGCCGAGCGAAACGGTCCATGTCCTGCTCAGCGCCGACTACCAGCGCCTGTGGAACCGGGGTTCCGCGATCCATCTCACCGAGGTGAACCCCTATCCTTCGACCGTGCGCAACACGCCGGCGACCGCGACCGGCTTCCTGCAGGTGCGCGCCGAGCGCGGCCTGCCCAACACCCCCGACGGCATCCTGGCGGCCCGCAACCTCCTGGCCACCTACATCTACGGCCAGCCCAGTGGGCCCAAGAGCTTCTACGATGGGAGCACCTTCTCCCCACAGGCAGGCCACTATGACGGTTGGGGGGCGTCGGCGGATATCGCCGCGGACCTGACCGATTCCATCACGCTGCGCTCCATCACCGCCGTCCGGAAATTCCGGCGAACCGATGTGATCGATATCGACGCCTCGCCGTTCACGATCATCGAGAGCCTCAACTTGGCTCACTCCACCAACTGGGCGGAGGAGTTGCAGCTCAGCGGTAGCGGCGAGCGCTACAACTGGATCGTCGGCGCCTACGCCAACTGGGAAGACGCGGACGACACGTCGCCGAACACCATTACGGTACCGCTGGTGAACCCCAGCTCGCCGGGCCGGAATCTGGCGGACCTCAAGCAGTCGAGCAAGGCCGTCTACGGCCAGGCGGGCTACAATCTCACCGACCAGGTCCGCCTGACGGCCGGCCTGCGCTGGACGTCGGAAACCAAGCAGAACACCTCGACGAACAACGCGGGGCCGGCGTTCACCTGCAGCATCCCGGTGATCCTGCGGCCCAACGCGGCCGTCTGCTCGGCGACGTTCAAGAACACCTACAGCGACTACTCCTACCTGGTCAGCCTGGACTACAAGCCCAACGACCAGATCCTGCTCTACGCCAAGACCTCGCGGGGCTTCAAAGGCGGCGGCCAGAACATCCGCGGCACGGGCACCCCGGAATCCTTCAACCCGTTCCGTCCGGAAACGGTCACCGACTACGAAGTCGGCGTGAAGTCGGACCTGCTGGATCGCCGGCTGCGGATCAACGCCGCGGCCTTCCATTCCGAATACAAGGACGTTCAGCGGTCCGCCCGCATCCTGGCCCCCAACGGCACGGTTGTCAGCCTGTTGACCAACGCCGCCAAGGCCCGGATCAACGGCGCAGAACTGGAGGTCACGGCCCGCCCGATCGAGCCGTTGACCTTGAACTTCAGCGCTGGCCTCACCGACGCCAAATACAAGGAATTCTTCGACGCGGCCCTGGGGGACCGTACGAACGAACCCTTCGCGCTCCCGAAGAGGACGTGGTCCATCAGCGGGTCCTACGTGATTCCGACGGACCGGGGCGCTGTGCGGCTGGCCGCGGACTACAATTGGCGCTCGCGGGTGGTGCTGGCGCCGGCCGCGGTCTTCAAGGACGCCGCCGCCCAGGACGCCTACGGCCTGCTCAACACCCGCGTATCCTTCAACCTGGACAGCGCCGACCTGGAGATCGCCGCCTTCGTGAAGAACGTCGCCGGCAAGCACTACTACTCGGCCGCGGGCTCCTTCGATAACTCGTTGGGCTACGACCTTCTGTGGGTCGGCAACCCCCGCACCTATGGCGTTCAGCTGATCAAGAAGTTCGGCGGCGGCTGATCCAACGTCCGGCACCTCCGGAGAAAAACTCATGAGACGGGCCGGTGGGGAATCCTCGCCGGTCCGTTTTGGGATTTGCCTATCATTGAGAACTGAGAGGCGGGTGGCAGGCGTAATCGCTCAAGAATGCTCGCCGCCAAGGGTCGCTGAGGGCCGCGACGCCATCCTGTCGTTCCGCAAGAACGGCCAGCCCCGTAACGCGCAGCACGAGGATTGTTCATGACAAAGAGCGCCAGGCTCACTGTGCACGTGCGTAGCGTGATGGTTTGGCGCAAAAAATGCCTGAGGACCATGGACCTTCCTGTGCATGCCGTTAGACTGATAAGTCTAATAGTATCGACCCGCCGCTGTCGACGCCCCTAGGTTGTCGGATCGTCTACGGTCCGCCTCCCTCGGCGGCCGGACCGTGAAAGCGCGTAACTGGGAGCGATTTTGATGGGGCTACCGCTGGAGGGCATCAAGGTCGTCGAGGTTGCGATCTGGGGCTATGTGCCCTCGGCCGGCGCCGCCTTATCCGACATGGGCGCTCAGGTGCTGAAAATAGAACCGCCGGATGGCGATCCGATGCGGCAGTTGACCACAAGCGGAGTGGCGCCAGGAACCGGCGGGTTCACTTATCTCTGGGAAATCTTCAATCGCGGGAAGAAAGGCTTTGCCTTGGACCTGGGGGTTGATGGGGCCGTCGACGTTCTTCACGAATTGCTCGACGACGCCGACGTCTTTCTCACCAATCTCCTGCCGCCGACCCGCCGGAAGCTGAAGATCGACGTGCTCGACATTACATCCCGGCACCCGCGGATAATCTATGCAACGGGTTCGGGCTTCGGGCCCAACGGACCTGAATCCGACAAAGGGGGATACGACGCCATATCCATGTGGGCGCGCGGCGGTGTTGCGTCCGCGATAACGCCGGATGAGTTACCTCATCCGCTCGGAATGCCCGGCCCTGCGTTTGGCGATGTCCTCAGCGGAGTGATCCTCGCGGGCGGCATCAGCGCTGCCATCGCACAGCGCGAGAGGACTGGAGAAACCTCCGTCGTGGACGGGGCTCTGTTTGCCACAGGCCTCTGGGCCATGCAGGCCGCCATCGTTGGCGCCTCCCTAAGCGGTCGTGATGAGTTGCCGAAGCGAACTCACGCCTCCGCCGTCAATCCCTTAAGCAATGCCTATGCCACCTCTGATGGGCGTCACGTCCTTCTCTGCATGCTGCAGCGCCAACGCTATTGGCATGACTTCTGCCTTGCCATCGAACGGCCGGACCTTGCCAACGATCCACGCTTCGAAACGGACAAGGCGCTCGCCGAGAATCTCTCGGCCTGCATCCAGGAGCTAGATGCCACTTTCGCCACCCGCACCCTGGAGGAATGGAAGCACAGGCTGGCCCAACAAAAAGGCCAGTGGGATGTCGTCCAAAAGGCCGGTGAGACGGTAAACGACGTACAGGCACTGGCTAATGGTTTCGTGCAAGATGTCGATTACAGTGATGGGCGCAGCCTGAAGATGGTCAGCGTACCGGTACTGTTCAATCGCAAGGCGCTCACGGCTCATCCCGCGCCGGGCCTTGGAGAGCATACTGACGGCGTGCTGTCCGCGCTCAGCTACGACGAGGAGAAAATCCTCGATCTCCGGATTCGGGGGGTCATTCTATGACCCGCCATCAGGTCGGCGTGGATCGGCGACGCGCGCAAGCCGCTCACCTGCCATGGCCTCTCCAGGTTCTCACTCTCCGTAGACCCCCTACGCTGCTCGGTTCTTATCGAAAGGAGCGTCCCCGATGACTTTCAATCCCCGTCCGGCTCAGGTTCTTGCGGACATCAACTATGTCCGCAATGCGCCGGCCCATGGCGAGCCCGAGCTGGAGTTCCATACTGACGACCCATCGCGGGACACGATGCAGGTGTTGCCGGGACGGTGCGTGACTATCACCGACGCAAGATCCGCAAACGAGACCTTCTCCATCGAAGGGAGCGGTTTCCAGCTGTGTCGCATGGAAACCAAGGTCGAGCGATTGGAAAACCTGCAACTGAACCCAGAATTGCTGGATCAGTATTGCCGGGAAGTAGAACAATTCCTGATGGACCTGACGGGTGGGGCGCGGGTCGTGGTGCGTCGTAACTCGGTCACCACCCGCTATGGCGCGCCCAAGGGCGTAAACCTGCCAAATGTGAGACCCGCGCTCTTCGCGCACGCGGACAATACGGACGCCTCGGCTCTTGAGGGGCCGCTGAAAAGCGTCTTGGACGAGTTGGAAGCCAATGGCGTCGACTTTGATCTGAACGAATTTAGCCGCTACGCCTACTACAACGTGTGGCGTTGCTTCTCACCGGCGCCTCAGGATATTCCGCTCGCCGTCTGCGACGCGCGGACAATCGATCCGACGGACGAGCTGGCCGTCAAATCCATTACGAACACCTCGCGGTTTGGCGTCATCACCCACGGTGTGACCCTCTACAAACATAACCCGAGCCATCGCTGGTATTACTATCGCGACATGGCGCCGGATGAGGTGCTGGTGTTCAAGCAGCACGATTCCAAACTTCCCCTGCGCCGCACGCCCCACACCGCCTTCATTGATCCGAGCTGCCCGCCCGGCGGGGCGACAAGGAATAGTGTGGAGGCCCGCGGGGCGGTCTTCTTCAAGTGAGCCAGAAGGTGCTGTCAGTCCAACGCGAACTTGTCTCCAGTTTGCGCAGTGGGGGCAGGGGAGGCAGCAGCCTAGGCCGCGAGGATCTGCCACTCGGCCAGGGCGGCCGAGCGGGTGCTGGCGGGCTAACGATAAAACGTCTCCGGTTTGGGCCTATGGGACGGCCCGAGCCGGGGAGGGGCCATGCATCCGATATCCTTCAAGCGTCACCGGTTCCCCCCGGATGTGATCTGCTATGCGGTCTGGCTCTATTTCAGGTTCACGCTAAGCATCCGTGACGTCGAGGAGCTGCTCGCCGAGCGTGGAATCGAGGCCAGTCGCGAGTCCGTGCGCTGTTGGGTTATCAAGTTCGGCCCGTTGATCGCGGCCAACCTGCGGCGCAGGCGATCTCCGCCGACGGGCAGGTGGCACTTGGACGAGATGGTGGTGAAGATCGGCGGCCGGAGAATGTACCTCTGGCGGGCGGTGGATGACGAGGGCGAGGTGCTGGACGTCCTGGTCCAGAAGCGGCGCAACCAACACGCGGCACTGAAATTGCTCCGAAAATTGCTCAAGAACCAGGGAATCCACCCCGCGACGATCACGACGGACAAACTTGCATCCTACCGCGCGGCGGCCCGTGTCCTGGGCCTTGCCAGCCGCCACCGACCCGGCGGCATGCGGGAGAACAACCGCGCGGAAAACTCGCATCCGGCTATCCGACGACGAGAGCGGAAGCAGCAAAAATTCAAATCGCAGGGCTCAGCGCAGCGGTTTCTCTCCAGTCATTCAGCGATCTACAGCACCTACAGGTGCTGTCAGTCCAACGGCAACTCGTCTCCACTTGGCGCACTGAGGGCAGGTGAGGGCGGGTGTTAGGCCGCAAGGGCGCGCCACTCGGCCAGGGCGGCCGAGCGTCGTTCTCGGTAGAGGTCTCGGCTGATGAGGTGGCGTTCCTGGCTGAAATGGTTGTGGACCGAGGCGTGGACAGAGCTGAATTTCTGCAGGGTCTTCATCCTGCGAAACCGCTCCATAGCGCGTTCTCGTCGTCGGAAGGGCTGGTGTGAGTTTTCCGCTCGGTTGTTCAGCCAGCGGCCGACCTCCTGGTGATCGGCGTTGCCGATCTCCTTCATCGCGGCGCCATATGAACGCAGGCCGTCGGTGACGATCGCCCGCGGTCTGCCATGGCGCTTCATGGCTTTCCTGATGAATTTCAACGCGGCCGCCTTGTCCCGCGCCTTGGTGACAAAGGATTCGAGCACCTCGCCCTCGTGATCGACCGCGCGCCACAGGTAGCGCATCTCGCCGTTGATCTTCACGTAGACCTCGTCCAAGTGCCAACGCCAGTGCGTGTGAGCGCGCATGCGCTGAACCCGCTTGCGGCGGATTTCGCCGGCGAACATTGGGCCGAACCGGTTCCACCAAAGCCTTACCGTCTCGTGGCAGATGTCGATCCCGCGCTCAAACAGCAAGTCCTCCACGTTCCGCAGCGACAGCGGGTATCGGACGTACATCATCACCACCAGGCGGATCACCTCGGGCGAGGAGTCGAAGTATCGAAACGGGTTGGTCGATTTGGCCATGACGGCCGCCTAAAGAGCTCCGGTTAGCGGCGGGCTAACTTTGGGCTGACAAGCCTGGGGTTCGAAGTGTCGGGCAATGTTCTGCAATTCCCGGATGGCGGTGCGCCCCTGACGCTTTGTCATCGACTCGATGGCATTCTGGCGATCTTTCAGGCGATCGAGGCTGGCGAGCTCTTGGCGGCGGGACCGGATTGCCCCATCGCACAGTTACACCATCGGACCGCCCTTTCGCTCCTCACCATCGCCGAGCGGGAGCTCACGGCCTTGCGGACCGAGGTGGGCGCTCAGAGAAATGCCATCTAGAAGCCGGAAGGGTGCTGTCAGGCAGGCGCTAACACATCTCCAGTTTGGTCCTGAGGGAGCCGGCCGGGGGGGGGATGGGGGGAATCGATTTCGTATAAAGGACATCGATTCCCGCCGGACGTGTTCCGCCAGGCGGTGTGGTTGTATTTCCGCTTCACGCTGAGCTTCCGGGACGTGGAGGAGCTGATGGCCCAGCGGGGGATCGAGGTCAGCTACGAGACAATCTGCTGCTGGACGCTGAAGTTTGGCCGGCTGTTCGCCCAGAACCTCCGCCGGTCGCGGCCGGCGCCCACCGGCCGCTGGCATCTTGATGAGATGGTCGTGAAAATCAGCGGCCAGCGGATGTATCTCTGGCGGGCGGTGGATGACCAAGGAGAAGTGCTCGACATCCTGGTCCAGAAACGCCGCAACAAAGGTGGCGGCGCTGAAATTGCTGAGAAAGTTGCTCAAGAATCAGGGCATCCATCCTGAGGCGATCGTGACCGACGGCCTGGCGTCGTACCGCGCCGCCCTACGCTAGCTGAGCTGTAACGACCGCCATCGCCCCGGCCGATTGCCGGACAACAACCGTGTGGAAAACTCGCACCTGGTCATCCGACGACGGGAGCGAAAGCAGCAGCGTTTCAAGAGCCAAGACTCAGCGCAGAGGTTCCTGTCCACCCACGCCGTTGTCTACAACGCCTTCAACACCCAACCCCACCTGATCCGCAGATCGACACTCCGGCAGTTCCGCGCCACGGCCCATCAGACGGGGGCGGGGGCGACCGCGGCTGCATGACGAAACGGCCGGGGAGGGGATCTTGCGATCCTGGCGGGGCAACCTGACAAGACCGCCGGAATAAAGCGAGCGATTACCTGGAGGACAGGGTGCCAAGCGGTGGGCGCCGACCAGTGACCTCAGCTTTCGCCTTTCGCCAATGCACGGCCCTGCGAAAGCGCGGCTCTCGATTGTAGCGCGACAATAGAATTCTTGTGGTTGCGCGGTCGTCTCGTATGGTGGGTATTTAAACAAGGCATGGGGGCCCTTGATGATCACGGAACCATCACGCTTCCTGACAACGCCAAGCGTATTTCTAACCTCGGCGCTCAAGGCGGTGCCTGCAGTCCGTTGGGCCGTCGGGCTCGGGGGCGTGACCGCGGTGGTGGCGCTCATTGCTGGCTTCCAGATTGATCTGCGGATCGCCGTCTTCGGCACGGCCTTGGTGCTTGGTGGAATGTTCGTCCTACTCGTATTCGCTCGCTTGGCGGCGATGGCTGGTGCCTTGTTGGTCGTTCCAGCCCTTGTGGCGACCTGGGCCCTCCTGCTGATCTTCATCGCGGCGCTGCTTTTGCTTCTCACGAGCTACTTCTTCCGCTGGCCCCGTTCGATCGAATCGGCCGTCGGCGCACCCGAGGTCAGCGGCCCGGGACGTATCCAGCCCGACAAGCCAATCGTTCCAGATCGTCCTCCGGAAAGTCCGACATTCGACGCCGCCTGCTATGCGGACGCGCTGAAGAAGTTGGTGGGACCATCTGACTTCAAGACGTCAGGCCGCGTCGATTGCGACGGCGGGGGTATCCGAGGGGATGGCGAGCATGAGGCCAAAACCGTCACGCTGAATGCGATCCCTGGCTTCGAGCTTCTGGGGGCCGCCACGCCGCATCCGACAAGCGACAACGGCGGGTCGGTGGGCGCTGTCAACTACACGCATGACGCCCAGGGGCGGATCGTCTCAGCGTCGGTGGGGATCTCCTGTCGGAGCCCGAACAGAATAGCCGGACCGGGGGCCTGGATGGCCATCGACCTCGGGGGAGTGCAGCAGCGGATAGTGCCGGTGACGCCTCAGGAAATCGTGCGACTCCAGGCCCAATGCCCGCCTCACGCGTCAGCCGAGGCCTTGAGACCGGCCGCTCCTTAATGTGTCCCTTAACACGCTGCCCTTCGGCTAGTCGGACGATTCCTCGGCGTCTGGCCGCGTCCGGAGTAGTCAACTTAACTCCAAAACAAGTATTCAGATGACCCTAGAGGTTGCACGACGGCGGCGATGCCGGTCGAAAATCCTGCAAAATCAGCCGGGCTCTCGCCGCGTATCCGCCCCGAAGTTGTCGAAAAAAGTTATCCTGACAACACCCGAAACGCGCGCGCGAGGATGGCCGCAACTTTCGACATAAATCAAGGCGAGAAACTCGCAGGAGTTGATTCGCGTCCCGGGTCGTGTCTTGCTTGTCGCAGATCGGTGGAGGGGGCCATGTCGAGCCGAAATCTCACACACGCGGCTCGAGCGGCGATCATCGCTGTGCCTCTCGGCTGTTTTCTCTTTCAGGTGAGTTCACTGGCGTTCGACTACATGAGATTGCGACAGCTTCCACTATACTCGAGCGCCGCTTCCATCAGAGAATTTGCAGACAGTCTGTCGGGCGTCACAGACGAAATGGAAGACCGAAATGCTTCTATTCGTGCCCTCTTGCGCGACCGAGCGACGATCGACATCGATATCGCGGACCGTTCTGAGGCCGCCCGAGCGGCGATCGTCGACGCTCGCAATTTTTTGCGGACGCGGTTGTCGCTAGCTCAGCAGCAGACCTCGGGTTTCGACAAGGCAGCAATTAGGTTTACCGATACGGACGCGGTGTTTAGCCACTATTGCACACCGCAGCAAAACATCGCTGCAAGTGGACTGAATTCAAACCCAGACAACGCGAGCGAAAGTTCGGGAATGGTCGAGGCAGATTCAGCAGTGCCCGTTCAACCGAAAAGAAAAATCAATCAGGAGAGTGTTGATTCTTTATCCGATTCGCAGAAAGCAGCGTTTGCTGCTGCGTGTGAGATCAAAGATGGCTACTGTAAGGATAATAAAGTAAATGAGGCTTTCGGCGTTCGGGCAAGGATGGTCTGTGCGCAGACTTCGCTTCAATCCCTACTCAATAGAAAAGAGGCAATTACCGCATTCTCCTATGATTCGTCAAGCTACCTCGTCGATGCGCTTAAACTGAAATATCCAAGCATCGAACGAGAAGATGTATTTTCAGCAATAAAAATATCTGAAGCCTATCGCGCCTTAACGAGGAGCGTGCCGGAAGACTGTGCGGTAGAATCTCCTTCCAAATGTAAAGCTGAGGTGGGTAAGAGAATTTGGTTGGTTGCGCAAACTTGGGACTTCGCGCTGGCAATTCCACTTGCGGTGCTATATCTAGCGCTTGCATTCATATTTGGAGGCCTTGGCAGCCTTGCGAATTACCTCTACGCCACTGTAGCTCCCGATGAAGTGGTGGCGACGCCGCAACAATCACCCTGGTTTGCTCTCGTAGCTGGCGGCGGCGCAGCCATATTGTCCCTACTAATCGTTATGGCTGGCTTTCAATTTTTGACTGTCGGCGTATCAGCGCCCGACCTCGCTTACCCGAATCCTCTCGTCGTCTGCGGCCTGAGCGGATTAGTCGGCCTCCGCGGTGATGGCGTGTTGAGCGCGCTTAAAAACTTGTTGGGCCGCTTCCTCACATCCTCAGATTCTTCGGAAAGGGGCAACGCGGCGGATGCTACAGCAGACAAGGCTGCAGCCGACCAAGCTGCAGCAGACAAGGCTGCAGCAGACAAGGCTGCAGCAGACCAAGCTGCAGCAGACAAGGCTGCAGCAGACAAGGCTGCAGCCGACCAAGCTGCAGGAGACAAGGCTGCAGCCGACCAAGCTGCAGCCGACCAAGCTGCAGCCGACAAGGCCGCAGTAGACCAAGCCGCGGCAGGCAAAGCTGCAGGAGACAAGTCTGGTGCCGAGAAGGGGGCCCACGAAGGCGGCACTCGCGATAGTACAGACAAGCCAGCCGAGTAGACGGCGTATTCAGGGAGTTTCGCCGCTTTTACACGGTGAGAAAATCGCTGGAAACGGCGCAGTCTTTCTAGAATGTGTTGATATTGAGTGGCATGTCTTAAGCTCTTGAGATAGTTGGCACTCTTCGGGGCGTCGTTAGCGCAAAATAGGTTAGTCCGCCCTCTCGCTTACGTCCCCCCAACCGTCGGGCAACAAAGAAGGAGCGCGTCGAGGGCGGTACGTGGAAAGCAGCCGTCGAAGGACCGCCAGAAGGCTTCTGACCTAACATAGCGGTTGCGTTGACAATGCCTCCCCCCAATGTCCCTGGCATCCACCGTGGGCGTCGCCGAGATGAGTGGTTGAGCCCAGGTGCCAAGGTGCCTCCAATTGTTCAGAGATTGCATGGCCACTCTTCTATCCTAGACGCGAATGCCCTTTTGGGGGGCGTTGTCAGCGCAAACAATTTTGAGGCAGCCTTCGGTTGCGCCTTACAGGCGGGAAGGGATCAGCAAATATAGTGAAGGGAAGGTCTCAATGGCGGTGGCTCATCCACGTTGCACAAGCCAAATTCTCATGCGTCGCCAGCTTGCGCCTCGACCTTGTGCCGTCAGGCGTGGACAAGACCCGGGGTTTGCAGCGACCTGTCGAAGAATTCTTCAGGGAACTCGCGTTGGAGCTGATCATCGACGAGCGCTACGGCTTCCTCGAGCGACGTCATACCAATTCCCATTTCCTCGAGCGCATCACGCGTCTTGGGCCCGATCTGGCCGTCAAGATTGCCGATCACCGCGCCCATCCGGATAAGGCCCGACTGGATGTAGGCGGCTTTCTGGTTGTCATCGAACCGGTCCACAGGCACCCCGACGCTCAAAATCGCGCTTGCTGCAGCGGCCTTGTACGGCTTGTCGAAGTTCGTCCCTTTCCCGGCCTTGTAATACTCATAGACCCGCTGATGGCTTCCCCGGCACTCAAAGTGCCAAGCTTCGCTGGCATTGGGATCGGGGGCGGAGATGATCGGGACCAGCTTGGCAGGCGCGGCCAGGTCCCAGAGGTCGCGCAGTGAGACGTGAATGCGACCAAGATCCAGATCGAAGGCGCGCCCCGCCTCGTGGAAGCTGCCGCCTGCCGGCGGGCTAAATGCGCTCTTGCGACCGCTCACATAGTCGAGATGCGACTGGGTCTGCATGTCATAACTGCGAAATAGGTCCGAAAGGATTAGTGCGCCTCCGGCTTGTTGCAGCGACGCGCGAAGGGTTTCAATCGCCTCCTTCATGTCCGCCGTGCAGAGCGCCATTCTCGGTGGCAGTAGAGCCGGGTGGCCGCCCGTCTTGTAGATTGACCCAATTTCGATCTTGAACAGAGCTGACGGCATCCAAACCTCCCACTGCTTGCGTTCAAATTGTCGCTTCGGTGCGCATAAACTATCCTTCGGCTAGCGCGCCGGATAAGCGCGCAGCAGCGCTCTCGTAGAGCTCCGCGCCCCGGGCCTTGACGCGATCGGCGAAGGTCCCCACCGATAGGCCCACGGCGGGGTCTCGTGATCCCGGGAAGATGATGGCGACCGCGCCGCTGCCGAGAGTGTTGACGCGGGCGCGGGTGCAGTGGCCCTGACCATCGCGGGCAGCACAGTTCTCCCGACCGAGTCCGCGGAGCAGGGCCATGGAGCCCTCGCCGATCTTGTACGCCGGGCCGCCATCGGCGACGACGACGTAGACGGCCTGGCCGCCGGAGATCACCACGCCGTAGTCGCCGATGCCCACGCCTGTACGGCGCGTGAACTCGCCCGGATCGGTGGCGCGTGGCCCCGCGGTGGGGATGACCAGATAGGCGACGGCGTCGGAATCCACGGGTACGCAATAGGGCTCGGCGCCGACGACACAGGGATGGGCCGCGTCGCGCTTCAGCATTAGGCTGGTCCGGCACTGGTCGGTCATCCCAGCACGATTGCAAGCAATCCAGGAGCCGTCGAGATCGAGGCCGAGCTTGGAGCGCCAGACCATGGCGGCCCGGGCCGGGCCGGTGGCGGGAAGGCTGACGAGCTGGTCCAATCGACTAGGATCGGACTTGCAGCCGTACCAATCAATCCTGCCGGTCTTCTGGGAGCGGATGGGGAACTGTACGCCACCGAAGCGATCCGCTCGGTCGCAGTCAGCGAATTTAGCGCGATAGGCCTCGGAAATGGGCGCGGCGCGCGCGAGATCGGGCAAGGCCTGCGCAGCCACGGGGCACGCGGCGGCAAAAATTAGCAGCAGGCTGGTGAAGGCCGTCCTGATCCACAAAGGGAACCTCATCGCAGCCTTCGCCGGCTCTGGGGCGGCGCTCATTTGCAGTCGCCGATCCCGAACAGGCAGGTCGCTTCCTTGCCTAGACCTGGCAGGAGTGCGGACGGATCGATGCTGAAGAGGAAACGGTCGTCGTGGCCGCTGTCGAGCTTGGTGCGCGCCCACACGACATTCAGCCCCTTCCAGGGGGTGCGTATGAGGCCTCCGAAACCCCAGTCGCGGCCATTGTCGCGGGGCTGGTACACGCTGACGGCGGAGACGCCCCACTCGTTCTTGCGCGAGCCGTCCGTCTCGTCATAACGCCAATGGCTCAGGCCAATAAGCTCGACAACGCCAACCACGTTGGAGTCGGCGCCCTTGCTCGTTTTCAATGTCAGACCGACGGAAGGATGGAGCAGAACCACGGCGATGTTTGGGGGCGTCGGGTAGACGCCAGGCGCGACATCGGCGGATCGGGCCTTGTATATAGCGGAGTTGACCAGCAGCTCCCACGGCAGCTGGACGCGGGCGTCGCCGCCTCCGAAAAGGTAGGCATCCCATTTCGCACGGGCGAGATGCGCCTCCTTCGCTTCTTGCTGATAGGCTGGGGCGACAACGCTCTTCTGGAAAAACCAGTCGATCTCCGCGAAGACTGGATAGAGAGCCAGAACTTCGGCGGTGGCCCGCTCGCACATAGCGTCGCAGGCCGCAGCGGGCGGCGCGTAGGCCGTGTAGTCAGTGGAGGGGGTCACATTGGCGGCTATTCCCGCTGGCAGCCCCGAACCGACCAATACCAGCTTCAGGACGCTAACGCCGTTCGGGCCCGTGCCGAAGGCCGCAAAGACAGCGTTCCAGTGATAGTCCGCCGCCCACCGCAGCTGGCCTGCCGCAGCGGCAGGTCCGCTCACGGTCGGAAGCGCCTGCAACTTCGATTGGGCTGCTGCCAGACCTAAGCAGACGGACAGACTCTGCAACGCGTCACACTGGTAAGCGGCCCAGCGACGGGTGATTTCTGCCGTGAGGGCCTCAAGTTCATCTTGGGTGACCGGAACGGTCGCGAGGTCGGGATTGCAGGGGTTGGCGATCGCTGGGTCGGAGATGAGGCCGATCAGACCGACGGCATCTGCCACTGTGGACGACAGTGTAAGCTTGCTCAATACATAGGTTTTACATGCCGCCTCGGCCGGCTGGAGCGGCGCGGCGACAGCCGGCTCGCAGAACGTCAGGCCCAGGGCCACGGCCAGGGCCGCGCCTACGGGGGCGAGAAAACATCGAACCGTGCGCATCAGAGTCCTCCCAACCCCTGAAGGATCGCCAGGAAGGCGCCGATGGTCTTCTCCTTGACGGCATCTGCCTGGGGCAAGAGGTGCGCCAGCTCGCCTTCCAGGAAGTCGCCCATGTCCTTGCGCAGGACGTGCTGGTTCGCCCCCGAGACGGCGGTCTCGATCCCATGGCCATAGATCTGGACGTTTTTAGCCAGGAGCGCGCACCATAGGTTCGACACGACACGGGGCTGGCGCAGGTAGTGGGTGAAGCCGTGCGGGACGAGCGCCGCGAATTTATCCATGTCCGTCCGATCTTCGGCCCAGTCGATAACCTCCTTGGTGAGCAGGAAATCCTTCAAACCGGACAGGTTCCGGTAGCGCGATCCCGGGGCAACCCAGCCGCCCGTGGTGGGCGCGAACGGATCGATCCGCGTGAACGGATCCAGCGCGTGGTTTATGTTGAGGTAGTAGCCCGGTCGCTCCCAAGTTGGGTCGGTCGGCGCCATCACCTCGTCATAGGCGGTGGCGTCCTTGTCACTCAGGGCCCGCGCCACGTTGGCGATCATGCAGACACCCCGCGGCGGGAGCCACTGCTGGAAGGTTTCAATCGCCCGGTGCTGTAGGAGCCGCATGCTGTCGTGGACAACGGCTGTGCCTAGCGAGTGTCCGATGATGGTCCAGCTATCGAAGGGCCCTGCCGAGATGCGCTTGGAGAGCTCGGCCAGCATCTGGTCGACGACCGCTAACTTCACATTTTCGCGCACGATGGGGATCGCGTAGAAGGCAACGTCCGCCGCGTGGGTCCAGAGGAACGCATCCTTGTCTTTTTGCTCGAGCACTTGCCTCACCTGGCCGATGAAACCGCTGGTGAGGCCGAGTTGGGTCCACGCCTCTGCCTGCTTGGCCCAAGCAGTGCGTACGTGCTCAAAGACATCGTCGTAAAGGATCGGGACAACGTCGAACCGCTGGTCGAAGTCAACGCCACCGCCAATTCCCGTCTTGGCGAAGGTGTCGTAGCTCGACCTTAAGGCGGACACGGCTTCAGCGAACCAGCCCTTCTGGTTGGGCTTGAACGCGCCGTCCTCGAAGACGCCGTACCGGCCCATGCCATGAACCAGGAAGATCAGATGCTTGCCCACGTCGCCCCCACAATGCCCTTAACGGCCACGCTCTCACGCAACTTCAAGTTACGCAAGACCGTCCATGCTACCGCACTGATCCAGGAATCAAACCGCAATCGAACGTTGATTTCGTCAAACGAAAGGCGACAAAAGGTGCAAGGCAAACTCGAATTAACCTGACGGATTGGGTATGGGACCTCCGACCGGGTTTCCGAGAAGCGGCGTTAGGCGACGATGGTGACGTCGCCGATGCAGCGTTATGGGAAGGCGGGGCTACGCCGCCTGGCTAGTGACATCCGTGAGCGTCGCAAGGCCCGGCTGGGGATGCGCCTGCGCCAAGTCGGCGTGCTCAGCCTCGCGGTCGCGGCGTGAAATGTTGAAGCGGGTGAAAAGCTCGGCGCCCGTTGCGGGCCCTTCCAGTACAGCTGGGGCCCGGCTGAGGTCGTCCAGCGTTCCGAGATCGATTAAGGCCCGTGTTCCGGCAGCCACGAGGACAAAGTTGCCAGCGATCGGCGGATGCGCGCCTGACGTCGGCCAGCGCCGAAAGCGATACGTCGTCCCGGAGGCGCCGCGAATGTCGATGAAGTCCATGGAGTCATCCTAGGCCGGATGGGCGGCCGGGCCCAAGCCATGCCGGCATCCAGGGCGAACACAAATTCGCCAGCGGTGGGCGCTGCGAGCTCGTTCGGCGTGCGCAGCCGTTGGCCTGCGCGCCCATCAACGCGCCTCGTTCAGCACGGGCATTGAGACCGATTTTGACTCATCTCGCTCGTTCGGAACGTCCGGTTTCGGCGCGGTTGCGAAGAATCTGCCAACGGCGAGTTTCGGGCGTCAACACAATGGGGAAGACCGACATGTCGGTCATTGGGGAGGACCGCTTTCGAGCGCATCCGACAACGTGATAGCGTCAATGCCGGGCTGGCCGAGGCAGGGGACGCAATGAAGTGGATGGACATCGCATTCGTGCCCAGCGCGGAAGCGGTGAGCGCGCTGAACGAGGCGTGGGACTGGGAGTTCGACCAGCCTGTGCAGCCGTTTCTCTCGTCGATGTTCGGTGGTGTCTTCTTCGCAGCACCCGATGGCATCGTACGCTGGTTCGAGTGTGGAACGGGTTTAGTTGAGGATGTTGCGGCGAGCAGGGCCGCGTTTGATACCTTTCTTGGGGGCGAGCGTGATGCAACCTGGGAAGCTCGGGTCGATGAATGGTTCCTGCCCGGGTTCGTGTCTCAGCTTCGAGCAGAGGGACTGCAACCGGCTTCGCATCAGTGTTACGGACTGACAATCCTGCCCATCTTTGAAGGCGGGACCTACTCGGCGGACAATGTGTTCGTCTGCTCGATCCAAGAGTGGTTCAGCCACACGGGCAACATCCACCGGCAGGTGGCGGACATTCCCGACGGCGGAAGCGTTCGCCTCGTCGTCGTGACGCCCTAGGTCAGCTTCACACTCCTTGCAGTGGTCGAAGCGGAAAATATTGGCAGTGCAATGATTTACGATAGATCGGTGCTCGATGCGGCACACAAGCGGTCCAGCAATCATCGAACCGAAGTAGAGGCGAGCCAAGTCTGCGGCTGCTTCTATTGCTGCCAAACGTGCGCGCCGCGCAACGTTCAGGATTGGATTGAGGACGAAATTGGCACTGCCCTCTGCCCCCACTGTGGCATCGACTCCATCATCGGGTCAGCTTCGGGATACCCAGTTGAAGACCCGAACTTCCTTCGAGCGATGTATGGGCGTTGGTTTGGATAGGCGGCATTTGGCGCGTACTCGAATGTCCCCTCCCCACCAATTCTGTTGAAAAAGTCCGTGCGCGCTCTGAGCAGGGGCATGGACGTGCGCTGATTGATGCGCTCAGGGAATGGCATCTCTGGAAAGACCGGACCTCAGCAATGCCATTGCTGAAATTTACGGGCAAAATCCGCTACTCCGACTTTTTCAACAGAATCCACCCTCAGAGGAAATCCCAGACAGCCGATTGCGGCCTCTCGCGCCGAACGATTGCCGAGGGGCGGCGCTGTCGGCATCGTCGGCACATGGACCGCGAACCGCTTCTCTCCGACGATCTCATCCGAAGGATCGGACGCCACCTCCTCATTGAAACGCCGATTAGGCCGGCCGACCTTCTGTTTGTGTTTGGCACGCGGCACGGTTTTGAGCAGTACCTGTCGGTGATTGAGCGCCTTTGGCGACAACAGATGTTCCGCTGGGCCATCGTTAGCGGCGGCGTCATCCCAGGAGCAGAAGACACAGAGGCTGCGCGGTTGGCGAAAGGAATGGTTGCGCTAGGCATCTCCACGGATCGGCTGGTCATTGAGGACCGTGCCACAAATACCGGGGAGAACGTGAAGCTCTCTCTGCCGCTTCTGGAGCAGCGCATAGGGTTGTCGAAAATTCGAACGCTGATCGCCGTGGGTAAGGATTATACGTCAGCTCGCTATCTGATGACTCTGCAACGGCACTGGCCGGAGGTCGAGAAGATGTTCGCTCCTGTTCATTTGTATCCCTGCGCACCGACGCAATGGCTCTCGCACGCGGTCTTGAGTGAAAAAGTGCTACGCGAGTGGGGGAAGCTAGGCCCCTATCTCGACGCGGGTTTCATCGCCCCATGGCCGCCAGAGACAGACCGGAGCTGCTATTCCCCCTGATCAATCGTGCATCGATACAGTCCGCTTGTGGGCCGCAGTTCAACGGCTGATTTCCACCCCGAACAGCCCTTCCCGACGTCCGCTCTCGGGTCAACCCGGCCAACGTCCGGTTCCGGGCATGGCAGCAACGGGGAAGTTCGACCCATGGCTGACGTCGGACGGGCCTGCCTTCGGGCGCTAGTCAACTTCGGTGACCCTGGCCCACTGCTGACCGAGACCGCCAGCTTTGCTTGAACGATAGCTAGTTTAGGCTGAAGGATTCCGCTCCGGGAGCAGTCTTACTATTGAGACCGAAACCCGGCAGGTTGGAGAACGTCCCGGATGGTCCGAATTTGCGAAAGGTGCAACTTTTCCGTCATCTTAACCTCGACGAAGCGAACCTCTCCGTAGCGAGCAATCGTCAAGTCTGGCCAGCCGGCTCGCCGATTGAAATCGTTAAAGATCGCCTCAGCGAGAGTTGCCAGCCGAGCCGGTGTTATAGCGCGCCAAAGCGCAATGAGAGTCCCTTCATGCATCGGGGGGTAGGGCGAACCGGCACCGTGCGTTTTCTGAATGGAGCGATACGCCTGAATAACGCCCTCTGCGGTTGAGGCGCGAATGGCATCGAGGGCGCGGTCCTTGCGGTGAGGTCCGCCCTAAGCGCGACCTACCTTTGGGCTGACAAAGCCGGGCCACCTATTTCGCCACGCGTTCGAGGGTACGAAAGTCGACGGCCATTACGGCGGCCTTCAAGTCGCCCATACTAGCGCCTCGACCTTCAGCCCTAACTATGAATCGGTTGCCGACTAGAACGCTGTACGTGCCGCGGTTCGACGTATTGTCCCATGCCTCCGTCGTCATCCGCCCTCCGACTTTGCCGACCTTCTCATAACCGGTAGACGACTTGCGGTTGCCCTCCCGGTCGACAGCGTCCGCTTGGGCGGCAGCGCCGCCCCTGTCGGCCAGCGTCAGATTGAAGCTCTGTTCGCCCTTGTGATATTCACCGACCGTGTGCGTCGTTGAAACGCCGCCGGCGCTATTGCCGGAATTTTCACGGTCGCCAAGTGTATAACTGCCGACGCTGCGTGGCAGCATTGCCTGCAGCTTCTCGCCATGGATCGGTTGCGGCCCGCCCTCCAGGAGTTCGCCGGCGGCCTTGGCTTGCCGACTAGTCTCGTCCTGCTTGCTCACGCCCACCGAGCCGACGCTGGGTGCGTCCACCCTGCCGCTGATCGATCCGTCTGACGCGGTAGGATCGATCTGAGCCGGCACGCCATCCATCAGGTGGCGCGAGGCGATGGAGCGGGCTTGGCCGACACTATCACCAGATGCGGCGGCGAGATCGGGAACTGCAGAGTCGCTCATGCTGGCGACAGCGACGAAATATCCCTCGATCGAGTCGCCGCGGTCGATCGGCACCTCCTTCAGAGCGAAGAAGATGTCAGGTTCGCAGTCGCCGCCGTTCTCGTCACCAAAGAAGGTCCAGTAGCGATAAGAGCGAAACACGTTGCGCACCGTCCACCGGTGATCGAAGTCATCCTCGCCGACGATCTTGGCGCATGTCACCCCGTCGCGCTTGATCTTGGGCGCTGACCTATCGCGATTAGTGCCGCCTTCACGCACGTATTTCACCGTCGCCTTGACGAGATCCTCCATTACCGAGTCGCGCTTCCCGCCCACGCTGGCGGCGAGGATCGGCCCTTCACCCAACCTGGGCGCACCGATAGCCAGAGCGCCGGCGTAGCCGTTGGTTTCGTAGATTGTGTCCCGGGACCCCAGTGACCTCTGGAACCGTGACATCTGGAAGGGGCCCGTCATGATCTTAACGTTCATATTGGGTTCGCAGTCGCTGGGCTGAAGCGTCGTGGAGATGTCCCAATCGGGCGCAACACCCTTGAGTTCGGCGGCGTAGTCGGCGGAATCGGCATCCTGCGTGCCGTCCGAATAGATGCGGACGCAGGGCGACATGGCTCGCCCGAAGCTGAAGATCGAACCCTTCTTGCCTGGAGACGTCGCACCCTCCGCCCTGGGCTCGGTCCCAGGCGCTGACGGCGATCTCGACCCTGCACCCATGCGCCCGATGACGACCCCCGTCACCAGCACGGCGACTGCGCCGGCGGCGATGAGAGTGCCCTTGAGTTTACTTGGCTTCGGCTGATTTGCTTCGACCGGCACGCCTGACCCGCTGCCTTCATCCCCGTCCGTCATGCCGCCTCTCAGGCCTGTGGTTAAGCTAGATGGACAAGCTTTAGTGGCCCGGACATTCTGTGTCCCCGCAATTTAGAGGTGGCACTGGTGCTGTCATCCGCACGAGCAGGCGTATCACCTCGGGCAAGCTGTCAAAGTGGCGAGGCGATTGATCGACTTGGCCGTAGCCAGGCCGATGGTGGTAACGTCTCTCATGGACGCCTCCCTTGAGTGAAGTCAGACAACCTCACTCTGGCACGTAGATGCCGTCGGGGGGCGTCCACCCCATCACCCATGTCCGACATCGCCAGGATGCCTTAAAGCATCGATCGATGCCTATAGCGTCGACACATGATGACGTGACAACGCCGATGTGGGACCGCTGCGCCCAGAGCGCGACGCGGTTTGAGAGATCCTCGCCGTGAGGATAGTGACCGACGCCTTCCATCCTGACGAAGGTCGCGCGCGACCCCAGTCGGGCCGTCAGGTCTCGCCCCATCGAGAAGGGAACGACCCGGTCGTCTACGCCATGGATGATCAGGACAGGGACCTTTATGCGCTCAATGCGCGACTTGGTGTCGAAGCGATCAAGGATGATCAATCGCATCGGCAGCAACGGAGCCACCCGCGCCGCCACGTCCGTCAACGATGTGAAGGGCGACTCCAGGACCAGTCCTGCGGCCCGACCTTCGCTCGCGAGCTGCGATGCGACGCCACTCCCGAGGCTGTGTCCCCAAATGATGATTGGCCCCACCCGTGGCGCGACGGCTGCGACGGTGGCGCGCGCATCGTCAAGCACGCCAGCCTCTGTGGGTGCGCCAGGATTGCCGGAGTAGCCGCGGTAGGACGCGAGAACGACGCCCCATCCACGCTGGCGGAAGTGATCGCCCTGGCGCAGGAAGTCCCGGCGGTCGGCGCCGTTGCCATGGAAGAAGACGATCGTGGGAATGGCCGCCGACGCGGGCGGAGCCCACCAATCCTTGATCACGCCCAGGCCCGGGACGTTCACGTCGAGCGATTGATATCCTGACCCAGCCGGTGGCGGACCTAGGCGGGCGCTCGGAGGCTGAAATGTGTAGTTGCGCTGCTGGGCGAACACGAAGCCGCAAAGGCCGAGATAGGCCGCGACGGCCAGACCAGCGATCTTAGTCAACCAGGCGAGGGCCTTCGGCATCGCCATTTCGCGGCTACTCCGGTTTGGTGCGCGTCGAGCAACGCAGGATAACTATCGCGAAGGACCGCATTGGGTCGCGAGCGGTCCAGCGCATCAGTCCCAAAAGCCGACTTTCAGGCCTTTTGACCGTCGGCTTGAATGTCGGGTTTCCGGTCGGCCGCCAAGGGCCGCTCCTGGCGCAATCGCGACCTTGGTTAGCTTAGGTCTTCGGCTTGCCAAGTTCGCGCCAGCTCCGCTCGTCAAGCTTCACGTCGAATTTCTTCGCGGCCGCTTTGATGTGCTTCCACGCCTCATCGCGCTCCGCGTCAGTGACGCCCTTCACCTGGTCGAATCTCGCCACCGCATTGCGAACGTGGCTAGCGTCTTCCAACGGCTCCTTGCGCTGTTTTGGAAAGGCGTACTGACGTGAACTCAGATGGTCGCGGTCGGATTGGTCGAGCTTGCTCACTTTGGATTCCCTCTCTGTGGTCTGAAGCACGCAACGTCCGGAATGTGCGGCGGCTCCGACGTCCGCTGATGGCGCGAGGCTCACGTCGAACAGGCCACCACGATATAGGTCGCAGCATGGTGCAGGAGTCAGTTGGGCCTTGCTGGATTGCCCGTGCGTCACGCGTGGCGCGGGCGTTGCGCGCCACCACGAGATCGCGGGGAGCATCACACTCCGTGTATGTGATACTCTTGCATGACCCCCGGCGCGCCGACCCGTGGGGTCTCTACATCGGGCAGACCGCCCGCGACCCGGACTGGCGTTTTGATCAGCACAGGGCCGGGTACAAGGCTAGCGGCGCAGCGCGCAGGTTCGGTATTCGCCTGCTTCCCGAACTCGTGGAGCATCTCAATCCGCTGCGAAGATGGGAGGCGCTCGAGCTAGAAGCAGGCTTGGCCGAAGAGTTCCGCTTGGCCGGAATCCCTTGGATCGAGGGGGGGCACTGATTGCGTCGAAAACCTCGTCGCCCTTCCAAGGCGCGAACCAATGTCCGCGCTAGGCGCGCTGCCAACCCTCTTGAAGCGTCTGACGCGACCAACCAAATCGACGTGCGCCGCCGCGCATCGCGGCGCTTTGGGAAAGGAAACAGCTGGAGATACGCCCGTGCGCCTCGCAACCACGGAACACCCGATTCACAGCCAAGGCCTGAGGGACGCGCTCGCCCGCGGAGTTCGCCCCGCCGTCGGCTTCACAATCCCCGATGATGTCCTGAAGGACGCCCATCTTCCACCCCGAGAGAAGCGCGCGATCCTGGCGTCCTGGGCGTCGGACGCCTCGGCCGTGCAGGACGCGCCCTCCCTGCGCTGGCTGCTGGGGACCCCCGAACCGGTACCGTTCGCTGACGTTCGGGACGCGCTGCTGCGCCTCGAGCGCCGGCATGGGTAGGGAGGGCGTCGTGCGGACCGTGGACTTTCGTGTTTCTCCGATCGAGGGCGGCTGGATGGTGGAAGGCCCCCCGGCGCTGGCGCCCCTCGTGTTTCGCTCGGGCGGTCGCGCCGAGGCGAAGGCGGAGGCTCTTGCGAGGGCGATGACGGTCACCGGCGTCGACGCGCGTGTCGTGCTTTTCGATCGGACAGGTCAGCCGGTCGGCACGAAGCGGTTCTGGGCGCTCGAACCCAGTTAATCCCAAGTGGAGATCGCCAGCCCTCGAATCCTGTCGCCCGCCTGACGGTTTCGTAGCCTTCTGCGAATTCAGTCCGAGGGACGCGAGGGTCGCTGAAAGTCTGGAATCGGGAGATCTGCTGAGGTCCGCTTCTGGCGCGGTGCGGACCTGCTAGTAGGTGATGCTCGGGTACCAGTCAGCGCCACGGCCGCCGGGTGTCAGGTCCAGGACGTTCCACAGCACCATCAGGTCAGGCTCCGTGGTCGGATCCTTGCCGGGGTCGGCCGATTCGAACCCCAGTTCCGCGCCCCAAAAGTGCCGAACGGCGCCGTCGCGGCGGGTGAACACGTTATAGGCGGCCGTGTCGGTCCCGTCGTCCGAGAGGCCGTGGTAGTCCTTGGTGAAGTTGCCGTTCACGTCGGCGTACATCGGCAGGTTCGTCCAGCCGCGCTCGACCTTGAAGGCGACCTGGCGCTCGATCGGCGAAAGCGCGACCACCGCCATGGCGATCCTTTGCCGGATGTGGTCGGCGTTGCCGTTCACGCAGCTCAACAAGGCCGTGCACATCGGGCAGGGGCGTGCGCGCTTGGGCCCGTACATCCAGTTGTAGACGAATAGGGTGTCCTTGTCGCCGAACAGGTCGGCGAAGCCGACAGAGTTGGCGCCCTTCACGCTGCTCGCCTCGCCCAGGAACTGGTAGTCGCCCTTCACCTCGCCGCCGGGCGGCAAGGCGCGGCGCTGCGCGGCGACGCGCGCGATGTGGCGGTTGAGTTCGACCTCTTCGGCCAACAGCGCCTCGCGGGCCTTGCGGTACTCGGCGCTCTCGTTAGGCTGACGGGCGCGGTTGTTGCGGGCGATTTCTGCGGCGGGTCGCAGGGCGGAACCGTCAGCCATGGCTGTGTCTCCCGGGTCAAACCCCATTAACTCGCCACCCCGGCCGGGCGGTTCCGCTCCGGATGAATAACGCCTGCCAAGTCGCGAAGGCGGCAGTCGACGGGCAAGCGTCAAATGTCGCCATCCATGCCGGAGACGAACGACTGCTCGTGGCGCAGAGCCGCCGTTGATCGGGGATGTCCGCACCGACCGGTGCTAGCCGCCGTGGGTGCGGAAGGTCTCAACCTCCAGGTTTACGTGGCCGATCTTATCGGCCGTGGCATCCCGCCGTGATGCAGGCGCTGCCAACGCGTGCGTTGATGCTGGGCATCCCGGCCAGTGACACCGACCCCTGAGCCCGGCGACCCCAAGATGCCCGTCTCGGTCACCGCGAGCGTGCCAGGCGCGAACGCTTGTATCGTGAACAACCCGATCGCCGAGGCGACCGACCCGTACAGTCTCAACCGTCACATGTTCGGCGAACATCGTTGCGGATTTGCGAGGGCGCGCTAAGGTTGTGAAGGGCGCGGACGTGTTCTGCGCCGAACGCTTTGGGGGCTTAACATGCAGCGTGAGACTGCGGTGATCTACGCCGCATGGAACCTCGCCGGTGCACGCTCGGCTAGTACCGACGATGCGCGCGCCGTGATCCGCGCCGGCTCTCGATGACCGCTTCAATCACGCCGACGAGCCGAAAGTAGGACCCATGCCTGACTTCACCCTTCGGAACGGCGACATTCTGCATGTTACCGGCAACGCTCAACCCTATCCGACAAACGGCCAGACAATTTCGCTCACATTCCGTGACGAGCAAGGAATTGCTCACAACGTCGATTTCGGGGATTTAGGTTTCTATAGCATCTCGGACAGCGGGTATCTTGTTCTATTCGATTTTATCCCGCGACAGATTGGATTTATCGACGACGATACCTTCATAAATGGTGACCCACCCGTTGAGATAAAGATTTACGACTTCTTCTCACACGCGTTTACCAGCGACACAGCGATCGCGACGATTGGGCACTACGGGCTGCCCAATCCCGAGCACGCCTGGATATGGTTTGAGGATAGGGCGGGTGCGAGAGGTGGGGATTGGGACACGCTTCGTTACGTTTTCGACCATAACCCCGAGCCTGTAATCGACGAGTATTCGAGCGGGCAGCTTGTCCGGACGCTGAATGCGGATTACCGCGAGCACCTCATCCCGCTCACCCCCCGGGTGTTCAGCGAGTACAACGATGCCGTCGACCTCAGGAACTGGCAGCAGTCCGCCGCGGCGCGGGACCACGCCGACGTCTCTAAGGCCCTGAAGGGCAACGACACGGTCCGCCTGCCAGACACCCAGGCGGACTTCACCGGGCTCAACCTGACAACGTTCGACGGCGGGGCGGGCGACGACACCGTCACGGGCGGGCTGCTGGCCGACACCATCAGCGGGGGGATCGGCAACGACAGCGTTCTGGGGGGTGGCGGAAACGACATCCTGACCGCGGACCCTCAAGGGAACGACACGCTGCTCGGCGGCGGCGGCGACGACTCGATCAACGGCGGTCTGGGCGACGACAGCGTCAGCGGCGAGGACGGGGCGGACACGCTCTTGGGCTTCGACGGGAACGACACGCTTTGGGGCGGCGCGGGCGATGACTCCATCACGGGGGGAATCGGCAACGACTCGATCCAGGGCGGCGATGGCGCCGATACTCTCGTCGCCTCGAACGGGATGGACACGCTCGATGGCGGCGCCGGTATCGACGTCTTCAGTTTCGAAGGTCTGGCGTTAACGCCCGCCAACAGCCAGACGATTCTTGGCGGGAGAGGGCCGGACCAGGACACTGAAATCGACCTGCTGAGGCTGCCGGGACGAGCCGCCGACTACGAAATCGCCGTGTCCTTCCAGGGACAGCTGTGGTCCGACGCGAAAACGGTCATCACCCATAAGGCTTCGGGCACGACTTTCACGACCCGCGAAGTCGAGCACGTCACCTTCGCGCAGCCTCTGAGCTTCGATCAGAACGTTCAGCTATTCAGGGGCAACCTCACCATCGAGATGCTGCGACTGGCCGACGAAGTCTATGGCCCGCAGCCGACGCTCTTCGGGCGAACGTGGGAGTTGGATCCCCTCGCCTATGAGCCCATCCATGAGAAGCGTTACAGCGAGGACGTGAGCATTACAGCGGTGGCTCGGGGTTGGCATGCCGTCGACGCCATCGAACTCGGCATGAAGCCGCTCGATACCCAGGGGTCGAGCGTCTACTACTCGTTCGTCGAAGGCCACTATCAGGCGTTCGAAGACTACGTTGGTCCGGAGGCGAACGCGCTGGTCCTGACCGGGTCCGTGAACGGCCAGAAGACGCTCGCGATCGCGCTCCGCGGCACGGACACCTTTTCGGATTTCAAAGACTACGCCAGCTTCTCCACCCACTTCGCCAAATTCCAGCCTCTGGTCGCAGGTCTCCAGACCTACATCCAGGACAACAGCATCGAACATGTCTACATCTCTGGGCATAGCCTGGGGGCCGGTGTAGCGAACTACTTCGCAAACGCTCTGAACGGCGCCTCGGACCTCCGGATCTACACCGATGGCTCGCCCGGCTCCGAGGTCGGGGTCCCCGGTGGTGTTGGGGTTCTGAACTTTGTGAATTCCAACGACGTGGTGCCCCAGATCGGCGACGCGTCCAACTCGCTGCCGCTGCGGATTGCCCTTACAGCCGCCTTGGCACCCGACCTGCCTGAGCTCGCTTTGCTCCTCGCGTCAATTGCGCCCAAGACGCGGTCGGGAACGACGGTGGTCATCGACAGCGATGTCGGGTCTGTCGTGTCCCTCGATGAGCACGCGTCGTGGCTCTACGTGCGGGAGTTGGAGAAGCTCCTCGACTTCGCAAAGGACGCCGGCCACCCCTTCGCAGCCTCGGGCTTCGCGCAAAGCCTGGTCGCTAACCAGATCTATTCCGGGGCCCCCATCCGCATCGCGGTGGGCCAGCCGAGCACCAGCCCAGTCGACGATCCTCGCACCTACGGCGACGACCGCTACGATACGAGCTTCAAATCCTCGATATTCGCTTACGCCGCGGACGATTTCGTCCTCGGCAACCGGGGCAAGGCCGACCAGATCGTAATCAACGGCGGCAACATCTTCATCACCACGGTCTCAAGCGATCTGCTGTCGACGACCGGGCATCGGCTGATCGACGGCGGCGGCGGCGGCCGCGACGCGCTGGTGTTGCCCTATACACGCGACAATTTCGACGTTCAGCCGACGTCAGGCGGCGACTACGACGTCAACTTCCACGGCACAGCGTTCCGGAGCGCGGGCTACGTCGCGACGCTCCATCGCATCGGCCTGATCTCCTACCTCGACCGACTTGTCGCCCTGGACGGCCAGCCGCTCCACGTGCAGACCCCCGCCGCCGCTGGCAACGCCGCTTCGTCGGGCGCGAGCTCGCTGCGCGCATTGGCGGCGGCGGACGTCAGCCCGCCGCTCATCACGTTTCAGCTCGCGGACGGCTTCGACTACGCCGACGCCGGCGTCGGCGACTACAACGTCATCGGAACATCCGCCGCCGATATCATCTACCTCGGCGCGGGTAATAAAACCGTCGCCGGCGCCGGCGGTGACGACACCATCCTGGTCCGGGATAACGAGACCTCGGACTTTGTCTTCATCGATGGGGGCGCGGGAGACGACATCATCGTCGGCGGACGCGGCGACGAAACCTACCGTGTGGATTCGGCCGGCGATCTGGTGATCGTCCACCTGATCGAGGGCCATCATGCCGTCGAGGCGACGGTCGACTATCGCCTGGTCGACAACGTCCAGGACTTGTCGCTTGTCGGCGCCGCCCGCCGCGGGTCCGGGAATGCGGCCGACAATTTCATCCAGGGCAACGAGTCCGCGAACGAACTCTCCGGAATGGAGGGCGCAGACACCCTGGTCGGGGGCGGCGGTGACGACACCCTGACTGGCGGAGCGGGCAACGACTCGCTTGTCGGTGGGGGCGGTACTGATGCGGCGGTCTATTCTGGGCTGAGCACAGACTACACCGTCCAGAATCAACCTGACGGTACGCGCACAGTCACCGACCTGCGGGCCGGAAGCCCGGACGGCGCCGACACCCTCAGCGGGGTGGAGGTGCTGCAATTCTCAGATTCGTTTGTTGAACCGCCAACGGGCGGAACGCCCGGCGACGATGTCTTCCAAGGTGGGGAGGGCGCGGACACCTATGCCGGATTCGCCGGCCGCGACACGATCCGGGGCGGTGGCGGGGATGACCAGCTCTTCGGCGGCCAGGATGCAGACAACCTCGATGGCGGGGCAGGCAATGACACCGTCCTCGGCGGCGCCGGCGACGACTTCCTGCATGGCGGCGCGGGCGACGATCTCATCAACGGCGAAGCCGGCGCGTTCGACGTCGCAACCTACGCGGACGCGACGTCGGGCGTAGCCGTCTCGCTCGCCGTCTCGGGACCGCAGACGGTCGGTGGTGGCGCGGGCGTCGACAACCTGGCGGGCGTCGAGAGCCTAATCGGTTCGAGCTTCGCGGACACCCTGACGGGCGACGCGAACGCCAACATCCTGACCGGTCTGGCGGGTGACGACGTCCTCAATGGCGGCGGCGGCGTCGACAGCGTCGATTACTATTCGGCCACCGGCGGCGTCACGGTGAACCTGAGCCTGACGGGCCCGCAAAACGTCGGCGGGGGTCAAGGTGCCGACACCCTGCTCAACGTCGAGAACATACTGAGCTCGTTCTTCGCAGACACCCTGACCGGCTCCGCGGGCGACAACTACTTCAACACCCGGGGCGGCGGCGACCGGGTGGCGGGCGGAGACGGGTACGACATCGTCGACTTCCGCGACCTGACGGGCGGCGTGAACGCCAACCTCGCGACCGGAACAGCGACGTCGGTGAACGGCGCCGACACCCTCTCCTCCATCGAGTCGCTGCAGGGCACGAACTTCGCGGACACGCTGACCGGCGACTCCGCCTCCAACTACATCGCGGGCGGCGCGGGCGGCGACCAGTTGAACGGCGGCGACGGCGCCGACGGCCTCGCCGGGCAGGCCGGCGACGACAGCCTCTCCGGCGGGCTCGGGAACGACACGGCGAACTTCTCCGGCGCGCGCGCCGACTACCAGGTGCAGCTGATGGCGGGAGGCGTCGCCGTCGTGACCGACCTGCGCGCGGGCTCTCCGGATGGCTCGGACACCCTAGGCGGCGTGGAGGTTCTGCAGTTCTCCGACCAACTCGTCCCCCTCGCCTTCAACGAGAACGTGACCGGGACGAGCGGACCGGACACCTTTCAGGGCGGCGGCGGCAACGACACCTTCACCGGCCTCGGCGCGCGCGACATCATCCGCGGCGGCGCTGGCGACGATCTGCTGATCGCCGGCGACGGCGACGACGACGTCAACGGCCAGGATGGCGCGGACACCCTGATCGGCGGCGGCGGCGGGGACTACCTGCACGGCGGCGCCGGAAACGATCGGATCGATGGCGGCGACGGTTTCGATACCGCCGCCTACTATGGCGCACCCGGTGGTGTCAGCGTCGACCTGCGAATCATAGGGCCCCAGGATGTTGGCGGCGGCGCAGGTATTGATACGGTCGTCTTCATCGATGCCCTGGCCGGTTCGCCCTTCGCAGACACGCTGACGGGTGACGCAGGCAACAATAACATCGCCGGCCAGAAGGGCGACGACCTGCTCGACGGCGGCGGCGGCATCGACAATGTCGACTACTATGAGGCGACCTCCGGGGTGACCGTCGACCTCCGCCTCTCGACGGCACAGAACGTCGGCGGCGGCCATGGCGTCGACACACTGCTCAACTTCGAGAATGTCCTGGGTTCGTTCTTCGCCGATAACCTGACCGGCACGGCCGGTGACAACTACTTCAACACCCGCGGCGGCGGCGACCGGATCGCCGGCGGCGACGGGTTCGACACGGTCGACTTCCGAGACTTGACCGGCGGCGTTAGCGCGAGCCTGGCAACCGGAACCGCGAACTCGGTCAACGGCGCCGATACGCTGTCCGGGATCGAGGGGTTGGCGGGCTCGGCGTTCAGCGACACCCTGAACGGCGACGCGGCCAACAATTACTTGGCGGGCGGTGCGGCCGGCGACGTCCTGGATGGGAGCGGAGGCTCCGATTTCCTGAACGGGCAGGGCGGCAACGACAGCCTGACAGGCGGAGCTGGTTCGGACACCGCCCAGTATTCCGGGGCTCGCGCCAACTATGACGTACAGATCCTGGCCGGCAACTTGGTCACAGTGACTGATCTGCGGGCGGGCGCACCGGACGGGGCAGACACGCTGAGCGGGGTGGAGTCCCTTCAGTTCTCCGACCAAACGCTCGTGCTGGCGCTCAATGAGAACGCCGTCGGGACAGAAGGTCCGGATACCTACCAGGGCGGCGCCGGCAACGACACCTACTCAGGTCTCGGCAGCCGCGACATAATTCGCGGCGGACCCGGCAACGACCTGCTGATCGCCGGCGACGGCGACGATGACGTCAACGGACAGGACGGCGCCGATACCATCCAAGGCGGGAACGGCAACGACTTCATGCAGGGCGGCCCAGGCGACGACCGCCTTGACGGCGGCCTGGGGTTTGGCGATGCAGCAAACTATGCGGACGCAACCTCGGCAGTTTCGATAGACCTTCGGATCACCAGTGCACAAGCCGTCGGCGGAAACCTAGGAATTGATACCCTCGTACAAATCGAGTCCCTGCGCGGTAGCGCCTTCGGAGATCTGTTAATTGGAAATGAACTTGGCAATTATTTAGTCGGTAATGCTGGTGACGACACCATATCTGGCCAAGCGGGCGACGACAATTTAGAGGGGGGCGCAGGCGATGACCTTCTAGAGGGTGGCGCAGGTAACGACAACGCAGTCTACGAAAGCGCCACCAGCGGAGTGGCCGTCAATTTGGCTCTACCTGGAGCGCAAGATGTCGGAGGCGGACGCGGCTTCGACACCCTCGTCAGCATCGAGGGCATCGTGGGGTCAAACTTCAACGACACGCTCACTGGCGATGCCGGGACGAACTTCTTCGAAGGCCACGCCGGCGATGATGTGATCGACGGTGCGGGCGGGTTCGATCAGGCTTATTACATTCGCGCGACTGGGGGCGTCACCATCGACCTCGCGGTGCAAAGCCCCCAAGCCATCGGAGCAGGTCAGGGGACCGACACGCTCATCTCCGTTGAATCGCTCAGAGGATCTCAGTTCGCCGATACCTTATCCGGAGATGGAGGGGTGAACACCCTGGCCGGAGATGGCGGTAATGACCTGCTCGATGGTCGGGGTGGCATTGATACCGCGGAGTATTTCTCCGCAACGTCATCCGTCACGGTCAACCTCTCGATTTCGGGAGCTCAGTTGGTCAGCGCTGAACAGGGCTCCGACGCGCTTCTTAATTTTGAGAACGTTGGTGGCTCAGCCGTGTTTTCTGACACCCTAACGGGCGACGGCGGACCCAATACCTTACTTGGGCGGGGAGGAGATGACATTCTATCTGGCCTCGGCGGAAACGATAACCTTGTCGGCGGTTTGGGGGCCGATTCGCTGACAGGGGGCGACGGCTCCGATGTGCTGCAAGGCGAAGCTGGCAGTGATTCGATCGATGGCGGCGCTGGTATAGATCTCGTTTCGTTTCGAAGTGCGTCGGAGAGCGTTAAAGTTGACCTCTCCGCCCAGGGTGTACAGCAACACATCAGCACCTCAGAAGGCGACGACACGATTGTCAACGTCGAGGGCGCGCAAGGGTCCGATTTCAACGACACCCTATCGGGCGATACTAATGCAAACAGCTTGTTCGGATTCGGTGGTGACGACGCGCTGAGCGGCGGCGGCGGCGGCGACGCGCTAGCCGGGATGGCGGGGAACGACACCCTCGACGGCGGCGCAGGCTTCGATTTTGCGTTCTACTCGGTTTCGCCTGCGGGCGGCGTGCATGTCGATCTAACTCTGTCAGGTCCTCAGGATGTGGGCGGCGGGCAGGGATTAGACTCCCTGATCTCAGTGGAAGGGCTGTTCGGCACGAGCTTCAATGACACTTTCACCGGCGATGGTGGAGCAAACGTCCTGAGCGGTGGAAATGGCGATGATGTTCTGCGCGGAGGCGGGGGGAATGATACCTTGGATGGAGGAGTCGGCAGCGATACCGCCCAGTTCTCCGGCGCATCGACAGCTTACGCCATTGACCTGAAGGATGACGGATCCGTTACCGTTCAGGATCTCCGTCAAAACACTCCCGACGCAACAGATACCCTACTCAATATCGAGAACCTTGCCTTCGCAGATAGTACGGTGACGAGCGCCAGCCTTGTGACGCCGCGGATCTTAATCGGCGGCTCGGGGGGGGCAGTCCTAAGCGGTGGCATAGGGGCTGATGTGATCACTGGTGGATCGGGTTCTGACACAGTCTCTGCGGGAGCCGGAGCGGACAAGATCGAGGCGTCCGGGGGTAATGACGTTATCAACAGCGGTTCCGGCGACGATGCGGTCAATGGAGGCTCGGGCGGCGACACCGTGTCGGGTGGGAGCGGAGCGGACACGGTTGACGGCGAGTCCGGAAATGACTTGCTGCAAGGGGATGCGGGAGCGGACTCTCTCGCGGGCGGAAGCGGCGGCGACACGCTTGCCGGCGGAGCTGATAACGACACCCTGACAGGCGACAGCGGCGGGGATCTTTTCCTCTTCGGGCCAGATAGTGGGAACGACCGGGTGCTGGATTTCGCGCTGAGGTCGGATCATATCCGCCTGGAGGGGGGAGCCCAGGTCCAGAGTTGGTCCGTGGTCGGGACTGACACCCAGATCCTGCTCAGCGACGGAGACGGGGTCATCACCCTTGCTGGTGTTCGATTGAGTGCTTCAACCTTCGATCTAGTGTTCGGGTAGCCGAAGCGTCCGCTTTCGGACTGGGCGCAATGTCTGCTTCTGGCGCGACCCAGTCGTATGGCGAACGCGCCCGCGACGCCGTCCTCAGCGCAGTTGCCGCTTCCGTCGAGCTGCCGTGCCTGACCTTTCAGACGAGACGTTTTGCGAAATCGGCTTGGGCGGCAAGGTGGCCGGCCAAGAGGTCCGTCAACCAAAGAGCCCCGCCGATCACTCGACAGGGCTCGGGGAGGTTCGTTGGCCGCAGGCATTTATTCGGCCGCGACAGGCGCTTTCGCCCGGGGCTTCTTCGCCGGCGCCGCCGGTGCAGCCGCAACACGTCCACGACCGCCCTGACCAAGACCCATCGACTTCGCCAGAGCCGACCGCGACGCGGCATAATCGGGCGCCACCATTGGGTAGTCCTTCGGCAGGCCCCACTTCGCGCGGTAGTCCTCGGGCGACAGATTGTATTTCGTCCGCAGGTGACGCTTCAGGGATTTGAATTTCCGACCGTCTTCGAGGCAGACGAGGTGATCGGGCTGGAGGCTCTTTTTGATTGACACCGCAGGCGCCCGCGCCTGGGCAGGGGGTTCGACCGGGCCGCCGGCGACGCTCTTCAAAGCCGCATGCACTTGTTGGATGAGGTTTGGCAGCTCCGTCGCCGATACGCTGTTGTTGCCGACATAGGCGGACACGATGTCGGCCGTCATTTCGATTGCGTTGGTCTGTTCTTCGCTCATCGGAGTCTCTCTGGGAATGGGGATTAGCGCGCTCATATACCTATTCGTCCCCGACCTCCAACATCCGAAGACACTCGAGCTCATGACTTTTCGGCAATCTTAATTGAACCTCGTCCGCAACGAGGGTCATGGCGGAGAGCCCACCCCACTGCGCAGCCAGAAGTCCGCGCCGCGGACGGCCGTCCAGTTGTAGCCCATCCTCCGATTGACGATGAGGGCGGCGGCGGACAGAGAGGCGCACTGGCGACCAATATCACGTCCGTAAACCGCTGGTTGTCGGCTGGACAAGCCCCGCGCACCCAAGCCTACATGCACCCTAAGAGTCACATTGGGGGTGGAGATGGCGAAGACATTCTGGGACCTGGAGGACCTCGGCCGCATCCCGCTGTCGAAGTCGTTCTATATGCGCGACTTCCTGCACAGCGAGATCGCCGCCTTTCAACGCCTGCCCAACGTTCCGGTCGATGTGGACCTCTGCGTCGAGACCGGACGGCGCCTGTGCGAGACGATCCTGGAGCCGCTGCAGGACACCTTCGGCCGCATCCACATCCGCTCCGGCTACCGCTCGCCCAGCCTCAACCAGTTCGGCTTCGACAACCGGCTGAAGTGCTCCTCCAACGCATGGACCTTTGCCGACCACATCTGGGATGTGCGGGACGGCGCGGGTAACGCCGGCGCCTGCGCCTGCATCGTCATTCCCTGGTTCCAGCAGCGGCATGCGGCCAGCGACTGGCCGAAGCTGGCCTGGTGGCTGCACGACCATGTGGACTATCACCGCATCGTCTTCTTCACCCACCAGACCAGCTTCAACATCGGCTGGCGCGAGAACCCAAAGCGGGAGATCTATTCTTATCCCGCTCCACGCGGGGTGCTGACCGGCCCTGGATCCGTGCCGCCGCCAACAGACTGCGCCGCACTTTACGCGCACTTCCCGTCATTTCAGGGGATCAACTCGCCGCTGAGCGCCTGATCCGCCTGGACTTACCTGCCGTGGCGAGCGGTGGTGCGGTCATGGCCGACACACCCCCCGACGACGACGAGCTACCCGACGACCCGGAAGACCGGTTTCTGGTGGAGCTATGGCGGCGTCTTGATCGGGCGGTGGAGATATCCTCGGGCCCCGATGCGGTGCGCCGCTTGGAAGACGTGCTACAGCTTTGCGAGGCGTCCGCGGCCCTGATCCGAAGCTGGCGGGCCGAGCGCAACTAAGTCCGCCAAGCTTGTCTATTCGATTGGACTAGCCGCGCACCGCAAGCCTTGGTGTTGCTCATGAAACACGACCTGCAAACCACCGACGCCGCCAGCCTCGACACCATCCTGGTCTCGCTGATCGAAGAACTTGAACGGGCTCTGGAGCAGGCGGTCCTGCCGCCGATCATGCAGCCCTTCGGTGAACTGCTGACCCGCTGCACCAACGCCTCAGCGCTCGCCAGGGCGGCGCAGCGGCTGAACGCCCGGCAGATCGTGACGGGTTAAGCCAGCAGCTCGCCCGCCGGCACGCCCAGCGCGACCGCCAGCTTCTCCACCACGGTGACCGTGGGATTGCGCACACCGCGCTCGACGCCGGACACATAGGTGCGATGCAGGCCGGCTGCGTCGGCGAAGGCTTCCTGCGACAGGCTCTTGGCCTCCCGTAGCCGCTTCACGTTCAGCCCCACGCGCCGGCGCACATCCATGGCCGCGAAGGGGCCAAGCCGCAGCCGTTCGATCTACAGCCGATGAGTCTCAATTGAGTTGACTGGTCGGCGCACGGCATGGCTGTCGTACCCGTCGTTGAGACTTATAGGATGCAATGAAATGGCGGCTGGAGTGTTCGTTTTGCGTGATGATCAAACCCTGGTGGCGATGCAGGCGGCGCACTTCGCCTCGGAGGATGTGTTCCAGGACCTGCTCGGCCGGTTCCCGGAGCTGCTGGCCGGCGAGCAGATCGATGTGGCCACGCCCCGGCGGTTCCTGCTGGTGGACCGCGAGCAGAGCATCGGGACGCAGGACGGCGGGGCTCGCCGCTGGTCGCTGGACCACCTGTTCCTCGACCAGGATGGGGTGCCGACGCTCGTCGAGGTCAAGCGCCAGACCGACACCCGCATCCGCCGCGAGGTGGTGGGGCAGATGCTGGACTACGCCGCCAACTGCGACAGCTTCTGGAGCGCCGAGACGCTCAAGGGCCAGTACCGCTTGCGGTGTCAGCAGGATGGCGTCGATGCGGAGTTGACCCTGGCGGCGCACCTGGCGGACGGCGAGGACCCGGAGGCCTTCTGGGCGAAGGTGAAGACCAACCTGCAGGCCGGCAAGCTGCGGCTGCTGTTCGTGGCCGACCGCATTCCTCAGGAGCTGCGGCGGATCATCGAATTCCTGAACGTGCAGATGCAGCCGGCCGAGGTGCTGGGGATTGAGCTTCGCCAATATGAAGGGGAGGGGATGAAGGCGTTGTCGCCGGTGGTGATCGGCCAGACCCAGGCCGCCCAGCAGCGCAAGGCGCCTACGGCCTCAGGCGCGCGCTGGGACGCGCAGCGGATCATCGAGGCGATCGCGGCCCGGGGCGAGCCGAACGCCGCCCAGGCCGCCCGCGAGATCATCGCCTGGATGACCGATCATGCCGATCGGGTGCAGGTGACCGCGAACGGCGCCATCGGGCCGGTGTACCGGGTGGGCGCCATCAACATCTTCCCCTTCCTGATCGACGCCGCGGGCACGCTGACGCTCTACTTCTCGCTGCTGGCGGGCACGCCGGTGTTCGAGGCGCTGACGGAGCGAGACGCGTGGCGCGAGCAGATCAACCGGGCGCCGGGCCTGCAGCTGCCCTCCGACGCCCTGGTGAAGCAGCCGCGCCTGGCGCTGGCGGACTTTGCGCCGGCGACCACCGCAGCCTTCCTGGAGGCCATGGCGTGGTTCCAGGAGCGGCTGCGGCAGGGCTAGCCCTCGCGGCTCAACGGTCTCAGAAAATGCTCACAACCGACTGGACTCGTTCGCAATAGGAAGCGCTACTGACGCCACGGCCCGACGATCCACGGGCAGGCCCCTGGCGGACTTCCGCGCGGGGCCGCGGGCGGTAGGACCGGCGGATGGCGCCGGTCCTGAAGCCCATGAGGATCAGATGCCCCGGCAATCGAAACAGACCCGACCCGTAGATTCGGCGACCACGGCGGAACCCCAGCAGGCGGAGCCAAAGGCCCCCGGCGAAATCCGCGGCAAGCTCGGCGCCATGGTCGCCCTGCTCCGCCGCGAGTGCGGCGCCTCCATCGCCGAAATGATGGCGGCCACCGGCTGGCAGGCCCACTCGGTCCGAGGCGCCATGTCCGTGCGCTGAAAGCCAAGCGCGGTTTGACGGTCGCGTCGGAGAAGAGCGAACAGGGCCGCACCTACCGCATCGTCGAGCCCCAGGCATGAGCCGGGATAACCACATGCAGGACAACAGGGTCGCCAGCGAGCTGGCGGCCCTGCCAAGCCTGAACGTCGAGCAGCTGCGCGAACGTTGGCGACTCCGGTTTGGGGGCGAGCCCCCAGCCCTGCGATCCGGCGATCTGCTTCGGCGGCTCTATGCCGAGCGTGTGCAGACGGAGACCCTCGGCGGTGACGCCGAGCTCGAGCGCCAGCTCCAGGGGCTCGTGAGAACCCTTCGTCGCGGCGGCGCCTTGACGCCGGCGCACGGCAAGGTCCGTGAGGGCGCGGTGTTCGTGCGCGAATACGACGGCGTCGCCCACCGGGTGGAGGCGACGGCGGACGGGTTTCACTGGCAGGGACGGGCGTGGAAGAGCCTGTCGCAGATCGCCCGCGAGATCACCGGCGTGCGCTGGAACGGGCCGCGCTTCTTCGGCCTGCGCGCAGAGCCCGCCACGCCATGAAGCGCGTTGCAAAACCAAACGGGGCATCGCTGCGCTGCGCCATCTACACCCGCAAGTCCTCCGAGGAGGGCCTGGATCAGGAATACAACAGCCTGCATGCCCAGCGGGACGCCTGCGAGGCTTATGTGCGCTCGCAAGCAGGGGAGGGATGGAAGCTGGCGCCGACGCTGTATGACGACGGCGGATTCTCTGGCGGCAACATCGAGCGGCCAGGGCTGAAGCGCCTGATGGCGGACATGGCGGCGGGTCGTATCGATGTGGTGGTCGTCTACAAGGTCGACCGCCTGACGCGCTCTCTGAGCGACTTCGCCAAGATCGTTGATGTCATGGATCAGGCCGGGGCCAGCTTCGTGGCTGTCACTCAGTCCTTCAACACCACCACCAGCATGGGGCGGTTGACGCTCAACATGCTGCTCTCGTTCGCCCAGTTCGAGCGCGAGGTCACCGGCGAACGGATTCGCGATAAGATTGCCGCCTCCAAGCGCAAGGGCATGTGGATGGGAGGTGTCGTGCCGCTAGGCTACGACCCGGACGGTCGCAGCTTGAAGATCAATCCCGTCGAAGCCGAGCTCGTTCGCCATATCTACCAGCGCTACCTCGAACTGGGCTCCGTGCATGCGCTCCGCGACGCCCTGGCTCTGGAGGGCGTCGTGTCAAAGCGGTGGACGACCAGCGCAGGCGCAGTCCGCGGCGGCGCACCCTTCGGCCGCGGCGCGCTGTTCCACCTACTGTCCAACCGCCTTTACCTCGGTAAGATTCCGCACCGGGAGGAATCCTATCCGGGTCTGCACGCGGCGATAGTTGAGAGAACGTTGTTCGATGAAGTACGGGCGAAGCTCCTCGTCAACGCCGGCCCCGCCAAGCGCGTCAAGGCCGGCAGGCCGCCGATCAACCCCGCCGGCCTTCTCACCGGCCTGATCCGCGACGACCGCGACAACGTCATGTCGCCGGTGGCGGCGCGAAAACCCGCCGGACGGGTCTATCGCTACTACGTGTCGAGCGCGGCCCTTACCAGGTACAAGGCCGACGCGGGCTCCATCCCACGCGTGGCCGCCAAGCCCGTCGAAGCGCTCGTCTGGCGGTGCGCGGAGCGCCTCGGGGTCCGCGAGGGAGCCATCCTGACAACGCAGCGGTTGCGTGACGCTGTAAAGGAAGTCGAGGTCTCGCGACGCCGGGTTCGCATCATCTTTCAGAACTCGGCCCTCGACGAGGGCGCAATCGACCTCGCGCATCTCCGGGCCACGGCGGAGGAGGGCGAAAGCATCGATCTGATCGACGATAACTTGTGCTGGACCGTGCCGACCTGCTTGAGCCGGCGGGGTGGAGTTCGCTCAGCCTCTGGGCCAGCCGGCAGCGCGGCCCTGGAGGACACGCGGCCTGACAAGGTGCTTCTCAAGGCGCTGGTCCGCGCCGAGAGTTGGAAACAAGGTCTGCTGGCGGGTGAGTTCACGACCATCCAGGCGGCGGCGCAGAAGGAGGGGCTGACGCTCGAGCACGCGCAGCGGCTGTTGCGCCTAGCCTTCCTGCGCCCCTCGCTCAAGCGGCTCATTCTGGAGGGCCGCGCGCCGGCCGCCCTGACCCTCCAGCGGGTGATGATGCGCGGCGTGCCGCTCGCCTGGGAGGACCAGTTTCATCATCTGGTCCATTGAACGCCGCAATCCAGGGCGACCCCTTCGGTCACCGCCGCGTGCTGCGCCCCCGCTGAACTTCGCGACGACCCCGTGAATAGGTTTCGTGCCCGAAAAGCTCGAGGAACTGGGTGATGCTGTCCACCTGATCGTCATGCTTGGCGCGTGGGAACGCCAGCATCTCCTGCTTGAGGGTCGGCAGCCATGACGCATCTCGCGGGAAGGTGGCGCGTCCGCCCTCCAGCTTGTCCGCTTGGGCCGCGAGGCGCACCTCCTTGTCCACGGACGGACGATAGCGGCGCACGTTCCAAGTGTAGCCGAGGCGACGCGCCTCCGGTGACCACTGCAAGTGGAGGAGGTCTTGGATTAGGGGAATGCCGGTCATGGTCTGTTCAACCAGAATGGTGTCGGCGCGCCACCGTGTCGCGAGCTTGAGCACAAGCAGTTTGAGGTCCGGGTAGTCGAGCCGCACCCGTTCTACCTCCAGCAGCCACCAAACCCCCTCGGCGAAGCCCCAGGTCGTGCATGCCGACCAGTCGCTGGTGGGATTGGCGCTCGTCCCCAGGTCCCAGCTTTGCACCAGCTTCTGATAGTCGTCGCGTGGGAGCGCCGCCTCGTAGCGTTCTATCCGCTCCCAGCGAACGAGATCGCCGGCGGCGGCAACCGGGCGCTGCTGATACTGGGCGGCGAATACGCCGGAGCCAAGTTCGCGACGAATGCCCTCCAGCGTCTCCAGACTTTGGTGGGCGGGGCACAATGCCTCTCCTTGGCGTCGGCGGTAAAAGCGACCCGGTCCGATCTCGATGGCCTCGTCGTCGTCTGCGATAGCTTGGAGGTCGAGGTGGGTGAAGTTGCCTTTCTCCATCAGGTATCCGGCCGGGTCATCTTCATTCAGTCGTTGCTGGATCGCGACCATTCGGCCTGAAGCTTGATCGTCGAGCCGCGACCCGAACGTGATGTCGATGTAGTCGCGGGCTTCCTCACGCTTAAGCGGCGACGTGGCGTCGGCGGCCTTCATCAGGTCGTCGATGATCAGGATGTCGCCGCCCATGCCGGTGACCGACCCGCCCAGCGAGACAGACCGCCGAAAGCCACGCTGACTAGTTTCGACCTCGACTTCGGTCGCCCGCTTTACCCGAAACTCCGGGAAGCATTGGCGATACCAGGGGGTCTCGACCACGGCGCGGAAGTCGCGCGTGAGCTTGTTCGATAGCTCGGCGCTGTAGCTGGCCACCAGAAACCGCAAAGTCGGATCGTTGCCGAGCATCCAAGCTGGAAACGCCACCGATCCGCAGATGGTTTTCAGATAGCGCGGGGGCACGGTGATCAGCAGGCGCGTGGTTTCGCCATGGGCCACCTTGGTAAGGGCGTGGGCTATCGCTTGCAGATACCAGCCGGATTTCAGCGATGCACCGGGGTTCAATGTACTGAACACCGGACGCACGAAGGCATGCAGGTCGAGGCGCGCGGCGGCGAGCGCAGCGGATTGGAGAGTTGGGCGAGCCATCATGGCTCCCCCTCTTCGGGTTTCGAGATCAGGTAGGCGTCGATGATCGCCTGGGCCTCGTCATCGCTTAGCACCGCATCGCCGGATGGGTTGGGCTCCTGGCTGTTGCGGCGGGACGCCATATCGTAGCTAAGCACCAGTTTTGCGGCTGGCAGGTCACCCTCCATCGCCCGCTCGAACAGTTGGTGGACGAGCACCTCGCGTTTGGAGATACGCCGGGCGCGTCCACCGACCAGCACTTTCATCGGCTTGTCCAAGTGGCGCGCCACCGCCTCCGCCACGCCGCGCGGCTTGGCGGGGCGGCCCTTGGGGTTGCCGGAGTTGCCCGGCTTGAAACGGCTGTGCTTTGGCGGCTTTCCCCAGCCGGACCCTTCGTCGTCGTCGGAAGCGTTGGACATCACGCGCCCTCCGACGTCGCGGTGACGGCGCGCGTGCGGATGCGAACGGCCGGCGGCGGTTGATGAGGCGCGGGAGCAAAAGGCATCGGCGATCGCGCGCGAACCTCAGCGCGCTGCGCCCGAACCTGGGCGAAGGTCAGGCCCGTCCCCGCGAGCGTGGCTTGGCGGCCGGTGAAGCTCTGCCAACGTTCGACGATCACATCGACATATTCGGGCGCGATCTCCAGCAGTCGTGCGCGTCGTCCGATCCGCTCGGCGGCCATCAGGGTCGTTCCGCCTCCGCCGAACACGTCGATCACCAGATCGCCTTTTTCAGTGCAGTCGAGAAGGGCGTCCTCAGTCATGGTCACGCTTTTCGGTGTCGGATGCTGTGCGTGAGCCACCCGGCTCTCGCGCACCAACCCACTGACCCCTTGGTAGGCCCAGACATTGCTGCGGGACCGGCCATGCCGGCCAAGTTGAATGCTGTTGAAGTGCTGAGCCGTGCCGCACTTGAACACGAAAACAAACTCGTGCTGGGAGCGATAAAAGCTCCCCTGACCGGCTTGCGGCTTCGTCCAGATGCAGATGTTGACGAGGCCAAGGGCGGCCGCTCGCTGCGCGTCCAGCATGTTCTCGGCGTGTCGCCAGTCCATGCAGGAGTAGATTAACCCCCCATCCATGACGTGGTTGGCGACGTTGCGGTGCGCTGTGGTCAGGAACTCCGTGAAACCGGTTGCACTGAGTTCGCCGACCGCCATCTGGAACTCACGATGGGCCGCGTTCTTGGTGACGTGGCCGACGATGGGAACATTGTAAGGCGCGTCCAGAAATGCAGCCCGGGCCTTGCCGGACCCCATCAGCAAGGCGACATCAGCCGGGTTGAGGGCGTCACCCATGAGCGTGCGGTGGTCGCCCAGTTCCCAGTGATCGCCGCGTTCGGTGACCGGGACCAATGGCGGGGCAGGGACCTTGTCCAGATTGGCGTTAGTCTTCAGTCGGGTCAGGTTGTCGAGTTCGATAGGCTCGAACCCGATCAGCTCAAGCTCGAAGTCGCGATCCAGGATTTTGAGTTCGCGAAGCTCCTCGCCCAGGATGTCGCGATCCCATTCGCCGAGTTCCGCGAGCCGGTTCTCGGCCAGCACGTAGGCGCGCTTTTCGGCCGGCGTCAGGTGCGATGCGACGATCACCGGAACCGTCGTCATTAGAAGATGCTTCGCGGCAGCCAGACGGGCCAAGCCCGCGATGACCGCTTCGGTATCGTCGATGAGCAGCGGATTGAGGAACCCGAACTGGCGGATGCTCGCGGCGATCTTCTCGATCTGCCTTTTAGGATGCCGGCGGGCCATTCGACCGAGGGGTCGAAGTTGATGCACCGGGCGATATTCGATTTTCGGCTGGAACTCGTTGCTCAGCCAATCACCGCTAGGTGTCGGCGACGAGGAAAACTGGGACACTGTCGATCTCCGTTCAGCATAAGGGTTTCGGGACGCGCAGAGCGCCCATGAAAGACCGAATGCTCACGAAGAGACTTCCAGTAAGCTTGGAGGGGAGTGTGGTTCGCGCGATTAGTCAACCGAAATGACCGGCGGGCTGGGCGGGTATTCGGTGCGTGTGCGCCTGATAATTGCCTGTTCTGTGCAGCGGGCTCTCACCCTGCGCCGTGGCTAAGCCGCTGAACAAGCTGGCGTATGGGAAGTGCGAGGTCAGGCCGCGGCGCGACGTTTCTCCGTTTGACGGGAATTTTTCCCGCTTATCAGGGAATCCGGCGACCGAAACCGTAACGCCCAGGGCGTCTCCAGAGACAGGCGCGCGCAAGGGCGCGATTTGGCCGCGAAAACAGGCCCCGAGACGCCGTTGGAATGCAGGTTTCAGGGGGATTACCGCCGTGCTTTCCGCGGCTTGTGCGGGCCTCAGCGTACGGAGCCGATTATCAGGGACTGTGTGGCGGTGCTGGCAGTCCAACGCGAACTTGTCTCCAGTTTGCGCGGTGGGGGCAGGGGAGGCAGCAGCCTAGGCCGCGAGGATCTGCCACTCGGCCAGGGCGGCCGAGCGTCGCTCTCGATAGACCTCCCGGCTGACGAGGTGGCGCTCCGATTGGAAGTGGTTGTGGAAGGCGGCATGGGTTGTGGCGAACTGCCGGAGGGTCTTCATCCGCCTAAAGCGCAGCATCGCCCGCTCTCGTCGTCGGAACGGCTGGTGGGAGTTCTCCGCCCGGTTGTTGGCCCAGCGTCCGATCTCCTGGCGATCGGCAATGTTGAGTTTGACGTGACCCCCTGAAACTCCGCCAAGTGAAGCTAGAGTCCGCCCATGCGCTCCGCCGACACCATTCTAGGAGGCGTGCTTCTCGGCTAGGAAACGGCCGTGACGGGGATTGTAAACGAGAACGTCGCTCCTGGACGGCCCTCGTTTTGCGCTGCCCATAGCCGCCCTTCGTGGCTCTCGATGATCGTGCGGCTGATCGCCAAACCGATGCCCATGCCGTCGGATTTAGTCGTATAGAACGGACTGAACACCCGCTCGACGGAGTCGGGTTCTAGCCCAATGCCGGAGTCCTGGACGGACAGCGTGACTTCGCTCGATCCAGCGGGTTGGGTGGAGATCCGTAAACTGCGTTGCCGGTCGTCCACGACGGTCATTGCATCCGCGGCGTTGAGCACCAGGTTCAAGATGACCTGCTGGAGCTGCACGCGGTCGCCGCACAACGGCGGCATGGGCTCTGCGAAGTCCGTGCTGACGGCCACACGGCGTCGTCGCAGCTCGCCCTCGGACAGAGCGAGGACCTCGCGCGTGGCGTCGTTCAGGTCGACGAACTCCCGGCCGGGACCCCGCCGGGCGAACATGGCGCGAAGGCGCTGGATCACTTCCGAGGCACGATTGCCGTCTCGAAGCGTGCGTTGCAGCGTGGCGCGCAGGCCCTCCAGATTTGGAGGGTCGGCCGCCAGCATACGTAGTCCGGTGCTGGAGTTGGTGATGATACCCGCCAACGGTTGATTGACCTCGTGCGCGATGGAAGCCGTCAAAGCGCTGAGCGTCATGGCCCTGGAGACATGCGCGAGCTCGGCGCGGGCATCGTTGAGCGCCTCCTCTGCGAGCTTGCGTTCGGTGATATCCTGGATAGCGCCCAGGAACACCGGTCGATCTGCAATGTCTTCGACGCGCCGTCCCACAAGATGCAGGTGCTTCAGCGCGCCGCTCTTGGTGATGATGCGGAGGACCAGTTCAAACGAGGAGTCGTGGAGCGCCCCGCCGATCACCCGTTCGGCCAGCGGGAGATCATCCGGGTGGACGGCCTCGAGGATCATCGACATCGAGATTTTGACGTCCGGCCCGAACTCCCACATCCGGTGCTGTTCCGGCGACCAGTTGTGTTCGTCACGCTCGACATCCCACGTGAAGCTGCCGGTCCGGCTGAGCTGCTGGGCTTCGTTCAGGTGCGCGTGAGCCTGAAGCAGTTCGGCCTGGCTGGCGCGCAGCGTGGCGTCCGCCTGGGCGCGCTCGATCGCGATCCCGGCGATGTGCGTGAAGCGGTCGATCAGTTCCAGTTCATGCGGGGTCGGAATTTGTGGCTCGCGGCGGTAGATGGCGAAGGCGGCCAGGGATGCGCCATCAGCGGCCAGGATCGGCGCCGTCCAGCTGGAGTGCAGGCCGTGCGCCATCATCCGCGCAGGCCAGGCGGAGTTCGCCCAGCGCGGATCGTTCGCCACGTCGCCGACGATGATCGGCGACTTCTCGAAGATGCAGCGCGACAAGGGCCCAAAACCTGGATCGATGTCCTTGCCGTCGAGCAGGGCCTTGTAGTCATCGGGAAGCGTCGGCGCCGCGCCTAGCTTGAAGTGCTCCCGGCCCTCGTCGACGATGAGTATGGTGCAGAAGCAGCCCGGCACGAGAGCCTCGACGGTGCGCGCCAGTTCATCCAGCACCACCGGAAGGGCGACGCCCCTGGCGACCTTCTCGAGCAGCCGCTTCTCGGCGGCCAACGTAGCTTCGCTCGCCTGAAGCGCTTCATCCGCCCGCGCCCGCTCGATGGCGATGCCCGCGATGTGGACGAACCGGTCGATGAGCTCCAGGTCGGTGGCGTCCGCGCTCGACGGCTTGGCGCGATAGACGGTGAGGTCGCCGGCAGCTTCGTCGTTCGAGATGAGGATCGGCATCGACCAGCACGCGGCGAGCCCGTTGACCGCCACGACCGGCAAGAGGGGCGATGACGCCCACCGCTCATCTTCCATGATGTGCGTGCTGATCACCGGCTTCTTCGAGACCACAGCCAACGCACAGGGGCCCGACTTCGGATCGATCGGAACGCCATCGCAGGCGAGCCGGTAGCCCTCCGGGATGCTGGGGCCGGCTCCGAACTTGAAGTGTTTGCGATCGGGGCCGACCAGCAGGACGCCGCAGCGGGACTCGGGCGTCAGGGCCTCGACCTCCCTGCACACGGCGTCGAGCACCTCCGTCAGCGGTGTGCCGGTGGCCACCATCTGCAGAAGCCGCTTCTCGCCAGCCAGGGCGGCCTCGGCGCGCACCTGCACGTCGATATCCGAGGCCACGCCATAGAGGACCTCGATTTCGCCGGCCGAATTGCGAAGCGGGTCGACCACCAGGCGATGCCACACGTAGGCCCCGTCCCAGCGCTTCAGCCGGGCGACATGGTCGAACGGCTGGCCAGCCGCGACCGCGGCCCACCAGGCCGCCATGGTCTCTTCCTGATCGTCCAGGTGATGGTCGAAAGCCGAGGGCTTGGCCCTGACGTCCTCGAACGTCATCCCCAGGAAATCGAGCATCCGGCGGTTGCAGGAAATGATCTTGCCGGCGGGGGAAAACAGGCCGGCGATCACCGGAAGCGCATCGAAAATGCGCTCGATCCGGTTTTGATGGTGACGCAGTACCGCGTCGGCCTGCACGCGGTCGTCGATGTCGATGTTCATTCCGCTCCAGCGGCGCACGTCTCCCGTCGGCTCACGCATCGGACTGGCGCGGAACAGGAACCATCGATAGACGCCGTCGCGCCGGCGCAGTCTTGCTTCGGCCTCGCCGAGCTGTCCCGAAGCTATGATCTTCGCCCATTCGGCCAGCAGGCTAGGGGCATCGTCTGGATGCAGAGCCGTGGTCCAACCAGCGCCCGAGGCCTCTTCGAACGAGAGGCCTGTGTAGTCGAGCCATTGCCGACCGACATATTCGGCCCGTCCGTCTGAAAGCGCTGTCCAAACCAGACCCGGCAATGAATCGAGAAGAAGGCTGAGATCGGTCTCCATGCCTGGCCTCTATCTGCCACCTGGGGCCGGCGATGTACGCGCAGGCCCGGCGCCGCCCATGCTACTTTGGTCTCGGGTCCAAGACCATGCCGCAGAAGATCGGGCTCAGCAGCATGGCCGCGGCCGGCGCCGGGAGCTCCACGCGCGGGACAGAGTTACAGTCCGCGCAGCATCGCGAGCCGCTCGGTGCGGCAGGCCTGGGTGAATGCTACGTGCGGGGCCAGGAACTCGCGCGGCCCCAACCGCATGACTTCGCGGGGATCACGGGGCGGCCGCTGGAAAGACGCCAGAAGCTCGGTGACGACGGCCTCCGCCGCCTCGAGGACCGCGGCCGAGCTGGCAAGCCGGATGCGCCCGGCCAGGGTTGCGATGGCGACGAGTTTGCCCGGCTGCGCGATATCGTGGTCCAAGGCGTCCAGCGCCAACTCCGTGGCCAGCTCGTTGAAGCGGGCGTAGAGGTCCTCGCGCCGTTCGACGTCCTTCACCACGCGTTCGGCATGGCCTTGGCGGCGCTGGGTGACGTAACTGGAGACGAAGGACGTCAGGCCGCCCACGAGGGATCCCGCGACGGCGGCCAGGGCCGTGATCAGTGACGTATCTGGAACAGCCATTGTCCTGTTCTTCCTCGCCTGAAGGCGCGCTGCAGCTCAGCGCGTGACGGCGATGCTCGCCGTGAGGCGAACCAAGCGTCGCGGCTTCTTCGTCGTGATCATGTACCGAGGGTCAGCGCGCTGAGGTGGTGGGGAGGGGAGCCTCGGCGGGCTGCGCCGCTTCGGTGGTCGCCGCGGAGGCCGCAGTGGCGATTTTCGGGTCATAGATGTCGTGGCGGCCCCAGGAGGTCGACGCCATCCAAATGGACATCGCCAAGGACGCCAAGCAGATGGCCAAGACAACGGTGTCCTTGCCGTGGGTCCGGGGGTTGGCGTTGCTCATGTAGTCTCCAGAGAATGCGGGGCGGCGGCGGCATAGGCCGGGCCGCCGCCCCTGGGAGGGGTTCCGGGCTAGGGGCGGGGAAGGCCTACGTGGCTCCTTCCTGGACGTTCGACATTGTTCATCTCGCTCTCACGAGGAAGTACTCCATGAAGACGTGTCGCCAGTCACTTCGGCATTATTATGGGCGCCCCGGGGCGCCTCAATTGTACGAAGGTGTCGGTTGAGACCTTAGTCTTGGTCGGCGAGAGCGACGCCGTAAATACGGCAATACCAAAGTCCAATTGTCATCGTCCGGCGGCGGGCAGATCTTGGTGTCCAACATAGGCGTGCGTCTCGAGTAGAAGAGCCGCGGAGCCAGTCTTCAGGAAAGGAAGCTCCACATGACTACCGCCGCAGCAATCCGACCCTCGGAACGAAAGCCCCTCCCGCCGCCGGACAGCGATTTCTACAACATCGCGCAAACCCTGAGCGCCGACGAACTGGCGATCGTGACGAAGGTGCGCGCCTTCATGGAGACGAAGGTCGCGCCCATCATCAACGACTACTGGATCAGGGACGCCTTCCCCTTCGAGCTGATTCCGGCCGTGAAGGAGCTCGATATCGGGGGCCTCAACGTCGAAGAAAGCCGCAGGTCGCGGCTGAAGGGCATCTTGGCGATGGAGATGTCCCGCATCGACTCGTCGTTCACCACATTCTTCGGTGTTCACACCGGTCTTGCAATGGGCTCGATCGCCCTGTTGGGCTCCGAGGAGCAGAGGCAGAAATGGCTCCCGCCTATGGCGCGATGGGAACTGGTTGGCTGTTTCGGCCTGACCGAACCGCTGGTGGGCTCGGGAACGGGCGGCGGACTCCTCACGACCGCGAAGCGCGAAGGCGACACCTGGATCCTTAACGGCGAGAAGAAGTGGATCGGCAATGCACCCTGGTGCGACGTGTCGATCATCTGGGCGCGCGACTTGGCTGACAATCAGGTCAAGGGATTCATCGTCGAGAACAAGACAACGCCCGGCTTCAGTGTCGCGAAGATTGAGAACAAGATGGCCCTCAAGGTGGTCCAGAACGGCTTGATCACCATGAAGGACTGCCGCGTTCCGGAAGCCAACCGCCTGCAGAACGCGAATTCGTTCCGCGACACCGCGCACGTGCTGCGCGAGACGCGGTCGGGCGTGGGCTGGATGGCCACTGGACTGCAGATGGGCGCCTACGAGCTGGCGGTGAAATATGCCCAGCAGCGCATGCAATTTGGCAAACCGATCGGTGCGTTCCAACTGATCCAGGATCTCATCGCCAGGATGCTCGCCAATGTGACGGCGTGCCAGACGATGATGTTGCGCCTGGAGCAGCTCCACGAGGACGGCAAGCTTCTGGATCAGCATGCGTCGCTCGCAAAGGCGTTTACGACCGCCCGGATGCGCGAGACCGTCGCCTGGGCGCGCGAGATCCACGGCGGCAATGGCATCGTCGTCGACAACAATATCGGTCGCCTGTTCGCCGACGCCGAGGCGCTCTACTCCTATGAGGGCACCTTCCAGATGCAGAACCTGATCGTCGGCAAGGCCGCCACCGGGCTCAGCGCCTTCGTCTAGCGCCAGCGCCGGCACCGCAACCCCCAACAGGATTTGACGCCATGACTTCGCCCACTGCGGCGTTGGCGCCCGAAGTGCGCCCGCCGCTCACCCTGAATCTCGAGAATGTGCTTTACGAAAAAAAGGGCGGGATCGCCTATGTGACGATCAACCGTCCGAAGGTGCTGAACGCGCTCAACTCGGCGACCTGGTCGGACCTTCGCACGGCCTTCGAGGATGCGCGGGACGACGCCTCGGTCCACGGCGCCATCCTCACCGGCGCCGGCGACAAGGCGTTCATCGCCGGCGCGGACATCGGCGGGCTCGCCCGGGTCAGCGCCGTCGAAGCGGAGCTTTCCAGCCGCTTCGGGCAGGAGGTGCTCGACCTCATCGAGAACCTCGGCAAGCCGGTCATCGCCGCAATCAACGGCTTTGCGCTGGGCGGCGGCTGCGAGACGGCGATGGCCTGCACCCTCCGCATTGCGGTGGAGCACGCGAAGTTCGGCCAGCCGGAGGTCAAGTTGGGACTGCTCCCAGGAGGAGGTGGCACCCAACGCTTGCCCCGGCTGATCGGCAAGGGAAGGGCGCTCCAGCTCATTCTCACCGGCGGGATGATCGGTGCGCAGGAGGCCTGGCGGATCGGGCTGGTCAACGAGGTCGTGCCGCCCGCCGACCTGATCCCCCGCGCGGAAGCGGTCCTCAAGGAGATCTCAGCCAACGGCCCAGTGGCCGTCAGATACGCGCTCGAAGCGGTCAACAAGGGCTCGGAGACGAGCCTCGCCCAGGGCCTTGTCCTGGAGGCCGCCTACTTCGGCCTGTGCGCGGCGACCGAAGACAAGACGGAAGGAACTAAGGCCTTCCTCGAGAAGCGCACGCCCCAGTTTCACGGGCGCTGAACCCGCGCCCGACACAACCCAATCGGAGCAATTCCATGTCCAGCGAGAACATCTTTTCCGGCCTGAAGGTCGTGGATCTGTCGAGCTTCGTCGCCGCCCCAGGTGCGGCCGTTATCCTCGGCGATTTCGGCGCCGACGTGATCAAGGTCGAGCCGCCGACCGGCGACCTGTGGAGATACGGGCACAAGGTCGCCCCTCAGCCGTCCGCCGACGACCCTTACCAGTGGCATCTCGCCAACCGTAACAAGCGCAGCCTCACCCTCGACCTTAAGTCGCCCGGCTCCCGCCCGGTTCTCGAACGGCTCGTGAAGTGGGCCGACGTGTTCATCGTCAATACGCCCCATCCCGCCCGCAAGCACCTCGGTCTCGAGTATGAGGACGTGGCGGCGTGGAATCCGCGCCTGATCTACGCGGACCTCACCGGCTTCGGCGACAAGGGTCCGGACGCCGACCTGCCGGGCTTCGACATCACCTCGTACTGGGCGCGCAGCGGGCTCCTGTCGATGACGCGTGACGCCGGCGCCCCGCCCACCTGGCCGGTGGGCGGCAGCGGCGATAACGCCACGGCCGTCGGCCTTTATTCCGCGATCGTGACGGCGCTTTACCGACGTGAGCGCACCGGCAAAGGCGCCCATGTGACCACGTCGCTGCTCGCCGAGGGCGTGTGGTCGGCGAGCGTCGCGATCCAGGCCGCTCTGGCCGGGGGCAGGTTCTACGCGCCGCATGACCGGACCCACCCCGACAATGCGGCGCTAAACGTCTATCGCGCCGGCGACGACACCTGGTTCGTGCTGATCATGGGCCCCGACAAGTTCCAGGCCGTGGCCGAAGCCATCGGCCGGCCGGACCTCCTGACGGACCCGCGGTTCGCCTCTCCGGCGGCGCTGGCCGCGAACAGGCCGACGCTCACCGCCATCCTCGACGAGGTGTTTGGCGCTCAGTCCATGGCCCACTGGTACGAGGTGTTCAGCGGCCTGCACGTGACCTTCGGCGCCGTACGCGGACCGCGGGAGGTGATCGAAGATCCGCAACTGGCGGCGAACGGCATCGTCGTTCCGCTCGAGGGCGCCGGCGGTAAGCTGACCGCGACAATCAGCAGCCCGTTCCAGGTGCATGGCGTCGCCAAGGAGCCGGCGCGGCGCGGCCCCGACCTCGGCGAGCATGCAGACGAGATCCTGCGCGAGCTCGGGTTCGACGCCGATGGCGTCGACAACCTGCACGCCGCCGGCGTCGTGCCGAAAGCCAAGGCGCGTGCCGCCTAGGGCGGCGGACACCATCGAACAAGGACCAAGACCATGAGCGACATCAACACCGAGCTATCCGGCGGCGTGCTCCGGGTCGAGCTGAACCGCCCGGCCCGGAAGAACGCGATGACGGCCGAGATGTATACGATGCTGGCCGACATCTTGACCGAGGCAGACCGGGACGAGGCCGTCCAGGTCGTGCTCTGGCACGGCGCCGGAGACGATTTCTGCGCCGGCAACGATGTTGGGGATTTCCTGAAGAACCCGCCTGGGCCGGGCGAATCCCCGCAGGCCCGACTGACCGCCGCGCTGATCGCGTTCGAAAAGCCGATCGTCGCGGCCGTGAAGGGCGCGGCTGTCGGCGGCGGGACCACGATGCTGACCCACTGCGACTTCGTCTATGCGGGCGAAGGCGCGAGGTTCCAGACGCCGTTCGTCAATCTGGCCCTCGTGCCGGAGTTCGGCTCAAGCTTCACGCTGCCGGCGCGCGCAGGCCATCTCGGCGCGGCGGAAGTGTTCCTGCTGGGCGAGCCGTTCACGGCCGCGCGGGCGGCGGAACTCGGTCTCGTGACCCGCGTCGTCTCCGACCAGGACCTCTTCGCGACCGCCACGGCGACGGCGCAGAAGCTCGCGACGAAGCCCAGCGGCGCGCTGCGAGCCTCGAAAAGGCTGATCAAGCAGTCTTCGATCGGCGCCTTGAGCGAGGCCGTGAACCGGGAAGGCCGGGAGTTCAGCGCGCGCGTCAGCTCCGCAGAAGCGAAGGAGGCGTTCTCGGCCTTCCTCGAAAAGCGGGCGCCGAATTTCAGCAACACGCCGAAGCCTGTCGCGGCCGAATAGATCCGCGCCCTGCAGCCATATTTTTGGAAGCCCACGCCATGACCGCAACCCAGACCTCGAGAACCGCGCCCTCAGCGGGCGCGACCCGATCCGGCCGTCTGTTCTTCCTGGACCTGAGCAGCGGCCGGGTCCTGTCCGTGAACACGGACGGATCCGACCGGAGGGTTCTCGCCAGCGACGCCCGCCTGCCTGACGGCGTCGCGGTCGATGCCGAAGAGGGACGAATCTACTGGACCAACATGGGCGTGCCCGCCCTCGACGACGGCTCAATCGAGAGCGCCGACCTCGACGGCGGAAACCGCCGGGTCATCGTTGCGCAAGGCGTCACCCATACGCCCAAGCAACTGCACCTCGATCGGGAGGGCGGCAAGATCTACTGGTGCGACCGCGAAGGCATGCGCGTGATGCGTGCAAACCTCGACGGCTCGGGCGTCGAAACGCTCGTGGAGACCGGCCGGGGAGAAGCGCTGATGCGCGACCAGACCCGCTGGTGCGTCGGCGTGGCCGTCGACCGGACGCGAGGCGAGATCTATTGGTCCCAGAAGGGCCCGGACAACGCCGGACTGGGCCGCATCTTCCGGGCCGGCGTCGATATCCCGCAAGGCGAAGATCCGGCCAACCGCTCCGACATCGAGGTGGTGTTCGACGGGCTGCCGGAGCCCATCGACCTCGAGCTCGATGTGGAAAACCGCGTCCTCTACTGGACCGACCGCGGCGACCCCCCGCGCGGCAACACTGTCAATCGCGCGCGGATCGACCGGAAGGCGCAGCCGGAGATCCTCATCAGCCACCTGATGGAGGGGATCGGCCTGGCCCTCGATCTGCCGGGCGGCCGGATGTTCGTCACCGACATGGCCGGGTCGATCTACGCCGCCGATCTCGACGGGTCGAACAAACGCCTTGTCGCCTACACCCAGGGAAATCTCACCGGCGTCGCTTACGCCGAGCTGAAACCCAGCACATCGGGGTCAGGACATGTCTGAATCCACCCCCGCAACGGTTGTCTCGATCTCCCGCGGACTGAAGGAACGTTGTCCCCGATGTGGCGAGGGCCGCCTGTTCTGTCGGTACCTGAAGGTCTCGGCCCACTGTCAAAAGTGCGGTCTCGACCTCGCACGCTACCCGGCGGACGATGGTCCAGCCTACCTCACCATTCTCCTGATCGGGCACCTCGTGGTGGCGCCGCTCCTGATCTTTCCGATCGTCTGGCAGGCGTCCCCCTATCTCACCGTGCCGATCATCCTCCCGGCCCTCGCCCTACTCACCCTATTCGCACTCGGACGCGTCAAGGGCGGCTGGATCGGGCTCATGTACGCCCTGGAAGTGAACGGCCGGCCCGCGCCCCCGCAGGCCGCCAACCCTGTCGACAGAACCTAAGCTTGTGGAGACATCGATATGACCACCACCAATCCCATTCGCCGCACCGCCGTCGTTGGCACGGGCGTCATCGGCGCCAGCTGGACCGCGCTGTTCCTCGCGAACGGACTGCAGGTCACGGCGACCGATCCGGCGCTGAACGCCGAGGCCTCATTGCGCGAATTCGTGCAAGGGGCCTGGCCCGCGCTGGAACGGCTGGGCCTGGCGCCCGGGGCCTCCCAGGCGAACCTATCCTTCACAGCCGACCTCGCCGAGGCCCTTGCCGGAGTTGACCTCGTCCAGGAGAACGGGCCCGAACGGCTCGACTTCAAACAGAAGCTCTACGGCCAGCTCGACGAACTCCTCCCGGCCGACGCGATCATCGCCTCCAGCTCCTCCGGGCTGCCGATGAGCGAGATCCAGAAGGGCGCGCGGACGCACCCCGAGCGCTGCGTCATCGGCCACCCCTTCAATCCGCCGCACGTGATGCCGCTGGTGGAGATCGTCGGCGGCGCCAAGACGTCAGAAGAGACGATCCGGCGGGCCGAGGCGTTCTATACCCTGCTTGGCAAGCGGACCGTGCGCCTGAACAAGGAGCTGCCGGGGCATGTCGCCAACCGGCTTCAGGCCGCCGTGGCGCGCGAGGCCTATTACCTCGTCGCCGAGGGAGTCCTGAGCGCCGCCGACGTCGACGCGGCCCTTTCCTGGGGCCCCGGCCTGCGCTGGGGTGTCATGGGTAACATGATGCTGAACCACCTGGGCGGTGGGCCCGGCGGTATCGAGCACTTCTTGCAGCAGTTCGCCGGCCCCATGACGGCCTCGTGGGAGGCGCTCGGCAAGCCGGTGCTCACGCCGGAGGTGCAGAAGACGCTCATCGACAGCGTCCATGCCGAGGTGGGGACACGCACCATCGCCGAGCTGGAGGCGGAGCGGGACGAAATCCTGCTGGGCCTCATCGAGCTGCGAAGCCGGCGTCAGAGGCGGGCCGCATCCTCCGTCCGCTCTCCGTCGCCATCAACCGTGTTCAACGGTCTTCGGTGAGCCCGAGCCAGAAAGGACGGCTTCGATGAGCAATTTCGAACACCTGGTCCCGGACGCCTCGCGTCGGGGCCTGCTTGCCGGAGGCCTGGGGGTCGCGGCCCTCACGCTGGCAGGCGCTGTACCGGCCATGACGGCGGCCCAACCATCTTCAGGAACGAAGACCATGACCAGCGGCACGATCAAGACCAAGGACGGCGTCGAGCTCTTCTACAAGGACTGGGGCGCCGGACAGCCCATCGTCTTCCATCACGGCTGGCCGCTCACCGCCGACGACTGGGACCCCCAGATGCTGTTCTTCCTGGCCCAGGGCTATCGGGTCATCGCCCACGACCGCCGCGGTCACGGCCGCTCGACCCAGACGGTCACCGGCAACGACATGGACACCTATGCCGCCGACGTCGCGGCCCTTGCCGCGCACCTGGAGCTCAAGAACGCAATCCACGTCGGACACTCGACCGGCGGTGGCGAGGTCGCGCGGTATGTCGCCCGCTACGGCGGCGGCGGGCGCGTGGCCAAGGCGGCCCTGGTCGGCGCGGTGCCCCCCATTATGGTCAAGTCGGAGAAGAACCCGGGCGGCTTGCCTATTGAGGTCTTCGACGGCTTCCGAAAGGCGCTGCTCGACAACCGCGCGCAGTTCTTCTGGGACCTGCCCGCGGGTCCGTTCTACGGCTTCAACCGACCCGGCGCGCAGGTGAGTCAGGCGACCATCATGAACTGGTGGCGCCAGGGCATGATGGGCGGCGCCAAGCCGCACTACGACTGCATCAAGGCGTTCTCGGAGACCGATTTCACCGAGGACCTCAAGAAGATCGAGGTCCCGACCCTGGTGATGCACGGCGAGGACGACCAGGTCGTGCCCTTCGCCGACTCCGCGCCGCTCTCCGCGAAGCTGCTGAAGCGGGTGTCGACCAAATATTACCCGGGCCTGCCGCACGGGATGTGCACGACACACCACGACATCATCAACCGGGACCTCCTGGCCTTCATCAAGGCGTAGGCCATCACCAAGGGACCCGGCGCAGCTGTCGGGCGCCAGCTGGCGCTGGGCCGGCGTCAGCAGAGCCGAAGATGCTCGTCATGCGCCTGGCGAGACGATCGCGTCGCCCGCATCCGCCCTGGACCAAGAAATCGAGCTAAGACATGACGGCCATCAACCCCATTCGCCGCGTCGCCGGCGCCGGCGAGATCGCGATCGGTGCGGACTGGAGCCGGGCTCGCAAACGCGTCGTGATCGTCGGCGGCGGCTTCGCCGGCCTCGCGGCGGCGCGAGCGCTACGCCGAGTCGACGCCGAGATCGTCCTGATCGACCGCCGCAACCACCATCTATTCCAGCCGCTCCTCTATCAGGTCGCGACGGCGGTTCTCTCTGCCGCCGACATCGCCGCGCCGATCCGCCAGCTCGAGGTGAAGCAGCCGAACCTCAGTGTGCTGCTGGCGGAGGTCACCGGCGTGAACCTGACGGAGCGAACGGTCCAGGCCTCTCTTCCACGTGGCGGCGTCCGGACAATCGCCTTCGATTATCTCATCGTCGCCGCCGGCGCGCGCCCGAGCTACTTCGGACATGACGAGTTCGCCCGGTACGCGCCGGCGCTCAAGACCCTGGGCGACGCCGAACTGATCCGCGCCAAGGTCCTGGGCGCCCTGGAAGCCGCCGCATCGACCGAGGACGAGGCCGAGCGTGCGCGGCAGATGACGTTCGTGCTGGTCGGCGCGGGCGCGACCGGCGTCGAGCTGGCGGCCTCCCTGGCGCAAATGACCAGGGTCACGCTGCGGGGCAACTTCCGTCGGATCGACCCGGCGAAGAGCGCCATCATCCTGCTCGACGCGTCAGATCGGGTCCTGCCAACCTTCGCGGAGGCGCTCTCCAAACGAGTGGCCGAGCGGCTCGCGAAACTTGGCGTGAAGATCTTGACCGGAGTGAAGGTCGAGACCGTCGACGACCAAGGCGTGATCGCCGGCGGCGCCAGGATCCTGAGCGCGACGGTGCTGTGGACCGCGGGCGTGGCCGCATCGCCGCTTCCCAAGATGCTCGGCGGAAACACCGATCGCGCGGGGCGCGCGCTTGTCGATCCGCATCTGGGCATAACGGGTACGCACGGCGTCTTCGTCGTGGGCGACGCGGCCACAGTCCTGCAAGGTGAGCATCCGGTGCCGGGCGTGGCGCAGGCGGCGATTCAGGAAGGTCGATATGTCGGCCGGTCGATCGCGCAGGAGCTGAATGGCCGCAAGGCCGAAGCTCCGTTCCGTTTCTTCAACAAGGGCCAGATGGCCGTCGTCGGCAAGAACTATGCGGTGCTGCAGCGGAACAGGCTACGTACGAGCGGCTTCCTTACCTGGCTAGCGTGGGCTTTCGTCCACATCCTTTCCCTGCCGCAACTCCAGAATCGCCTGCGCGTGCAGCGGCAATGGGTCTGGTCATATTTCACCGGTGAACGCAGTTCGCGTCTGATTCCCGAGACGCCGCAGACGCCCGCTGGGACGACAAGCCCGACATAGACCCCGTGCAAAGTCGTCGCGGGTTTGCTCCCGCTTCGCGTCCTGGCGCGCAACGAAATCGGCACGCGCGTCGTCGCGCCTGCCGATGAACATTCCGCACGTTTGCGCCGGCGGGCGGGAGCGCCGCCCATGCGCCGTGAAGCCTCAATGGATCGACGGGTAGGGGCCGTACATGTCGATCCACTCGCGCACGATGCGCGCAGCTTCGAGTTGTAGCGGCTCGACAGTCGGGCCGCGCCGGGCGCTGTCGGCCCCGTCGAGTGTCAGCAGGCGCGCTGCGTCTTCGCCGTCCATCTTCATCGCGAGGTCAAGCGCAGCATAGGAAGGATGAGGGCGCATGGAAAAGCTCCTTGAAGGTTCTTTCGCTCGGGCGTGAGCGAGAGAAGTTGATAATACTATTAGATATGCCGCCGCCCTCGCCGGTCCATCAGACGATCGTATCGTCGATACTTAGGTATAAACGTTCGATGTGTAGAATTCTTCTGCCATAGTCAGCGCAAGCGTTCGTAGCGAGCGACGCAATTCGCTCATGAATGAATTGCGTCGACGGCGCGAACTTCTGGCGACTACAGTCGCCCCGCGTCCCATCGGTGACGTCTCGCTACCGGGTGTGAATCCAGGCGAGGCCTCGACCCGCCGACACCTTGGTCCAATGGACACGCGTGAAGCCGGCTCCCATCTGACAAGTTCGGCCCCCAGAACGTCCGGCCGCGTTGGAGACCCGCAATGTCCGAACTCTTTCTGGCGCCCGGCCTTCGCACGCCGTTCGTCAAGGCCGGGGGCCTCTACGCGCCCCATTCCGCCCTCGACCTTTCCAGGCCGCTGGCCGCGGCCATGGCGGCGCAGGCGCGGCCCGACTTCGTGGTCTGGAGCCAGGTCATTCCCGACCCGCTGGTTTCGAACATTGCGCGGGAACTGGTCTTCGAGGCCGGGCTGGACCCCGAGATCCCGGCGTTTTCAACCATCCTCGCCTGCGGCTCCAGCATGGCGGGGGCGATCCAGGCCGGCGCGATGATCTCTCGCGGCGGCGGCGATCACCTGGCGCTCGTGGGCGGGGTCGAGACCATGAGCCACGCGCCCATCGCCCTGCGGCAGGGCAAGGCGGACGAACTCGCCGCCCTGCTCGCCAAGGATCCGGCGGCTGCGCTCGCCACGCTCAAGGGCCTGAACGCTGGCGATTTCTCCATCCCCGCCAAAGGTTGGGTGAACAAGCAGACGGGCCGCTCCCAGGGCGAGCACACCGAGGACACCGCCAGGCACTATGGAATCTCGCGCGAGGACCAGGATCAGCGCGCGCTTGCGAGTCATCGCGGCGCGATCGCGGGCCAGGACGCCGGCTTCTTCGACAGCCTCGTCATGCCGTTCGGCGGCGTCGAACGCGACACTTTCCCGCGCCGTGACACGTCGATGGAGAAGCTCGCCGCCTTGCGCTTGGCCTATGACGCGACGAGCGGGCGCGGGACACTGACCGCGGGCAATTCCTCGCCGCTGACAGACGGCGCCGCCTCGCTCTGGGTCGGCGACGCCGACGGCCTCGCGCGGCTCGGGCTCGAGCCCACGGTTCGGCTGGTCGACTGGCGCTTCGCCGCCACGGCCATCGGCGAGGAGGGGATATTGATGGCGCCCGCCCGCGCCATTCCACGGCTTCTGAGCGGGTACGGCCTGACGTTCGGCGACGTCGCGCTTTGGGAGGTCCACGAGGCTTTCGCCGCCCAGGTCCTGGCCAACCTTCGCGCCGCAGCCGACCTGGCTTACCGCCGCAAGTACGCGAACGTCGACGCCGACCTTGGCGACTTTCCCTGGGAACGCGTCAATCCAAATGGCGGATCTCTGGCGCTTGGCCATCCCTTCGCGGCGACCGGCGCGCGTATCCTGAGCCAGGCGGCCAAGGAACTCGCTGCGTTCCCATCCGGAGCGTACGGGATCGTTTCAGTCTGTGCGGACGGCGGCGAAGGGATCGTCGCGCTTCTGCAAAGGGTCTAGGCGGGGAGAACCGTTTCCCTAAAGTCCAGCCTCCGCATTCCAACCGCCCCCGAGCGCCTGGTAAAGCGCCACGGCTGCGTTCAAACGGTCCGCGCGAATCTGCACGAGCTGAAGCTCCGCATTGAGCAGGCTGCGCTGGGCCTCCAGCTGATCAAGATAAGGAGAGTAGCCGGCCCGGTAGCGATTCGAGGCCAGCCGATAGGCTTCGGCCAAAGCGTCGCGCTGGGCGGCGACGTCCTGTTCCTGCTGAGCATTGCGGTCTGCTGCAGCCAGGGCGTCCTCCACCTCCTTGAAGGCGGTCAGCGCGGCCTTGCGATAGGCGAAGGCCGCCTGGTCGCGCCGCGCGACGGCCACGCCCTGCTGGGCGCGCAGGCGGCCGGAGTCGAAGATCGGCGCGAGGACGCTGGCGCCCAGCGAGAAGACGCCGATGTCGCTCGCCAGCAGGCTCGACCCGACGACGCCGCCCGAGGCGGTGAGCTGCACGGTGGGCATGAACGCCGCGCGGGCCGAGTCCAGCGACCGGTCGGCGGCGGCGAGCTGACGCTCGGCTTGGGCGACGTCCGGGCGCCGGCGCAGCAAGGTCGAGGGCAGGGCCGGCGGGACGGCCGGGGTCCCGAGTGCGGCGAGGGCCGCGCCTCGTTCGATTGCACGAGGATTCTCGCCGAGGAGCAGGCTGAGCCCGTCCTCCTGCCGCCGGATGGCGAGTTCGGCCGCAGGGATCTGCTGCTCGGTGGCGTGGAGGTCGGCTTCGGCCTGGCGCAGGTCGAGCTGGGTTCCGTACCCGGCGTCGGCGCGGCGGCGGATCACCCGCAACGCCGCCTGGCGCGCGGTCAGCGTCTCGCGCAGCACCACCAGGCGCGCATCCAGCCCGCGCAGGGTGATGTAGCCGCTGGCGGCGGACGAGGCGACCGCGAGGCGTACATTGTCGCGCGCGTCCTCGGTGGCGAGAAGTGTTTCGCGCGCGGCGCCGCTGGCGTTGGCGAGACGGCCGAAGAGGTCCAGGTCGTAGGAGACCTGCAACGCCGCCTGGCCGAGGGTCTGCTCGCGCGGCAGGCCGAACGGACTGACGTCGCGCTGGCGGCCGCCCGCGGCCGCGCCCGAGAGGTTCGGCAGTCGCTGCGCTTCGGCGAGGCGGAACTGGGCGCGCGCCTCCTCCACGCGGCCCGCCGCGATGGCCACGTCGGTGTTTTGCGCCAGGGCGCGGTCTACGACCGCCGTCAGCGCTCGGTCTCCGAAGCTGGACCACCAGCGGGCGTCGATGCCGGCGTTCTCAGCGGCAGGCGCGTCACGCCAAGCCGCGGGAGGGCTCACCGCGGCGGCGCCGGGCGGGGCGGCCCGCGGACCGGCGCAGGCGGCCAGGGCGAGGGCCGAAATGGCGATGAAGGCGGGGGCGCGTCTCACCGTGCGCCCCGCGTGTCGACACGCGCCTCCACCGACATGCCCGGCCGCAGCCGCGCGGCGAGGGCCTGGTCGGCGTCCACCGAGATGCGCACGCCGATCCGTTGCGGCACCTTCACGAAATTGCCGGTCGCATTGTCCGGTTTCAGCACGGCGAACTCCGAGCCGGCGCCTGGCGAGAGCTGCTCGACATGGCCCCTCAGCTTCGCGCCGCCGAGCGCGTCGACCCTGAAGCTGGCGCGCTGGCCGGCCGCCATCCTGGCCGTCTGCGCCTCCTTGAAGTTGGCGATGACCCAGCGTTCCAACGGGATCAGCGACATGAGCTGGGTGCCGTTGGTCACGTACTGGCCCAGCCGCACGCCGACCTCGCCCACTTGGCCGCCTTCGGGGGCGCGGATGACAGTGTGCTCCAGGTCGACCTCCGCCAGCCGCAGCGCCGCGCGGGCCGCCTCCACATTCGCTTGCAGCCCGCCGCGGCCTACGTCCACGGTCCGGATATCCTGCCGGGCGACTTCGCCGCTCGCGTCGGCCTGGCGGACCTGGGCCTCCGCCTGGCGCAATGCGGCGCGCGTCTGGTCCTGTTCCCTGACCGAAACCGAACCGTCGCGGACGAGATCGTCCACGCGGGCCATGTCGGCCCGGGCCCGCGCGAGCTGGGCGCGGGCGTTGGCGAGCGCGGCGACCTGGCCTTGGAGGCTGGCGGCTCGCGAGGCGTGGGCCTGCTGGCTGTTGGCGAGCGCCGCTATGGCGGCATCGAGGTTGGCTTGGGCCTGATCCGCCCGGGCGCGGTAGACCCGGTCGTCCACCTGCACGAGCACCTGGCCGAGCCGGACCTGCTGATAGTCCTTCACCGCAACCGTCGTCACATAGCCGCTGACCTGCGGTGCGATGACGGTGGTGCGCCCGCGCACATAGGCGTTGTCGGTCGCCTCCACGGCGCCGCGGAAAGGCGGCAGGCGCCAGGCCGCGAGGATGGCTGACGCCGCCGCCAGCGCGACAGCGATCATGGCGACGATCACGATCGGTCGCTGGCGATCTGGACGCCAGTAAGGGCGCGGGGAGGGCGGCGGAGGGGCTTCAGCTGGCGCCGCAGGTTCCGGTTGGCTCATGCGGCGACCTCCAGGCGTGCGGCCCGCCGCTGGCGGACAACGTTGAAAACGATGATGTACGCCTGGTACGCGGCGGTGAGCAGCGCGAGGGCCGCGACGAAGCGAAAGGTGTCGTTGTAGGCCAGGATGTTGGCTTCGCGCGTCATGGCCTGGACCAGGAGGCCGCCGCCCTGCGCGCCGCGCAGCAGGGGATCGACGATTGCGCCGCTGACCGAGGCCGCGCCGCCTTCGATGCGGGCCGCCACCTGCGGATCGAAGCCGGTCAGACGTTCGGAGAGCGCCGCCGCATGGGCGCGGGCGGCGATGGTCTGGTAGCTGCCGAGCAGAGCCGATCCCACCAGCCCGCCGACATTCTGCGTCGTGCTGAACACGACGACGAAGGTGACGAAATGGTCGCCGCCTCGCGCGAGCATCCGCAGGAAACCGGAAACCAGGGTCGGGCCGATGAAAAGGGTCGTGCCGAACCCGATGAGAGCCTGGGTCAGATAGAGCTGCGGCGACCGCGTCAGGTTGGTGGCGTCACTGTCGAGCCAGGCCGCGAACGCGATGATCAGCGCCGCGGCCAGCACCTGGTAGGGAAGGCGCCGCTCCGACAGGGTCAGCACGGCGGTGACCATGCCCAGCACCATCGCGCCGGCCACGATGGCGAACAACACACGCAGCTGGTCGTTGGTCAGGCCGCCGAAGGTGAGCAGGCCGACGGCGTTGTAGGTCTGCTCGGCCAGAGCCAGGCGGACCAGCAAGGCGACGGCCGCGAACCGGACGATGTCCCGCGTGCCGATCCAGCGGGTCTGCAGCAGCGGCCGCGCGCGATTGTGCTCGATGAGGAACGCCACCGCGAACAGCGGGAGGGCCGCGGCCAGCGCCCAGCCAAGCCAGGGTGCGTCCGTCCACCAATAGAGGCGCCCCTCCGAAATCACCCCGCAGAGCAGCAGCATAGCCGGGATGACCAGGGCGATCGTCGCGATGTCGAGCGGCTCGAACTGCTTGCTGCGCTCGCTGGGCGGCAGCGGGACGGCGTCGGTGACCGCGAGTACGGTGAGCGCCACGCCCACCTCCATAAGGTGCAGGCCGAGCCAATGGTCGGCGGCGAGCACCTCGACCGGAACGATGCGGGCGAGGGCGGGCCCGATCTGCGTCAAGCTGATCGCGACGATGAGCGCGAGGGGCCGCAGCTTCACCGGAAACGCTTGCAGGAAGTAGTAGATGCTCATGGTGATGAGCGCCGCGGCCGCCACGGCGTTGACGGCGCGGATCACGACGGCCGCGGCGAATGTCGGCCAGACGAGTTGGAGGAGGCCCGCCAGCAGATAGGAGGCCATCAGTATGTGGGTCACCTGGGGGATGCAGAACTGCGCCCGGGCCTTGACGAGGCTGAGGTTCGCCGTGGCGTTGAAGGCGACATAGACCGCCGGCAGCCAGCTCAGCTGCGCGACGTAGACTCCCAACTCCCCGGCGAGATTGGGGATGTTCACGTTCACAAGTGCGTTCGGAAAGGTCGAAGCCAGCCCCGTCAGCACGCCGACGGCGGCATAGAGGACGCGACGACGCGGCGGATGCGACGGCGAGAAAGGCGAGCCCGGAAAAAGTGGCCGCTCCTCCGCCGTGAAGGGATAGGACTCGCCTGCCGCCATGAACCTGGCCTTCCAGATCTGATCTGGCTCGCGTCAGCGAGCCGGGCTGCTTGTTCGCCGTCAGGCGGCCTGATTGAGGAACGACGCCGTCGCTCTGTTGGATAAGCTCACGCGAATCTCGTCTTGAACCAAAGGTGAGCTCGAGATCACCGCCACCGGCGATTGATCATCGATCACCGAAGAACTGGCCTAGAGTTCAGCAGAAGCGAGGGGGCGGCTCAATTGCACGAAGGTATGGGCGTCTTTCCACCGCGGGTTCGACCGCGGCCTTGACCCGATCCGTGCGGGAGGCCGCTAGCTCGAAGAGCTTCCGCCCGCTTCCGGTGCGAGGCGCTGGCTCATCTTCACAAGATCAGCCAGGGAACGCGCCTTCATCTTCTCCATCACGCGCCCGCGGTGCGCTTTGACTGTGATCTCGCTTATTCCGAGTTCGCCGCCGACCTGCTTGTTGAGCAAGCCCGCAACCACGAGCTCCATGACTTCGCGCTCCCGCCGGCTCAGTGTTTCGTAGCGGTCGCGCAGCTCTCGCAGCGACGAGCGTTCTTCGACCGCCGCCCGGCTGCGCTCCAGCGCCGAGCCGACCGCCTCCAGCAGGACGTCGTCTCCGAACGGCTTCGTCAGGAACTCCACAGCGCCCGCCTTCATCGCCCGGACCGACGTGGGCACGTCGCCGTATCCGGTGATGAAGATGATCGGCATTTCCGCATGGTCGCGGGCGACCAGCGCCTGCAGATCCAGTCCGTTGAGATCCGGAAGACCAACGTCTAGGACAAGGCAGCTCGGCCCGGGCGCCAGCGGACGCGCGAGGAACGCCTCCGCGGATTCGAACGAGCGAACCTCCCAGCCCGCCGTACCGATCAACGCTTCCAACGATTCACGCACGGACACGTCGTCGTCGACGACGAGCACCGTCGGTCTGGCCTCCGACATGGTCGTCAGTCCCCTGTCGCGGACACCCGCGAGCATATCTCTCTGGGCGGACGAATGCATGTGAAATCCCTCATCCTTCGCCGAGGGCCGCCTTGACCGCCCCCAGGATCGCTTCCTCGCTGAACGGCTTAATCAGGAACGCCGAGGCGCCTTGTTTGAGCACCATCGTGCGGACCCGCTCGTCGGCCTGTGCGGTGATGAACACCACAGGGAGGGCCTGCTTGCGCCGCGCGAGTTCCTGCTGAAGCTCGGGGCCCGACATGCCGGGCATGGCGACATCGAGCACCACGCACCCAGTCCGTCCGATCTTCCCGGAGTCCAGGAACGCTTCAGCGGAGGCGTAGGATTCGACTTCCAGGCCGAACGAACGGAGCAGGTCAGGCAACGACTCGCGCACGGATTCATCGTCATCGACGACCGCGACGAGCTTTGGCGTAATCACTATGGTGTCCTCTTCTGGCAGGTCGCGCGGCTTTCCGCCGCGCTCCGACCCGTAATTCTCGCCGTCGCCATGCGATCCCGTCGGATCGACACGAGGGCTGGCTTGATTCTCCATTCGTGAACTTTCGTTATGAGCAACATTGCAAGACGATGCGCAGGTCCAGGCGCTGCGGTCCATGAGACTTTGGTGTTGGTGGGGCTCTATCCTCGACGCTTCCAGCCCCTTTCATCATGAGTTTCCATACCCTGAAGTGCTCATCAGGGCCGTGTGGTAAAGTCCCCCAAACGAGATGCCCGAAATAAAAAAACCTGCCGATTGACGGCGATCTGGGTTCGATCGCTCGATTTTCATCATCTGTTACCGAGCTTTGTTACTCTTCCCGGGTTTAGGCTTGACTCGCCACGGTGCATAGTGGTCGCAGGCTCGGGGATCCAAGGTACGAAAGTCGCCACCCGGGCGTCGTTCGTCACCGCCCATGGCCGGCCCACGCGGTCCCGCAGGCGCGCGGCGCCGGTTAGCCGAGGGAACGCTGGCTCGAGCCGGTCAATCCTGGCACGCTTCCGCCATATCGTTCATCTGGCTGACGGGCTCCGGGTCCAGGCCGCCGGCGACCGTGCGCTTGGCCAGAACGGTGATCACTTCAGAGCCCCGATCCAGCGTCTGGTGCACAGGGCAGCGGTTGGCGATCTCGAGCAGGCGCCTTCGCTGTTCGGGCGCGAGATCGCCTTCAAGGACGATCTCACGTGCGAAATGGTCCTTCGCCTCCAGGCCTGCTCGTCGATGGATGACGCGCACCGTAACCGACTTCAGCGGCCAGGCCTTCCGGTCCGCGTAGAGCCTCAGCGTCATGGCGGTGCAAGCGCCGAGCGCGGAGCTCAGCAGGTCGTACGGATTGGGCCCGGATCCCAGACCGCCAGCCGACGCAGGCTCGTCGGCCAAGAAGGTCACGCCGCCGGCGTGAATCTCCAGCTGGAATTTGCCGCCGCCGGTCTCCCGGATCTCGGCGCCTTCATCGAGTGGCTCGCCTTCAATCGACATCGACGCCCTCCGTGAGCCAATACAATCGCAAAGTCGGTTAAGCGGCCTTCGGGTCGGCGCGATAGCGTGGCGCAGGCTCCGAGCGCGAGAGGTTCGGCCTCATGGCCTGACGCGCGTCTTCGTACGCTTGCCAGGCGCCGGCGTCCGGGAGAGCGGGTATCGTGACGCGCTCGCCCAGGTCAAAGCCGACGAGCGCCGCATCGACCATGTCGGCGGCCGTCATGACGATTCCGCTGGGCAATTGACTGACCGGCTTGCCGGCGATCTCCCAGAAATCGGTCTCGGTGGCTCCAGGCAGGACGGCCTGGACGCGGACGTTCCGCTCGGACAGTTCATGGTGCAGAGACTGGGAGAGGGCGACCACAAACGCCTTCGTCGCCCCGTAGACTCCATTCAAAGCCTCCGGCGCGATGGCGACGATGGATGCGATGTTGATGATGGCGCCGCCGCCGCGCGCCACGAAGCCGGGCGCCGCCGCGTAGGTGAGTCGCATCAGGGCGTCGGCGTTGAGCGCGACCATCTCGCTCATCCGGTCGACGTCCGCTTCGAGAAGAGGCGCGGTAGAGCCGAGACCGGCGTTGTTCACTAGCGTGTCGATCCGCGCATCCGTGCGCAGCCGGCGCTCGACGTTGGCAAGGTCTTCGCGGTCGCTCAGATTGGCTACAATGGTCTCGACGGTGCGGCCGGTCTGGCCGGCGATCCTTTCGGCCACCGCATTCAGTCGGCTGGCATTGCGGGCCACGAGAATCAGGTCATGGCCGCGCCTCGCCAACCGATCGGCGTAGATCGCGCCAATGCCTGACGAGGCGCCAGTGATCAGCGCCACACCGGGGGGTCGGTTCATGTTTTCGCCTCCGTCTATCCACCAGGCTCAGCGGAGCCGAGCAAGGACTACGACTGCAAGCTGATCGCGCGCTGCCGCGTGTTCCATTGCACCTTGGTATCGCCAATACTTAGGTGTCAGGCGCTTGAGGGGGCTTGGAGCCGGGCGCTGATACGAAGGTGTGGCCAACACGATCGTCTAACGGCCACTTCTGGATGGTGAGCCGCCATCCATCGCGGCGGAGGCCGACCTTCTCTACGAGCTGCTGTTGCGCTACCTGCCGCTGGCCCCGCCCTACGGCGAAGTCGGGCGTGCGCGTGGCTTCGACCCTGCGCCTGTCGAGGGAGATGCAGGTCAGGCGCCTGACTCATTATTCCCGGAATAGGCGCACTGGCGCCGACCGCGAGGACGCGGGAGAAACTCGAACCACGGTGACGGATTGGGTCGGGACCAATATGAGGCGGTTTCCGACAAGCGGCGTTAGGCGAGAATGCTGACCTCGTCGATGCAGCGTTATGAGAAACGGGCGGCTCTCCTGGATCCGGAAGCAGTGCAGGTGGCGGGCATGTTCGCCGCCGCAACGGGGAAGTATGACTCATCGGAGACCTTGGCGAGGTCCGCTATGGGGAACATCGCCTCAAGAAATTCCGGTCATCCTCAAAAGAGTTACAGTCAGGCCGCCTTCAGCGTCTTGAGCAATATGGCCTGGCGGTCGGGATCGAGATCGGTGAATGGGAAGCTCGTGCGGTCCACCTTGCCGGCGTAGAGCTTGACCAGCCGGTCGGCGACCTGCTCGGCCGTGCCCACCACCGCGAAGGCCTCGACCACCTCGTCGGTAAGCAGGTCCGACATCTCCTTCCACTTGCCCTCCTTGGAGAGCAGGTTGAGCCTGGGCTGCAGGTCATGCCAGCCGTGGCATTCGAACACGCCCTTGTAGGCCGGCGTCGAGCCGTAGAACGAGATCTGGCTGCGGATGAACTCCATCCCCTTGGCGATCTCCTCGTCGGTGTCGCCGACGACGGTGAACAGCTGGGCGACGATGTCGAACTTCTTCCGGTCACGCCCGGCGGCCGCCAGCGTCTTCTCGATCTGCGGGATCGTCACCTCGTGCATGTACTTGGGCGTCGTGAACGAGTGGCAGAGCACGCCGTCGGCGACCTCGGCGGCGACCTTGGTCATGATCGGCCCCACCGCCGCCAGCATGATCCGCGGCCGGCCGTAATCGCGGTTCTCCGGCACGAAATAGGGGGTCATCAGGGTGTGGATGTAGAACTCGCCCCGGAAGTCCAGCGGCTTGTCGTCGTACCACGTGTCCCACACCGCGTGCATGGCCGAGATCATCTCGCGCATGCGCGGCGCCGGGCTGGACCAAGGCATGGAGAAGCGCTTGGTGATGTGCGGCGCGATCTGCGTGCCCAGCCCCATGATGAAGCGGCCCTTGGAGCCGGCGTTCAGGTCGTGGCCCACCTGGGCCAGCGTCATGGGATTGCGCGAGAAGGCGACGGTGATGGAGGTCAAGAGCTCCAGCGTCGTGGTGGTCTGCGAGGCGACCGCCAGCGGCAGGAAGGGGTCGTGCTTGACCTCGGCGCTGGCGCCGCAATCGTAGCCGGCCTCTTCGAGTGCGCGGGCGGCCGGACCAACCTGGTCCAGTTCCGAGGGGAGGCGGCCATCAATCTTCATGCTGCTGCCTTGTGATTACGCCAGAATAATCAGCGGTTATGCTGGCCGTCATCGACGCGCACATAGGTGCCCGTCACGAAATCCGAGGAGGGAGAGACGAAATAAAGCAAGCTTGAATCGAGTTGCGCGGGATCACCCATGCGCTTGCGCGGGAAGCGTTGGCTGATGTCGCCCAGCCGCTCCAGCATTCCGTCCATCATCTCGGAGTTGAAGGCGCCCGGCGCGATGGCGTTGACGTTGATATTGAAGCGCGCCCACTCGACCGCAAGCGCTTCGGTCATCCGGATGACCGCCGCTTTGGAGATCGAATAGAGCGCCGCGCCGTTGCCGCCGTAATCGAACGCGCCGGCTGAGGAAATGTTTACGATCCGGCCGGGCAAGTTCGCCGCCATCAGCCGCCGCGCCACTTCGCATGAGAGAATGTAGGGCGCCCGGACGTTGGTATCCAACACCTTGTCGATGAGCTCGATAGGCATCTTGTGGGCCCGTTGTGCGTCGGGCACGCCGGCATTGTTCACCAAGATGGTGACGGGGCCCAGCGCCGCCGCCGCTGCTGCGACCGTGTCGATGCAGGCGTCGGCATCAGTGACGTCGAGTTGGAAGGCCTCGGCCGAATGCCCGGCCGATCGGATCTCTTCGGCGGTGGCGTGAAGCCGGTCGAGCCGTCGCGCCGTGAGGGCGACCTTGGCGCCTGCCGCGGCGAGGACACGCGCAAACCTGAGCCCCAGCCCTGACGATGCGCCGGTCACCAGCGCCGTCTGGCCGGAAAGATCGATTGAAAAGTTAGGAGTGCTGAACGTCACCGTTTGCTCCTTTTAGGTCGTCAACTATGCAGAGCCGCTCTTCTAAGGCGTCATCACCACGCGACCGATGCGGCCGCGCTGTTCGGCGCGCGCATGGGCGGCCGCCGCTTGCGATAGCGGAAAGACCTGATCGACCACCGCTTCCAGTTCGCCGGCGGCGACCCGACTCAAGATGTCGTCGATCAGCGAGCGCACGGATGGGCGCGGCATGAGGAACGGGAGCATGAAGCCGGCCAAGGCCTGATTGCGCATCAGCAGCATGAAAGGGTCGATCGAGCGACTGATGGCGCCAATCACCCCGACCATGACTCCACGGCCACCCTCCGCGACAGCGTCCAGGCCATCCTGAAGCGCCGGCCCGCCCACGTTGTCCACCAGGAGGTCGATCCCTCGTCCACCGGTGAGCTGCCGCACCCGTTCGGCGATCGGCTGCTCATCGACGACCACCAGTGGTTCGTCCAGCCCGTACCGCCGCAGACCTTCCAACGACGCCGCGTTCGAACCGGTGCCGAACACCCGTGCGCCGGCCTGATGCGCCAGTTGCACCGCCCCAAGTCCCACCCCGCCCGCCGCGCCAGTGATCAGTACGGTCTGGCCGGCTTTGAGCTGACCGATTTCAAACAGCGCCGCGCCGGCCGTGCCGAGACCGATCAGGGTGACAGCCGCCGCTTTGATGTCCATGCCGGCCGGGACGCGCCAGCAGTGCTCGGCGCGGGGCGTGCGCAACTCCGCATGCGAACCGCTGTCCGCCCAGCACGTGACCCTGTCGCCCACGGCGAGTTCCGAGACGCCGTCGCCCAGGCCTATGACCTCGCCGGCGGCGGCATAGCCTTCGATACGAGGATTGGAATTTGGCGGCACGCCCCGACGGCGCAGGAAGTCGCCCCCTTCGATGCTGATCGCCTCGACCCGGATCAGGACCTCGCCGGCACCGGGCGCGGGATCCGGAACGTCTTCGTAGCTGAGAACTTCGGGACCGCCGTTTTCACGATATACCGCCGCCTTCATAATTCCAGTCCGTTCAATTTCTTTGATATAAACAGATCTTGCCGATATTGCTGCAGTACCGACCTAGAGTTTTAGGTTGTGGACTATTTCGCAATTCCTGCGACAATAATTGAACACGCCCTGCTTATTCGAATTTTATATTGTGCGGGCGTGATGCCTTCGACCTTGGCGCCGCGCGCTAGATCGGACAACACGCCGGCTATCGTCGAAGAAGACGTCGAACGTCCGGCTACAACAATTTCAGCCTGGCGAGCCGCTCGCTTGAGCATGGCGGCAATTCGGCCGTCGAGATCCTGGTCGCCTGTCGCGCCAAACCTGGCCGGGTCGGCCGCGACGATCACATGCGCATCGCGCAGGTGATTGACGTCGCCGAAGAACTCCAGGGCTGTGCCAATGTAAGCGTAGATGAGCGCAGTCAGCCGATCGGCCAAAGGACCATCCGCCTGTTCGGCCGCCTTGGCGCGAACGGTGATCTCTTCCCGGCATCGGTCGAAAAGTGCGCGGAAGATCGCGTCCTTGCCGTCGAAGTGCAGGTAGAGGGTCGCCTTGGCCAGGCCGGCCTCCTCGGCGATGTCGTCCATCGAGGTGCCCCGGTAGCCCCGGCGCGGGAACAGCCGTTGCGCCGCGGCGATGATCCGCTCGGGCGCTCCTGACGCGCCGGCGCTCGCCTTCGCTGCCCCTCGTGCCTCGCTTTTCATGCTGCCTTCCTAGCAAACCAACTAGACTCTTTGCAACGCCTTAGTCTATTCGTTCCATCGATCGACGGCTTCGCAACGCCGCAGTTCGCTTCCGTTGCGCGCGACGTCGCCGCCCACTTGCATCTAGGGGACAGCATGGCGCGCTTCACGGAAAAGAAGATTGTGATCACCGGCGGCAGCAGCGGCATTGGCTTGGCGGCGGCAAGGCGCATCGTCGACGAAGGCGGCGCCGTTCTCGTCACCGGCACGAACCCGGAGCGGCTCGCGAAGGCCAAACTCGTGTGTCCCGCCTTACATACGCTCGTGAACGACGCTGCCGACGTCAGCGCCGCGCCGGCCTTGGCCGCCGAGGCCGAAGTGGTGCTCGGCTCCGTCGACGGCGTGTTCCTGAACGCCGGCGCAGGGGCTGGCGCGCCGCTCGGCGGCATTACGCTGGATCTCTATCGCAACCAGATCGACCTCAACCTCGGCGGGCCGCTCTTCGCGCTTCAAGCCTTGCTACCGCTCCTCAACGGTGGCGCTTCAGTCGTGATCACCTCGTCCGCCGCCAAGGACCACGGCGTCGTCGGCGCTTCGCTATACGCCGCCGCGAAAGGCGCGGTGCGCGCGATGGTGCGCAGCATCGCTCTCGAACTGGCGCCGCGCGCGATCCGCGCCAACACGGTCAGTCCGGGCCCCATCAGCACCGAGTTCTTCAATCGGTTGCCGATGCCACAGCATCTCATCGAGAAGATCGTCTGTGATCTGCCCGCATCAAATCCTCTTCGCCGCATGGGTTCGAGCGACGAAGCCGCGGCCGTCGCTCTGTTCCTGCTCTCCGACGACGCGAGTTTCGTGACCGGTTCGGATTACCCGGTCGACGGCGGCGAAGTCCAAGTCTGAGACAGGTGGCCATCATGACCCGCCAATCCCCGCCTCGTCTCGATACGTTCACACCCGAGCAGAAGACTGAACGCGAGCGCTTCCTGCGCGCACGGACCGCGCGCCCCGACGGCTCGCTCGGCGGGCCGTTCGACCCTTGGATGACGAATCCGGAGATGTTTCGGCGCATCACCGGCCTTGGCGTCATGCTCTGGAATCGAACGAGCCTCGACCGCGGTCTCGTCGAGCTCGCGATCTGCATCACCGGCCGGTTCTGGGAGGCCAACGTCGAATGGGCCGCCCACGCGCCTGTCGCGCTCAAAAACGGCGTCGCGCCGTCGGTGCTGGATGATGTGCTCGCCGGACGCCGTCCGCGAGGTCGGCCCGAAGACGAGCTCGTTTACGATGTCTGCCAAACCATGCATGAGGACCATGCCCTGCCCCGATCGCTCTATGACAAAGCCGTCGCGGCCTTCGGGGAGCGTGGCCTCGCCGAATTGATGGCGATCATCGGCTTCTACACGATGGTGTCGATGACATTGAACGCCTTCGAGGTCACCGTCGCAGATGGCGAGCATGCACCCTTCCTCCGCGGCGACTAGAGCGATGAGCGATCGCCGGCCCCGCTTTGACGTTCTCCACACGAAAGAGGTCCGAAATCCGTCATGACCCTCAAAGTCGAAGACCTGTTCTCCGTTCGCGGAAAGGTGGCTCTGGTCACCGGCGGCGCCACCGGCATCGGGCGGATGATCGCCGACGGCCTCGTCCAGAACGGCGCGAAGGTCTACATCGCTTCCCGCAAGCTGGAGGAATGCCAGGCCACCGCCGCGGAACTATCGCAGTCCGGCGAGTGCGTTGCGCTGCGCGTCGACCTTGGTGATGAAAAGAGCCTCAAGGATTTGGCGGCCGAGATCGCGACGCGAGAGCCGAAACTCCACATTCTCGTCAATAACGCGGGCGCCGGATGGGCCGCCCGTATTGAGGACTACCCCGAGGCGGGCTGGGACAAGGTCATGGCGCTAAATGTAAAGGCGCCCTTCTTCCTCACCAAGGCGTTGCTTCCCCAACTGCGCGCCGCCGCGACGGCCGGAGATCCGGCCCGCATTGTCAATATCGGCTCCGTGGCCGGAATTGGGGCGACGCTGTCCAACAACTTCGTTTATTCGGCGAGTAAGGCCGCGATCCATCAGCTCTCGCGCAGCCTTGGCCACTATCTGGCGAGGGACAACATCACGGTGAACGCCATCGCACCGGGGCCTTTCCCAAGCCGCATGATGGGCGCGATGATGGACGACTACGTGGATAAGGTGCCGCTCGCACGTGGCGGCAGCCCGGAAGACGCCGCGGGCACGGCGATCTACCTGTGCTCCCGCGCAGGGGCCTTCACAACGGGCGTGGTGCTGACGCTCGATGGTGGCAAAGTGATGCAGGGCGACGCTGTGCGCCCTGCGAAGAAGGTGTCACTGGCGCCCGTGGACAGCCAGGCGACGCTGAAGAGTCCCAGCCACTAGGTTGGGTCCGCCCTATGGTTCTGTTCACTTGAGAGCCTGAACCGGGCGACGGGGTTCGACCCGGACGTGATCCCAGCTGAATTCGCCGGCGTGCCGCGCGTCCCAGAGGCCGGTCGCATTAGCAAGATCGTCGAGGCGGTTAGTCTGCCCTGGCGGTGCACGCAAGCGGACCCTCCAGAGGTCCGGGATGGGGCGAAACATGCGGTTGGAGGGCTGGGGGCGAAGGTCCGGAGTCTGGCGAGCACCCAGAGTCGCCTCCTGGCGCTTTGTCGCCGGGGGCCCCGTATGTAATCGCGCTTGGCGCTCACGGACTCCCCGGGCGAGATTAACGTCATGAACCGGCGGGCGGTGATCATCGGGGGCGTGGGGCTGGGGGCGTTGGGCGCAGGTGGCGTTGCGGCGGTGGATTCGGTGCGCGCGAGCCGGGCCTATGCGCGGGCCAGCGGGGCGCTTCGCCGGCCGCTGGCAGGGGCGGACGACCTGGACGAGGTGGTCCGGTTCGCGACGCTGGCGGCCAATGGACACAACACCCAGCCGTGGCGCTTCTCGGCCGCGGACGGCGCCATTCGCATCACGCCGGACTTGGGCCGGCGCACCCCCGCTGTCGATCCGGACGATCATCATCTCTATGTCAGCCTGGGCTGTGCGGCGGAGAACCTGACGCTCGCCGCGAGGGCGCGCGGGCTCATGGGTGAGCCGGAGTTCGAACCGGCCGGGGCAGGCCTGGTCAGTTACGCCCATCGCCCGGGATCTCCGCGCCCTTCGCAGCTATGCGACGCCATTCCGCGCCGTCAGTCGACGCGCGCGGAGTTCGATGACCGACAAGCCTCGTCCGCCGACCTCGCCCAACTGCAGCGATCGGCTGAAGAGCCTGGCGTAGAACTAGTGCTCATCACGGATCGTCGGAAGATGGACGAGGTGCGCGACCTGGTAATCGCCGGCAACGATGTCCAGATGGCCGACGCGGCCTTCATGGCCGAGCTGAAATCCTGGATGCGGTTCAATGCGCGCGATGCGCTAAGGCGCGGCGACGGGCTGTTCAGCGCCGCCAGCGGCAATCCCACCTTGCCGGACTGGCTGGGCCGGCCACTGTTCGACCTGGTCTTCACGCCCAAGGCCGAGAACGCCAAGTACGCTCGCCAGATCGCGTCGTCCGCGGGCCTGGCGGCCTTCTTCGGAGCCGGGGAGACGCCGGCGGACTGGGTCGCCGTGGGGCGAGCCGGACAACGGCTCGCGCTTCAGGCCACGGCGCTGGGGATGAAGCTGTCCTTCATCAACCAGCCGGTCGAGGTGGCGGCGCTGCGCGGAGAGCTTGCGGCGCTGGCGGGGCTGCCCTGGCGGCGGCCGGACCTCTTGATGCGGTTCGGGTACGGGCCGGCACTGCCGATGTCGCCGCGGCGGCGACTAGATGCCGTGATCGACCGCTAGTCCGAGCCGCGGCGCGTTTCAAAGGTCTGGTTCCTGGCACAAGCTCAGCTTCCGCTTCTGGCGCATCGCGGACGAACGGTTCAGTTCGCATTCATCCCGAATGCCCGCGTGTGGAGACGCTTCATCCAAGTCTTCTCAAGCGCCTCGAGATCGCTACGTGGCATATCCGGAGATGTTCTCTGTAAGATGCTGAACATGAGGTGAGATGGATTGCTTTCCGCTAGCCTTCGATTGCCTCCATGGCCAGTGTTCGTATAGTTTATCCATCGGCCCATGATATTTTGTTGACCGCTTGCACAGCCTACGTAGCCCAACCGACGCTCAGAATCGAAAATGTAGTAGATCCCCCGCCATTCGGCGATTCTGGCTTTCCAAGATGGGGGCATCAACTTCAGTTCGCCCCAGGTGAATGTCAGTTCCTGCCAGTGGGGCATGGCGCCAACGAAAACGCTCTCCTGCGTGATGGCCCGCACTGGAAACGGCGTGGTGTCTGCAAGCCGAACCATCGTCCTGTGTTTGGGCCAGCCGACGATCAGCCTGCCGACCCAGGATTGCCAAACAGGGTGCAAATGGAGGGGAAACCGCCCAAGATCAGCTGACGTCTGGTCTTTTCCCGCGTAACCGAGCTCACGGAGTTCACTGAGTCCGGGAGCGTCCCAGAACGCCTCGACACTCAACGGCTGGGGCTTCTGGATCTCATAAAGACCGACGAAAGCCGCGTCATCGTCTTCGAGCTTTATGAATACGGCGACGTGTGTGGCGCGCCGCAAGGTCCGCGCCGCCGGGCCGCTCTGGATGGCCTGATAGTTTTCGAAGAGCTCCCTCTTCTGCGTCACCAGCCAGGGAAGCACGTCCTGTAGCTTCTTCTCGCTGGGCTTATGACCCATGACGACGAGGCGCTCGGGGGTGAGGCCTGAAACGCCCAGTAGGGTGACTAGGTCCAAGTCCAGAGAGCCGGCCGCCTCGTTGTACATACTATAGTTGATAAACTCGGCCGAGCTCCACAGTCAACGCATGTCGCATGGACATGCGGACGCTGGTGGGGCGCAACGTTAGGCGCGCGCGGGAGCGCCAGGCGATGACGCAGGAGAGGCTGGCCGAGCTAGCCGGCTTCTCGCAGCAGTACATCAGTGAAGTGGAGCGAGGCCGACGGAACCCGACGATCGTGACGATCTATCTTCTGGCCCAGCAGCTCGGCGTGAGCCACGTAGAGCTGGTGACGCCAGACGACGGTGAGAATTAGCTTAGCCTGGAGAGCGGCCTCAGCCGTCTTCGCCGGCGCGGCGCGCAGGTGACATTTCGCCGATCGCGACCGGGCCGATCTCGCAGGTGGCGACCATGCGGCGGTGGGCCTCCGCACCGCCCTGCAGCGCCCGCTAGGCGCCCTCAGCAGTGTGCGCGCACGCCATCGCCGTGGGCGCAGGAGCGCACCAGCCGCCGGTCAAGAACTAGGTGAAGAGCACGAAGAGCGCGGCCGTGTTCGTCGAGTTCGTGGCGACGTTCGAGCGCTCGATTTGGGGAGTCTCAAAGGCCTAGCTTCGCCAGAAGCCAAAATCGTGTCGTCTCGGGCGTTCCTCGTAGTCCGAGCGAAACATCTCTGGGTCGACAATTCGATCTCCATTTTTGTCGTACCTGACGATGCCGTACTGATCGACAACATAGGAAGGGCCGGGCGGAAGCGGCCCCGACCGGGGGCGGGTGTCCCAGTTAATGAGTTGCGCCAACGCGTCGACCTGATCGTCATATTCCCCGCTGGGGAAGGCGAGCAGCTCCCGCTCGAACTCCGCCCGCCACGCCGCCTCCTTCGGGAACAGCACCTCGCCATTTTCAATCCGGCTGCTGGCGCCGGAAACGCGGCTCTCCTTGTCGCCCTTTGGGGTGATGGCGAGGGGCCGGATCACCTTGCCTTCGTGCTTCAACATCTGGATGAGCTGCTGGCCGCTGGCGGCATCTTCGATCAGAAGGTACTTCGCCTCGAAGGCCTCGAGGCGGCGCTCTACGGCCTTCTTGAGGTCAGGGAAGACCATGCGCTTGCGGAAGACGTCGAGGACGTAGATCTGCCGCTTGCGGATCAGGGCCGTGACGCAGGCCGAGTAGTCGGTCAGGGCCCCGTCCTTGTTGGCGCAATCCCAAGACTGGACGATCTTGTCACCCGGCTGCCAGGTCGGCTCCACGTCATAGTACGTCAGCCAGTCCTTCTGGACCATCAGCCCGCCGGCCGGGACCGGGGCCTGTTGGTACTGGCCCTCGAACTGCACCGAGCCCATCGACGCCTTAAGCTGGTCCAGGACCCATTGCGGCTCGCGCTCAGGCTGCAGGAGGTCGCCGTCCTTGCGGCGATGCACCTTGCCCGGGCCGATCGGGATCGCTTCGTCGCGCTCGGCGCGGGCCGGGAGGCGCAGATGATCCCAACCGCCAGAGGCCAGCAGGTGACCGGAGAGGTCCATCTCGTGCAGCCGCTGCATCACCACCACGATGGAGCCCTTGGCCTTGTCATCGAGGCGGGTGGCGGCGTTGGTGGCGTACCAGTCCAGCACTTCCTGACGACGGGCCTTGGAGGCGCCCTCGTCGGCCTTGTGCGGGTCGTCGAGGAGCATGATGTGCCCGCCCAGCCCAGTTAGGGTGCCGCCGATCGAGGTGCTCCGCCGCCCGCCGCCGCGGGTGGTCTCGAGATCCTGCTCGGCGCCACGCTGGATGACCGTGCCGGGGAAGATCCGCCGGTACCACGACGATTGCATCAGCGTGCGGCAGTCGCGGGCGTGCTTCAAAGCCAGATCTGAGGCGTAGCTTACGCAGATGAATTTCAAATGCGGGTAGCGCCCGAGCATCCAGGCGACCCAAGCCACCGAGATGGAGATCGACTTCAGCGACCTGGGCGGCATGTTGACGATCAGCCGGCTTCCACTGCTTTCGGTGATCAGGCTGAGCCGATAGGCGATCGCGTCCAGGTGCCAGGTGCGGATGAACTTGTCGCCCGGGCAGAGCTCGCTGAAGGCCTTCGCCAGGAAATAGATAAAGTCGTTGCGCAAGTGCGCGTCGACGATGCCCTGCGGGCTTGCGAAGGGCCGTATGGCGCTTCTATCAGTCATCATCATCACGCCCTGACGGCGCCTTATCGGCCATGATCATGGCCAGGATTTCAGCGTCGCCCGCCGACAGCTTCTCCGCGTCGATCTCGGGGTCATCGCCGAGGCCATAGATCCGGGCCATCAGGTTGATGATCTCGCGGAACGCACGCACGTCGCCCTTGCAGGCGTTCCTGAGGTTGACCTTCACCATCGCCCGCTGTGCGGTGATGAAATGCGTTTTGCCGTTCTCGGTGAACCGGATGCGCTCTTTGAGTTCGGCGTCGAGGTCCGTGCGCAGGTTCGCATGTCCCTTGGCGCGGCCCCGCGGGTTTCCGGAGGCGCCCGGCTTGAAACGCGTGTCGAGCGGGGGCTTGCGATAGCCGACGGCGTACTCTGACGGATCCTTCGGCGGCTTAGGCATCACCAGCCTCCGCCAGGCGTTCTGCCGCCACGTCGGCGAACGCCTGCCCGGTGGCTTCCAGAATCGCGGCCTCGCCCGAAAATTTCGTCCAGCGTCGGCAGATCACGTCACAATAGAGCGGATCGAGCTCGATCAGCCGTGCGCGACGGCCGGTCTTTTGGGCGGCGATCAAGGTGGTTCCGGAGCCGCCGAACGGGTCAAGGACGATGTCGTTGCGCTTGCTGACGTCCTTGATGGCGTCGGCGACCATGGCCACCGGCTTGACGGTGGGATGCATGGCCAGGGCCTCGTCGCGGCCTGGCCCGAACGCCGAGATTCCCGGATACTCCCAGACGTTAGTGCGATAGCGGCCGGTCTCACCCAGGCCGAAATTGTTGAGGTGGGGCGCTGCGCCCACCTTGAAGACCCCGATCAACTCATGCCGGGAACGATAGAACGTGCCGAGCCCGGCATTGTCCTTTACCCAGACGATCATGTGCTTCAGCTCACCGTACGCCGCAGCGCCGGCGGCCTGCAGATCGCCCCAGTGACGCCAGTCCATGCAGGCGTAGTGGATCGCGCCGTCGAGGCTGACCGCCGCCATCTGGCGAAAGGCGTCGGATAGGAAGGCTCGGAACGCCTCTGGGCTAAGCTCGCTGCTGCCCATGACGAATTCGCGCCGGGCGATCTTACCGAGCCCGCCGACGTTGCGGTCGATGGCCACGTTGTAGGGCGGATCGGTGAAGGCCATGCGGGCGCGCTCGGCGCCCATCAGCGCCTGGTAGGACGCCTGATCTCGCGCGTCGCCGCAGAAGAGGCGGTGCTTGCCCAGCACCCAGATGTCGCCAAGGCGGGTGACCGCTGGGCCGCCCGCTTCGGGTATACGGTCCGCCTTATCTGGCTTCGGCGGCGGATCCAGCAGCTTGTCGAGCGCGGCGCCTTCGAAGCCGGTCAGTTCGATCTCAAAATCGAGGTCGAGCCCGACCAGGTCCTGCACCTCGCCCGCCAGCAGATCGAGGTCCCAGGTGGCCAGCTCCGCCAGGCGGTTGTCGGCGATGATGTAGGCACGGCGCTGGGCGGGCGAGAGGTGCGGCAGCCGGACGGTCGGGACCTTATCCATGTCCAGCGACTGCGCGGCGAGCACCCGGCCGTGGCCGGCGATGATGCTGTTGTCGTCCGCCACCAGCACGGGCGCGACGAAGCCGAACTCCCGGATGGAAGCGGCGATCTGGGCGATCTGCTTCTTGGAATGTTTGCGCGCGTTGCCCGCATACGGCGTCAGCGACGCCGTCGCCAGCATCACGACCTTGAGGTCGGCGGCCGGCGGTCGCCGAGAGATCGGAAGCTCCGACGCCATCGTGGCGTCGACTTCAGACTTGCGTGTATGGCCGCCAACAGCAGCGGCCTTCGATCGAGGCACATAGCCCTCCTAAGTTTGAGTTGGCTATATCCTCGGTTTCTGCCTTCGATGAAGCACGGCGCTCAGCCGTCGTAAACCGGTATTTTTAGATCTATCCCCGCTTGCTTAAGGCTGGAGCCGCCTGATCTGACTGGACTTGCGTGAAGACCAGAGCGTGTGTGGGTCCGTCACCCGGAGGGCCCGATGATCGATCGCGAAACTTCAAAGCAAAGCTTGCTGCTGCTGGGCACGGCGATCGGCGAATTGATGGAAGACACCGCCGACGTCGCGTTGAGCGCAGGAGTCCAGGAGCCGGTTGCCCTCGCCGCGATACTGCAGGCGGTGGGGGCAGACATCGCAGCGCTAGCGGCGGCGTTTGAAGTTCTGGTCCGGCGCGCCGAACCGTAAGGCCCAACTGGACTTGGCCGACGCCGTAAGCGTTGGTCGTCTCGGTCGCCCGGCCTGCCGGGCTCGCATCGGTAGGGGCGGCGAGCGTCGCTGGCCCCGCGACGGAGACCGACCATGTCCAAACTCACCCAGGCCCAAACCGACCTGCTCGCCGCAGCAGCGTCGCACGACGAGGGCATTATCGATGCGCCCCAGGAGGGCGGGCGAACCGCTGCCAGCCTAATCAAGCGAGGGCTGCTGATCGCGCTGCCCCAGGCCGATGGACCCAGCCGGCTGCTGATCACGACGGAGGGTCGTGCGGCGCTTGGGCCTAAGGATCCAGACAAACCCCAACAATCGCATCCGCCGCAGGCGGAGCGTACCGCACCGTCCGGAAAGATCGGCGTTGTGGTGGATCTGCTACGCCGATCCGAAGGTGCGACCATCGCAGACCTGGTGGCCGCAACCGGCTGGCAAAAGCACTCGGTGCGCGGCGCGATCAGCGGTGCGCTGAAGAAGAAGCTTGGGCTCAACGTCGTCTCTGAGAAGACCGACGCCGGGCGGGTATATCGCCTCGAGGAGCGGGCGGCGTGAGCCCGGAGTCCGTGGATGTGCAGGTCCAGGCGCTGGAGCTCCTGGACCTGGAGGGCCTGCGCACAGAGTGGCGCCGGCGCTATGGGCCACCGTCGAAGCTGCGTTCGGTGGATCTGCTGCGGCGCATGCTCGCCTGGCGCATCCAGGCCGACACGTTCGGGGATCTGGATCCCATGCACCGGCGCGCGCTTCGCCGACCAGAAGCGCCGAAGCGGCAGGCGGTGCGCCTGGCCGCCGGCGTTAGGATCGCCCGGGAATGGAAGGGCGTGGTCCACCGCGTCGAAGTCGTCGAGGGCGGCTTCCGATACGACGGTCAGACCTACCGCAGCCTCTCGAAAATCGCCGGCGTGATCACCGGCTGCAAATGGAACGGGCCGCGGTTCTTCGGGGTCTCGCCGGGCGCCGGCGGATGAACGTCGCCGTCCGGACGGTCCGCTGCGCGATCTATACCCGCAAGAGCACGGAGGAAGGGCTCGAGCAGGCGTTCAACAGCCTGCATGCCCAGCGCGAGGCCTGCGAGGCCTATGTCATGTCGCAGGCCGGGGAGGGGTGGGCGGCGCTGGCGACCCTCTATGACGACGGCGGATTCTCCGGCGGCAATATCGAACGCCCAGCGCTGAAGCGGCTGCTCGCCGACATCGGCGCCGGCAAGGTCGACACCGTCGTTGTCTACAAGATCGACCGCCTCACCCGCTCGCTGGGCGACTTCGCCAAGATCGTCGACCGCCTGGATGCGGCGGGCGCCTCGTTCGTCTCGGTGACCCAGGCCTTCAACACCACCACCAGCATGGGCCGTTTGACCCTCAACGTCCTGCTCTCCTTCGCCCAGTTTGAGCGGGAGGTTACCGGCGAGCGAATCCGCGACAAGATCGCGGCGTCCAAAGCCAAGGGCATGTGGATGGGCGGCGTGGAACCGCTGGGCTATGACCGCCCGATCGACCCCGCGACCCGCGCGCTGGTCGTGAACGACGCCGAAGCCGAAACGGTCAGGTTGATCTTCCGGCGATACTTGGAGCTGGGGTCGGTCAGCCGACTTGAAGCTTGGCTAATCGAAGCGGGCATCAGGTCAAAGATCACCACATCGCGCCGTGGGCGCGTTTCGGGCGGCGCGCCCCTTTCACGCGGGGCGCTGTTTCACATTCTCAAGCGGCGCGTCTATCTCGGTGAAATCACGCACAAAGACGCCTCCTATCCCGGAACGCATCCTCCGATCGTCGAGCGCGCGCTGTTCGACGCGGTCCAGGCGAAGTTGGCTGAGCAGGCCACGCAGCGCGGCCTGCAGCCTACCGCGCCTGGAAGATCTCTCCTCAAGGGACTGATTTTTGATGCGGAAGGGCTTTCGATGTCGCCGGCGTTCGCGCGCGGGAAGGGGGGTAAGCCGTACCGCTACTATGTCTCCTCACCGCTGCAACAGGGTCATGCTCTGCCGAAGTCGGATGGCGCCATCCACCGCGTCCCAGCAGGGGCGGTGGAAGAGTTCGTTCTCGACCGGGCGCAACGGGCGCTGGGCTTGGCCGGCGGGGATGCGGCCGCAGTGCTGCAACTCCTGCGTCGGGTGGAGGTCCGGGCCCAGTCGGTGCATCTGGTGATGGAGCTAGCGCCGGCGCCGCGGCCGGGTGCGTTCGAGGCGGAGTTGGAGCGCATCGCTGCGCGCCTTGCCGACGACGAGCGCGTGCTGGTCGAGGACGCTGAGCGCCGAGGGCTTCGGCTGGTGGCGCCCGTGCGGATGCAGGTGCGGGGAGGGCGGACCTGGCTAGCGACGCCGGACGGGCGTGACGCAGTGTCGAAGACGAAGTTCGATCGCGTGCTGATCCGGGCGCTCAAGGCGGCGCATCGGTTCGCAGCGGAGGCCGGCCATCGCGGCGAGGTGGGGGCCGAGGTCCAGGCGCCGATCCGCGCCTACGATCGTCGCCTCTGCCAGTTGGCGTTCCTGGCGCCCGACATCCAGCAGGCAATCCTGGAAGGACGGCAGCCGGCCAGCTTGAATCTCGAGCGGCTGATAAAGCAGGACATCCCAGTCGCTTGGGCGGCTCAGCGGACGGTGTTTGGATTCAGGTGAACGATGCTGAGCTGCCCGAATTCAGTCGCTGTTGCGCAAGGAGACATTCGAGGCCGCGCGGGAAGGTGACCTCGATACACTCCCGCCAACGCTCAGCCGATCAGGCCGCAAGCGTGAGATGGGTGTCTGCTAGTCCAGCATGCGGCGGTCGGTCAGAACGAGGAGCGTCAGTCCGTTCCCGTTCCACATCTGCGTTGTTTGCTCGTGCAGCGTGAACTCACCGGCTCCCCACCGATCAAACCAAGCGTCGGCCCCGACAATGGTGGGCTTTGTGCGCGACTCAGAACCAAAGACGACATCCATCGCAGTGGAGTCGCGATCAAGTTCCTCCTGCGGGAACCACCGCTCGGGGACCATCGAACCGCGCTTGAACCACGCTCTTCCCATCTGTGAATGGCAAACAAGCATGGTCGCGTGATCGCTGAGATCGACCAGTCTCAGCGCTGATGCGGTGAGGCTGGTTCGAAACTCTGCCGCCAGTTCCTCGATAAGCTCGAAGGTCGGACGCTTCCTCGACTGCAGCCATGGCCGGAGGAGGTAGCCCGGCATCAAAAGGTCTGCGGCGTAGCCATCTGCTTCGCGTTCCCGGACCAGCTCAGGTGACGCCCTTGTGGCCCCATTGAACTGCCCGATGTCCTCCCTCCTGCAGACGAACGAACGGCCCCGGTGGTGTTCCCAATGGCCCAGCTCGTGGCCAATCGAAAAGCGGGTCCGGGGAACACGAACGCCCTGCTGCACTGTGATTATCGCCCGCTCGCCATACCCGACGATCCGAGCCTGACAGCTGTCCAAGGGCCGGTAGCGGACCTCAGCGCCCGCGCAGTACGCGATGGCTTCGAGATCGATGTCTTGCGGACGATCGATCCCCAGACCTAACAGCAGACGCTCGGCAGGCCTTACCGGGGTCACAGGTCATTGCCGTCACTGTCGATTACGCCGAGTGCAATGAGATCTTCCAGCACGCCATCGACTTCCTGCTCGGAGGCTCCCTCCCGCCCTCGGGCGGCGAGCGTCAGCCGGCCCCTCAGCCTGGGATCATGCGGCGTGAACCGCGCAACGATCCGCTGCTTATCTTCCGTGCTCATGTTCGCGATGCCTTGCGCGCGCGGCGCCTGGCGAAGCGCTGCCAACGCAGCCTTCGCTTCGTCCATACGACTACGGCCGACCTTCTTGGCCGCCTCCCTCGCGATCTGCCGCATCTCCTGAGCGACAGCCCCCGGGTCCTCGCCGCGCTCCTCAGCTTCAAGCATCAAGTCGGTGTCGGAAAGCTCCATCAGCTCTTCGACCCACCCGTCGATGAACGGCCCGAGTGACTCTGGCTTGTTCTTGGACGTCAAGCAGACCACCCCCCGCCGAAGCGGTTGGTCAACGCGCGGCGCATGCGCTTCCGGATAGTCGCGTATTGGGTGGTGTTCCACCCGAAAGCCGCCCTGATGTCGGCTGGGCTTGCCTCTTCCTTCAGACCCATAATGACCATCTGAGCCTCCTCATCATCTGCAAACAGCGCATCCACTGCGGCTAGGCGAGCCTCGTAATCCTCGGCAGACAGCCCTTCGTCGTCGAAGCCCTGTCCGCCAGCTGGGAGATGCTGATCAAGTTCCTGGTCGCCGCCGACGGCAACCTCTTTCGACTTCTTCGACCGCTCCCAATCGTGTGATGCGATACTCCTCATCACGGAGATCAAGAACCTTGCGGGATCAACATCGCGCGGACAGCAGCGGGTGGACAGGGCTCTAACCACAGCCTCGTCGAACAGTTCGCGCCACTCCATCCGGCACTTCCCGGACAACGCTTCACCGGCCCTTCGGATGCGAAGCATCGAGGGAGCGGGCAGGGCCTCGATGAGGCCCCGCATCTCGTCCGTCGTGAACGTCGGTCGGGAAGAGCTCTCGTTTATGGCGAACCTCGCGCGCTCACAATCGATGGGTTCCGGTACATGCGACTCAGATCGGCGGCCAAGTGGTTTCGCGCCATTGCCCCCGGCAGGCCATCAGGCGACCTCGGACTTGGCCGTCGGCACCATGCCCGCGTGGTCCCCCATCGCCACGAGGCCGGGAAACAAACACTCCTCGTGACAGACAGGATGGTTTGGGGGCTCAAGCTCCCCACCAACGAAGTGATAGAGTTGCGCGCCGATGTTCGCTCTCCCCAACGGGTCGACCACCATCGACAACATCTGCATCAACTGGAAGCTGGCACAGGACATCGCGAAGGTGAACACGTTCTGACGCGCCTTCAGGACGTGGTCCTCCGGCAGCGCCGCGATGTAGGTCGGATCGTCTAGATGACCCTCCCGCTCGAGCTGGACGAGGCCCGCGTCGTACTGCCCGAGGCACTGGAGACAGGCCCGGCCCGGGGCCGCAACGTGAGCGCGCCAGTCCGCACCTGCCAGTTCACCCGCCCGGTTGCGGCGGGTCGCGATGCCGCCGTCGACCACCGGAATCACGTGAACGTTGGCGATGTAGTTCAGGACGTGCCGCCCCCAGGGGCGGTCGACGCAAGAGAAGAGCAGGTCGTAGTCCAGGGCCCTGCGAAACGCCCGCGGATCATAGATCGGTGCGGGGATCGCCTCCGCCTCGAAGTTATCGGCGGTAGCAATCTCTCGCAGACGTCTCGCGAGCACCGGGGCTTTCAGGTCACCAACGTGTGAGGGCGTGGCGTAACACAGCCTGTCGAGGTTCAGTTCTTCGATGTCGTCGAAGTCGAAGACATCGACGTGTTCGAACCCCATCCGCGCCAGCCCCTCGGCGACAAGGCCGCCGACGCTTCCGGCACCGACGACGGCCACCCTCAGCCGCACGAGGGACGCCTGCGTGCGATCACCCCAAGCCGACAGGGTCCGGACAAGCCGGGGTTGGGACTTTCGCGGCCCATAGTGGTCGGGGTTGAACGAGACCCGAAACGCATCGCCGATCACCCGAACATTTCTGCACCACGCCACTGGATAGGTGCGCGGAGCCGTTCGCTCCCAGAAGCGGGCGCTCCACGTGCGGTCACCGGCCAGCGTCATGCCCAAAAAGGGCAGTCCAGTAGCGCCCGCGACGGCCGCCGCGTTTCCTTGCTCCGCCGCGACGTCGTCAGGGCTCATGCCTTGCCAACCACGGCCCTGCGGATGGCTGTGCATCATCAGGAGCCCTGCGCCCTTCGCTGCGGCGGTGGACATCGCGCGCTCAAGGTACTGCGGCTCGAAGCTGACGTTGCCGTGGACCCGACGATCGCCGGGCCCCGGCATGATCAGCTCCTGGACGAGCGCGGTGATGCGCTCCGCGCCCGTGCTCGGTCGCCACAGTCCGAACGCGATGTCTTCCTGGCCGTCCGATCTTAGCAGGTGCGCGGTGGCCTCGGCGTCGATGGGCCCTGTCAGCGCCGCGCTCCTCATTGGGTGTGCCACAGGCGGAAGATGTGGGCCATGTAGGCCTTGACCGTCGGGCTGCGGGCCCAGTCCTGGAACGGCCTGGACCAGTACTGCCAGTCGGACCCGAAGTGGGACTCGTGCGCCCGCTCCGGATGGCCCGGCGCGCCGGGATTGAGGGGAACCACTTGGGGCCGCACGTGGGGGCCACTGGGCGACGTCATCGGGAAGTCCTCCGGGACATCGAGGGCGATCTCGTAGGTCTTGCCAGCGAACTTGCCGGTCTCGACGGCGTAGGCGAACGAGATTGCGCCGGGCCGGGTCGCGTGGAGTTGCGCCTCGATACCCAGCTCGCGCAGGCCGCCGATGAACGCGCTCGCGCCCGACTTGACGTGGGGGTCCGAGACCGGCGTGGGCCCGACGGACACGATCTGGAAGCGGTCACCATTCTCGATGGTGATCGGGATCGTCCCTTTGTCGCGGAAGCTCTCAGTGTCGTGGCCGTGGATGCGGACCAGGTAGTTCGTGGCGGCGTCTTTCTCGCCGTAGGTCTGGATGATGTTGTCGGGCGTTTGCACCGGCTGGTCGGTGGAGAACCGCTCGTTGTCCACCTTGAAGTGCACAAGCTTCGGGGGGTGTTCGGGGTGGCTGTTGGCCATCGGGATCGGTCCTATGCTGACGTTCGGGGGAGGAACGGCGACGGTCACGCCTCTGGAACCCGACACCAGCTAAGGCCGAAGGCGGGTGCCGCCTCGGACATGCGCGCGTTAAAATGTGCGCCACCGACCCCGGAAGTCGACGGATCCGAGGGCATTCAAAGAGTCAGAGAGAACGCAGCTAATGAGCGCGTGAGAGCGGCCGACAGCCGACACTCCGAATGTCGCCAAGGAGTCACTGTTCGCCGTAAGGAATTCCCTGCTCAGGAAGGCAAAATTCCCTGCTTGCCATCAGGGAAATTCGTTCTCCAGCTCCGATAACCGATTGAAAAGCATGATCAAGGCGAGTGGATGGCGACAACGATCAACATGACTCAGGGCGCTTTTCCCTGCAGATTCCCGTTGAACAGGGAAACCGCTGTGAATCGTGGACACACGGAGACGGCCTGCCGAATTGTGCGGCGTTGCCCCGTCAAAATCACAGGTGAATGCCGACGTTCCTGCGGATTGCGCGCGAATTCCGCCGCAGTTTCAGGGGTGGTTCCCAGTGGAAGTTGTTGAGAGCAGATTTTGCGGGGTGCCTGGCGGTGAGGGAGGGATTCGAACCCTCGTTACGGTTTCCCGTAAACACGCTTTCCAAGCGTGCGCGATCGACCACTCCGCCACCTCACCGACCGCCGCAGACAGGTCGGGCCTGCGGAGCCGCGCAATATACTCATGGGGCCTTCGCGGGCAAGGGCCGGTCTGCGGCGCGGGCGAGGACGGCCGGGGCGAACAGGGACGCGCCCTCGCGGCGGGCCAGTCGGGCGTCCAGCCTCGCCGTGGCGTCCAGCCAGCGATCCAGGCGTCCGGGCGCGTCCGGGCGGCCTTGGCGCAGGGCCGCGGCCGCCTCGGCCAGGCCGCGGTCGGCCCTGGTCAGGCGGTTGCGTTCCGCGGCCAGGGCGGGCGCGGCGTAGCGCTCGTCGATCAGGCCCAGGCGCGCGCGGGCGGCGGCCACCATCGCCAGGGCCGCCGGCGTATCGCCGCGGGCCGCCAGGGCGCGGGCGGCGCGGACGGCGCGGCGGGCGTCTTCGGCGTAGGCGCGGGCGGTGAGGGGCTCGCGCGCCGCCGCCGGGCAGGCGGCCGGATCCAGCCGGCGGACGTAAGACGCCAGGCCCGCCAGCACGGCGGGGGGCGGCGGCGCGCCGTCGAACTCCTCCACCACCAGGCCGCGGACGAAGGCCTCCAGGGCGCCGGCGGCCGGATCCTGCGCCACCTTCAGCCGGGCCTTGGGCCCGCTGAGGTCGGGGATCGGCCGCGGGTCATCGATCCCGTCGCCCCGGTGCGAGGAGAACAGCGAGGAGGTGACGTCCGCCGTGCCGGGCCCGCCCGAGAGGCCGGGGAACAGGAAGTCGGGATTGCCGCGCCCCGCCACATGGCAGGTCTCGCAGGCCACGCCCGCCCGCGCCGCCTGGCCGCCCAGCAGCAGCGGACTGCGGAAGGCCGCCCGTCCCACCTCCACCGACAGCGCCGCCTCGGGGTCGGCCGGCGCCCGCAGGCATTCGGCGGGCGTGGTGGTCAGCGCCCGCACCGGGTCCGCGCCGGGCGCGAGCCAGCCCAGGGCGCGCAGCGGCGCGCGGGCGGCGAGCGCGCCGCCGGCCGCAGCGAGAATGAGGGCGGCTAGGACTGCGGCTCGCCGCCGGCGTCGATCCAACGGCGAAGCTCCTCGGCCTCGGCGCAGCCGAAGCGGCAGGCGGCCTCGAGCCGGGCGAGCAGGACCCGCGCGCCGGCCATGTCGCCGCGCTCGACCTTCAGCTCGCCATAGTATTCCGTGGCGCCGAGATGGTGCGGCGCCACCGCCAGCGCCTGGCGGTAATAGGCCTCGGCCCGGTCCCAGTCGCCCTTCCGGCGCCAGGCGTAGCCCTGGTAGGTGAGGATGTCCGGGTGCGGCCCGAACGCCGCCCGGGCCTGGGCGAGCTCGGTCAGCGCCGCGTCATAGCGGCGCTCGTGGATCAGGCCCACCGCAGCCAGGTAGGCGCGGTCGCCGGCCTGCGGCGCGGCGAACAGCAGCGGGCCGCGGTCGAGGGCGGCCGAGGGGGCGCCGCCGATCGCCGCCTGCACCGCGTCGGTCGCCTTCTTCAGCTTGTCCGCGTCGGCGCAGGTCCCGGCGCAGGCGGCCGCCTTGGCGGACAGCCAGTCGAGTTCGGCCTTGGCCTTGGGGTCCTTCAGCCCGCCGAGCGCCACGCCCAGGCCCTGGTGCGCGTCGATGTTGTCCGGTTCCAGCTTTACGGCCCGCTCATAGGCCTTGCGCGCGCCCTTGGCGTTGTTCTGGCCGGTCTGCGCCATGCCGAGCAGGCGCCAGGCCTCGGCGTTCGTCGGCGCCGCGTCGGTCACGTGGCCGAGGGCGCGTGCGGCCTCCTTGTACTGGTTGGCGTTCAACGCCGCGACGCCCTTCACATATTCGGCGGCGGGGTCGTAGGCGGGGGCCGAGGCGCTGGGCGTCTCGGAGGCGGAGGTCCCCATGGCGTCCGCCGCGCCGAGGCCCAGGGCCGATCCGGCCGCCACCACCCCGGCGAACAGCAACCCATGCACAGGCAGGCGCATTTCATCTCTCCTGGCGACGGCAGGTTCGGGGAGCTTGGCATAGAACGCCGATCGCGTCAGGGGCCGCCGCGTGCATTCGGCGCGAGGCGCGCCTATCTTGAGATTTCAGCCAGATTGCAGGGACGCAAAACTCATGTTCTCCGCGCGCAAGACCCTCGAGCTGCCCACGTCCGAGACGGCCCTGAAGGGCCGGACGACGGCGATCCCCACGGCCGAGACCCACTTCATCAGCGGCCATCGCCTGAAGGGGCCCTATCCGGAGGGCTATGAGATGGCGCAGTTCGCCATGGGCTGCTTCTGGGGCGAGGAGCGCAAGTTCTGGACCTTGCCCGGCGTCTGGGTGACGGCGGTGGGCTATGTGGGCGGCCTGACCCCCAACCCCACCTACGAGGAGGTCTGCAGCGGCCGCACCGGCCACACCGAGGCGGTGCTGGTGGTGTTCGACCCCAAGGTCGTCAGCTACGAGGCTCTGCTCAAGGAATTCTGGGAGGGCCACGACCCGACCCAGGGCATGCGCCAGGGCAATGACATCGGCACCCAGTACCGCTCGGGGATCTACACCCTCGACGATGAGCAGCTGCAGGCGGCGCTGGCCTCTCGGGCGACCTACCAGGAGGCGCTCAGCGCCCGCGGCTTCGGCAAGATCACCACCGAGATCGAGCCCGCAGGCCCCTTCTATTTCGCCGAGGACTATCACCAGCAGTACCTGGCCAAGAACCCGGCCGGCTATTGCGGGGTCGGCGGCACCGGCGTGAGCTGCCCGATCGGGACCGGCGTCAGGGCCTGACGCCGCCCGTCTCCTCCGACGCCTGCCGCCCAGGGCCCGAACGGCCAGGCCACGATGTCGAGGGCGCGCAAGCCTGGCGCAAAGTCGGTCCGGGCTGACCCAAAACCCGCTCACCCCGGCGAAGGCCGGGGCCCAGGTGAAACCCTCGAGACCCCGAGGCTGAATCTAGGTCCCGGCCTTCGCCGGCGTGAGCGGAGTTGAGGGCGATTCAACGTTGGGCGACTTTGCTCTAGTCCTCCAGGATCCGGCTTTCGCGGTTGGTGTCGCGCAGGCGGATGGCGATCAGGAACGCCAGGGCCATCATCACGGCGACATAGATATAGAAGCCGTTCGCGTGGCCCGCCTTCTTCAGGCCCAGCGCCACATATTCCGCCGTGCCGCCGAACACCGCATTGGCGGTGGCGTAGGGCAGGGCGACGCCCAGGGCGCGCACGTGGGCGGGAAACAGCTCGGCCTTGACCACCGCGCTCACCGCCGAATAGCCGCACAGGGTCAGCACCAGCAGGGTGGCGAGCAGGAGCGCCTCGCCGGGCGAGCCCGCCCGCGCCAGCGCCGACATGACCGGGAAGGTGACGATCGCGCCTGTCCCGAAGGAGAGCGCCAGCATGCGGCGCCGGCCAACCTTGTCCGAGAGCCAGCCGAAGGCGGGCAGCACCACCATGTAGACCACCAGCGACGCCGCGCTGATCGCGGTGGCCGCGTCCTTGCTGAAGCCTGCGGTGTTGACCAGGAACTTCTGCATGTAGGTCGTGTAGGCGTAGAAGGCGAGCGAGCCGGCCGCCGTCAGCCCGAAGATGATCGCCGTCTCCCGCGGGTGGTGCAGGAACAGCATCATGGTCCGCGCCCGCTCGGCGCCGGCGGCCTTGGCGGCGGTGAAGGAGGCGCTCTCCTCCAGGCCCATGCGGATCCAGAACACCACGATGGCCAGGACGCCGCCGATCGCGAAGGGGATGCGCCAGCCCCAGGCCTCCAGGTCGGCCTTCGGCAGCACGTGCTGCAGCACGATCAGCACCGCCAGCGCCAGCAGCTGGCCCATGATCAGGGTGACGAACTGGAAGGACGACCAGAATCCGCGCCGGGCCCGGCCGGCCATCTCCGACATGTAGGTGGCGCTGGCGCCGTACTCGCCGCCGAGCGAAAGGCCCTGCACGAGGCGCGCGGCCAGCAGGCCCGCCGGCGCCAGCACGCCGATCGCCTGGTAGTCCGGCAGGATGGCGATGGCGAAGGAGCCCAGGCACATCATCGCCACCGCGGTGGTCAGGGCCGTGCGCCGCCCCGCCCGGTCGGCGTAGAGCCCCATCAGCCACGCGCCCACCGGCCGCGCGCCGAAGCCCACCGCGAAGACCGCCGCCGCCTGCATCAGCTGGGCGGTGTCGTCCCCCTTGGGGAAGAAGTGCTTGGCGAAATAGAGGGTGAACGAGGAATAGGCGAACCAGTCGTACCATTCGACCAGGTTGCCCGCCGATCCGCCGAGGATGGCTTTCAGGCGCGCCAGCGGCGGCACGCTGGCGCCGGCGGCCGCCTCCCCAGGCTTGATCGTGCTGTCAGGCGCCGCCATGCATCCCCCAGGCTGAAGGCCCGGGGGATGCTAGATGCGATCAGGCCCCAGGCGAAGGGCCCATGGTCATATCCGGCCCATCACCACCAGGATGATGATGATCACCAGCACCAGGCCCAGCCCGCCGCTCGGGAAATAGCCCCAGTTGCGGCTGTGGCCCCAGCTCGGCAAGGCGCCGATCAGGGCCAGAATGAGAATGATGATGAGTATCGTACCGAGCGTCATGATGCGCTTCTCCCTGAGGCCGTTCCCCAACGGGGGCGGGAACGGCGCGCCTCGGGGATGGTTCCGGGCGCGGGCAGTGGCGGCCGGCGGCTATTTCAGCGCGTCGGCGGTGTGCAGCTGCGCGTCGGTGTCCTTGACGTTCAGGGCGTAGAGCAGGCCGATGAACGCCCCTTTCACCCGCGGCAGCAGGGCCAGCGTGATCATCGCCAGGGGGATCAGCGTGGCCGGCACGGTGTAGATGGCCGGCGCCCGCCACACGATCGGCAGGAACAGCAGCGGCGCGATCACCAGGTGACCGACCAGCAGGATGGTGAAATAGGCCGGGCCGTCGTCGGCCGGATAGCGCGCCAGGTCATGGCCGCAGCTGCGACAGTTCGGCTCGACCTTGAGGTAGGCCCAGAACATCGCGCCCTTGCCGCAGGACGGGCAACGGCCGCGGGCGCCACGCAGCATGGAGGGGAGGAAGGGGCGGCGGAAGCTGTCGGACATGGGCGGTCATATGCGCATGGCGACGGCGCAAGAAAAGGGCGCAAGACGCCGCAGCCGGCGCCGTGCGGGCCCGGCGCCTTACTTCTTGACGTCGTTGGCGGTGTCGGTCACGGCGCGGCCGGCGGACTGGACGTCCTTGCCGGCGCCCGAGACGGTGTTGCAGGCGCAGAGCAGCAGGCTGGCCGCGGCGGCGGCGAGGATGAGGACGTTGCGCATGGAATATCTCCTGAGAGGCGAAAGGCTCCGATGCTTTTAAGCTTGAGCACACGGTCGGATCAATCGTCCTGTGGAGCTTGTCGCCACCCCCGCGCCCAGGGCGGCCTGGCGTCAGATCATTTGACCAGTTCGACCGCCGGCGCTGCAGACGCCTTCGACCCGTCCTGGAACAGGTTCACCGGCCGGGTGTCGCCCTCGGGGCGAACCTCGTAGCGGGTGACGATCCCCGGCCCCAGGGCCTCGAGCCGCCGGATCTCGTCCGGCGTGCGCTCCCGCAGGCGCTGGGCCTTGGCGGCGATGTAGAATTTCAGCAGCCGCATGTCCGGCGAACATTCGGCGAGCTCGCCGGGCGAGCCATCGCTGCAGGTCAGGGTGTCGCCCGGGCCCAGGCGCACCGCCGCGCCGCCGGCCGGGTGGAGCGTGGCCGATCCGCCGACCATGTAGAGGATTTGCACGCCGCCGGCCTCCCCCGGGACGGACGGCTCGGCCGCCGTTTCCCCGCCGGGCGTTCCCGAGGCGGGACGGATGATCCAGGTGGCGACCAGGCCGCCGGTGGGCTCCCAGGTCTGCGCGTCGCGCACCTCCAGGTCGGGCCGGCCCGCCATCGGGCGATAGGCGGCGCCGGGCGCATCGGGCCGCTGGATGAAGAAGCGCGCGCCCGGCGTATGGTACGGATGGTCCCAGGCGGTGCGCTGGTCGGACGCCGTCACCTCCTGCGGCGGGACGATCTCGACGTTCGCGAACGTCTTGGGGACAAACAGCTCCAGGAATCCGAACGAGGCCGCCGGTGCTCCGGCCGCCGGCGGCTCCACGGCCTGCGGCGTACGGCGGTTGTCCGCCTCGGAGGCCGCCGCGAAGCTGTATTCGAACTGGTCGTGGATGGTGCCGCCGTGCTGGACGATGACCGCGCCCGCCGAGGCCTCGGTGACGACGCCGTCGTAGGAAAAGACGCCCCGGCCGGAGGTCGGCAGGATGATGTGGGCGTGCGCCAGGTGGGCGTGGATCCCCGTCCGGCCCGCCGCCTCGGTCCCGGCGAAGCTCAGTACGTGCTGGAAGTGGGCGAGGTCCTCCGTCGCCGCGTCGGAGCCCAGGTTCTTGTACCCCGCCCAAGCACGGAACTCGCCGATCTCGTAGTCCGACTGGTCGGCCCTGTGCAGGTGGAAGATCGGGTCCTCCGGCAGGGTCAGCCGCCTGCCGGTGATCGGAACCGGCCCCTCCGATACGCGCATCTCTTCGGGCATCGCCATAACCGCCTCATGGGTCGGGAACCGCCGCGGCTGCCGCAACGGAACGTCCATGAGCTTGAGTGCCCCCGCCGGCCGCGCGGCGGAAGATGGGCGGCGGGGCAAGCGGCCGATGCGGCGTCGATTGCTCGCCGGAGAGGCGAGGGCAGGGCGCCAACGCCCCGTTTTCGCGCCCGATCACCGGGGCGTGAAGGCTTCGCTCAGGCCTCCGCGGCTTCCGCGGGCAGTTCGACGGCGAGAGCGCGCTGGCGGACGCTGAACGCCTCGGTGTCGATCTCTTCCAACTCGATCTCGCGCGCCATCACCTGGGCCTTCCACGATTCGTGGGCCGGGACGTTGGCGTGGAACTCCGGCATCACCTCCTCGGCGAACAGCTGCAGGCTGTCGCAGATGTCCTGATGGGTGTTGCGGCCGGCTTGGTTCAGCAGGATCACCTGGTCGATGCGGCTCTCCTCGAACCGGCGCAGCTTCTTGCGCAGGGTCTCCGGGCTGCCGATCAGGCCGCCGGCCATGGCCTTGGCCACCACCTCGGGATTGGCGTCGCGCCAGCGGCGGTATTCCTCCCAGACGTTGTAGGAGCCGGGTTCGGCCTTGGCGACTTCGGGGGTCCCGTAGAAGCGCAGGGCGAACTGGAAGAAGGTGGCCCCGTCGGCCTTGGCGCGGGCCTCCTCGTCGGTCTTCGCGCACATGAACATGCTGACCAGGGCCACGTTCGGGTTCACCGGATAGTCCGCCAGCTTGTCCAGCCGCTTGGTCATGGCGTTGTAGTAGGCGTGCACCCAGGCGTGGGCGGCGTCGGCGCTGACGAACTGGAAGCCCAGGGCGCCCAGCCCCTTCTCGCCGGCGTAGGTGATGGTCTGCAGCTGCGAGCAGGCGGTCCAGAGCGGCGGGTGTGGCTTCTGCCGCGGCTTGGGCAGCACGTTGCGGGCCGGGAAGTCGAAGTACTCGCCGTGGTATTCGTGGCTCTGGCGGGTGAACATCGGCACAAGGCAGCGCACGGCGTCCTCGAAGATCGCCCGCTTGTCGCGGAACCGCACGCCGAACGGGTGCAGCTCGCGGGTGGTGGCCGCCTCGCCCACGCCCAGTTCCACCCGCCCGTTGGAGACCAGGTCCAGGGCGGAGACCTGGGCCGCCACCTTGGCCGGGTGGTTGGTGGTCAGGTGGATGATGCCGTGGCCGAGCCGGATCTGCTTCGTCCGCTGGCTTGCCGCGCCGAAGAAGACGCCGGGCGCCGAGCAGTGCGAATACTCCTCCAGGAAGTGGTGCTCGACCTGCCACGCGTAGTCGTAGCCCAGCCGGTCGGCCAGCTCGACCTGGTCGAGGGCGTTGTTGAAGAGCCGCCACTCGTCGTCCGGCCCCCAGGGCCTGGGCAGCTGCAGCTCGTAGAAGACCCCGAACTTCATGGCGGCGGCTCCTCGGGTTCGCTTTTCCGCGGATTGCGGACCCGATCGGATACGGCGTCAAGGCGGTGAAGGCCTCAGGGCGGCGGTGGCGACGCCAGCAGTCGATGCACCATCGCCCGCACCGCGGTGAGCTGGGCGCCGGAGCGGGTCGGAAAATTCAGCCCGGAATAGCCCCACCAATCCCAGCACCCCATGGGATTGAAGGGGATCCAGGTCGGGTTGACCTGGGGATAGAGCACGATGATGTGGTTGGTGTCCGCCCAGGCGTTGTAGCCCAGCTGCCGGTAGACGATGTCGCTCACCATGTCGGCGCTTTGGGAGCAGCCGTGGAACACCACATGCACGGCGCATTTCGCCCCAGGCGTGGTGCAAGGTGCGGGGACGTAGACGTAACCCGTCGTCGCCAGGCCCGAGAGCAGCGAGGCGAACTCCAGCTGGTTGAACGCCATGGGGCCTGCGGAAAGGGCGGCGCCGGCCTTCGGCTGCAACGGCCCATAGACCTGGGTGAGAATCGCGCCGGGCTGGTCGTATTCGGCGCCGTTCAGGTCACACTGCTCGACAAACGGCGGCGCCGTCACAGGGCACGGCGGTCCGACCGTGGGCGAGATGAAGGCGTGTCCGGCCGGCACGCCGGTGACGTACTGGACATTGGCGGCGGGCGCCCCCGCGCGCTTGTAGAAGTCCCGGACCGCATCCATGACCGGTTGGGCGACCACCTCGTCATGCGTCGCCCTGAAGAGATAAAGTCTCTGTGATTTCAGGTTCTTGACGGGGTCTATCAGGCCTTGGGCGGCGAGATGCTTGGCGGACTTGTAGGAGTCCGCGCCCGACGGCGCGCCCTGCATGCAGGCTGCGAAGCTGCCGGGCGTCACGATCGCGCAATTGAACGGCCCGCCCGCCACCACCCCCACGCCCATGGTCTCGGACGAGAACGCGACGCCGTACTGAACGGCCATGAAGGCGCCCGACGACAGGCCTGAGGCGGAGACCTTGACGGGGTCGGCGCCGACGGCCGCCAAGCTGGCCGACTGGGCGGACGCCGGCTGGATCCAGGCCAGCGCGATCGCCAACGCCAACGCTGCTCGTCCGACCGCGCGCATCTTGCGACCTCGCTGGAGAGTCCGGCGGCCAAGCTCGCTCAAGAGGCGATCAAATGTAAGGGCGCACGTTTTCCGTGATCCGTTCTTCGGCGGAATCGCCCAGTTGACGGGCGTCGCCGCACGTCCCGACGCAGGTCTGCAGGCCGGTCGCCTAGACCCTGTGCGGATGCGGCCCGAACAGAGCTTCGTAGTAGGGCACGATCACCCCGCCGCGCGGCACGATACGGTCGACCGCCTTCAGGTCGTTCTCGGTGATCGTCACCTCCAGCGCTTTCAGGTTGTCCTCCAGCTGCGCCATGGTCCTGGGCCCGATGATCGGGCTGGTGACGCCCGGCTGGGCCATCACCCAGGCCAGGGCGAACTGCGACAGGCTGCAGCCCTTGGCCTCGGCCAGGGGCAGGAGCTTCTCCACCGCGTCATAGACCGGCTGCACCCAGCGGGCGCGCTCCAGCGGCGCCCCGGGCCAGCGGGCGTAGCGGGCGTCGTCGGGGGCGACCTGCTTGCCGTGGCCGTACTTGCCGGTGAGCAGGCCCGCGGCCAGCGGGCTCCAGGGCAATATGCCGATCCCGTAGGTCTGGGCCATGGGCAGCAGCTCGCGCTCGATGCGCCGCTCGAAGATGTTGTACGGCGGCTGCTCGGTGACGAACCGGTTCAGCCGGTGGTGGTCCGAGGCCCACAGCGCCTCCACCACCTGCCAGGCGGCGAAGGTCGAGGTGCCGATGTAGCGGACCTTGCCGGAGGTCACCAGGTCGTCCAGCGCCCGCAGGGTCTCGTCGATGGCGGTGTTCGGGTTGGGCCGGTGCTGCTGGTAGATGTCGATCCAGTCGGTCTTCAGCCGCTTCAGGCTCTTCTCGCACTGCTCGATGATGAAGCGCCGGGACGAGCCCATCCGGTTCGGGCCCTCGCCCACGCGGATGTAGTATTTGGTGGCCAGCACCACGTCCTTGCGCTTGCCGTCGCGCGCCAGCGCCTCGCCCGTCACCTCCTCGCTGCGGCCCTTGCCGTAGGAGTTGGAGGTGTCGAGGAAGTTCAGCCCCGCGTCGAGGCCGCGGTCGATGATCGCGAAGGAATCCTCCGGCGTCGTCCGGTCGCCGAACATCATGCAGCCGAGCCCCAGCGGGCTCACCTCGACGCCGGTGCGTCCCAAGAGCTTGTAGTCCATGACCGTCCCATCCCTCGTGCGCGCTTGCTGTATTTGGCTCGGTGATGAGCGGCGGGCGCCGGACGGTCAAGGCGCCGCGGCGGTCAGTCCGCGTCCATCTTCAGCGCGGCGATGAAGGCCTCCTGCGGGATCTCCACCTTGCCGAACTGGCGCATCCGCTTCTTGCCGGCCTTCTGCTTGTCCAGCAGCTTGCGCTTGCGGCTGGCGTCGCCGCCGTAGCACTTGGCGGTGACGTCCTTGCGCAGCGCCCGGATCGTCTCGCGCGCCACGATGCGCCCGCCGATCGCCGCCTGCAGCGGGATCTGGAACATGTGCGGCGGGATCAGCTCCTTCATCCGCTCGACCATGGAGCGGCCGCGGGTCTCGGCCCGGTCGCGGTGGACCAGCATCGACAGGGCGTCCACCGGCTCGGAATTGACCAGGATCGACATCTTGACCAAGTCGCCCTCCTTGTAGCCCTCGATCTGGTAGTCGAACGAGGCGTAGCCCTTGGAGATCGATTTCAGCCGGTCATAGAAGTCGAACACCACCTCGTTCAGCGGCAGGTCGTAGACCACCAGGGCGCGGGAGCCCACGTAGGAGAGCTCGCGCTGCGAGCCGCGGCGGTCCTGGCAGAGCTTGATCACCGAGCCCAGGTACTCGTCCGGCGTCAGGATCGTGGCCTTGATCCAGGGCTCGCTGATCGAGGCGATCTGGACGGGATCGGGCAGGTCGGCGGGGTTGTGCAGGTCGATGACCTCGCCGTTGGTCCGGGCGATCTTGTAGACGACGCTGGGCGCGGTCGCGATCAGGTCGAGGTCGAACTCGCGGCTCAGCCGCTCCTGGATGATCTCCAGGTGCAACAGCCCCAGGAACCCGCAGCGGAAGCCGAAGCCGAGCGCTGCGCTCGTCTCCATCTCATAGGTGAAGGAGGCGTCGTTCAGGCGCAGCCGGCCGATGGCGGCGCGCAGGTCCTCGAAGTCGGCGGCGTCCACCGGGAACAGGCCGCAGAACACCACCGGCTGGACTTCGCGGAAGCCCACCAGGGCCTTTTCCGTCTGCCGCCGCTCGTCGGTGATGGTGTCGCCCACCGCCGCGTCGGCCACTTCCTTGATCTGGGCGGTGATGAAGCCGATCTCGCCGGGCCCCAGCTCCTCGACGTCGGTCGGTTTGGGCAGGAAGACGCCGATCTTGTCCACCTGGTAGGTGACGCCGGCGTTCATCATCCGCACCTTCTGGCCGGCGCGCAGGGCCCCGTCGAACACCCGCACCAGCACGATGACCCCCAGGTAGGGGTCGTACCAGGCGTCGACCAGCAGGGCCTTCAGCGGCGCCTCGCGATCGCCCTTCGGCGCGGGCAGGCGGTGGACCACCGCCTCCAGCACGTCCTCGATCCCCAGGCCGGTCTTGGCCGAGGTCAGCACCGCTTCGGAGGCGTCGATGCCGATGACGTCCTCGATCTGCTGGCGCACCCGCTCGGGCTCGGCGGCGGGCAGGTCGACCTTGTTGAGGACCGGGACGATCTCATGATTGTTGTCGATGGCCTGGTAGACGTTGGCCAGGGTCTGGGCCTCCACGCCCTGGCTGGCGTCCACCACCAGGATCGAGCCTTCGCAGGCGGCCAGGCTGCGCGAGACCTCATAGGCGAAGTCCACGTGGCCGGGGGTGTCCATCAGGTTCAGCACATAGTCCTGGCCGTCCTTGGCCTTGTAGTTCAGCCGCACGGTCTGGGCCTTGATGGTGATGCCGCGCTCGCGCTCGATCTCCATGGAATCCAGCACCTGCTCCTTCATCTCCCGCGCGGTCAGCCCGCCCGTCTGCTGGATCAGGCGGTCGGAGAGCGTGGACTTGCCGTGGTCGATGTGGGCCACGATGGAGAAATTGCGGATATGGGAGAGGGGCGTCGACATGGGGCCCGCCTCTAGCACATTCGCGCCTCCGTGCGAGGGCGCGTCGCCCGGTCGCAGCCGCGTCAGCCTTGGTTAATCCGCCGTTAAGCCGCCTGCCGCATTGATGACGCCTGGGGATGGGAGGCTGTCTGAACTCTCAAGGATAGATGCGCATGGATCGTCGCACCCTCGTACTTTCAGGTCTCGCGATGTTCAGCGGGGCGGGTTGCGCCGCGGCCAGTCCGCGCGATCCCTACAACAACGGCCCGGGCCTCTCCGGCGGCCCGCCGGCTCCCGGCGCCGCCCCGGGCGGCCCCGCGCCGGGAGCTGCGCCCGCTTCGGGTCCCGCGCCCACCTACAGCCGCGACGAGATCGTCACCAACGTCTCCGACTTCTTCGGCGTCACCGCCGAGGCGGCGGGCGGGGTGGTGGAGCGGGCGTTCGGCGAGCAGGGCCAGCCCACCGCCTACATCGCCGGCGAAGAGGCTTCCGGCGCCTTCACCATCGGCGCGCGCTACGGCCGCGGCCTGCTCTACATGAAGGGCAAGGAGCCGATCGAGGTGTTCTGGCAGGGCCCCAGCGTCGGCTTCGACATCGGCGGCAACGCCAGCCGGGTGTTCACCCTCTGCTATAACCTCCAGTACGCCGACAAGATCTTCCAGCGCTTCCCGGGCGTCGAGGGCTCCGCCTACCTGGTGGGCGGCATGGGCGTGAACTACCAGCGCGCCGAGGACATCACCCTGGCCCCGATCCGCGCCGGCGTCGGCCTGCGCCTGGGCGCCAACCTCGGCTATCTGGCCTACACCCGCCAGCGCAACATCCTGCCGTTCTGATCGGATAGCGCCTCCCCGGTCCCGAAGAGGACGGGGGAGGGCGGACCGCTCTTGGTTAGGCCCGCGCCGTCGCCAGGCCGGCCAGCTCGGCGCGCGACGGCGGATCTGGATGGTGGCCGGGCGGGCCGGAGGCGATCAGCCAGAACTCGCAGCCCTCGTCGGAAGCGGCCTCGGGACCATAATAGGTCCCGGCCCGCACCCAGCGAACGTCGCCCACGCGCACCGGGCCTTCCGGGCCGATCGACATGGCGCCTCGGGTCGGAATGTAGACGGTGTCATGGTCGTGCCAGTGGCTGGGCTCGCTGTAGCCCGGCGCGAACCAGACCAGCATGACCCAGGGACCCGCCGTCTGGCTCTCGCCGAAGAACTTGACGCGCACCTTGCCGCCGCGCCCGTCCACGTCGCGCCAGGGGATGTCGCCGGCCGCGCCGATGTAGGTCCCCGGGACGATCGGCGAGGGTCGAACCCCGTCCATATGCGCCTCCACACCTTGACCTGCGAAGGCTAGCCCCGGCCCCCGGGACCCACAATCCACCTCTAATGATGCTCGGCCTTGCCGGCGAGCCAGTCCATCACCGCCAGCAGCACGCCGGAGACCACGAAGGTCACGTGGATCACCACCAGCCACATCAGGGTGCGGTCCGCGATCTCTTCGCCCTCGGCCAGGCGCATGAAGGCGCGCAGCAGGGCGATGGCGGAGATCGCCACGATGGAGGCGATCAACTTCATCTTCAGGCCGGAGAAGTCCACCGTGCCCATCCAGGCGGGACGGTCCTCGTGGTCGCCGGTGTCGATCTTGGAGACGAAGTTCTCGTAGCCGGAGAAGGTCACGATCAGCAGCAGGTTGCCGGCCAGCGACAGATCGATCAGCGACAGCACCATCAGGATCGCCTCTTCGGGCGACATGGTCGTCAGGTGGCTGAGCTCATGCCACGCCTCGGCGGCGAACACATAGACCAGCGCCGCCAGCGCCACCACCAGCCCCAGGTACATGGGGGCCATCAGCCAGCGCGAGTGGAACAGGAGGGACTCCAGCACGCGCTCGGCGGCCGGCTTGTGATGCGTCGTCATGCGGACAGGATCGGGGCTCATCGCTCCAGAGGTAGCGCTTGCGGTGGGCGGCGCAAGGCCGTTCCCTTTCCTCCCCTGTCGCGAAGACGACGGGGGAGGGGGACCGCCCGCCGAAGAGCGGGTGGTGGAGGGGGCGCGGGTTCTGCAGTGCGTCGGCTTGCCCCCACCGTCACGCCCTCTTCGGGGCGTGCCACCTCCCCCGTCCTCTGCGGGACCGGGGAGGAAAGGCGCCTCACCCCCGCAGCTTGGCGCCCACGGCCTTTTCCGCCGCCGCCACGATGCGGCCCGACAGCGCCTCGATCTCGGCGTCGGTCAGGGTCTTGTCGCGGGGCTGCAGGACCACCTCCACCGCCACCGACTTCGAGCCCTCCGGCACGCCGGGCCCGCGGTAGACGTCGAACACCCGCACCTCGTCGATGAGCTGCTTGTCGGCGCCCGCCACCGCCCGCACCAGGTCGCCGGCCGCCGCGCCGTCCTCCACCAGGAAGGCGAAGTCGCGGCTGAGCGGCATCAGCGGCGACAGGCTGAGGGCGGGCTTGGTCTTCACCGCCTTCTTCTTGGGCTCCGGGATGGCGTCGACGACCACCTCGAAGCCCAGCATCGGCCCCTCGGCGTCCAGCGCCTTCAGCACCCTCGGATGCAGCTCGCCGAACTCGGCGATGACGGTCTTGGGGCCGAGCTGCAGGCGCGCCGCCCGGCCGGGCCGCCACCAGTCGGAGCCGCCCGTCTGCACGAGCTGCAGCGCCGGGGCGCCCAGCGCCTCCAGCAGCGCCAAGAGGTCCGCCTTGAGAGCGAACAACGGCTCGCCGCCGCCGCGTTCCCAGTGGCGGGCCGGATGCGGCGCCAGGATCGCGCTCACCACCGCGACCTGGTCCCCCGGCTGGTCGCCGCGATAGATGGGGCCCACCTCGAACAGGGCCGCGTCGGGGAAGCCCTTGCGGGCGTTGCGCGCCGCCGCCTCCACCAGGTTCGGCAGCACCGAGGGGCGCATGCATTCCAGGTCCGCCGCGATCGGATTGGCCAGCACCAGGGCCGCCTCGCCGCCGCCGAACATCGCCGCCGTCGTCCGCTTCAGGAAGCTCCAGGTGACGGCCTCGGAATAGCCCAGCGAGGCCATGGCGCGGCGCGCGTTGCGGATCCGCGTCTGGCGCACGGTCAGCACCCCGCCGGCGGGGCGGGCGATGACCGGCAGCGGGTCGGCGGGCAGGGCGCCGTAGCCCTCGATCCGCGCCACCTCCTCCACCAGGTCGGCCTTGCCCTCCACGTCGCGCCGCCAGCTGGGCGGCGTCACGCGGGCGCCGTCGAGGGCGAAGCCCAGGTCGGCGAGGATCCGGTCGATCCGCTGGTGGCTGACGTCCAGGCCCGAGAGCTTTTTCACATAGGACCGGTCGAAGGCGATGGGGCCGGGCGGGGCAGGCGCTTGGCCGGCGACGAAGACCTCGGAGGCCTCGCCGCCGCAGATCTCCAGGATCAGCCGGGTGGCCAGCTCCAGGCCGGGGACCACGCCCTGCGGATCGACGCCGCGGGCGAAGCGGTACTGGGCGTCGGAGACGATCCCCGTCGTGCGTCCGGTCTGGGCGGTGCGGATCGGGTCGAACCAGGCGCTCTCGACGAACACCTCGGTGGTGGCCTCCGAGCAGCCGGTAGACACCCCGCCCATCACCCCGCCCAGGCCGACGGGCCGCTCGCCGCCGGCGTCGGCGATGACGCACATGTCGGGGGTGATGTCGTAGGTCTTGCCGTCGAGGGCGATCAGCTGCTCGTCCCGGTGCGGCGCAGGGGAGGGGGCCTCGCCCGCCGTCGGCTCCGCCGGCCCGCGGCCCAGGCGCGCGACAACCACATCGCCCACCATGTGGGCGCGGTCATAGACGTGCAGCGGCCGGGCACGGTCGTAGGAGATCAGGTTGGTGACGTCCACCAGGGCGTTGATCGGCCTGAGGCCCACCGAGGCCAGCCGCTGCTGCAGCCAGGCCGGCGAGGGGCCGTTCCTGACGCCGCGGATGACGCGCCCGGCGAACACCGGGCAGGCGTCCCCGTCCACGCGGATCTCCACCGGGCAGGGGAAGCTGCCCTTCACCGCAGGGTCCTCCTCCGGCTTCAGGGTCCCCAGCCCGGCCGCGGCCAGGTCGCGGGCGATCCCGCGCACGCCCAGCCAGTCGGGCCGGTTGGGCGTCACCTCGAAGTCGATCACCGCCTCCAGGCCCAGGGCCTCGGCGGCGCTCTGGCCGATCGGGTGGTCGCCCTCCAGCTCCAGGATGCCGTCGGATTCGTCGGCGACCTCCAGCTCCTTGGCCGAGCAGAGCATGCCGTTGGAGACCACGCCCCGCACCGGCCGCGCCTCCAGCGTCACGCCGGAGCCCGGCACATAGGCGCCGATGGGGGCGTAGATGGTGACCAGTCCCGCCCGGGCGTTGGGCGCGCCGCAGACGATCTCCTTGCGCCCGTCCTTCGTGTCCGCCTGGCAGACTCGCAGCCGGTCGGCGTTCGGGTGCTGCACGGCCTCGACGACCTTCGCCACCGAGAAGGCGGCGAGCTTGGCGGCCGGATCGTCCACGTGCTCGACCTCCAGGCCGGCCATGGTCATGGCCTCGACCACCGCCTGCGCCGAGGCGGAGGTGTCGAGGTGCTCGCGCAGCCAGGAGAGGGTGAATTTCATTGCCGGTCTCGGTTCCTAGATCCTCCCCCACAGGGGGAGGGGGGTAAGGAGCGCGGCTTCGCGTTCAGCGAAGCCGATGCGATCGACAACGATTTGTCGATCGCCGCGACGAACGCCCGCGCATCAGCGCGGGCTGGGGAAGTGGTGGAGGGGGTTCCAGCCGCAGCGTCGGGGGCTTCAACCCCCTCAGTCAGCTTCGCTGACAGCTCCCCCTGAGGGGGAGCATCTAAAGGGTGCACGTTCATCTCAACTCAGCCCCGTGGCCGGGTTCGGCATGGCGAAGGGGGAAAAGCCGTAGTGGGCCAGCCAGCGCATGTCGGCGGCGAACATGTCGCGCAGGTCCGGCATGCCGTACTTCAGCGCCCCCAGCCGGTCGACGCCGAAGCCGAAGGCGAAACCCTGCCATTCGTCGGGGTCCAGGCCGCAGTTGCGCAGCACGTTGGGATGCACCATCCCGCAGCCCAGGATCTCCATCCAGTCGTCGCCCTGGCCGATCTTGATTTCAGACCCGGAGCGGTCGCAGCGCACGTCCATCTCCGCCGACGGCTCGGTGAAGGGGAAGTGGTGCGGGCGAAAGCGCGTCTCCACCGCCGGCGTCTCGAAGAACCGGGCGATGAAGGTGTCCAGCGTCCACTTCAGGTGGCCCATGTGGATGTCGCGGTCGATCACCAGCCCCTCCACCTGGTGGAACATTGGCGTGTGGGTGGCGTCGTGGTCCGAGCGGTAGGTGCGCCCCGGCACGATCACCCGGATCGGCGGCTCCTGGCCGACGGCGATCCAGGGGGCGGCGGGCTTTTCGTTGGTCCTTTGCATCACCCGCACCTGCACGGGGCTGGTGTGGGTGCGCAGCACCTTGCGCTCGCCGTCCGGGCCGGGCTGCAGGAAGAAGGTGTCGTGCATCTCCCGCGCCGGGTGCTTGGGCGGGAAGTTGAGCGCGGTGAAGTTGTGGAAGTCGTCCTCGATGTCCGGCCCTTCCGCCACCGCAAAGCCCATCTCGGCGAAGATGGCGATCATCTCGTCCATGGTCTGCATGGTCGGGTGCACCACGCCGCGGCGGCGCGGCGGGGCGGGCAGGGACAGGTCGAGCTTGCCGGCCGCCAGCTCGGCGTCCAGGGCCGCCGCCTCCAGGCCCGCCCTGCGCTCGGCGATGCGGGCGGCCAGGCGGTCGCGCAGGCCGTTGATCAGCGGGCCCTGGATGCGCCGCTCGTCCGGGCTCATCGAACCCAGCGACTTGAGGAGCTCCGACACCTGGCCGGATTTGCCGAGCGCGGCGACCCGCACCGCCTCCAGGCCCGTCACGTCGTCGGCGGCGTCGACCCGGGCGGCCAGGTCGGATTCGAGTTGCGAAAGATCGGTCATGGGACCCGTGCTCTAGAGCTTCAGGACCTGATTGCGCAATTGCAGACGCAAAAAGGCCCTCCGGCGTCGCCGCCGAAGGGCTTTGAATGCGGGGTGTCCGCAGTCTCAGGCCAGGGCGGCGCGAACCTTCTCGGCGATGGCCTTGAAACCAACCGGGTCGGCGCCGGCGATGTCGGCGAGAACCTTGCGATCGATGTCGATCCCGGCCAGATCCAGGCCGTGGATAAATCGGGCGTAGGTCAGGCCCTCCTCGCGCGCCGCCGCGTTGATCCGCTGGATCCACAGCGAGCGGAAGTTCCGCTTGCGGGTCTTGCGGTCGCGGTAGGCGTACTGGCCGGCCCGGTCGACGGCGGCCTTGGCGGTGCGGATGGTGTTCTTGCGCCGGCCATAGAAACCCTTGGCCTGCTCGAGAACCTTCTTGTGACGGGCGTGAGAGACGACGCCCCGTTTAACGCGTGCCATGTGTCAACGCTCCGATCAAAGGCCGTAGGGCAGGTAGGTCTTGATGATCTTGGCGTCGGCCTCGCTCATCACCTTGGTGCCCCGGTTCTGACGGATGTACTTGGCGCTGTGGCTGATCAGCCGGTGGCGCTTGCCCGCGACGCCGGCTTTCAGCTTTCCGGACGCGGTCATCTTGAAGCGCTTCTTGGCGCCCGACTTGGTCTTCAGTTTCGGCATTTCGCTGCGGAGCTTGCGCCCCGTCCTCTTAAGGCATGACGAGCCGCCCTGGCATGCCATTGGCCAGGCGGCTCCGAAGGGGCGGTCAAATACGCGAAAGGCGCAGCCGATGCAAGGCGGAGCGCTACCCCTCTCCCCGCTTACGGGGAGAGGATGGGTGGAGAGGAGCCTTTAGCGCGGCGCCAGGATCATGATCATCTGACGCCCCTCCATCCGGGGCTCGTACTCGCACTTGGCGATCGGCTCGAAGTCGGCCCGGACCTTCTGCAGCAGTTTCATGCCCAATTCGGGGTGGGCCAACTCGCGGCCGCGGAAGCGCAGGGTCACCTTGACCTTGTCGCCCTCCTCGAAGAAGCGGTGCATCGAGCGGGCTTTGACGTCGTAGTCGTGGACGTCGATGTTCGGGCGGAGCTTGATTTCCTTGAGCTCCACCACCTTCTGGCGCTTGCGCGCCTCGTTCTTTTTCTTCTGTTCCTGGAAGCGGAACTTGCCGTAGTCGAGGATCTTGCAGACCGGCGGGTCGGCGCTGGGGACGATCTCCACCAGGTCCAGGCCAGCTTCCTCCGCGGCTTCCATCGCCGAGGAGGTGGGCATCACCCCCTGCTTCTCGCCGTGCTGATCGATCAGCAGGACGCGCGGAACGCGGATGTCTTCATTGATGCGCGGCCCGTCCTTGACGGGTGGCGTCTGCATGGGACGACGAATAGGCGAAGCTCCGATAGCTGTTTCAACAGGAAACGCCCGGCGTGCAATCGCGGCCGGTGACGTTACCGGCAGTATATGGCGAAGGCGGGGGGTCCGATCAAGCGCTGCGAACCCCTTCGGGCGAAAGGAGTTGCACCGCGTGGGCGACGTTGACGGCCGGCAGGTCGGCGATGTTGTGGGCCTGCAGCACCGCCACGTGCCCGCGCGGCGCCGTCATGGCCGGGTCGGCGGGGGTGGCGTAGAGCACCACGGTGGGCGCCCCGGCCGCCGCGGCCAGGTGCACGAGGCCGCAGTCGGCTCCGATCACCGCCGCCGCGCGGGCGGCGAGCAGGGCGAAGCGGGCGAAATCCGGTCCGCCCGTGAGGTCGCGGGCGCCGGGCGCCTGGTGCTGGATGCTGCGCGCCACGTCGCCGTCCTGGGACGTTCCGGCGATGATCACGTCCAGGCCGCGCTTCTGTAAGAGCCGGCCGAGCTCGGCGTAGCGGGCCGCCGGCCAGCGCAGGTCGGGCGGGGTCTCCGAGGCGCCGGGGATCAGGATCGCATAGGCCCGTCGCTCCACCCCGTCGCGGACCGGCCGCTCGGTGGGCGCGGACTTCAGGATCCAGGTCATGTCCGGCGGTAAGGCGGAGGGCGGCGGCGCTTTCATCCGCTGCGGGCCGAACGGGCCCAGCCCGGTCAGGATCAGCCGCGAGGCCGAGGAGTTCTGCAGGTCGCAGACCCTGCGGAAGCCGCCGCTGCGCAGCCGCCCGACCAGGGCGATCCACTCGGCCATCCCGCCCACGTCGCCGCCGGGATCGACGAAGTTGAAGTAGGGCGAGGCCTTGGCCAGGCTCTCGAACGGCCGCGTGGTGAGCAGGGTGATGTGCGAATCGGGGTTATCGGCCCGGATCTGCGCCATCCGGTCGGCGGCGAGCACGAAGTCGCGGATCGGCGACAGCATGATGACCAGGAGCCGTTCCGCATCCGCCGCCATCAGCTTCGCGCCTCCAGGACCCGGCCGTAGGCCGCCAGCGTCGCCTCGCACATGGTCTCCACGGAATAAAGCCTGCGCGCCCGGTTGGCCGCGGTCTGGCCCATGGCCGAGAGCTTGCCGGGCCCTGCATCGAGCACCCGGGCCAGCGCCGCGGCCCAGGCCTCGGCGTCGCCCGACCGGATCAGCCAGCCGGTCTCGCCCGACGTCACGGTCTCGGTGACGCCGCCGTGGTCGGAGGCCAGCACGGGCTTGCCCATCACCTGCGGCTCCACCGCTGTGCGCCCGAAGGACTCGGGCTTGGTGGTCGGCAGCATGGCCACGTCGCCGACCAGATAGGCGGCCGGCATATCGTCGCAGTGGCCGACGATGCGGATCTCATCGCCGAGGTCCGCCTTCGCGATGGCGGCGTCCACCTCCCGGCGGTAGTCGGCGTTGCCGCGGTCGTCGCCCACGAACAGGATCAGGAAGGCGTCCCGGCCCTGTGCTTTCAAGAGCGCCGCGGCCTCGACGATCAGCAGGTGGCCCTTGATCCGCGTGAACCGCCCGGCCAGCACGATCTTGGTGCGCCGGTCGTTCGCATCGACGCCCCAGGCGGCGCGCAGGGCCTGCACCCGCGCCGGCGTCACCCACCCCGGATTGAACCGCTGCAGGTCGACCCCGCGCGGGATGGTGACGATCTTGCCCGGGTCGATGTCGTGCTCGGCCAGCACGTGGTCGCGCGTGTAGTCCGAATTCGCGATCACCAGGTCCCCGCGGGTCATGACCGCATTGTACCACCGCTTCAGCCGGGACTTTGCGTTGTACACGCCGTGGTAGGTGGCGACGAAGGGGGTCTTGGTGCTCTGCGCCGCCCACAGCGCCGAGAACGCCGGGGCGCGGGAGCGGGCGTGGACGATCGAGACCTTCTCCCGGCGGATCAGGTCCACCAGCCGGGCGGCGTTGCCCAGGATGACCAGCGGGTTCTTCGACTGCACCGGCATCTGCGCCAGCCGCGCCCCGTCGGCCTCCAGCCGCGAGGCCATCCGTCCGCCCCGGGTGGCGACCAGCGCCTTGCCGCCGGCGCGGACCACCGCGTGGGCCACGTCGATTGTGGTCTGCTCAGCCCCGCCGGTCTCGAGCTCCGGCACAACCTGCAGCAGGGTGAAGTCAGCGGGCAGGGTCACTGCGCCTTTGATAGCGGCTATCGCGCTTTGGTAAAGGCTCGGCGCAGATCACGCGACGCAGCGGAGCATCGAAACGCGCCATGGGCGAGACCACGGGATTCCTCGATCGGCCGGGCGGCGAGCGCCTCGCCTGGCGCAAGCTCGCCGGCGCCGGGCCCACGGTGGTCTGGCTGGGCGGCTTCCGCTCCGACATGACCGGGACGAAGGCGCAGGCCCTGGCCGAATGGGCGGCCCAGGCGGGCCGCGCCTATGTGCGCTTCGACTATTTCGCCCACGGCGAGTCCTCTGGCGACTTCCGCCAGGGGACCATCACCCGCTGGCGCGAGGACGCCCTGGCGGTCCTCGACGACCTCGCGCCCGGGCCGGTGACGCTCGTGGGCTCCTCCATGGGCGGCTGGATCGCCTGCCTGGCCGCCCTCGCCCGGCCGCAGCGGGTGCGGGCCCTGGTCCTGGTCGCCCCGGCGGCGGACTTCACGGATAAGTTGATCTCGCCCCGCCTCGACGCCGCCGCGCGCGGCGCGCTGGCGACCGACGGCGTCTGGCTGGAGCCCTCGGACTACGGCGAGCCCAATCCCATCACCGCCAGGCTGCTGGAGGACGGCGCCCGCTGGTCGATCCTTCCGGGCCCCGTGCCGATCGCCGTCCCGGTGCGCATCCTCCAGGGCGGCCAGGACGACGCCGTCCCCTGGCGCCACGCCCTCGACCTCGCCCAGGCGATCAAGGGCGACGACGTGGTGTTCACGCTGATCAAGGATGGCGATCACAGGCTGTCGCGGCCACAGGACATTGAGCGGCTGGTGGCGGCGGTGGCGGAGACGGCCTGACGAACCCTTCTTCCTCGATGGGGGGGAGGGTGGGGTTGGCGTGCGGGGGTGGCGGGGGCCGAAAACCTGTTGGAGGAGACGGTGGAGACGAGCGTAAGGAAGCTGTTCGAGCGGTATGAGAGCCTCTTCAAGGCCGCCCTGCACGGCGACGTCGATATGGACGACGTGGCGGCGCTCTACGCCTCCGAGTTCATCGCGGCCTCACCGGCCGGCGTCATGACGGGGAAGAACGACGAGCAGCTCAAGCAGGTCATGGCCAAGGGCTACGCCCACTACCGAGCCATCGGAACAAAGGAGATGCGCATACGGGGACTGCGCATCTCACCGATGGACGAACACCATTGCGTCGCCCATGTCGCCTGGAGAGCGACCTATGCCCGCACAGACCGACCCGACGTCGCGATTGATTTCGACGTCCACTATCTCGTCCAGCAGCTGGTCGCGGAGCCCAAGGTCTTCGGATGGGTGTCGGGGGATGAGCAGGCGCTGCTGAAGGAGCACGGCGTCATCTGAAGCTTGTTCCCTCTCGCCGTGGCGGATCACTTCGGGGCGAGGAGTTGAAATAGCGGAAGGGGGTTGGCCATCGGTCAATGCCTGCGGCGAGTCGGTCGTCGCAGACGAAGTTGCTTTGACGGTGCTTGTCAGAGCCATCATCTTCTGTTTGCATTCGCCTCGATGAAAAAAAGCGGCCCGATGTACGGCTACGCCCGCACAGTGTTCGGTATCGAAAATCTTGTCATCAGTTGGAAATAGCCGAACGCGATGGATCAAGGCGCCGCTCAGTCCCGCACCGTTCCGGATCATGTTCCGCGCGAATTGGTCCGCGAGTTTTCCATCTATAACAGCCCCGGCCTGACGCCGACGCCGTTTGGCAATCCGCAAGCCGCTCTATCCTATCTGCGCGAGTATCCGCCGATCTTCTATTCGCCGTCGAACGCCTATGACGGCAGCGGCGCCTGGGTGGTCGTCCGCGCCGAGGATCAACGCCGCATCATGGGCGATCCGGAGAATTTCTCGAGCCGGCGCGGGCATTTCGACGAGACCATCGGCGAGCAGTTCATCCTGTTGCCGCTCGAAGCCGACCCGCCGCTTCACACGCACCTGCGCATGCTGCTCAATCCGCTGCTGTCGCCCAAGCGGGTCGATGCGTTGGAGGCCGACGCCCGCCGGCGCGCGGCCGAGCTGATCGACGGCTTCAAGGCGCGGGGCTCGTGCGACGTCATGAACGACTTCGCGTTCCCGTTCGCGGTCGGGGTGTTTCTGCAATTCCTCGGCATGTCGCAGGAGCGGCGCGACGAATTCGTGACGTGGATCGTGGATCTGTTTCACCGCGGCATGGAAGAGCGAACCATCGCGGTGCAGCGGGTCATGCAGATGATCCAGGATCGCATCGACCTGCGGCGCAAGGAGCCGGCCGACGATTTCGTCACCTTCCTGCTGGGCGCACGCATCGAAGGCCGCCCGCTGACCAATGACGAGTTGCTCGGCATCGGCGTCCTGTTGTTCAACGGCGGCCTCGACACGGTGGCGACCGCGATCGGGCTCGATCTCTACCATCTTGCGCGCGAACAGGACGATCAGGCTTGGCTGCGCGCTAATCCCGATGCGCTGAAGCCGGCGGTCGAGGAATTGCTACGCGCCTATTCGACTGTGACGCCGGTGCGGCGCGCAACCAAGGATGTCGTGTTCGACGGCGTGCTGATCAGAAAGGGCGAGGCGATTTCCTGCCCGTCGATGGTCGCCAATCGCGATCCGGCGGAATTTCCTGACCCCGATCGGGTCGAGTTGACGCGTGAAAACAATCGCCACGCCGCATTCGCCTACGGCCCCCACCGCTGCATTGGCTCGCATCTGGCGCGGCGTGAGCTCACGATCGGGTTGGAGGAATTTCTGGGCCGCATTCCGTCCTTCCGCATCAAGGAAGGAACCATTCCGATCACGCATGGCGGCTACGTGTTCGGTGTCGACGAACTGGTTCTGGCCTGGGGCTGAAGCGCGTCCATCCAAGCGACAGGATTCGCCGCCCAAGAGCGGGATGCGAAAAAGTGGCTACCGGCTTTTCGCGTCAATCCCGCTCTAAACTCTTAGAATCGATCGTGATCTAGCAGGTCACGAGGTCGGTGTGGCCGAAGCCCTTGGCGTAGTCGAGCACTGAGATCACCGTGGGCGTCACGCGAAACAGGGCGATATCCGACAGGGCGGGCATCGGCAGGCCCATGGCCGCCTGCTCGGGGTAGCGCGCCATGATCATCGGCAGCACCTTCGCCGCCTCGGCGGGATCGGCGATGCGTTGCGCATGGCCGGCCATGGAAAGGCCGGTGATCTGCATCACCTGCGGCGAGTCTTCGTCGATGGTCAGCGAAACCCGGTCGTCCCGCGCCAGGTTGGCCGCCTTCTGACTGTCCGGCCCGCAGAGGAAGAACAGCGCCAGACCGTCGTGCGCATAGCCGACCGTCGTGGCCTGGGGCCAGCCATCCGGCCGCACCGTCGCCAGCGTCATGACCCGATGCTGATCCAGCTGGGCCAGGATCGTCTGTCTGATCGCCTCGTCCATGCGCCGTCCTCCTTGGGCGTGACAGCTTCAAGTGGAAGCCGGTTGAAGCGCCCGTCACGCTCTAAACTCTTGAAGATAGATGTCTCAACGGACATCCCTTCGACCAGCGCGGCCTTGACTGAGGTCAAAGGCGCGGTGGTCTCGTCCTGGTCCTCCCCGGGGCGAACCGGCTCGCCTGACCGCTGCTCAGCGTCTGGGTCATGCCGGTGATCCTGCCGCGGCGTCACGTTTTTGGCCTTGCCGGGGGCTGGCGCCGTCCGAGTACCATCCCCGCATGGACGATCCGGCGTACGCCTCGTTTGCGGCGGCGAATTCCCCGCGGCTTCGCGAGGCGGGGCTCAAGGGGGGGTACGCCACCGTCAGCTTGCGGGACGGGACGCTGGAGTTCGTCGGCGCCGAGGGCGGCGGGGTGCGGCTTTTGGCCGGAAAGGTTGATCGCCTCAGGCTCGGCTATACGCAGGGCCGGGCCGGCCAGCCGCATTTCCAGGCCCTGATCTGGCCCGCCGGGGAGGGCAAGCCCATCCTCGTCCTGCCCCTGGGCGAGGCGGCGGACAAGGCGGCCTTTGGCGCCGCGATGCGGGCCTATGCGGTCGCCCTGACGCAGGCGCATGGCCTGGGGCGGGTCGAACGGGGGATCTCGGGCCTGGCGGCGCTCGCCGGTCTGCTGTTGGTCAGCTTCCCCGTCGCACTGTACGCGATCGTGTCCGTGCGCTCGGCGGATCGGGAGAATTGGATCGGCGCGCTGGCCGGGGGCCTTGTCCTCGCAGGCGTGACCGGCGCGTTCTACTGGGCCTATCAGGGACGCTCGGCGCCCCGCCGGATAAAGGACCTGACGGAGCTGGAGCGCCTGACCCCGGGACCGAACTTCCGTCTTTGAAGCCTGGAGCAAGGTCGCCCGACGTTGAATCGCTCTCAACTCCGCTCATCCCGGTGAAGGCCGGGACCCAGATTCAGCCTGAGCGCCCTGTGGGTTTCACCTGGGCCCCGGCTTTCGCCGGGGTGAGCGGGACTTGGGTCAGACCGGACTGACCTCGCCCTAGCGCTTGCGGAACCGCTTGGCGTCGGCCTCCAGCTTGGAGGCCCAGGCTTCCGGCTCGCCGCTCTCGGCCTGGAAGGGCAGGGTTCCGGCCACGCCGCGCACCGCCAACCACAGCGGCGCGCTGAAATGGCCCAGCACGCGCAACGGCCGGCGCTTGTCGTCGGTGACGTCCCAGCCCTCGGCCTCGAACGCGGCGACCTGCACGGCCGGCGCCTTGCATTCAATGTCGTCCCACCCCGGCGGCCGCGGCGCCGCCTCGGCCTCGTCGGCGGTCAGCCCGAACAGGGCGCTCGCGCACGCGTCGATCTCCGGAAACTCGGCCCGGGCCTCCGGCTCCGCGAAATCCCGCTTCAGGATCGCCCGGTACTCCAGGTCGTTCACGCCCGGCAGGTCGATCAGGCGCTGCAGCGCGTCAGGCTTGCTCGTCATGCGCCCGGCCTACCGCGTATCGCCCGCGCCGGCGAGCTTTGCGGCTGATGTTCTCGTTTTGTTCTTGCCTCGGCGTCCCCTCCGCGCTACGCTCGTCCTGCCCGGCGCATCGGCCGGCTGAACCGCAGGAGCCTTCCATGACGCCGGATTTCGGGCCGCAGCCCGAGGCGCCCCCGCCGGATGTCCGCACCGGCGTGGGCTTCGTGGGCAATGAGAGCCGCTACACCGAGGCGATGGGGGCGGAGGTCGCCTTGCGGATCGCCTCGGGCGAGTCGCTGAACGCGGTCTGCCGCGACCCGGCCATGCCGTCCAAGCCCACGGTGCTGAAGTGGGCCGTGCTGAATCCGGCGTTCGCCGCGGCCCTGGCGGACGCGCGGGCGCAGGCGGCCGGGCGCGGGGCGGGCGACCCGTCGCGCCGGCTGAAAAAGCAGCTCGCCCGCCTGGCCGAGCGGGGCCGTGCGGCCCCGGACCGGCCGGCCATCCATTCGGACGCCGTCGCCGAGGCCATCTGCCGGCGGCTCGCCCACGGCGAGGCCCTGGCCGACATCTGCCGCGACGCGGACATGCCCAGCCACGTGACGGTGCACGCCTGGGCGCGCCGCAGCCCGGCCTTCGCCTACATGCTGGAGCTGGCCCGCGAGCAGCAGGCCCAGGTCAAGCTCGACCTGGCCTGGAAGATCGCCCGCGACGCCACCCCGGCCACCGTCCAGCTCGCCCGCCTGCGGATCGCCACCCTGCGCTGGCAGGCCGCGCGCCTGGCCCCCCGCGCCCTCGCCGACAAGGCCCCGGTCCCGCCCCGCCACGTGATGGAGGCGATCCGCCAGGACGGCCCGGACAGCTACTGGGCGAAAAAGCTCCCCGAGCTCGCCGCCAAGAGCCAAGCCGCCGGCGACTGGGACTGAAGGCGGTGGCGGGTTGTCGGCGCGCGTTGCTTTCCCGCTTGGGGGGCGGATTCACACATCTGCCTGCCGGAGGTTTTCACCGCAAACGCACCCCTCGCCCCCCGGAATCGGGGGGAGAGGATGGGTGAGGGGGGCCTCTGCGCCGCGCCGCGCCGCCGGCGAGGCCGCGAACCGCGCCTCTCGGCGCGCCCTTCACCCATCCTCTCCCCGCAAGCGGGGCGAGGGGCGCGCGGTGTTGACCGGTCAACCCCCCGGTCAGCGCCCGGCGGCGGGCCGCCGCTTCCGCCTGGAGTCTCATGAACCATTGAATTTACGAAGAAAAATGCACGCCCCGACGCCCCACCAGCGCCCCTCAGCGGGCGTTGTCCGCCAGCCCCGAACTGTGTTGACCGACGAAAGCGGGCGGCGTTCGGGCAAGTCCCTGGCCGCCGCAGGAATTGTCCACGGACCACACGGACGGGCCGACGTTTCCAGCGCGTTCGCAGCGAAGCGCGAGCCTCTTTATCGAGCCGGCCCACGGCCGGCTCCATCCCTGGCCCGCGGCGTCGCAGGTCTTCCGCTCTCGGCTCGGCGTGTCCGTGTGGTCCGTGTGGTCCGTGGACAACAAAAAGCGGCGACCCTAGCCCCCTGCGTCCAGGATCGCCCGCAACCCTTCGCGATAGGTCGGGTAGGCCGGCCGCCAGCCGAGCTCGGCCTTGGCGAGCGCGTTGGAGACCCGCTTGCTCTCGGCGTAGAAGCGCCGCCCCGGTCCGGTGAGGCCGGCCGCTTCCAGCGGGATCTCAGGCGGCGGCGCCATCCCGAGCAGGGCCGCCCCGTAGGCCAGGACGTCGCCGTTGGGCGCCGGCTCGTCGTCGCACAGGTTGTAGGCGGCCCCGGCCCTCGGGCGGGCGATGGAGGCGGCCAGGCCCGCGGCCAGGTCGTCCACATGGATGCGGGAGAACACCTGGCCGGGCGCGACGATGCGCCGGGCCGCGCCGCTGCGCAGCCGGTCCAGCGCCGAGCGGCCGGGGCCGTAGATGCCGGGCAGGCGGAACAGCGTAACGGTCAGCCCCATGCCGGCGCCCATTTGCAGCCAGTCGCGCTCGGCCCCGACGCGGCGCGCGCCTTCGATGGATTGGGCGGCCAGCGCGCTTTTCTCCGTCACCCAGCGCCCGCCCCGGTCGCCGTAGACCCCGGTGGTGGAGAGGTAGCCGATCCAGTCCGGGAACGCCTGGGCCTTGGCCAGCGCCGGCGCGAGCGCCGCCAGCCCCGGGCACCCGTCCGCGCCGGGCGGGGCGGTGACCAGGATCGCCTGGGCCGCGCCGGCCTCGGCCGCCACGCGGTCCGGCCGGGTCAGGGGCGCCGGCTCCACACCCTCGGCGGCCAGGGCCGCCGCGTCCGCCTCGGTGCGGCAGGTGGCGGCGATGCTCCAGCCTTGCGGGCGCAGCCGCGCGGCCAGCGCCCGCGCGCTGAAGCCGTAGCCGAAGACGAACAGGCGCAAGGCCAGCCCCTAGAGCAGCGCCCGGATCGCGGCGCGGGCGGTCTCGGCGAAGTCCGGGCGGCGCAGGGCGAAGGCGACGTTGGCGCGCAAGAGGCCCAGCTTGTCGCCGCAGTCGTAGGTGGTCCCCTCGTACTCCAGGGCGTGGAAGTCCTGGGCCGCCATCAGCCGCAGCATGGCGTCGGTGAGCTGGATCTCCCCGCCGGCGCCGCGTTCCTGGCTCTCCAGCAGTTCGAAGATCTGCGGCTGCAGGATGTAGCGGCCGGAGATGAACAGGTTCGAGGGCTCGGTCCCCGGCGCGGGCTTCTCCACCATGCCGGTCATCCGGTTGAGGCGCCCGGCCGAGCCCTCCAGCGCCACGATGCCGTACTTGTGCGCCTCGCCGGGCGGGGCCGGCTCCACCGCCACGATGTTGCCGCCCACCTGCTCGTAGGCGGCAACGCACTGGGCCAGCGCCGGGACGTCCGCCGCCATCAGCATGTCGGGCAGCATCACCGCAAACGGCTCGTCGCCGATCACGTCGCGGGCGCAGCCGACGGCGTGGCCGAGGCCCAGGGGCGCCATCTGGCGGATGAAGCTCATCTCGCCGGGCCGGGCCAACTCGGCCCGCACCTCGTTCAAGAGCTCGGTCTTGCCCTTTGATTCAAGGGAATATTCCAGCTCGGGACTGTTGTCGAAATAGGCCTCGATGGCCTCCTGGCCGCGGCCCATGATGAACACCATGTGCTCGATGCCGGCGGCCCGCGCCTCGGCGACGATGTAGGACAGGATCGGCCGGTCGACCACGTTCAAGAGGTTCTTCGGCGTCGCCTTGCCGGCCGGCAGCACCCGCGTCCCCAGCCCCGCCACGGGCAGCACCGCCTTGCGAACTCGCTTGGTCATCCGATCCTCCGTCTGAGACGAACGACCTAGTGCGCGGCGGCGGAAAGGAAAAGCCGGTTTCCGTCCGGTCCCTATTCCACCGTCACCGACTTGGCGAGGTTGCGCGGCTGGTCGACGTCGGCGCCCTTTTGCACGGCGACGTAGTAGGCCAGGAGCTGGATCGGCGGCGCATAGACCAGGGGCGCGATCAGCGGGTCGCACTGCGGCGCCGTCACCACCACCCGGGCGCCGGTCGGGGCGTGCTTGAGGCCCTCCGCATCGGTGATGAAGATGACCTGGCCGCCCCGGGTCATCACCTCGCTCATGTTCGACGCGGACTTCTCGAAATAGCTGTCGAAGGGCGCCAGGATCACGATCGGTGTCTGGTCGTCGACCAGGGCGATCGGCCCGTGCTTCAGCTCGCCGGCGGCATAGCCTTCGGCGTGGATGTAGCTGAGCTCCTTCAGCTTCAGCGCTCCCTCCAGCGCCAGCGGGTACATGGGGCCGCGGCCCAGGTAGAGCACGTCGCGCGCCTTGGCGACTTCGACCGCGACGTCGCGGACGGCGTCTTCCAGCTTGATGGATTCGGCGACCAGGCGCGGGGCTTCCAGCAGCACGCGGACCAGCCGCTGCTCCTCGGCCGCGTCGATCCGCCCTCGGGCGCGGGCAGCGGCCACGGCCAGGGCGGTCAGCACGGCGACCTGGGCGGTGAAGGCCTTGGTCGAGGCGACCCCGATCTCGGGCCCGCAATGGATCGGCCAGACCACGTCGACCTCGCGGGCCATGGTCGATTCCACCGTGTTGACGACGGCGGCGCTTGCCATCCCCCTGGCCTGGCAATAGCGCAGCGCCGCCAGGGTGTCGGCGGTCTCGCCCGATTGCGACATGGCGATGGCCAGCGTGTCCGCCTGCAGGGCGGGCTGGCGATAGCGGAACTCCGAGGCGATCTCCACGTCGACCGGCAGGTCCGCGAGCCGCTCGATCATGTACTTGCCCAGCAGGCCGGCGATGTAGGAGGTGCCGCAGGCGACGATCTGGATGCGCTTGAGGGCGGCGAAGTCCACGCCGCCTGGGATAGCCGCGCGGGCGTTCAGCGTGTCCACGTAAGCGGTGATGGTGTGCTGGCATCCGTCCGGCTGGTCATGGATCTCCTTCTCCATGAAGTGCCGGTAATTGCCCTTCTCCACGAGCGCGGCCGAAGCCGGCACCGTGCGGATGGGCCGTTCCACCGGCCGCCCGGCCTGGTCGAAGATCCGCGCGCCGTCGTGATCGATGGCGACGAAATCCCCCTCTTCCAGGTAGCAGACGCGGCTGGTGAAGGGGCCGACCGCCAGCGCGTCGGACCCGATGAACATCTCGCCCTGGCCATATCCCACCACCAATGGGCTGCCGCGCCGGGCGCCCATGATCAGCCCGGGGTGACCCTCCACCAGGACGCCCAGGGCGAAGGCGCCGACGAGCTGGTCCAGGGTCGCCTTCAACGCCTCCACGGGGGCATTCCCGGACGACAGTTCGCTGTCGAGCAGGGCGGCGATGACTTCGGTGTCCGTGTCGCTCTCGAAGCTGCGGCCGGACGCGCGCAGGCGCTCGCGCAACTCCGCATAGTTTTCGATGATCCCGTTATGCACCAGGGTCACGCGGCCCTGGGTGTGCGGATGGGCGTTTCGCACCGAAGGCGCGCCGTGGGTCGCCCAGCGCGTATGTCCGATGCCCACCGTCGCGTTCAGCGCATCGGCCGCCAGCACATCCTCGAGCGCGCGGATCTTCCCTTGGGCGCGGCGACGCTCCACCCCCCGGTCGGTGAATCCGGCCACCCCGGCGGAGTCGTAGCCCCGGTATTCGAGCCGCTTGAGGCTGGCGATCAGCCGCTCCTGCACGGAACTGGTCCCCACGACGCCGATGATGCCGCACATGGGATTCCCTTTATGCTAGAGCAGGGAGAGATTTTCCTGCATGCGCCGCCTTTAGCATTCGCAAACGCGGCGTCGACTAAATCTGAGTTTCCGATCGTTTCGACGAGTCTGATCCATGAGCAAGCGCGCCTACTTCGGCACCGACGGCATCCGCGGCGAGGCCAACCGCCATCCCATGACCGCGGAGGTGGCCCTGCGCGTGGGCATGGCCGCCGGCAAGATGTTCATGTCCGGCGACGAGCGCCGCCACCTGGTGGTGATCGGCAAGGACACCCGCCTGTCCGGCTACATGATCGAGACCGCCCTGGTGGCCGGTTTCACCAGCGTGGGCATGGACGTGCGCCAGTTCGGCCCGCTGCCGACGCCGGGCGTCGCCATGATGACGCGCTCCCTGCGCGCCGACCTGGGCGTGATGATCTCGGCCTCGCACAACGCCTTCTCGGACAACGGCATCAAGCTGTTCGGACCCGACGGCTTCAAGCTCTCCGACGAGAAGGAGCTGGAGATCGAGGCGCTGATGGAGGAGGGCCTGGGCCAGGGCCTGGCCTCACCCACGGCGCTGGGCCGCGTCCAGCGGATCGACGACTGCCAGGCTCGCTACATCGAGATCGCCAAGGCGACCTTCCCGCGCCGGCTCAGCCTCTCGGGCATGCGCATCGTCATCGATTGCGCCAATGGCGCGGCCTACAAGGTGGCGCCTGACGCTCTGCACGAGCTGGGCGCCGAGGTGATCCGCGTCGGCGTCGCCCCCAACGGCTTCAACATCAACCAGGAGTGCGGCTCCACCCACCCCGCCGCCATGCAGAAGGTGGTGAAGGAGTACCGCGCCGACATCGGCATCGCCCTGGACGGCGACGCCGACCGGCTGGTGATCTGCGACGAGCACGGCCATGTGGTCGACGGCGACCAGATCATGGCCCTGATCGCCGGCGAATGGGCGGCCCGCGGCGCCCTGCGCGGCGGCGGCGTCGTCGCCACGGTGATGTCCAACCTGGGCCTGGAACGGTTCCTGGCCTCCCGCAGCCTGAAGCTGGAGCGCACCCAGGTGGGCGATCGCTACGTCATGGCCCGCATGCGCGAGGGCGGCTTCAACCTGGGCGGCGAGCAGTCCGGCCACCTGATCCTCTCGGACTTCTCCACCACCGGCGACGGCCTGCTGGCGGCCTTGCAGGTGCTGGCGGTGCTGAAGGAGTCCGACAAGCCGATGAGCGCGCTCGCCCGCCAGTTCGAGCCGGTGCCGCAGAAGCTGGAGAACGTCAGGTTCGGCGCCGGCAAGCCGCTGGAGAGCGAGCAGGTGAAGGGCGCCATCGCCGACGCCGAGCAGCGCCTGAACGGCTCCGGCCGCGTACTGGTGCGCGCCTCCGGCACCGAGCCCTTGATTCGCATCATGGCCGAAGGCGACGACGAGAAGCTGGTCAGCCAGGTGGTGCGCGAGATCGCCGGCGCCGTGAAGAAGGCGGCCGCCTGATAGGGGCCTCCCTTTGCGCCCGTTTTTCGCGCTGCAGCAGGGGTCGGCGTTAACCGAACCCGCGAAAACAACCCTACCCATCCCTTAAGAAACATGTCAGCTTCGTAATGTTCGCGTCGCTCGACCGGCGCGGGACGAACGACTTGGGAGGTTGCATGCGGCGGATTTTCGCGCTTCCAGGCGGGACGCGAACCCCAGGCAAATCGGCGACCAGTTCCTGCGCGTGCCTGGCGTTCGTGCTGTTCATGGCGGTGGCCTTCTGGGCCGGGGCGCTGTGGATCAGCGAGAACGTCCTGACCCTGTTCTTCGGCGCGCAGTAGAGCCGGTCTTTCCTTCCCCTTCATGGGGAGGGACGTTCGCTCAGGCGCGCCCCACGCTCGTGTAGCTGAAGCCCCGCGCGCGCATGTCGTCCGGCTTGTAGATGTTGCGCAGGTCCACCAGCGCCGGCTTGTTCATCAAGAGCTTGATGCGGTCGAGATCCAGCGCCCGGAACTGATCCCACTCGGTGATGATCACCAGCACGTCGGCGCCAGCCGCCACGTCATAGGGATCCTCCTTGAAATCCACCTCGCTCAGGAGCTCGCGGGCCTCGGCCAGGCCCTCGGGGTCGAAGACCTGGACGCGGGCCCCCCGGGCCTGCAGCGCCGGGATGATGACCAGCGAGGGGGCGTCGCGCATGTCGTCGGTGTTGGGCTTGAAGGTCAGGCCCAGGACGCCCACGGTCTTGCCGGCCAGTTCGCCGTTCAGCGCCGCGCCCACCTTCTCGGCCATGGCGGCCTTGCGCCGGTCGTTCACCGCCACGGTGGTTTCGATCAGGGTCAGGGGCGCGCCGGCGTCGCGGGCCGTGCGCACCAGCGCCAGGGTGTCCTTGGGAAAGCAGGAGCCGCCGTATCCCGGCCCGGCGTGCAGGAACTTGTTCCCGATCCGCTTGTCGAGGCCGATGCCGCGGGCCACCTGCTGCACGTCGGCGCCCACCGCCTCGCTGAGGTCCGCCATCTCGTTGATGAAGGTGATCTTCATCGCCAGGAAGGCGTTGGCCGCGTACTTGATCAGCTCCGAGGTCCGCCGGCCGGTGAACACGATCGGCGTCTCGTTGAGGTAGAGCGGCCGGTAGAGTTCGGTCATCACCTTGCGGGCGTTCGCGTCGTCGGTCCCCACCACCACCCGGTCCGGCCGCTTGAAGTCCTCGATGGCCGCGCCCTCGCGCAGGAACTCAGGGTTCGACACCACCGCGAACTCGGCGTCGGGACGCAGCCGGCGCACGATCGCCTCGATCTCGTCGCCGGTCCCCACCGGCACCGTGGACTTGGTGACGATCACCGTGAAGCCGTCCATCACCGCGGCGATCTCCTCGGCGGCGGCGTAGACGTAGGAGAGGTCCGCATAGCCGTCCCCGCGCCGCGACGGCGTGCCCACGGCGATGAACACCGCATCGGCCTCGCGCACCGCCGCCCCGGCGTCGATGGAGAAGTCCAGCCGCCCGGCGCGCACGTTCTGCGCCACCAGCTGGTCGAGCCCGGGCTCGTAGATCGGCATGCCGCCGGACTTCAGCCGCTCGATCTTGCCGGCGTCCTTGTCCACGCAGGTGACCCGGTGGCCGAAGTCGGCGAAGCAGGCCCCGCTCACCAGGCCCACATAGCCCGTCCCGATCATCGCCACACGCATGCGCAAACACCCTCAGAGGAAAACAGCGAAATACTCGAGCCGCCGGCCAGGCGCCAATCGCAGCCCGGCCCGACCATGATATGATGACCTTGTCATGACGAAGCCGACCCCGATCGGGAACGAGGATGTTGCCCGCGACATTCTCGAACTCGCGCGCGTGCGCGCAACCCCGATCGCGGAGCGTCAGCGCCAGATCGACGAACTCCTTGAGCACTTTCGGTCGTTGCCGCGCACGGAGGAGATGCTCACCGATGACGATCTCTATGACGACGATGGGCTTCCCCGTTGATCGTGGCGGACGCCTCCCGGCGTCGCGCTGACCGTCAGATCTCCTGGTTGTAGGCGCCCACCTCGGCGTGCTTCGCCAGCCGCGGCTTCACCTCCTGGTGGAACAGGGCGCGCATGTCGTCCTCCGAACGCATGCTCTCCACCACCACCACCAGCTCCGGCTTGTTGGACGAGGCGCGCACCAGCACCCAGGAGCCGTCCTCCAGCGCCACCCGCACGCCGTTGACGGTGACCAGCTCGAGGATCCGCCGGCCGAGGATGGTCTCGCCCCGGGCCTGCGCGGCCTGGTACTCGCGCACCACCTCGTCGACCACGCCGTATTTCACCTCGTCCGCGCAGTGCGGCGACATGGTCAGCGAGGTGTAGGCGACGGGGAGGGCCTTCTTCAGGTCGGAGAGCTTCTTGCCCGGATTGCGGTCCAGCATGGCCAGGATCGCCGCGGCCGAGACGATCCCGTCGTCGTAGCCACGGCCGATCGGCGGATTGAAGAAGAAGTGGCCGCTCTTCTCGAAGCCGGCCAGGGCCCCCAGCTCGGCGGTCTTGCGCTTGATGTAGGAGTGGCCGGTCTTCCAGTAGACCGTCTTGGCGCCGTTGGCCTTCAGCACCTCGTCGGTGGCGAACAGGCCGGTGGATTTCACGTCCACCACGAAGGTCGCGTCCTTGTGCAGGGCCGACAGGTCCCTGGCCAGCATCAGCCCGATCTTGTCGGCGAAGATCTCCTCGCCCTCGTCGTCCACCACCCCGCAGCGGTCGCCGTCGCCGTCGAAGCCCAGCGCCAGGTCGGCGCCGTAGTCGCGCACCGCCTGGGCCATGGCGTGCAGCATCACCTGGTCTTCCGGGTTGGGGTTGTACTTGGGGAAATTATAGTCGAGCTCGCAGTCCATCTCGTAGACCACCGCCACGCCCATGCGCCGCAGGGCCTCCGGCGCGAACGCCCCGGCCGTGCCGTTGCCGCAGGCGCAAACCACCTTCAGGGGCCGTGACAGGCTGGCCCGGGCGCCGGCGTCGGCGATGTAGCGCTCGGCGAAGCCCGGGACATGGGTGAGCTTGCCGCCCGGCCGCTCGACCCAGGCGCCGGACAGCACGATCTCCTTCACCCGGCCGATCTCCTCCGGACCGAAGGTGATGGGCCGCTGGGCGCCCATCTTCACCCCGGTCCAGCCGTTCTCATTGTGGCTGGCGGTGACCATCGCCACGCAAGGAGCGTCCAGCTCGAACTGGGCGAAATAGGCCGTGGGCGACAGGGCCAGGCCGATGTCCAGCACCTCGCAACCGGCCGCCAGGAGACCCAGCGTCAGCGCCTGCTTGATGCTGAGCGAATAGGACCGGTAGTCGTGGCCGACCACGATCTTCGGCCGGCCGAGCTCCTGGATGTAGGTCCCCAGCCCCAGGCCCAGCGCCTGCACGCCCAGGAGGTTGATCTCCGGCCCGAACAGCCAGCGCGCGTCGTATTCCCGAAACCCGGTCGCCTTGACCAGCGGAACGGTCTCGAAGGCGGCCGTATTGGCGACCAGGTCAGCGCGGGGGGTTGGCAGCATCGGAACTCCAGATGGTGGCTTTCGTGGGCTTTGTACTGAGCGGCAGGCGGCTCGGCCATCTCGAACGCGTGACGATGTCTTCCGTCGCGTCCGGCGCCTCCCGGACGTGCAAGCTCGGCGGAGGCGGCCGGCCCGGGCGCGGCCGGCCCGTCACATCACCCCGGCGCGCAGCAGGTCGTGCACGTGGAAGATGCCGACCGGCCGGCCGTCCTCCACCACGAACATCACCGTCACCGGCGGCGGCGGGTCGCTCATCAGCGCCAGCGCTTCCGAGGCCAGCATGCCGGGGCGGGCGACCTTGCGCGGCCCCGGCGTCATCACCTCCCCGGCGGTGTGGGCGAGCAGGCCGTCGATGTGGCGGCGCAGGTCGCCGTCGGTGATCACGCCCAGCAGCTCGCCGCCCGGCCCCTGGACGCCCACCATCCCGAACCGCTTCTCGGTCATGGCGATCAGCGCCTGGCTCATGGGCGCGTCGGGGGCGACCAGCGGCAGCTCGTCCGGCCCGTGCATCAGGTCCGCCACCGTCCGCAGCATCGCCCCCAGCTTGCCGCCGGGATGCAGCCGGCCAAAGTCGGAGGGCGTGAAGCCCCGCCGCTCCAGCAGGGCCACGGCCAGGGCGTCGCCCAGCGCCATCTGCAGGGTGGTGGAGGTGGTGGGCGCGTTCAGGGCGGCGGCGGCCTCCGGGGCGTCGGCGAGCTGCAGCACCAGGTCGGCGGCCCGCCCCAGCGCGCTCTCGGGATCGGCGGTGAGGGCCACCAGCGGCAGGCCGAAGCGCTTGGCGTAGGCGACCACGTCGGCCAGCTCGCGGGTCTCGCCGGTCTTGGACAGCGCCAGCACCACGTCGCCGGCGCCGATGGCCCCCAGGTCGCCGTGGCTCGCCTCCGTGGCGTGGACGAAGGTCGCCGGCGCGCCGGTGGAGGCGAAGGTGGCGGCGATCTTGCGCGCCACATGGCCGGACTTGCCGACGCCGGTGCAGATGATCCGCCCCTGGGCGCCGAACAGCAGGTCCACGGCCCGGGCGAAGGGCTCGCCCAGCAGGTCCGCCTGGGCCGCCAGGCCCGCCGCCTCGGCCGCCAGCACCCGGCGGCCCGCGGCGATCGCGTCGGCGCCGCTCATTGCACGGGCCGCAGGGTCTGGGATTGCAGGTCGCGGACGGCTTCCCGCGCCCGGTTCAGCCGCCGCTGCGCCGCCTCGTTCTCGCGTTGCATCGCCGCCTGCATCTGCGGCGTGCGCTGTACGGGCGTGTGGCCGAACGGCCCCGGCGAGCGGTCGCCCAGCCCCTGGGGCCAGACGGCGGCGAGCGCGATCACCAGCACTGAGGCGATGGCGAGCAGCGGCAGGTAGAGGCGGTCCAGCATCGTGGCGGATATAGCCGTTCGCCGCCCGCCCGGCGAGGGCCGAGCTTGACGGGCGCCGCCCCGCGCCCTAGCGCGTCGGTCGCCCACAGACTGGAGTGACCGCCCTTGTCGACCCTCATCCTGCTTCGCCACGGCCAGAGCCAGTGGAACCTCGAGGATCGCTTCACGGGCTGGGTGGATGTCGACCTGACGCCGGAGGGCGAAGCCCAGGCGAAGAAGGGCGGCGAGCTCATCAAGGCCGAGGGCCTGGACATCGACCGGGTCTACACCTCGGTGCTGACCCGCGCGATCCGCACCTCCTGGCTGGCCCTGGCCGCCGCCGGCCAGGCCTTCGTGCCCGAGATCAAGGACTGGCGGCTGAACGAGCGCCACTACGGCGGCCTCACCGGCCTCAACAAGGCGCAGACCGCCGCCAAGCACGGCGCCGAGCAGGTGAAGGTCTGGCGCCGCTCCTACGACGTCCCGCCACCGCCCCTGGCCGCGGACAGCGAATTCGATTTCTCGAAGGACCGCCGCTACGCCGGCGTCGCCCTGCCGGACACCGAGAGCCTGAAGACCACCCTCGACCGCGTCCAGCCCTACTGGGACGCCGAGATCGCGCCGGTGCTGAAGGCGGGCGAGACCCTGCTGATCGCCGCCCACGGCAACTCCCTGCGCGCGATCGTCAAGCTGCTCTGGACCCTCTCCCCCGAGGCGATCGTCGACGTGGAGGTCCCCACGGGCAATCCCCTGGTGATCGAGCTGGACGGCGCGCTGAAGCCCACCGCGGCCCGCTACCTGGACCAGGCTCGCGCGACCGCTCTGCCGGCGGCGTGAGGCAAGCCAGGTTTGCTTGGTCAGCCTCAGGCCGGGGGACCGGCGAACGGACGTTGCTGACTTCTGGGATGGGGTGGGTGGCGGACGTTCGACCTGGACCCAGCTGGTGTCGCATTCTGACCCTTCATGGACGTGGAGAGTGTCCGCTTACCGCGCCTTGCTCGGCAAAGACTTCATCGAGCAGTGAGAATGCCATCTTCCAAGCCCGGCCTTCAGCTCGCGCATCGTAGCCGAATCCAGGCATAGTCACCAACTCGTCGACCCTTGGGTTCGTGTAGGTGTGCCCGACGCCGCCGAAGAGATGAAGCTGCCAATCCGCTCCTTTTTCCTCCATCTCGGCGGCAAAGGCGGCGCGATCGGCCGGCGGAACAACGGGGTCGTGAGAACCGACCATCATGAGAAGTTTGGCCTCGATCGGGCCGTCAACGCTCCCAGCCGGCCGCTTGAGACCGGGATGGAAGCCGATCCCGCAGAGAATCGGCGCCCTTGCCCGCGCAAGTTCCGTGGCGACGATGCCACCTTGGCAGAACCCTATCGCCGCCAGCCGAGTGCGGTCGACGTTAGGCTGTGCGGCCAACGTCTCGAGCGCGGCCATGGCGCGGGTGCGCATCAACCCGGGGGTCGCCATCATGTGATCGTGCTTCGCTATCATCTCCTCGAAGGAGAATGGCTCGTCGTCGGAGAACGGCTCGCCGTAGAGGTCGAGTGCGAACGCGACATAGCCTCGCTCAGCAAGCTTGCGCGCCCAAACCGTCATGCGTTCATCTCGGCCCAGGCCCTCATGGGCTATCAGCACCCCGGGGGCGGGTGCGCCGCGCGACCCGTTGACAAGGTAACCGGTCATGGTCACGTCGCCGGATTGATAAGCCACCTCACGCTCGTTCATGATCGCGCTCCGCACTCTGTTGCGGGCAACTTGGCGCAGACAGGCGGCGCGGTATTGAAGCTTTGGGACTCCCGGAGCTTACAGGTAGTAAGCCGCTGATGGCTCCGCTTTGCCGAAGGCTTCAGCCAGCGATGAGCGTGTGTCACGCGCGTAGCGACCCGGCGTGGTGCGAAGGCGTCGCCGCCACTCCCTAATCTGGTGAGCCTGGTCCGAAAAGCCGGCGCCGCCGTCGTGGCCTGCCTGCACCTCTCTGAGACTGCGATCGAGACGATGAAGATCCAACAGTTCCTTGGGACCGATCCCCAGGTGCTCGCTGACGAGGCGCGATAGATGTCGCCTCGTGACGCCGAGGGTGTCCGCGACGATCGACACGCGCGGGACGCGGGCCAGTTCGCGCGATGCGGCGTCGAACAGTTCGATTGATCGCGTGGGGCCGAAGAGGGTCAGCCGCGCCCGCAACCATTCGTCGAGGGACGTCGCCAAGTTCTCCGGGCGCGCCGAAGCGTCGTCCAGGAGATTCCTCGCGGCGCCATCACCGACCACAGAGCCGACGTCAACGAGCGAGTTGACGACGTCGGAAGCGCAGTGGGGAAAGAGGCGAGCCAGGCCTAGGGGGGTGAGCAGCGCCATGACGAAATCGGTATCGACATCCGAGCGCCACGATCGCGCCTGCGTCTGAACGCCCAGCAGTGAAGCCATCGGCGTAAGGTTGCCGTCTGAACTGCGGTTAGGACGTCCGATATTTACCGTCAGCACCGCGCCCGGTCGGGGGGCGGTATCGATCGGAAGTTCACGATGGGCTCCGACGATATCGGAGACGCGCCAATAGCCCGACACGTAGGGAAGAAGCGGTGACGATGGCGGATGACGGCTTAGCATAGATGTAATTTGGGTCCCTGTGATCGCGTCATGTCCAGCAAGAAGCGACTCCGCAGAGAATTCGCGGAACGGTTCCCAAGACGGGTACGAAGCTCAAGACCAAGATGCATTCTAGCTGGAGGGTTCGCTGTCCGCCTGTGTCAGCTTTGCTGAACCGCAGCCGCGTGGTGCGCCAAATACCGTGGTTAGCCCCGCGTCAGCCTGGGATGCCGCCGGGGACCGCGAACGTCCGCGTCGGGACCGAAGCCAACCTCCGCTCATGGCGCATCTCGGCCTCCGGAGCCTTCAACCACGAAAGTCCGCAGCGGGTCGAACGTCGCCGCCCCCTGGATTGCCTCTCCCCCATCGAGGGGGAAGGCTCCAAGCCGCTTGGCGCAGGCCGCGCTGTTGGGGCACAAGGACGACATGTCCGACGACGCCACCCACATGCGCCGCGCCATCGCGCTCGCTGCGGCGCGCGTGGGCCTGACCGGCGCCAACCCCGCCGTGGCCTGCGTGCTGGTGGCGGGGGGCGTCGTGGTGGGGGAGGGGGCGACCGCGCCGGGCGGGCGGCCGCATGCCGAGGAGCAAGCGCTGGACCAGGCCGGCGAGGCCGCCCGCGGCGCAGTCGCCTACGTCACCCTGGAGCCCTGCGGCGCCCGTTCAGGCGGCGGGCGCTCCTGCGCCGAGCGCCTGGCCGCCGCCGGTGTCGCGCGCGTGGTGGCGGCCTGCGAGGACGCGTCCGCCTACGCCTCCGGCCAGGGCGCGGAGCGGCTGCGGGCGGCGGGCGTCAGCGTCGATCTAGGGTTGTTGCGCGAAGAGGCCGCGCCGCTCTACCAGAAGTATCGACCTGCGTCGCATTGAAGCGTCTGCGCCTAAGTCCCGGAAATTCCCCGTTAATCGCCTGGGCTTAAGGTGTTGGTGAATGTTCCGTTCGCCTTGAAGCAACAGATGTCCGCCCAACCCGCGCCCGTCCAGTCGCCCACCCGCCTCACCCAGGCGGAGGCCGACGCCATCTGCGCCAAGCACGACCGCCTGTGGACCTCCAAGCCCGGCGGCGCGCGCGCCGTGTTCGCCTGGTGCGACCTGTCGGGCCTCGACCTGCGCGGCCGCAACCTCTGCGACGCCGACTTCACCGGCGCGACCCTGGCCGAATGCAACCTGCAGGGCGCGCGGCTGGACCACGCCAACCTCTATGGGGCCGACCTGCAGCAGGTGAACCTCATCGACGCCTCGATGCGGCGCGCCGACCTGCGCGGCGCCTGCCTGCGCGGCGCGAACCTCACCGGCGCGGACCTGTTCGAGGCCGACCTGCGCGAAGGCGTCATCGCCGCCATGGACCCGCAGAAGGGTCTGCGGATCCTCGAGGCGTCCGCCCGCCCCGGCGAGATGCAGGGCGCGATCCTGGCCGGCGCCAACCTCGAACGCTCACGCCTGTCCGGCGTCATGGCGGTGCGGGCCGACTTCACCGACGCGATCCTCAAGGACGCCAAGATGGTGCGCGCCAACCTCAAGCAGGCGACCCTCACCGGGGCGAACATGGCCGGCGCGGACCTGTCCGGCGCGGACCTGGCGGGCGCCGACATGCGCGACTGCGTCCTGGTGGGCGCGCGCACCAATTCCTGGAACGTCAGCAACGCCAACATGGCCGGCGTGCTCACCGACCAGCCCGCCGGCCGGGCGGTCAGCGACCTGCCCTACCAGGCGATGATCAGCGACCACGCCCGCTGGTGCGAGACCGCCGGGGCGGAGGGCAAGCCCTCGGACTTCTCCGGCGCCGACCTTCGGGCGCTGGAGACCATCCGCGGCTACAATCTGACCGCCCTGTCCGCCAAGGATGCGGTGTTCTACGGCCTCGACATGGAGGGCGTGCAGCTCCAGGGCGCGCACCTGGAGGGGGCGGACCTGCGGGCCTGCAACCTGCGTAGAGCCGACCTGCGCGGGGCGCGCCTCTCGGGGGCCAAGCTCGCCGGCGCCGACCTGCGCGAGGCGCAGATGGGCCCGCTGATCATCGGGGCCAACCGGATGCTGCCCTGCAACCTGACCGGGGCCAACCTGAAGACCGCGGACCTCGCCCGGGCCGACCTGCGCCAGGCGGTGCTGGTCGACGCCGACCTGTCGCGGGCCAACTTCACCAACGCGGTCCTGAAGCAGGCGAACCTCACCGGCGCGATCCGTCATGGCGCGCGCGGGCTCACCGCGATCTGAGGCGCCCGCGTTAACCGTCCGGCGCCGGATGTCGTTGTAGAAGATCGACGTTCGATGAACTCGACGGGTGATCTTCCGTGACCAACGCCGCCATGCCCTCCGGCCGCCGCCGGATGTCCGCCTCCGAGATCGACGTGATCGTCTCCGCCCATGAGCGCCTCATCGCCGGCCGGCCGGGCGGCAAGCGGGCTTCGCTGCGCTTCGTGGACTTCTCCGGCCTCGACCTGTCGGGCCGCGACCTCTCCGACGCCGACCTCTCGGCTTCGGTCTTCGACGGCGCCAAGCTGGTGGGCGCGAGGCTCGCCCGGGCGAACCTGTTCGGCTGCGACCTGCGCAACGCCGACCTGCGCCGGGCCGTGCTGATCCGCGCCGACCTGCGCGGCGCCTGCCTGCGCGGCGCGAACCTGGCCGAGGCCGATCTCACCCAGGCGGATTTCCGCGAAGGCCAGGTGACCATGCCCCATCCCAGCAAGGGGCTCGCCTCCCTGCGGCACGAGGCCCGCTACGGCGACATGGACCAGGCGAACTTCGCCGGCGCCACCCTGGACGGCTCGGAGCTGGGCGGCGTCTCGGCCTTCGCCGCCGACTTCTCCGACTGCTCGCTGAAGGGCGCCAAGCTCAAGGGCGCCAACCTGAAGGACGCCAACCTGTGCGGCGCCAGCCTGGAGGGGGCGGACGTGGCCGGCTGCAATCTGGAAGGCGCCAACCTCTCCGGCGCGGTGCTCACCGGCGTCGACGTGGGTTCGGCCCGCACCACCGGCGCCACGCTCACCGGGTCGATCCGCCAGCCCAGCCCGGCCGTCGTCGCCCGGGCCGACGAGCTGCACGCCATGGCGCTGGCCCACCAGGCCTGGTGCAGGTCCGGCGGCAAGGACGGCAAGGTCGCCCTGTTCGACGGCGAGGATCTGCGCCCGCTGGCCGGCCGCCTGAAGGGCTTCCGGCTGACCGCGCTCAGCGCCCGCGGCGCCTGCATGGTCGGCCTCGACCTCACGGGTGTCCAGCTGCAGGGCGCCAACCTGGAAGGCGCCGACCTGCGCAACGCCGGCCTGGAGGAGGCCGATCTGCGCGGCGCCCGGCTGGCCTCGGCCAACCTCACCAAGGCGAACCTCTCCGGCGTCGTCCTGGGACCGCTGCCCTTGGGCGGCGACCGCATCGCCCCCGCCAACCTGGCCGCCGCGCAGCTGCGCTACGCCAGGGCCCAGGGGGCGGACCTGACCTGCGCCATCCTCGACGGCGCCGACCTGCGCGGCTGCGACGTCACCGGCGCGCGAATGAAGGGGGCGAGCCTTACGGGCGCCGATCTTTCCAGCGTCGCCGGGCTGGAAGACGCCTGCGCGACAGCCTGACCGCCCGCCCCCAATCCTCCCCAACGAAAAAGGGGCGGCGCTTCGAGCGCCGCCCAATCTTCCCCAACGAAAAAGGGGCGGCGCTTCGAGCGCCGCCCAATCTTCCCCAACGAAAAAGGGGCGGCGCTTCGAGCGCCGCCCCGGGGTGGAAGGGAGCCTAGAGGGGGGAACTAGGCCGCCTTCTCGCCTTCGATGAGGGTGGACTTGCCGGTCCCGATCTCGATCCGGCGCGGCTTCAGGGCTTCCGGCAGCTCGCGCTTGAGCGTGATGGACAGCAGGCCGTCCGCCAGTTGCGCGTCCGTCACCAACACATAGTCGGCCAGCTGGAACCGGCGCTCGAAGTTGCGCTCGGCCAGGCCCCGGTGCAGGAAGCGGCGGGTGTCGTCGTTGGCGGCCTTGCGGCCCTGGACGGTCAGCAGGTTTTCCTTGACCTCGATGCTCAGTTCTTCGGACTTGAATCCGGCCACCGCGATCTCGACGCGGTAGGCGTTATCCTCGACCCGCTCGATGTTGTAGGGCGGGTAGCCGCTCGCGGCGTCCACGGTCGCGGTCTGCAGCAGGTCGGCGACGCGGTCGAAGCCGACCACGGAACGGTAAAGGGGAGAGAAATCGATCGCACGCATGGGTGTTCACCTTCTTCGACAAGCAAGGTTGATGGTCATGCAGGCCGCGGCGGACCAAGGGCCCCGCCGCACCCGGAAGGCCCGGAAATCCAGCGCCTTCGGGGACTTAGTTGGGGCGTGCGGAAGGCCCTTCAAGGCCGCCGCCGCAAAAAAATCGCCGGCCGCCGCCGCCTTGCGGACGCCGCGACGGCCGCTAGGCTGCGGCACCCAAGCTCACCCAGAAAGGGCCATCCATGCACATCCCGGGCGTGAGCCTCGTCCTCGCCGCCGCGGTCGCCGCATCCCTTGCGACCCCCGCCGCGGCCACGGACGCCGCCCTCCAGGCCGCCGTCGCCAGCCCGGCCCGCTCGCCGGAGGCGGTCGCGCGCGACGGGGCGCGCCATCCTGTGGACTCGCTCGCCTTCTGGGGGCTGAAGCCCGGCCAGACCGTCATCGAGATCACCCCCGGCGGCGGCTACTGGACCGAGATCCTCGCCCCCTACGCCAAGGCGACCGGCGGGCGCTACGTCGCCGCCGTCACCGACATCGACAATCCGAAGACCTCCGAGGCCGCGCGCAAGGGCCGCGCCGACTTCGAGGCCCGCTACGCCGACCCGGCCAAATGGGGCAAGGTCGAGTACGTGGGCTTCGGGGCCCAGTCTAAGCCGCTGGGCCCGCCCGGCTCGGCCGATCTCGTCATCACCGCCCGCAACGTCCACAACTGGATGATGGCCGGGTTCACCGATAAGGCGTTCGCCGACTTCTACGCCGTCCTCAAGCCCGGCGCCGTCCTGGCGGTGGAGGACCACAGGTCCGACCCGCGCCCGCCGGCCGACGGCGTCAAGGACGGCTACATCTCCACCGCCTCGGTGGTGGCCGCGGCCCGCAAGGCCGGCTTCAGGCTCGCCGCCAGCTCGGAGATCAACGCCAACCCCAGGGACACCAAGGACCACCCCTTCGGCGTCTGGACCCTGCCGCCCACCCGGCTCAGCGCGCCGCGCGGCCAGCCCGACAACCCGGCCTTCGATCGCGCCAGGTATGACGCCATCGGCGAGAGCGACCGCATGACCCTGCGGTTCGTCAAGCCGGGTTGACCGGGGCCTTGACCACGATCCCGCCCCCCAGCCTCGCCCGCCTGTCGCGTCGCGGCCTGCTCCTGGGCGCCGCGGCGCTGGCGGCGTGCGAGGAGCGCCGGCCGGCGAAGCCTGGCGACGCGCCGGCCGCTACCGGGCCGATGACCATCGCCCAGGCGGTGGCCGGCGACTGGCGCTCGCCCGCCGACAAGGCCCGCGACCGCTGGCGCCATCCGGTCGAGAGCCTGACTTTCTGGGGCCTGAAGCCGGGGCTGGAGGTGGTGGAGTTCTGGCCCGGCGCCGGCTGGTACACCGACATCCTCGCCCCCTATCTCGCCGACAACGGCGGCAAGCTCTACGCCGCCAACCTGCAGCCGGACGACCCCGCCGCCCGCGAGGTGGTCGAGGCCCTGCGCGCCCGGCTGAAGGCGCGGCCAGCCCTCTACGGCGAGGTGATGACCACCGAGTTCGGCCCCACCAGCGGCGCGGTCGCCCCCGCCGGCACCGCCGACCTCGTGCTGTTCCTGCGCAACCTGCACAACTGGATGGCCGCCGGCGTCGCCGAAAAGGCCTTCCACGACGCCTTCGAGGCGCTGAAGCCCGGCGGCGCCCTGGGTGTCGAGGAGCACCGGGCCGCGCCGGGCGGGGTGCAGGACCCCCTGGCCGCCGACGGCTATGTGCAGCAGGCCTATGCGATCCAGATGGCTGGGGAGTCGGGCTTCGTCTTCGATGCGGCCAGCGAGATCAACGCCAATCCCAAGGACGACCGCAACCATCCGTTCGGGGTCTGGACCCTGCCGCCCATCCGCCGGTCCTCGCCGCGCGGCCAGCCCGACGACCCGGCCTTCGACCACGCCAAGTACGACGCCATCGGCGAGAGCGACCGCATGACCCTGCGCTTCGTCAAGCCGGGCTGACCGCGACGGTTGTTTGCCATTGCGGGGCCGAGGTCCCACCTTAGCCTAGTGTCCCGATTCCGAAGTTCGCAGGCGCATATGGCGGGCTCCGATGAACCTCGGACTCGATAAGGACACTAGCAAGTCTACGTTTCTAGCGTGCTTTTTGGATCTGAAGTTCGCACGGCGCCCGGCCCGATGTACGGGCGAACTTCAGATCCAGCACACTAGCGCCGAATCCCGGAGATCGCCTTGGCCGCCGTCGAAGAGCTGACCGAACGCATCCGCCGGGCCGTCGCCGGCGGCGACGACCTGGGCCGCAGCGTCAAGCTCGACCTCAAGGGCGAGGGCGTGATCCGCATCGCCGGCGGCCAGGTGAGCAACGACGACATCCCCTCCGACCTGACGGTGACCGTCAGCGCCCGCGACCTGAAAGCCCTGGGCAGGGGCGAGCTCGACCCCACGCGCGCGATGATGACCGGCCGGCTGCGCCTTTCCGACATGGGCCTGGCCATGAGCCTGCAACCGAAGATCCAGGCCCTCTTCGCCCGGGCCGTCTGACGGCGCGATGGCTAAGGCCGCCCCTCTCGTCGAGATCCCGGAGGCGCCCATCCCCGCGGGCGCCGCGCCCGAGTGGATCCAGGGCGCCGGCGGCACGCGGCTGCGCGCGGCGCTGTTCCCCGCCACCGGCGCGCCGCGCGGTTCGGTGGTGCTCAGCGGCGGGCGCACCGAGCCGATCGAGAAGTACTTCGAGGTGATCGGCGAGCTGCAGGGCCGGGGCTTCGCGGTCCTGGCCCATGACTGGCGCGGCCAGGGGCTGTCGCAGCGCGCGCTGCCGGACCGGCTGAGAGGCCACGCCCAGGGCTTCCAGGCCTTCCTGGACGACTACCGTGCGCTGCTGGCGGCGTTCGAGCCCCGCCTGCCGAAGCCCTGGATCGCGCTCGGCCACTCCATGGGCGGCTGCCTGACCCTGCTCGCCCTGGCCCACGGCGAGGCGCCGCGCTTCGCCGCCGCGGCCCTGTCGGCGCCGATGCTGGGCCTGCGGCTGCCGTTGCCGCTGGCGGCGACCAGGGCGCTGGCCGGCGTCCTGTGCGCCATCGGCCGCCGCACCGGCTATGTCTTCCTGCAGGAAGGCTCGCCCTTCGACGCCGCGTTCGAGGGTAACCGCCTGACCCACGACGAGCGCCGGTTCCTGCGCCACCGCCATCAGATCCAGGCCTGCCCGGACCTCGCCCTGGGCAATGTCACCTGGGGCTGGCTGGACTTCGCGCTGAAGGCCATGGCCGAGGTCGCCGACCCCCGCCGGCTGGCGTCCGTGACGATCCCGGTGCTGGTGTTCTCCGCCGAGGCCGACCAGATCGTCGAGGTGGCCGCCCAGGCCCGCGCCGCCAACGCGCTTCCCGACGCTCGCTACGTGGTCGTCCCGGAAGCCCGCCACGAACTGCTGATGGAGACCGACGACCGCAGAGCCGTCTTCTGGGCCGCCTTCGACGCCCTGGCGGACCAGACGGCGCCAAGGCGGTGAGAGCGGGGACAGGCTCGACGTCAAGGACGTCGTGCGTGTCTCCAGGACCGGGGCAGGGGAAGCTGACGAAGGCGGCGCGGGGCGGGCAAGGTCCGGTCTTCGGCGACGCGTTGGCGGCGGCTTTCGAAGCTTGTCAGACGTTGGGAATGTCTGCTTACGGTGGCGAACCCGCTGGCCGAAGCGGCTTGGTGCTATGTCGACGGCGACTTCGGGACCGCTCGAACGATCGCGCCCGCATAGGCGAGTGGATTGGCGCTCGTGATGACGTCCATGACTTTCGCGACCGGTATTTCCATCGCATGCATGTTGGCCGGGAGTGCGAAGCCCCGCTCTCTCGCGAGGTCCGCCAGCTCGGTGCGGGTGGGTCCTGGATCTATGGCGACGACGGCGATGTTGTGTTGCGCAACCTCCGGCGCCACCGCATTTGTCAGCCCATTCAACGCGGCCTTCGTCGCCACATATCCAACGCGTGATCCAAGCGGTCCTAAATTGGGCTCGGATCCTGCCGACGAGGCCAGATCGCGATGAACTAGATCCGCCGATCCTGAAGTGATGTTCAGTATGACTCCGCCACCCTGTTTTATCATGTACGGCACGACAAGGCTCATCAGGCTGAACACAGCGTGCACATTGATATCGAACTGCCGCATCCAGGTTTCGCGTGGATAGGATTGGATCGGCTTGGCGCTGCCCTGCATATCTGCAGCGTTGTTCACCAGGACATCGATCCGTCCGTAAGCTTCGATAGCCCTGGCGACGAGGCGTTGATGATCGTCGACCTCGGCGATGTTCGCCGGCACGGCTATGGCGTCTCCGCCAATCTCTTCGATAGCCTTCACGGTGTCGCTCAGGCTACCCAGCTGCACGCGGCTCGGATCGGCGTCTCGCGAGACGGCGACGATCTTCGCGCCGCGGCGCGCCAGCTCGAACGCGATTTGCCGGCCGATCCCGCGGCTGGCGCCGGTGACGATCGCAACTTTTTCAGAGACATCCATTAGATTCGCCTTCGTCAGATCCGGAGATTTGGTTGTCTGGATTGGCGGGGCCGCCACCGCCCCGGCCACCTAGCTAGACTTTACGCCGGACGGTCTAGAACGCGGCAACGCCAGCGGAATCGATGGCGCCTCGCACTGCCACAATGGCTCGTGGGCATGGTGGCTGATGAGCCATCTGTCGCCGCTGCGCACGTATTGCGTGTCGTAGTAGATGCCGCGTATCAGTATTGTTCCGCCCACGTCTTCGCCGGTCGCGATGAACGCCGCGAGATAGGCGGAAGACCATCAGATATCGTCAGACACGGACACCTGGACGTTACTGAAGGTATGGCTTGAGTTGCGTCCGAGCACGCCGCCCTCGATCATCGCCGAAAACGCTCGCACGAGCCTTTCCCGGCCATGCACCGCCTTCCAATCCGGGATTTTCGAGGTGACGATCACGTCATCCGCGCAGCACGAGCCGATGCCTTCGAGATCTCTACGATCGATACTGAAGTAGCAGCCCTCCAGAACGTCTCGAATGGGGGATCGGTCAGCTGTCTTAGCAAGGCCTTCCGCACCGGCTATGGGCATCAGCGTTCCTCCAAGCGCTCACTGGGCGCGCGCGTGCGGATCACCAGTCCCGAGCGCATCAATTGCGTGCCAGTCGCTCGTTTTGAGGGAAGAGTTGCCGGCGCGCGTCCTCATCCATTTCTTCTTTGAATTTGAATGTTTTAGCGAGTGCGCGCGCCCTCGCCGCCGCAGGTCGCGCGTCGATTTCTTCGATTAGGCGCTTCAGATTGGAGAAGCGATCGTTCCAGGCGTCCTGCCCTAGCAGGAACTGAATGAAACGACCCCACCCCCAAATCGACATGTCGACGATCGAATAGGTGTCGCCGACCATGTACCGGCCCTTGGCGAGTTGCGCCTCCACGAGGACCCAGTGGCGCTCCGCCTCGAAGATGTAGCGGTTGAGCGGGTACGTCTTCGGCTCGGGCGCATCGCGGATAAAGTGGCTCGCTTGGCCGCTGAAGGGTCCGACGCCGCTGGCGACGAAGAGCAGCCAGGACAGCATCTCCGCGTGGCCAGGCTCCGCGGGCGGAACGTAGAATTGGCCCGTCTTCTGGCCAAGATATAGCAGGATTGCAGAAGAATCGAACACTCGAACGTCCCCGTCGAGCAGGGCCGGCACCTTTCCGTTGGGATTTATGGCCCGATATTCCGGCTTGTGCTGCTCGCCTTTGCGGGTGTCGATCGGGACGGTGTCATATTCGAGGCCGGCTTCTTCCAGGAACAGAGCTACCTTTGCAGGATTGGGCGCATTATTATAATAGAACTTGAGCAAGGGAGATACTCCATTTGGGCGAAGCATAACGGAGCGACCGTTACAAAACCCAAGCCAGAGGTCAACACATTTCGGAGCGATCCCTCCAGTTCGCGCGTGGAGGCGCTGGACATATGGTCGGGCCGGCTATTTCGCGGGGCGCTCGCCAGGCCAATGGGCGAGTGCGAAGTCGGCAATTTTTAAGAGAGCGGTCGCGTCGGCGCCGTCGACGGCTTGAACCGACATGCCTTGAAGGACGGCCATGTAGAAGCTTGCCAGGCCGTCGGCGTCGATCTCCTGCGGAAGGTCTCCGGCCACCTGCGCGCGCCTCAACCATTGGGCCATGTCCTCCAGCCGCTCGCCGCGCTCGCGGGCCGCTGCCCTGATGGCGCCGCTCGCCTCGGCGCCTCCCCGTAATGATCCCGTAAGCATCATGCAGCCTGGCGGCTTGCCGGGCTCCGTAAAACGTGCCGCCGAACTCCTGAGTATCTGCTCGAGCTGTCCGTACGTGGAGCCCCTTGGGCCGGTGGGAATGGGAGGGCTTCCACCATAGAGTTCGAGGGCCTCGCGATAGAGCGTCTCCTTCGAACCGAAGGCCGCATAGAGGCTTGAAAGCGAGACGCCCATGGCGTCCGTCAACAGCGCGATGGAGGCCCCTTCGTATCCATGCGCCCAGAATGCTTCCATCGCGGCCTTGAGAACCGCATCTCGATCGAACGTCCGAGGCCGACCATTCCGCTTCTGATTTGCGTTCATGGTGATGAACTTAGATCCTGTTGGCGAAGTGGACTCCTAGTTCGGTTGGACCCTGATTCAAAGGCGCTCCTGGGGTCGCGGCTCGGCCGCACGGACGGAGGCCCGATGTCTGCATGCTAGAACGGTGACAAGGTCTGCAATCCACCCCCGAACCGTCCTTCGCTGCGTCCGCTCAACGGGCGGATGCTGCAGGCGTCGACCGCAAGTCTGGCGGCGTCGTTCTTGCGCTGATCGACGGGTGGGGCTGGGCCGATGAGCGAGCCCCTCTGACCGCCCAGCCAGCAACGCCCAACGGCGACTTCGAGTTCGTGGAAATCGGTCAGTCGGAAGAAATCCATCCGGCGGCGCGAAGTGGCCACACCGGCGAGCGGATGTATGACGCATAATACCCAAAGGACGAAGGAGAACACCCCATGCTGAAGACCCGCGAACTCGGCCGCTCGGGCCTGACGGTCTCCGAGATCGGCTATGGCTGCATGGGCCTGTCCGGTAGCTACGGCTCGGCGGACGAGGTGGAATCCATCGCCACCCTGCACCGGGCGCGGGAGTTGGGGGTCACCTTCTTCGACACCGCCGAGGCCTATGGGCCGTTCCACAACGAAGAGCTGATCGGCCGGGCGTTCAAGGGGCGCTGGGACGGGCTGGTCATGGCCACCAAGTTCGGCTGGAAAATCGAAAACGGCCGTATGACCGGCATTCCCGACAGCCGGCCAGAACGCATCCGCCAGGTCGCCGACGACTGCCTGCGCCGGCTGGGCTGCCCGCGCATCGACCTCTTCTATCAGCACCGCGTGGACCCGGCCGTGCCGATCGAGGACGTGGCGGGGACCGTCGGGGACCTGATCAAGGAAGGCAAGGTCGGCGCCTTCGGCCTGTCGGAAGCCGGGCCGGCGTCGATCCGCCGGGCGCACGCCGTGCAGCCGGTCGCGGCGCTGCAGAGCGAATATTCCCTGTTCGAGCGGGGCCTGGAGGCGGCGATCATTCCGACCCTGCGCGAGCTTGGCGTCGGCCTCGTGCCCTTCTCGCCGCTGGGCCGGGGGGTCCTGACCGGCAAGGCGCCGCGGCCCGAGGAAATGGAGCGTGGCGACAACCGCAGTCGCCAGCCGCGCCTGGCGGGCGAGAACTACGACGTGAACCTCGCCAAGACGAAGGTCATCCACGAGGTGGCGGCCGAGAAAGGCGCGGCGCCCGGCCAGATCGCCCTGGCCTGGCTGCTGCACAAGGGGCCGGACATCGTCTCCATCCCCGGCACGCGGCGCATCGCCAACCTGGAGCAGAACGTCGCCGCAGCGAAGATCGAGCTGACGCCCGGCGACATCCGTCGCCTGGAGGAGGCCCTGCCGGTCGGTGCTGTCCAAGGCGAGCGCTACACGCCCGAGATGCTTAAGCTCGTGGAGCGCTGACAGCGGAGGCCTTCAACGGACGCTGTCAGCGCAAACTTGATCGAGCGGGCGTGCCATCCGCCCGGCTGCGGGCATTGCGTGCGCCCGGCCGAGCCGAATTTCCGTTCCCCACCCCTTCCTGCGGACGACCGTCCGCGGCAGGCCTCGCGCCAGCACCGCCGCTGAAAAATGTTCCTGTTGTGTTCCGGTCATGCTAGACTGAAGCCTGTCCGTTCGCCGTTTCCGCGCGGGGACGGCAGGTGTTGACCAGTCATCGCGGCGGTCAACACCAGAACCTGTCGTCCTGTCGCCGCAACCTGCAGACAAGTCATTGAAGATAAGAGAATTTCTACAAATTCCACCACAGGAAAGCCGCCCCCGGAAGGTGCTGATTCCCGCTCTGTTTCGCGCTTCCTTCCGAAAGCATCGCCGCGCCACCGGTCAGCACTCCGCCCCGGCGCGCCGCCTATTTCGCCGACCTGCGCAGCGCCACCAGCGCCTCCTCCAGGCAGGCCCGGTCGCCCGCCACCACGATCTGGCCGCCGTTGCGCCCCAGGGGCTCGCCGCGCCAGTTGGTGGCCAGTCCGCCGGCCCCGGCGATCAGCGGCGCGGCCACCTCGATGTCCCAGGCCTTGCAGCCGAAGCCCTCGATGGCGAGGTCCATCATCCCGAGCGCCACCATGGCGAAGCCGTAGGCGTCGCAGCCGGTGCGGGCCACCCTGGCCGCCGCGCGCACTTGGTTCCAGGCGCCCAGCTCGGCGCCGTCGAAATAGAGGTTGGGGTCGGTGGTGTGGATCACCGCCTCGGTGAGCAGCGGGCAGGGGCGCACCTTCAGCGGCCGCTCGCCGTCCCGGGCGACCAGCCGCGAGCCCCTCGCGTGGCCGATGAAGACCTCGTCCAGATAGGGCTGGCCGATGGAGCTGAGGGTCGGCGCGCCGCCCCAGCGCAGGCTGATCAGGGTGGTCCAGACGGGCAGGCCGGCGATGAACGCCCGCGTGCCGTCGACCGGGTCCAGCACCCAGACGAACTCCGCGTCCGGGCGGTCCTCGCCATATTCCTCGCCGATCACCCCATGCTCGGGATAGCGCTCGGCGATCAGCCGGCGGATCGCCCGCTCCGCGCCCTTGTCCGCCTCGGTGACGGGGTCGAATCCCAGCGGGCCGCCCTTGTCCTCCAGGCCGTGGTCGGCCCGGAACAGCGGCAGGATGACGTCGGCGGACGCGCGGTTCAGCTCGAGCAGGAAGGCGTCGAGCTCGGCGAGACGGGCGGGGGCGAGCATAGGCCTCGTTTAGCCCACGCCCGCCCCCGCGTCATCTTCGCCCGCCGCCTCCCAAACCCTGGCGGCGGGCGCGATGAAGTCCCAGAGCGTGACTGCCGGACGCAGAAGCCGGTTCCGGCGACCGTCACGCTCGAAGCGTTGGACCTACGCCGCGTCGTTCTCGCCGTTCAGCGACTTGGCGAGGTCCAGCAGGCGGCGGCGCGGCCGTTCGCCCAGCTGGTAGTAGGCGCGGATCAGGTCCAGCGTCTCCTTGCGGGCGAACATCTCGCCGCCCGGTTCGGAATCGTTGTGCGCCGCGCGCTCGGCGTCCGACAGGCCGTCGTAGAAATAGCCCACCGGCACTTCCAGCGCCTCGGACAGCTGCCAGAGTCTGGCCGCCGAGATCCGGTTGGCGCCGCATTCGTATTTCTGGATCTGCTGGAAGCGAACGCCGCAGGCGCCGGCCAGCTGCTGCTGGGTCAGGCCCAGCAGGCGGCGGCGGCGACGAAGGCGCTTGCCCAGGTGAACGTCGATGTCGTTGCCCATGGGCTCCATTGGCCCCCTCATCTGAATGCCCCGTCCCAAAGCGGGACGCTTGGGGCAGGGCGCGGCAAGTCGCGCGCCAAGCGAGTCGGGTTCGCGTTGCGCGAGGGCGCGTCACGCGCCTACTTAAGCTCCATGTCGCAAGCGAAGCCATCGTTCCTGCAGGACCTGGCCTGGCGGCTGGAGGCCCTGGGGTTCGACCTGGTGACCGGGCTGGCGCGGGCCTTCCCCATCGATGCGGTGTCCGATTTCGGCGCCTGGCTGTTCCAGCGCATCGGGCCGCTGACCAGCGCCCACCGGGTGGCGGAGACCAACCTGCGCCTCGTCTTCCCCGACGCGCCCGACGCCCGGATCGCACAGCTGTTGCAGGAACAGTGGGCCCACGCCGGCCGCTGGGCGGTGGAATTCCCGATCCTCGACCGCATCATCGCCGATCCCTCCCGCGTCGAGGTCGTCGGCGCCGAGCGTCTGGCCGAGATCGCCGGCTCCAGGACCCCTGTGGTGTTCATCTCCGGCCACTTCTCGTCCTTCGAGATCATGCCCGCCGCGATCATCCATGCCGGGGTTACGTGTCAGATCACCTATCGGGCGGCCAACAACCCCTATGTGGACGCCCGCTTCAAGGCCAGCCGCTGGCGCTACGGCGTGCGCCTGTTCGCCCCCAAGGGCGGCGACGGCGCGCGCGAGCTGCTGGAGGCCATGGGCCGCGGCGAATCCGTGGCGCTGATGAACGACCAGAAGTTCAACGGCGGCGTCGCCGCCCCGCTGTTCGGCGTCACCGCCCACACCGCGCCCGGCCCCTCGCGCCTGGCCCTGCGGTTCGGCGCCGTGCTGCAGCCGATGAGCGTGCAGCGCAAGGACAAGGCCCGCTTCCGCGTCGTGGTCCACGCGCCGATCCGCCTGGAGTCAACCGGCGACCGCACCGCCGACATCGAAGCCGGCGTGCGCCGGGTCAACGCCTTCATCGAGGAGCGCGTGCGCGAACGCCCCGCCGAGTGGTTCTGGGTCCACAAGCGCTGGCCGAACGAGGTCTACAGAAAGGGCAGGGGGTAGGGGCTCGCGGCAAGGCGCGCGGAGCCGTGGCCCTTCCGGGTGCGTTGACTCCGAACACCTTTCAAAAGGTCCTCGGCATGAAGATCACCCTCACCTGCCACCTCACCCTCGACGGCGTCATGCAGGCGCCCGGCGGCGCCGACGAGGATCTGCGCGACGGATTCCCCTACGGCGGCTGGTCGGCGCCCTACGGGGACCAGGTGATGGGCGAGGTCATGGCGCGGGGCATGGCCGAGGGGCGGGCGAACGGCTCGGCGCTGCTGCTCGGCCGGCGCACCTATGAGATCCTCGCCAAGGTCTGGCCCGGCCGGACCGACAACCCGTTCTCCGAGGTTCTGGACAACACACAGAAGTTCGTCGCCTCGCGGACCCTGAAGCCGCCGCTGCCCTGGAAGAACTCCACGCTCCTGCAGGGCGACGCCGTCGATGCGGTGGCCAAGATGAAGGCGCAGGGCGGCCCGGACCTCGGCGTGCTGGGCAGCGGCGCGCTCGCCCAGGCGCTGATGCGCCGCGACCTGATCGACGAGTTCCTGCTGACCATCCATCCGCTGGCGCTGGGAACCGGCCGGAAGCTGTTCCCCGAAGGCGGGCCGCACCTGAAGTTCGCCCTCGTCGAGGTGACGCCGACGACCACGGGCGTGCTGATCGCGCGCTATCGGCCGGCCTAGGGGAGGGCGCGGGCCCGCTACCCCGGGTTCAGCTCCCGCCACCGCGCCAGCGCCTGGGCCGGGCCGGCGTAGGCTTCCTGGGTCACCGGGTTCCAGTAGCGCAGGGCCTCCAGCGGGATCTTCGCGCCGGAGACGGCGCAGATCACGTGGCGGCCAGGCTTGAGCACGGCGAACTCCCCGTCGCCATAGTGCAGGACGGCGAGGTCGGGGCCGCCGGGCAGGTTGCGGTCGTGCGCGTTCATGACCGCCTATTTAGCGCGCCGGAGGGCGTCAGAACAGGTCGCCCTGCGCCGCGGGTGCAGATTTCGCCCCCGGGCGCGCCGGCTTGGGCGCCGGACGGGCCGCCGCCTCGGCGCCGTCCACCACCGCCTGGCGCATCATATCGGCGAACTTCAGGCCGATCTCCTCGCCGCCGGCGAGGTTCGCGCCGCGCCGGACCAGGGTCCCGTCCGCCCGATGCACCCGGGCGAAGCCGCGCTCCAGCGGCAGGTCGGGGTTCACGGCGGCGTAGAGCTTGCCAAGGCTTGTCAGCCGGTCGGCGAGCCTCAGCAAGCCGCGCTCGAAGCAGGGCGTCAGCCGCGCCGCCACCCCCGCCAGCCGCTCGCCCTGCACCCGCTGCGGGCGCTGCAGCAGCAGCGGCGTCAGCCGCGCGGACGTCCGCACCAGGTCGCGCTCGTGCGCGGAGGCGTTCTTCTCCAGCCCCGCCCCCAGCCGGCTGGCGGCCAGGCCGAAGCGCTGGGCGGCCAGCTCCACCAGGTCGGGCACGCGGGCGAGGCTGCGGCCCGCCGTCTGCACCCGCCCGCGGCGGTCCTCCACCGTGCGCCCGCCGCTGCGGTGCAGCCGCGCGCCCAGTTCGCCCACGGCGCCGCGCAGCTCGGCGATCACCGGCGTCGCCCGCTCGGCCGCGGCCGTGGGGGTCGGCGCGCGATGGTCGGAGACGAAGTCGATCAGGGTGGTGTCGGTCTCGTGCCCCACCGCGCTGATCAGCGGGATGGCGCAGGCCGCCACCGTGCGGGCCAGGGCCTCGTCGTTGAACGGCCACAGGTCCTCCACCGAGCCGCCGCCGCGGGCGACGATCAGCACGTCGGGGCGCGGGATCGCCCCCTCCGCCGTCAGGGCGTCGAAGCCGCGGATGGCGGCGCAGACCTGGGCCGCGGCCTGGTCGCCCTGCACCACCACCGGCCAGACCACCACCCGGCAGGGCCAGCGCTCGCGGATGCGATGCAGGATGTCGCGGATCACCGCGCCGGTGGGGCTGGTGATCACGCCCACCACCGCCGGCATGGCCGGGATCGGCCGTTTGCGCGAGGCCTCGAACAGCCCTTCGGCGGCCAGCTTCGCCTTCAGCCGCTCGAGCTGGGCCAGCAGGGCGCCGACCCCGGCCGCCTCCATGGTCTCGATGACGATCTGGTAGCGCGAGCCTGCCGGGTACGAGGTGATCTTGCCGGTGACGATCACTTCCAGCCCCTGCTCGGGCCGGATCCCCAGGCCTCGCACCTGGCCCTTCCACACCACGCCGTCGATGGCGGCGCGCTCGTCCTTCAGCGTCAGGTAGACGTGGCCGTTGGCGTGGTGGGTGACCTTGGAGATCTCGCCGCGCAGCCGCACGAAGCCATAGGCGTCCTCCAGCGTCCGCTTGAGGGCGAACGCCAGTTCCGAGACCGAATAGGGCTTGGTGTTGGTGTCGGGGTCGGCGGCGCTGGTCATGGGCGGAACATAAGGCGCGTCCCGCCGATCCACCAACGCCGCCTCTCCCCAACGGAGGGCTGTGAAGCTCTAGATGTAGCGGCGCAGCGAGCGGGCCAGATCGCTGGCCCCGCCGCGCTTCTTGCCCTGCGCGGGCTGATAGGCCACGGCCGCGTGCTCCCCGCAGTAGGGGCCGTCGCTCTGACGGCGGCCGCAGAAGGTGAAGTTGTCCGAGGAAGGGTCGCCGATCGGCCATTTGCACATGTGCGCCCCCAGGGTCAGCACGGTGGCCGAGCCCGGCGCCTCGTCCTCGTAGCGCACCGGCCGCGGAGCTGTGGCGGCGGTGGCCGGGACCGGCTCGGCGATCCGGCGCGGCGCGGAGGGCGCGGCGGCGACCGGCCGTGCAGGGCGCGGAGCCTTGAACACCGGCCGCGCCGGCTTCGAGGGCGTCGCGCGCCCGGAAAGGCCCAGGCGATGCACCTTGCCGATCACCGCGTTCCGGGTCACACCGCCCAGCTGTTTGGCGATCTGGCTCGCGGAGAGGCCGTCCAGCCACAGCCGCTTCAGGAGTTCCACCCGCTCGTCCGTCCAACCCATTCTCGCCTCCCGAGAGTTCAGACCGATCCCAGCCTGCCCACGCCCACGCAGGGATCAACATCTTGTGGCGCCGGCGGGCATCGCCCTTCAGCAACCACTAGATATCGTAAACGGATCGTAAACGACCACAATGGGCGCCCCTCCTTTCGTCCACAGGAACTAGATGTAGCGTCAGCGAGTCGCACCCTTGCACCCTGGCGGTCAGGCGTGCACATCAACGGTCATGAAGGACATGGCCGTCGACGCCGTTAGTCCGCCGGCCCCGCGCGACTACCACGGGGTCAACTGGGCGGGCTTTCGGACCCTCTACCTGCGCGAGGTGCGCCGCTTCTGGAAGGTGGGCACCCAGACGCTCGTCGCCCCGGTGGTCACGGCGCTGCTCTACATGATGGTGTTCGTGGTCGCGGTGCAGGGCGCCCGGCCGCCGGTGCACGGGACGGCCTTCTCCACCTTCGTGGCGCCCGGCCTGATCATGATGTCGATCCTCAACAACGCCTTCGCCAACTCCTCTTCCAGCCTGCTGCAGGCGAAGATGAACGGGCTGATGGGCGACTTCCTCACCCCGCCGCTGACGCCGGTGGAGCATGTGGCCGCCTTCGCCCTGGGCGCGGCGACGCGGGGGATCGTCGTCGGCCTGGTCACCTGGCTGGCCGTGCTGCCGTTCGCCCACCTGTCGATCGCCCACCTGTGGGCGGTGCTCTATTTCGGGCTGGGCGCGGCCATGATCCTGGGCCTGCTCGGCATCGCCGCCGGCCTGTGGGCGGAGAAGTTCGACCACATGGCGGGGGTGACCAATTTCCTGGTCATGCCCATGACCTTCCTGTCGGGCACCTTTTACCTGGTGGACCGGCTGCCGGAGCCGTTCCGCACGGCCAGCCGGTTCAACCCGTTCTTCTACCTGATCGACGGCTTCCGCTACGGCTTCATCGGCCACGCCGAAAGCACGGTCCTGGCGGGCGCGGCCATCGTCGCGGGCCTGGTCCTCAGCCTCACCTGCGTGTGCCTGTGGATGTTCGAGACGGGATACAAGATCAAGACATAGGGGCCCGTGCGCGCGGGTCGCGCATCGGCGATTGACAGACCTGCGTCCGACGACGAAAAGGTCGAGCCTTCCAGTCCCCGTCGCCTCGCGGCGGGGACATTTGCCTTTTGGAGGGCCTTTCCGTGACCGAGACGACCGCGTCGCAAGCCGCGCCTGTTCCCAGCGACCACATCATGGGCGTCTATTCGCGCGCCCCGCTGGCGTTCGAGCGAGGGGAAGGCGCGCGCCTCTACACGACGGACGGCGAGGCCTATCTGGACTGCCTGGCCGGCATCGCGGTCAACGCCCTGGGCCATGGCCACCCCAAGCTCGTGCAGGCGCTGAAGGACCAGGCCGAGAAGCTCTGGCACGTCTCCAACATCTTCACGATTCCGGGCCAAGAGGCGCTGGCGAAGAAGCTCACCGACGCCACCTTCGCCGACGTGGTGTTCTTCACCAACTCGGGGACCGAGGCCGTGGAATGCGCCATCAAGACGGCGCGCAAATATCACTGGATCAAGGGAAATCCCGAGCGGATCGACATCATCGGCTTTGACGGCTCGTTCCACGGCCGCACGATCGCCGCCGTCAACGCCTCCGGCAACGAAAGCTACCTGGAGGGCTTCGGCCCGCGCCTGCCGGGCTACGTCCAGGCGCCGTTCGATGACCTGCCGGCGCTGAAGGCGCTGGTCGGCCCCACGACGGCGGCGATCATCATCGAGCCGGTGCAGGGGGAGGGCGGCGCCCGCTCCCTGTCGGAGTCCAGCCTGCAGGCGCTGCGCCGGCTCTGCGACGAGACCGGGACGCTGCTGATCTACGACGAGATCCAGTGCGGGCTGTCGCGCACAGGCAAGCTGTTCGCCCATGAGTGGGCCGATGGCGCGGCGCCGGACATCATGTGCATCGCCAAGGCGCTCGGCGGCGGATTTCCGGTCGGCGCGTGCCTGGCCACCGCGGATGCGGCGCGCGGCATGGTCCCTGGCTCCCACGGCTCCACCTACGGCGGCAACCCGCTGGCCATGGCCGTCGGCCTCGCCGCCTTCGAGGAACTCGTGAAGCCCGAGTTCCAGGCGCATGTGCGCGAGGTGGCCGGATACTTCACGCAGCAGCTCTCGGGCCTGAAGGACCGCTACCCCGACGTCGTCGTGGACATCCGCGGCAAGGGCCTGCTGATCGGCGTCAAGCTGGCGACCAGCAACCGCGACTTCATGCAGCTCGCCCGCGACCAGAAGCTGCTGATCGCCGGCGGCGGCGACAACTGCGTGCGCCTGCTGCCGCCGCTGACCCTCACCCTCGACGAGGCGCGCGAAGCCATGGACATGCTGGAGCGCGCCTGCCAGGCCGCGCGCGACAAGGCCAAGGCCGCCGCTTAAGGAAGCTCACCCCGATCCCGCGCCCGCCGGCGCCCCGGCCCCCAAGGCCAGGGGCCGGCGGGGCGTTTGGAACATCCGATGACCCAGCCCAGACATTTCATCGACCTTTGGCGGCTCGACGCCTCGGACCTGCGGACGATCCTCGACGACGCCAAGCTCCGCAAGGCCGCGCGCCGCGGCTGGCCGCAGGGCCGCGTGGACGCCGACGCGCCGGCCGCCGAGCGCACGCTGGCGATGATCTTCGAGAAGAACTCCACCCGCACCCGTTTCTCGTTCGATGCGGCTATGCGCCAACTCGGCGGCGACGTGATCATCTCCTCGTCCTCGGACATGCAGCTCGGCCGCGGCGAAACCATCGAGGACACCGCCCGGGTGCTCTCGCGCATGGTCGATGCGGTGATGATTCGCGCCCACCGCCACGAGGACATAGAGCGGCTGGCCTACGCGGCCCAGGTGCCGATCCTCAACGGCCTCAGCGATCGCGGGCACCCGTGCCAGATCATCGCCGACCTGATGACCTTCGAGGAGCATCGCGGGCCGGTCGCCGGGCGGACCATCGCCTGGGTGGGCGACGGCAACAACGTCTGCTCCAGCTTCATCCACGCCGCCCCGAAGCTGGGCTTCAAGCTGAACATCGCCTGCCCGACCATCTACCATCCGGACCTGGTCGACCTCGCCCGCGCCGCCGACCAGCAGGGGCGCGTCGAGATGACCGACGACCCGCGCGAGGCGGTCCGCGGCGCGGACTGCGTGGTCACCGACACCTGGGTGTCCATGGGCGACACCGACCACGACGAGCGGCTGGACGCGTTCGAGCCCTACCAGGTCGACGAGGATCTGATGAAGCTGGCCGCCGCCGACGGCGTCTTCCTGCACTGCCTGCCGGCGCACCGGGGCGAGGAGGTCACCGACGCGGTCATCGACGGCCCCCGCTCGCTGGTCTGGGACGAGGCCGAGAACCGCATCCACGCCCAGAAGTCGATCCTCGCCTGGTGCTTCGGCGCCATCGGCTGAACTAGTGTGCTGGATCTGAAGTTCGCCTGCATTCTGGATCGCGCTCGGTGCGAACTTCAGATCCAAGAAGCCCACTAGAAACGAGACTTGCTAGTGTCCTTATCGATTCCGAAGTTCGTCGGAGCCCCCCACATGCATTTGCGAACTTCGGAATCGGGACACCAGGTCGACATCGGCGGTTGAGACCCCATATGCCCGCGATGCCCGAAACCCCCGACAACCTGGTGGAGGCCTTCCAGATCGAGGGCGAGCCGGTCCGTGGCCGCATCGTCCGCCTGGGCTCGGCCGTGGACGAGATCCTCATGGGGCACGCCTATCCGGAACCGATCGCCAACCTGCTGGGCGAGGCCTGCGCGCTCGCCGCCCTGGTGGGGTCGAGCCTGAAGTTCGACGGCCGGCTGATCGTCCAGGCGCAGGGCGATGGCCCCGTGCGCTACGTGGTGGCCGACTACGACACCGAAGGCTGCCTGCGCGGCTACTGCCGCTTCGACCCCGAGCGCCTGGACGAGGCCGCGTCGGGGTTCGTGCGGCCCGGAGCCCGGAGCCTGCTGGGCGAGGGCCTCTTCATCATGACCGTCGACCAGGGCCCGGACATGGACCGCTACCAGGGCGTCACGGCCATCGAGGGCGAGACCCTGGCGCTCTGCGCCGAGCAGTATTTCGCCCAGTCGGAGCAGACGCCCACCCGCGTGCGCCTGGCCGTCGGCCGCGCCAACTCCGGCGAGGGCGACCGTTGGCGCGCCGGCGGCGTGCTGATCCAGAACATCGCCGAGGACGAGGCGCGCGGATCCACCGGCGAAGCCTGGACGCGCACCCAGGCGCTGTTCGAGACCGTGGGCGAGGACGAGCTGATCGACCCGCTGCTGCCGGCGAACCGCCTGCTCTGGCGGCTGTTCCACGAGGACGGCGTGCGGGTGTTCGAGGCCAAGCCGCTGAAGGCCTTCTGCCGCTGCTCGCAGGACCGGATCGAGACGGTGCTGCGTGCGTTCGATCCCGCCGAGCGCGCAGACATGGTCGAGCCCGACGGCAGGATCCACGTCACCTGCGAATACTGCAGCCGTGTCTATGCTGTGGAGCCCGAGGCGCTGCAGCGGGCCTGAGCAAGCGCCTAGACGATGTTGGTGTACGCGATGTCGTTGAGCGTCTTGCCGGCCAGCAGCACGACGGCGTCGGCGTCGCCGTTGTCGTTGTTGGTGTCGGCGAACACCAGGACGTGGTCGGTCAATATCTGCACGGCGACGAAGTTCGCCGTTCCGCCGGCGATGAGCGCATTGGCCGCGGATACCGCATCGGAGTCGCTCCCCGCGTTCAGTTCGAAGTAGGTCGACGACGAGGCGGGCGTGAAGGCTCCCCCGACCAGAAAGCTCATTCTGTCTTCCGTCGCCCAGTCGGTGATCTTGTCGGCGGCGCTCAGGCTGGAAGTACCGCTCGAGAACAGGAAGCGATCCGCGCCCGTCCCCCCGCTCAGGGTGTCGCTGCTGGCGCCCCCGTCGATGGTGTCGGCGCCGTCGCCGCCATTGATCAGGTCGATGGCGCTCTGGCCGACCAGCATGTCGTTGCCCGCGCCGCCGTCGAGGGTGGACGACTGGCCGAGGATGTTGCCCGTTCCGGCCGTGATGTAGTCGGCGCCGTCCCCGCCCGAGAGCGAGCTCGCCCCGGTTCCGGCGCTGATGCTGTCGTCGCCGATCCCGCCGTCGATGGTGTTGTCGCCCGCCCCTCCGACCAGGGTGTCCGCGCCGCCCTCGCCGTAGATCCGGTCGGCCCCGGAGCCGCCGGTCACCCGGTCGTCGCCCAGGTTGCCGTTCAGGAAGTCGCCGCCGCCGCCGCCGTTGACCGAATCGTTGTCCTGCCCGCCCAGCAAGGTGTCGGCGTCGATCCCGCCCACCACGGTGTCGGCGCCCTTGTTGCCCTGGCCGAAGTTGATCCTGTCGCCGCCCGCGCTGGCGCCGACGACGATGTAGTCGCCGTCCTGGCCGCCGTAGATGGAGTCATTGCCCACGCCCCCGGTCAGGGAGTCCGCGCCCTGGTTGCCCTGCAACAGGTTGGAGCCGCCGGCGCCGTTCAGCGTGTCGTTTCCGCCGCCGCCGAACAGGCCGTCGTTCCCGTCCCCGCCGCTCGCGGCGTCACCGGCGGCGTTGTCGCCGACGAAGAGGATGGAGCCGCCGCCGGCCGGCCGGGAAGCCCCAACAAGCGCCGTGCCGAAGCTGACCGTGCGTCCGCCCTGGGTGACCGCGATCAGGTCGGGATCGGCCCCGCTCGCCGGCACGTAGGCCACCGAGGAATCGAAGCCGGTCCCCAGGTCGAAGGTGATGACGTCGGACGCCGAAATCCCCTGGGCCTGGGCCGCCGTAATCGTCGAGAACAGGTAATTCGCCACAGCCGTCGCCTCTTGCGCTTCAACCCCGCCGTCGCCCGGCGTCGCCCGATCTCCACCCGCGAAAAGGGCGTCAGTTTGGCTGGAGCGTATTACCAATATTGCAGTCGAAAAGTTGCAGCCGGCGGCGATTCGTTCCCGGTAACCCTAAGAACGGTCACGGATTCCGGACTTGGGGCCAGGTAACGGGATCGGGCGGCGACCTAGATGCGCATCTCGCCGGGCCGGCGGCCGGTGGCGCCCCGGAAGGCCGCGCCGAAGCTGGCGCTGCTGCAGAAACCGAGCGTGCGGGCCACGTCCTTGATCGGCAGGCTGGTCTCGGTGAGCAGCCGCCAGGCCCGCTGCAGGCTGGTCGCGCCGACCCGGCGGCCGATGCTCTGGCCGGCCTCCTGGCGGAAGGCGCGGGCCAGCTGGCGCTGGCTGAGCCCACATAGCGCCGCCAGCTCGGCGACGCTAGGCGCAGGCAGGTCGGCGCGCAGGCGCTCCTCGATGAGCCGCATCCGCGACGGCGGCAGCCCGCCGCGTTTCGGGCCGCTGCGCGGCGGCGCCTTGGCCAGGTGGCGCTCCAGGCGTTCGGCGATGGAAATTGCGGCGACCTCCATGGCCAGCGGGCTGGCGAGCCGCGGCCGGCGCACCTCGGCGGCCAGCCGCCACAGGCCGAGCCGGACCTCGTCGTCGCTCACGTGCAGGCCCTCGGCCAGGGCGGCGTCCTGCAGGCCCCCCAGCTCCACGGAGAAGAGCTCCGGGGCGAGGAACAGGGTCAGCGACGTCTGCCGGCCCGGGCCGTGCGAGCCGCGGAAGTCCAGCGAGGCCGGCACGAACATGACGTCGCCGATCAGCTCGGAGCGGCCGGGCCGCCAGCGCTCGCGGTACCAGCCGCGCGCCTGGTCGGGCCGAGCCGTGAGGCTGAGGTCCAGGTAGCAGAGCGGCCGGATCAACCCCGAATCCTCCGAGGCCTCGGTCCATTCGTAGGCCCGCAGCTGCACGCCCACGCGCGGCGTCTGCAGCGCCTGGTGGACGACGACGTCAGGGGGACTGGGTTCGGGCAGGAGCGTCATGGCGCGCAAGTCTAAGCCGGAACCCGCCGCGGCGTCATCGTCCGTGCATTTCGTCCGGTTTTCGATGCGTCCGGTCTCGCCAAACCGACCGGGGGCCTCGAAAGTCGCGCCAACGTTCAAGACCAACGAAGGCGAGGAAACCGGTGGCGCGTTCGCAAGCCCATGACCTGTTCGATCTGACCGGCAAGAAGGCGCTGGTGACCGGCGGCAACAGCGGCCTGGGCCTGGGGTTCGCCCGCGGGCTGGCCAAGCAGGGCGCCGACCTGATGCTCTGGGCGCGCAGCGAGGAGAAGAACCGCGCCGCCGAGGCGGACCTGCGCCAGTACGGCGGCGAGGTCCTGAGCCGCTCGATTGACGTCGCCTCCGAGGAGGCGGTGGTCCGCCACATGCAGGAGGCGGTGGAGGCGATGGGTCGTCTCGACTGCGTCATCGCCAACGCGGGGATCTCGAGCCACAAGCCGTCGATCCTGGATCTGGACTCGGCGACTTACCACCAGCTCCTCGACATCAACCTGCACGGCGTCTTCTACACCCTGCGCGAGGCGGCCCGGCACATGGTGACCCGGGCCAAGGCCGGCGATCCGGGCGGCTCGATCATCGTCTGCGGCAGCCTGTCGGTGTACCTGGGAGTTCCCGGCATGGCCCACTACGCGGCCGCCAAGGGCGCCGTCGCCTCGATCATGCGCACCATGGCGGTGGAGCTCGGCCAGTTCGGGATCCGGGTGAACATGGTGGCCCCCGGCTACATCAAGACCGACCTCGGCCGCGACCGCATGCAGACCATGCAGTCGGCACAGGACAAGCACTTCGCCGAGCACACCCCCGTGCCGCGCGTCGGCTATCCAGAGGACTTCGAAGCGGTCACCGCCTACCTGGCCAGCGACGGCGCAGCCTTCCACACCGGCGACGTCATCGTGATCGACGGCGGCTACCTCGTGAACGTCTACTGACCCGGAGATCCGAAATGTCCGTCCTCGAAGCTCCCGCGAAGAGCGCGACGCCGCTCGCCAGCCTGGTCCTCGCCGGCGAAGCGCAGGCCGACGCCACCGCCGTCACCGACTTCATCTACATGTCGCAGGACGTGTCGAACGCCTATCTGGTGACCACGTCCGCCGGCGATGTGCTGGTGAACGCCGGCACCGCCCAGGGCGGGCCACGGCACAAGGCGCTGTTCGCCAAGGTCAGCGGCGCGCCGATCAAATACGCCGTCATCACCCAGAGCCACGGCGACCACTACGGCGGGCTGAACGCCCTGGGCGGCCCGGACGTCACGGTGATCGTCGAGCGCCGCTTCCCCGAGACGCGCGCCTACTACGACGTCCTCGCCCCGTTCTTTCGGCCGCGCACCGACAAGCTCTGGGCCGCCGTGCTGGGCCGCAAGGGCGGCGTCACCCCGCCGGACAAGGTGACGCCCGACATCCTCGTCGACGGCCGCTACGCCTTCGAGCTGGGCGGGCGGCGGTTCGAGCTGATCTCCACGCCGGGCGGCGAGACGCTGGATTCCCTCACCGTCTGGATGCCGAACGAGAAGGTCGCCTTCACCGGCAACCTGTTCGGCCCGGTGTTCATGTCCCAGCCGTTCCTCTGCACCTTGCGGGGCGACAAGCCCCGCAACGTCACCACCTACCTTTCCTCGCTGCAGCAGGTCCGCGACCTCGACCCGCACATCCTGATCACCGGCCACGGCGATCCGATCATCGGCGTCGAGAAGGTGCGGGCCGACCTGACCAGGCTCCACGGCGCCGTGAGCTGGCTGAACGAGGCGGTCATCGCCGGCATGAACGCCGGCAAGGACGTCCACACCCTGATGCGCGAGATCAGGCTGCCGCCCGAGCTCGCCATCGGCGAGTTCCACGGCAAGACCTCCTGGAACGTCCGCTCGATCTGGGACAGCTATTCGGGCTGGTTCCACTACGACAGCACCACCTCGCTCTACGGCGTGCCCCGCTCCAGCGTCGACGCCGACCTCGTGGAGCTGGCCGGGGCGGAGGCGCTGACGAGCCGGGCGGCCGGCAAGGTCGCGGCGGGCGCGCCGCTGGAAGCCATCCACCTGGTCGACATCGTGCTGGGCGCGCAGCCCGGGCTTGCGCCCGCGCTGCGGGTGAAGCTCGACGCCCTCAAGGCTCTGCTGGAGGCGGGCGGCGGCGTGAACCTCAGCGAGACCATGTGGCTGAAATCGGAGATCGAAGCGGCCCAGGCCGCGCTGGCGCGCTGATCGCAGCCGCAAGGGAGGAAGAGCATTTTGCGACAGATGAATGCAGCTCAGATCGTCGAGCGCGCCCAGAGGGAGACCGGGCTCGACAGGTTCCACAGCGATTCCTTCCGGGAAGGCCTGGAGCTGCTGGTGTCGGACGCCAACCGCGTCGGCCGCTACAGCGACGCGGGCGTCACGCATTTCGAGGGCCAGTCGGTCCACTACCTCAGCATGCGCCTGCGGGTGGACGACTACATCCGGCGGAACCCCGAGGTGCTGGACGCGCCGATCCGCGCCCCGGTCGTCGTGCTCGGCCTGCCGCGCACCGGCACCACCCTGACCAGCAACCTGCTGGCCACCGACCCGGCGCGGCGTTCGATCATGACCTGGGAGTCCGACGACCCGGTTCCCCCGCCGGCGGCCGACGCCCTGCACACCGATCCGCGGGCGCTGGCGGCGCTGGCGGCCGAACGGGCGCGCATTGCGGAGAACCCGTCCGCGGGCCGCTTCTATATGTCCTCCGCGGTGTTTCCGACCGAATGCACCATGATCCAGGCGCACGACTTCAAGTCGCTGCTCTGGGAAAGCCATGGCCGGCTGCCGGGCTACGCCGAGTGGATCGTCAATTGCGACATGACCTCGGCCTACGACTACCATCGGCGCTTCCTGCAGGTGCTGCAGCACAAGGCCCCGGGCGCCTGGAATCTGAAGATGCCGTCGCACTCGGTGCACATCCGATGGCTCCTGGAGGCCTATCCGGATGCGCGCATGGTCTGGACCCACCGGGATCCCTTCACGGTCACCGGCTCGCTCTGCAGCCTGATCGCCAACGCGCACCTGCGGGTCATGGACGAGCCCGACGACGCCTGGATCGCCCAGAACTATCCGCCCCAGCTCGCCATTCATGCGAACCGGGTCCGGGCCAAGCGCCGGGAGATCGGCCACGAGCGGATTTTCGACCTGCACTACGCCGACATGACGCGCGAGCCGATCGACACGATGCGCCGGCTCTATGCCTGGCTGGGCGACGACTTCACCCCGCAGGTGGAGGAGGGCATGAGCCGGTGGCTGCGTGAGAATCCCCAGGGCAAATGGGGCAAGCACGCCTACAAACTGGATCGGTGGGGCCTCAGCCCCGAAAAGCTTCAGCCGTATTTCGCCGACTACCTGGCCGAATACGACATCGAGCGGGAAGGCTAGGGAGATCGGCATGCGCCAGATCAATATCCACGGCGCCGGCGACGTTCGGATGGACGAGGCGCCGACGCCCGAGCCCGGCCCGCGCGACGTGGTGGTCCGGGTCACCGCTTGCGGCATCTGCGGGACGGACTTGGCGGTCGCCGCCAGCGGCGCAAGCGGGCGGCGCTCGCCGATGCCGCTCGGCCACGAGGCGGCCGGGGTGATCGTCCAGGCGGGCGCGCAGGTCGGCGGGGTGAGCCTGGGCGAGCGGGTGGTGGTGAATCCGATGAACACCGACGCGGTGATCGGCAACGGCGGTCCCGAGGGCGCCTTCACCGACCTGTTGCTGGTCCGCGAGGCCGAACTCGGCCGCAGCCTGTTCCGCATCCCGGCCGACATGCCCGACGCGGTCGCCGCCCTGGTCGAGCCGCTGGCGGTCGCCCGCCACGCCGTCAACCGCGGCGACCCCAAGCCGGGCGAGACCGCGGTGGTGTTCGGAGCCGGGCCGATCGGCCTGGGCGCCGTCATCTGGCTCAAGCGTCGCGGCGTGGCCAAGCTGATCGCGGTCGATCTCAACGAGGGCCGCCTGGCCCGCGCCAAAGCGCTTGGGGCGACCCACACCATCGTGGCGGGCCGCAGCGACCTCGCCGCCGAACTCGGCGCGATCTGCGGGACCCTGACCGTGCTGGATGCGCCGGCCGTCGATGTCGACCTGTTCATAGACGCGGCCGGCGCGCCGCGGATCGCCGCCGACGTCGTCGCCATGTCCAAGCGCCACGCGCGGCTGGTCGTGGTGGCGGTGCACCATTCGCCGGTCCCCATCGACTTCAGCCGGATGCTGCGTAGCGAGCTCAGCATCACCACCTCGATCGGCTATCCGACCGAACTTCCGGACGTGCTGGCCGACCTCGCCGAGCTGCAAGCCGAGGCGGAGATCTTCATCTCCCACCGCTTCCCGTTCGATCGGTTTTTCGAGGCCTTCGAGACCGCCAAAACCGGGGACTGCGCCAAGGTGATGGTCGAGTTCGAGCCCGCCTCGTGAGCCTGACGCTCTCCCACGTCACCCTCGCGGTGACCAACCTGGCGCGATCGGAGCGGTTCTACGCCGAAGCCCTGGGGTTCTCGCGGGTCTACGCCGCAGAACCCGACGACGCCTTCAAGCGCCTGCTGGAGCGGACCGAAGCGCGGTCGTTGGCCATGGTCTCCATGCAGGCCGGCGATTTCCGCATCGAGCTCTTGAAGATCGAGCCGACCGACGGCGCGCTGGCGGTTCCGCCGGCGCTGGGCCTGCGGCACCTGGCGGTGCGCGTCGACGACCTGCAGGCGGCGGCGGACACCATCACCCGGGCCGGCGGCTGCGCCCTGGCCGGAACCGACACCTCCGCCGGCGGCGGACGATTCGCCATGTGCGCCGACCCTGACGGCATACGTCTGCTGCTGATCGAGACCCCCAAGCCCACACCCTGAAGGAGACGCCGATGACCCCGGCCTTCATGAAGCGCTTCTTCCAGCTCGGGTATGTCACGCCCGACCTGGCGGCCGCCCAGGCGCTGTACAAGGAGCGGCTGGGCGTGTCCCAGTTCCTCACGTTCAACACCGCCGAGCGCAATCCCGACCTCGCCAACCCGATCCTGGTCGGACTGGCCTGGACCGGGGAGACGATGATCGAGCTGATCCAGCCGATCGCCGACGGCCATCCGCTCTATGAATGCGCGATGCCGCAGGAGGGCGTCCGCCTGCACCATCTGGGCTACCTGATGTACGACCGGGCGGAGTACGACGAGGCGCTGGGGTGGCTGGACGCGCAGCGGATCCCGGTTGTCTCGCACTCGAAGATGGAAGGCATGCTGGAGCTGGTCTACGCCGACGCGCGCGACCTGCTCGGGCACCACCTGGAGATCATCCACATGCTGCCCGAGGGACGGGCCTTCTTCGAGCAGGTGCCGCAGAACTAAGCGGCGTCCAGCGCCCGCCCGACGTCGCGCGCCAGGTCGCCGGGCCCCTCCAGGCCGACGCTCATCCGCACCCAGCCTGGGGTGAGGCCGATCTTCAGGCGTTCCTCCTCGGGCATGGACCGGTGGGTGGTCGTCGACGGGTGCGTCGCCATCGACTTGGCGTCGCCCAGGTTGTTGGAGATGTCGACGATGGCGAGCGCATCGAGGAACCTCCAGGCGGCCGCCTGGCTCCCTAAGTCGAAGGCGATGACGTTGCCGCCGCCGGTCATCTGGTTGGCGATCACCGCCGCCTGCGGGTGGTCGGGCCGCCCGCAGTACATGACCGCCTTCACCTTCGAATGCTCGGCGATCTGGCTGGCCAGCCTGACGGCGTTCTCGGTCTGCCGGCGCACCCGCAGCTCCAGGGTCTCCAGGCCCTTGAGCAGCACCCAGGAATTGAACGGCGACAGGGCCGGCCCGGTGTGGCGCAGCATGTCGCGGTAGGCCTCGTTCATCAGCTCGGCGGCGCCCAGGATCGCCCCGCCCAGCACCCGCCCCTGACCATCGATATGTTTGGTGGCCGAATAGACGACGATGTCCGCGCCGAGCGCCAGGGGCTTCTGGAAGATCGGCGTGGCGAAGACGTTGTCCACCACCACCTTCGCGCCGGCCGCGTGCGCCACCTCGGCCACCGCCGCGATGGGGGTCACCTCCAGCAGCGGGTTGGCCGGGCTCTCGATCAGGAAGGCCTTGGTGTTGGGGCGGACGGCGTTCTTCCAGGCGTCGATGTCCGTGGCGTCGACGAAGGTCGTCTCCACCCCGAAGCGCGGCAGCAGCTCGGCCACGATCCAGCGGCAGGACCCGAACAGCGCCCGTCCCGACACCAGGTGGTCGCCCGCGCGCAGCAGCCCCATCAGCGCCGCATTGACCGCCGACATGCCCGACGCGGTCGCCTTGCACAGCTCCGCGCCTTCCAGCAGCGCCAGCCGGTCCTCGAACATCTGCGTCGTGGGGTTGCCGAAGCGCTGGTAGATGAACCCCGGCTCGTCGCCTCCGAACCGCCGGTCGGCCGCCCCGGCGCTCTCGTAGGCGAAGCTCTGGGTCAGGAATATCGCCTCGGACATCTCGCCATAGGGGCTGCGGGCCATGCCGCCGCGCACCAGCCGGGTTTCGAGCTCCCAGGTGTTCGGATCTTCGGCCATGGCGGTCTCCTTGGCGTTGCGAGGGCCGCATGAACGGCGCCCGCCCCCCTCCGGTCAAGGGCGCGGCGAAACGCGTCTTGTCAGACTCGAACGCGGCGGCGAGTGTCGCGGCGATGAGCGACGCCTCCAAATTCGCCCCCGGCGGGCCCGCGGGCATCCTGCCGTGCCAGGCCATCGAGGCGCTGATCCACCACGGCGCCATCGCCAGCGACCGGCCCTTCGAGCACGATCAGGTGCAGCCGGCGAGCCTCGACCTGCGCCTGGGCGCGCGGGCGTGGCGGGTGCGCGCTTCCTTCCTACCCGGCTACGGCCGCACGGTGATGGAGCGGCTGGAGCACGTGTCCATGCACGAGCTCGACCTGACCTGCGGCGCCGTGCTGGAGAAGGGCTGCGTCTACATCGCCGAGCTGCAGGAGCGCCTGGCCCTGCCGCCGGGCGTCTCGGCCCGCGCCAACCCCAAGAGCTCCACCGGACGCGTCGACGTCTTCGTGCGCCTGCTCTCCAACCACAGCGTCGCCTTCGACGACGTGGTCGAGGGCTACAGCGGGCCCACCTATGTGGAGGTCGCGCCTCAGACCTTCTCCATCCTGGTGCGCACCTCGACCCGCCTGAACCAGCTTCGCCTGAAGCGTGGCGTGCCGGAACGGCTGTCGACCCGCAGCGTCGGCGTCGACCTGACCGACGGGATCGCCGGCTTCCGCGCCCGCCGCCACGCCGGCGTCATCGACATGGACTTCGAAGACGGCCACGACCCGCGCGACTACTGGGAGCCCTTGATCCCCCGCCACGGCGAACTGCTGCTCGATCCGGGCGAATTCTACATCCTGGCCTCCAAGGAGCCGGTGGAGATCCCGGTGCTGGAGGCGGCCGAGATGACCCCTATCGACCCCTCGGTGGGTGAGTTCCGCGTCCACTACGCCGGCTTCTTCGACCCCGGCTTCGGGGCGGCGGAGACCGATTCCGTCGGCTCGCGGGGGGTGCTGGAGGTGCGCAGCCATGAGACCCCGTTCCTGCTGGAGGACGGCCAGACCGTGGCGCGGCTGGTCTACGAGCCGCTCACCGAGCGGCCGACGCGGCTCTATGGCGACTCCGGGTCGCATTACCAACGACAGGGTCTCAAGCTATCCAAGCACTTCAAGTTCTGGAGCTAGCTTCCGAGGGACGGGGGTGGCCAAGAGTTTCGGCGCGGCCCTGGCGGCCGCATTCCTGCTATTGTGCTCCGGGTCGCCCGCCACCGCGGCCCCGGCCATGTGGCGCGTGAGCGGCGGCGCGTCCGAAGTCTATCTGTTCGGCTCCATGCACCTGCTGGATCCCGCCACGGCCTGGCGCACGCCGGCCTATGACGCGGCCTACGCCAAGGCGGGCGTGGTCTGGTTCGAGGCCGACGTGGTTCCCATCGACTATGCGCAGTTGCGCGAACTGGTCGCCCGCTACGGCGTCGATCCCGATCGTCGGCTGAGCGAGCGCCTGACGCCGCGCGAGCGCAGGACGCTCGACTCCATCCTGCGGCGCTCCGGCATGCGCCCTGCCGATTTCGACCGGCTGCGCCCCTGGGCGGCGGCGCTGGCGCTGGAGACCCGTCCCCTGCGCTCGCGCGGCCTGAAGATCGAAGCCGGCGTCGACGTCGCCGTCACCCGGGAGGCGAAGACGGAGGCCAAGTCCATCCGCACCTTCGAGACGATCGAGGATCAGGTGCGGATGTTCGCGTCCCTGCCGGACGCCGCCCAGATGCAGTACCTGCGCGAATCCCTTCGCGAGGAGGCGTCGCCCGGCCGCCGCTCGCCGCTGGAGCAGGACTGGGTCAAGGGCGATGTGGCCCGCCTGAGCCAGGACCTCGTCGCCCCGATGCGCGCCGAGAGCCCGGCCTTTTACGATATGCTGCTGAAGCGGCGGAACCTGGCCTGGGCCGACGCGCTCAGCCGCGCCATGGCCGCCCCGGGCGTCCAGCTCGTCAACGTCGGCGCCCTGCACCTGATGGGCGCCGATGGACTGCCCGCGTTGCTGACCGCGCGCGGATTCACGGTCGAGCGGGTGCAATAGGGATCGGGACCCAATTCCCGCGAGCGCCGGAGCGGAACGAAAGCGTGGACCCTGTCTTACCGACAAGTGACGCCAGCTTGACAATGCGGAGCGGCGCGACAGGGACCGGCATGGGCGAGGCGGGCGCATGGCCGCACGGCGGCGGCGAAATGGGCGTGCGGCTCCGGTCTTGCGACTGGTCGGCCATCGGCTGGAGCCAGCCGGAGGCCTGGCCGCTGGCGCTTCGCACCCTGGTCGACGTGATGCTGGGGTCGCGCCAGCCGATGTTCGTCGTCTGGGGCGAGGAGCGGCGGCTGCTCTACAACGACGGCTACGCGCAGATCCTCGCCGCCCGGCATCCCGCCGCCCTGGGTCAGAGGGTCCACGAGGTATGGTGGGACATCCAGAGCGAGGTGGCGGCGTACATGAACCGCGCCTTCGCCGGCCAGTCGATCCAGATGGAAGACATCACCTTGGTGATGCACCGCAGGGGCTATCCGGAAGAAACCCACTTCTCCTTCTCCTACACGCCGGTGCGCGACGGGGAGGGGGCCGTCGCCGGCGTGTTCTGCGTCTGCAACGAAAACACCGACCGGGTGCTCGCCGACCGTCGGATCCGCTTCCACTTCGAGCTGAGCGAGCGGCTGCGCGCCCTCTCCGATCCGACGCAGGTCGCCGCGGCCGCGGCGGAGGCTCTCGCCCGCGAGCTTGGCGTCGCTCATGCGGGGTTTGCGGAGGTGGAGGCGGACGGGCAGCACGTGCTGGTGGAGCGCGACTGGACCGACGGAGCCGCCGCGAGCCTTGTCGGGCGCCATCGCATGGCCGACTTCGGGCCGCCCCTCGTGGCCGAGCTGCGCGCGGGCCGCACCCTGTCGGTCGCCGACGTCCGCACCGATGCACGGACAGCGGGCGCAGGCGACGTCGCCTTCGCCGCCCTGGGCGTCGTGAGCGTCGTCGCGGCGCCCCTGATCAAGCAAGGCTCGCTTACGGCGGTGCTCTTCCTCCTGGACGAGCGGCCGCGGGAGTGGAGCCGCGCCGACGAGACCCTGGCCCGGGAGGCGGCCGAACGCACCTGGGCGGCGGTGGAGCGCGCCCGGGCCGAGACGGCGTTGCGCGAGAGCGAGGCGCGTTTCCGGGCCATGGCCGATTCCGCGCCCTCGCCGGTGTGGATGACGGACGTTCCGGGCGCCATCGTCTTCGTCAACCAGGCCTTCGCCGACTATGCTGGACGTGCGCCAGGGGCGCTCCTCGGCGACGTGTGGATCAGCCTGATCCATCACGACGACCTGAAGGCGGTGGCCGTTCGGCGGGCCGAAGCCCGCGTGGGGCTGCAGCCCTACACCTTCGACGCCAGGTTCCGCCGCGGCGACGGGGAATGGCGCGTGCTGCGCGCCAGCTCCAAGCCGCGGTTCGACGGCGCCGGAGTGTTCCAGGGCTATGTGGGCATGGCCGTGGACCTCACCGACACGCATCGTGCGGAAGCCGCGCTGCGCGAGAGCGAGGAACGTTTCCGCCGGGCGGCGGAAGAGGCGCCGGTGATGTTGTGGATGGCCGACGAGCAGGGACACTGCGTCTACCTCAATCGGGCCCAGCGCGCGTTCTGGGGCGCCCCTGAGGATGCGGCGGAATTCCGCTGGTCGATGACCGTCTTCCCTGAAGACCGGGCGGCGGCGGGGGCGAGGTTCCGGTCGGCCCTGGCGGCGCGCGCGCCCTTCAAGGTCGAGGGGCGCCACCGCCGGGCCGACGGCGAGCCGCGCATCGTCGTGACCCGCGCCGAACCCCGCCTGGACGCCGACGGCCGCTTCGTCGGCATGATCGGCGTCACGGCGGACGTGACCGAGGCGCGCGGCGCCGAGACCCGCCAGCGGCTGCTCATCAACGAGCTGAACCACCGGGTGAAGAACGCCCTGGCCACGGTGCAGTCCGTGATCCTGCAGACCCTGCGCTCCGACGCCCCGCCGGCCCAGATGGCCGAGCTCCTGCAGGACCGCGTGCTGGCCCTCTCGGCCGCCCACGACGTGCTGACCCGTGAGAACTGGGAGAGCGCCCTGATCCATGAGGTGGCGGCTGGCGCCGTGCGCCCCTACCAGGCCGCGGACGGCCCCGTCTTTGAACTGGAGGGCCCGCGGGTGCGGGTCGCTCCCCGCACGGCGCTTTCCCTGGCCATGGCGCTGCACGAGCTGGCCACCAACGCTTCGAAGTACGGCGCCCTGACCCGCCCGGAGGGCCGCGTCAGCATCCGCTGGCGCGTCGGCCCCGAGCCGGCGCTGGAGCTGGAATGGCGCGAGACCGGCGGCCCGCCGGTGGTTCAACCCATACGCCGGGGCTTCGGATCGCGCCTGATCGAGGAAGGCCTCTCCCGGGAGCTCGGCGCCGCCGCCGCTCTGGAGTTCGCCCCCACCGGCCTGATCTGCCGCATGTCCGCCGCCCTCGCCGACGAGGAGGGCGGCTCGGCGGACGGCGGCTAAGGTGGGATCATCACAAGACGACCTTGCTTGAGACGAACCGCTATCCCTTCTGCTGCGCCATGAAGGCCTTGAACGCCTCCGCATGGTCCGGGTGCCAGCGCGACAGGGCCGGGCGGTTCTTGATCAGGTCCTCCGCCGCCCACTGGATGCGCCGCTCGTCCATCTCGCGCGTGGTCTCGCCGTCGGGACAGAGGATGTAGAACTCCCCGGAATCCAGAGCCTTCATCAACATGTCCACCACCTGGTTGGGCGTCCAGGCGAAGGCCGGCTTCTGCGGGAAGCGCCTCGCCGTCATGCCGGTGTAGGTCGACCCCGGCACCAGCAGGTGGGCGGTGACCTTGCCGCCGGCCTCGTTGCGCAGCTCGTGGGCGAGCTGTTCGGTCACCACCTTGATGCCCGCCTTGCTGACGTTGTAGGCGGCGTCCCCCGGCGGGGTGGTGATGCCCTGCTTGGAGCCGGTGTTGATCACCGCCCCCGGCAGGCCGCAGGCCAGCATCTCCGGCACGAAGGCCTGGATGCCGTTCAGCACGCCCCACAGGTTGACGTCCAGCACGCGCCGCCAGCCCTCCCGGTTGGCCCAGGGCTTGCCGCCGCCGCCCACCCCGGCGTTGTTCATCAGCACGGTCACGTCGCCCTCGGCGTAGGCGGCCTTCTTCAGGCGCGCGATGTCCTCCTGGACGCTGACGTCGCAGGCCACGGCGTGCGCCTGCTCGCCCAGCTCATCGGCGGCGGCGGCCAGCTTTTCGCCCGGCAGGTCGGCCAGGATCACCTTCATGCCCAGGCCGGCGAACCGGTGGGCGGCGGCCAGGCCGATGCCGCTGGCCGCCCCGGTGACGACGGCCACGCGGCCCGGGGCCAGGGCGGGATGGTGCGGCATGGCGGTTCTCCCTCGATCACTCGCTTTAGGGAGACTCACTCCCCGCGCGAGCGCAAGGCGCCGCCTTCGACGTTGAGGTCAGGGCCTGGGCTGATAAGGTCGCCCGCGAACGGCCGGCTGTCAGTCCGGCCTCGCCGATGGGAGACGCCGATGCTGTCGCTGGTCATTCGCAACGCCAGGATCGTGGACGGCACGGGCGCCCCGTCCTTCACCGGCGACGTGGGCGTAAAGGGCGACCGCATCGCCGCCGTGGGCAAGGTCGAGGGCAGCGGCGACGTGGAGATCGACGCCGGCGGCAAGGTGCTGGCCCCCGGCTTCATCGACATCCACACCCACTATGACCCGCAGCTCTGCTGGGACCGCAACGCCAGTCCGACGCCGGAGCACGGCGTGACGTCCCTGGTCATGGGCAACTGCTCGATCAGCCTGTCGCCGGTGCGCGCCGCCGACCGTACGCGGGCGATCCACCTGTTCGGCTCGGTCGAGGACATGGAGGGCCGCCTGCTGGAGGCCACGGTGCCGTTCTCCTGGGAGAGCACCCCCGATTACATGCGCTACCTGGGCAAGGGCCTGGGGCCCAATGTGGCGTCGCTGGTCGGCCACTCCATGATCCGGCTCTACGTCATGGGCGATGACTCGCAGAAGCGCGCCGCCACCGAGGTCGAGATCAAGCAGATGTGCGACCTCCTGCGCGAGGCGCTGCGGGCCGGCGCCTATGGCGTGTCCTTCACCTTCAACCATTTCGACGAACATGGCCGCCAGCTGCCCTGCTACTACGCCGAGCGGGCGGAGAAGCTGGCGCTGATGCAGGTGCTGGCCGACGAGGGCCGCGGCGTGGTCGAGGTCGCCCCCGACTTCTTCACGCGCAAGATGGGGCTTTCCACCCTCGACGAGTGGGGCGAGCTCTGCCTGGAGACCGGCGTGCCCACCTCGCTCTCGCCCGTCCTGGTGATGCCCAACCTCGAGGGCGCCTGGGTGACGCAGCTGGAACATGTGCAGGCCTGGCGCGACCGCGGCGCGCCGCTCTACGCCCAGACCCAGGTCCGCCCGCTGGACATGACCGTGCAGCTCAGCCAGGGCTCGACGGTGCTCTCCAAGTCCTCGGCCTGGCGCGACAGCTTCGAGGCCCCGCTGGAGGAGCGGCTGCGCCGCTACCAGGACCCGGAGGCCCGCGTCGCCCTGATCGCCGAAGGCGAGCGGCTGAAGAACGCGCTGTTGCCGATCAGCGTCAAACGCGCCCGCAGCGAGGCCACGAGAGCCTATGAGGGCCGCAAGGTCGTCGACATCGCCAAGGCCGAGGGCAAGGGCTTCATCGAGACCATGCTCGACATCGCCGTGCAGGACGACCTCGACACCGAGTTCTCGCTCACCGGCTTCCTGCACGCCGAGGAGGACAAGGTCGCCATCATCCTCAAGCACACGGGCGTGCAGGTGGGCTCGGGCGACGCCGGGGCCCACATCAGCCAGTTCGCCGGGGCCGGCGACACCTGCTACCTGCTCGAGAAGTTCGTCCGCGAGCGCGGCGACTTCACGCTCGAGGCGGCGGTCAAGCGCATCACCTCCGACCTCGCCGACCAGTGGGGCTTCGAGGGCCGCGGCCGGGTGCAGCCCGGCAAGTACGCCGACCTGGTGCTGTTCGATCCGGACACCATCGCCCGCGGCGAGGAACAATGGGTCGATGACGTCCCCGGCGACCAGGGCCGCTACATCCGCCGCCCGATCGGCGTCGAGCGCGTCATCGTCAACGGCGAGACCCTCGTCGACCGCGGCGACTACTCCGGCAAGCAGCCGGGACGGTTGCTTTAGCCAATCCCTTCGTCATCACCCGGCTTGACCGGGTGACCCAAGCCGAGTTCGGGATGGGGCGGACGCCGCGCGACGCCCGCACGGCCGCATGGGTCGCCCGGTCAAGCCGGGCGGCCTGAACAAAGGAGGGTAGGCCATGGAATATCGCCGACTTGGAAACTCCGGCCTAAAGGTCTCGCGCCTGGCGCTGGGCTGCATGTCCTACGGCGAGCCCGACCGCGGCCTGCACGAGTGGACCCTCACGGAGTCGGCCGCCCGCCCGATGATCCAGGCGGCGATCGAGGCCGGGATCAACTTCTTCGACACCGCCAACGGCTACAGCGCCGGCTCCAGCGAGGAGATCCTCGGCCGGGCGCTGAAGGACTTCACCCGGCGGGAGGAGGCGGTGATCGCGACCAAGGTCTACACCCCGATGCACAAGGGCCAGAACGCGCTTGGCCTGTCGCGCAAGTCGATCCTGGCCGAGGTGGACCAGAGCCTGCGCCGGCTGGGGACCGACTACATCGACCTCTACCAGATCCACCGCTGGGACCCCGAGACCCCCATCGAGGAGACGCTGGAGGCCCTGAACGACGTGGTCCGCGCCGGCAAGGTCCGCTACCTGGGCGCCTCGTCCATGGCCGCCTGGCAGTTCTGCAAGGCGCTGCATGTGGCCGGCGAGCATGGCTGGACGAAGTTCATCTCCATGCAGAACCATCTCAACCTGCTCTACCGCGAGGAGGAGCGCGAGATGCTGCCGCTCTGCAAGGCGGAAGGGGTCGGCGTCATCCCCTGGAGCCCGCTGGCCCGCGGCAAGCTCGCCCGGCCCTGGAGCGACGAGCCGGTCACCGATCGCGAGAAGACCGACCTGTTCGGCCGCAGCCTCTACGCCCGCACGGCCGCCGCCGACAAGGCGGTGGTGGAGGCCGTGGGACAGGTCTCCGAACGGGTCGGCGCGCCGCGCAGCCAGGTCGCCCTGGCCTGGATGCTGCGCAAGCCCGAGGTCACCGCTCCGATCATCGGCGTCTCCAAGCCCGGCCATCTGCAAGACGCGGTGGCCGCGCTCACGCTCAAGCTGGACGACGAGGCGGTGAAGGCGCTGGAAGCTCCTTACGTTCCGCACCCCGTCCTGGGCTTCTGAGGAGCGAGCCGATGGCCGACAAGTCCCTCCGCGTCGCGGTCACTGGCGGCTCCGGCAAGGTCGGCCGCCAGGCGATCAAGGCCCTGCGCCAGGCGGGGCACAAGCCGGTCAACTTCGACCTCAAGCCCTCGTCCGACGGGGTGCGCACCACCATCGCCGACTTCGCCGATTTCGGTCAGTGCATGGGCGCGCTCACCGGCGTCGACACCCTGGGCGGCGGGTTCGACGCGGTCCTGCACCTGGCCGGCATCCCGGCGCCGGGCCTCGCGCCCGACCACCTGATCTTCCGGAACAATACGCTCTCCACCTACAACGTGTTCTCCGCCTGCCAGCGCCTGGGGATCAGGCGCATCGTCTGGGCCTCCAGCGAGACGGTGCTGGGCCTGCCGTTCACCACCCCGCCGGACTTCGCGCCCGTCGACGAGACCCACCCGCGCCGGCCGGAGTGGACCTATTCGCTGACCAAGCACCTGGGCGAGACCCTGGCCGACGAGTTCGTCCGCTGGGTCCCGGACGGCTCGATCACATCCCTGAGGTTTTCCAACGTCTTCGCGGGGGAGGATTACGCCATGATCGCCGGGATCCAGGCCCGGCCGGACGCGCGGAAGATGAACCTCTGGGGCTATGTGGACGCCCGCGACTGCGGCGAGGCCTGCCGGCTGGCGGTGGAGACCGCCATCCCTGGCCATGAGGCGCTGATCATCGCGGCCGCCGACACGGTGGTGGACTTGCCCTCCGCCGACCTGCTGGCGAAGCACTTCCCGAACACGCCCATCCGCGGCGAGCTCGGGCGCCACCAATCCATCCTCTCGTCGGAGAAAGCCGCCCGCCTGATCGGCTATCGCCCGCGCTTCTCGTGGCGCGACCCGCAGCTGGGGTGAGGCGGCGGAGAACCTCTACGCTGTGGCGTGCCGGCGTCGCGACTGAACAGGTTTCAGGGCGTGATCCTCAGACGTCGACCTCCGCGAGAGGCGAGATAGATCGCCGGACCCATGGCCAGGGCCGCGAATATGAAGGGCGCGTTGTGTCCCACGGCGGAGAACAGGAACCCGCTGGTCACCGGGCCGAGAACCTTGGCGAGCGCGCTGGCCGCAGCGTTGGCGCCAAGGATCGCCCCCTGTTGGTCCGGGCCGGTCGCGCGTGAAATGAGCAGGCTGGTCGCGGGCTGCGAAACCGAGTTGGCGGTGACGGCGACGACCAGGAGAATCGCCGCCGCGAATTGCCAGGGCGTGACCGACATCAGGGCCAGGGGCAGGCCGGTCAGACCGAGGCTGAGGGCGATGGTGCGCACCTCGCCGAGCCGGCGGACCGCAGGGCCCGCGAGCAGCCCCTGGCCGACGACGATCCCCAATCCCATGGCGCCCATGAGCAGGCCGACGATGCGGGGTCCCCAGCCGAATTCGGCGAAGCCCCACAGTCCGATCACCGCCCAGATCGACGAAAAGCCCGTGAAGGCGATGAAGGTGGACGCCAGCAGCCGTCGCAGCACCGGATCGCTGAGCGCGTCCTTGAGCGCCGCCAGCAGGCTCGGTGTCTGAACCGCACGCGCCGCGGCGTCACGGCTTTCGCGCAGGAAGAGCAGGGCTCCGAGGGCGGCGAGCACGCTCAGGGCCGTGGCGACGAACAGCGGCGGCTGGAAGCCGGCCGGTCCCAGTTCCGGCTGCGCGAGGACACCGCCGAGCGTGGGGCCGACCACGAAGCCGACGCCGATGGCCGCCCCGATCAGCCCCAGTCGTCCAGCCAGGCGTTCGGGGGGCGTGACGTCGACGACGTAGGACTGGATGGTCGAGATGTTGCCGCTGAAGAAGCCGCTGAACCCACGCGCCGCGATGGCGACCCAGATGTTCGTGGCGAAGGCCAGGGCCAGATATCCTCCCGCCATGCATAGGATCGTGATCAGGATGACCGGCCGGCGTCCTACCCGGTCCGACAGTCGCCCCCAGGTGAGTTCGCCCAGAAACTGTCCGGTCGCCGATGTCGCGAATAGCAGGGTGACCTGCCAGGCTTCCGCCTCGAAGAGCGTGCCATAGAACGGCAACAAGGGCACAACCAGGCCCAAGCCGATCATGCTGACGAACACCAGCAGCAGCAGGACCGCCACGGCAAAAGGCGCACGGAGCGGGGCGGGCGGTTCAAGCGAGGGGTCCGACATCGGTCCCACTTATACTGGTCCCACCCGATCAACGATGGCGCGACGGGGCGCACGCGCGTAGCAGGCTTTCTGCCGACCGGGGACCGCCAGGATCGCTCGGCCGCGATCGTCGGCCGCCGGGAAAAGCCTGCGCCCGGGCTTCCTCAGCGGAGCGACAACGCTTCGCCGGCGCCGATCACCTTGCGCACGGCGCCGGTGAGCATCTCCAGCTCCGCCTCGCTCACCACGTAGGGCGGCGTCAGATAGATCACCTTGCCCATGGGCCGGATCCAGACGCCCTCGGCCGCGAACCGTCGGCAGAGCCCGCCCACGTCCACGGGCTTGTCGAACTCCACCACACCGATCGCGCCCATAACCCGGACGTCGACGACGCCCGGCGCCTCGCGGCAGGGCGCCAGTCCGTCGCGCAAGGCCGCGGCGATGCGCGCGACCTGCCCCATCCAGTCGCCGGTCTCGAACAGGTCCAGCGACGCGTTCGCCGCCGCGCAAGCCAGGGGATTGGCCATGTAGGTGGGCCCGTGCATCAGCGCCGCCCCCGGATCGTCCGACCAGAAGGCCTCGAACACATGGGTCCGCGCGATCGCCGTCGACAGCGGCAGAGTCCCGCCGCTCAGCGCCTTGGAAAGCGTGATGATGTCGGGGGTTACGCCGGAACCCTCACAGGCGAACAGATCCCCCGTCCGCCCGAACCCCACGAAGATCTCGTCGAAGATCAACAGGACGTCGTGCTGGTCGGCCAGCCGCCGCAGCCGCCGCAGCACCTCGTCGTCGTGAAACAGCATCCCGCCCGCGCCCTGCACGCGCGGCTCCACCAGGATGGCTGCGATCTCATGGCCGTGCCGCGCCAGCAGGGACGCGAGGGCGGCTTCCGAAGCTTCGTCGCGCGGCAGGGCGGCGATGTGCTGGGCCGGCATCACGCCGGCGAACAGGCCATGCATCCCCTCCTCGGGGTCGCAGACGGTCATCGTGGCCAGGGTGTCGCCGTGGTAGCCGCCCAGGAACGACAAGAACTTGGTCCGCCCCGCTTCCCCGCGGTTGATCCAGTACTGCAGCGCCATCTTCATGGCGATCTCCACCGAGACCGAGCCGGACTCGGCGAAGAAGACGTGGTCGAGGTCCCCGGGCAGCAGGGCGGCCAAGCGCGCGGCCAGGCGGTAGGCCGGCTCGTGCGCCAGCCCGCCGAACATCATGTGCGGCGCCCGCTCGAGCTGGGCCTGCACCGCCGCGCGGATGTGGGGGTGGTTGTAGCCATGGCAGGCCGTCCACCAGGAGGCGATGCCGTCCACCAGCTCGCGCCCGTCCTCCAGCACCAGCCGCGCGCCCTCGGTGCGGGCGACGGCCAGCGGCGGCGGGGCGGTCTTCATCTGGCAATAGGGGCGCCACACGTGGGCGGCGCCCCGGGTCAGCCAGGCGGGTTCTGAGGTCATGGCGGCTGCTCAACGCCGAAGCCCGCCGCCAGGCAAGCGAAAAAGCCTCAGCAACCCCGGCCGCTCACCGCCGTGTTCCAGGCTCCGCCGCGCCGTGGAGCCCGTTGATCTTCCAGCCGTCCTCGTCCAAACGACTGGCTATTGGCATCGACGAATTGGGCCCCGGGCCTTGGGAGGACTGAGATGGTTGGCGTGATAGCCGTGGGGGCCTATGTGCCGCGTCTTCGCCTGCAGCGTCAGGCGGTGGCCGCCGCCCACGCTTGGTTCGCGCCCGGCCTCCGGGGGCTGGGCAAGGGCGAGCGGGCCATGTCCAACTGGGACGAGGACGCCATCACCATGGCCGTCGAGGCGGCGCGCGACTGCCTCACCGACCTGGACCGCGGTCGGGTGAGCCGCGTGGTCCTGGCCTCCACCACGGCGCCGTTCAAGGACCGCCAGAACGCGGGCGTCGTCAAGGAAGCGCTGAACCTTGAGGACGGCGTGGCCTCGCTCGACGTGGGCGGCAGCGTGCGGGCCGGCGCCTCGGCGCTGCTCGACGCCCTCTATGCGGCGAAGGGCGGGGCCGGCGAGGTGCTGGTGCTGGGCTCCGAGAAGCGCATCTCCGCGCCGGCGTCCGAGCAGGAACTGACCGGCGGCGACGCGGCTGCGGCCATCCTGGTGGGCGAGGGCGAGGGGGCGGCCGAGTTCCTGGGCGCCCACAGCGTCTCGGTGGATTTCGTCGACCACTACCGCTCCGACGGCCAGGACTTCGACTACGGCTGGGAGCAGCGCTGGATCCGCGACGAGGGCTATTCCAAGATCGCGCCCAAGGCGGTGAAGGCGGCCCTGGCGAAGGTGGGCGTCGCGCCCGACGCGGTGGACCGCTTCATCATGCCGGCGGCCCTGAAGGGCGTGAACGACGCCGTGGCCAAGGCCTGCGGCGTCAAGCCGGAGGCGGTGATGGAGCCCCTGGCCGAGGGCCTGGGCGACGCCGGCGCGGCCCAGCCGCTGATCCTGCTGGCGCACGCGCTCGACGGGGCCAAGGCCGGCCAGACCCTGGTGCTGGTGGGCTTCGGCCAGGGCTGCGACGTGCTGGTGTTCCGCGCCACGGGCAAGCCCGCTAGGAGCGGCCTGGGCGTCGCCGGCTGGTTGGCCCGCAAGAAGGCCGAGTCCAACTACATGAAGTACCTGGCCTTCACCGGCCTGCTGCCCATCGAAAGGGGCATGCGCGCCGAGTTCGACCAGAAGACCGCGATGACCGCCCTCTATCGCAACCGCAAGGCGGTGTTCGGCCTGGTGGGCGGCAAGTGCTCCAAGACCGGCACCGTGCAGTTCCCCAAGAGCGACATCAGCGTCGCCCAGAACGACTGGGCCGTCGGCACCCAGGAGGACTATCCGCTCGCCGACCGGGTGGCGAGCATCCTGACCTACACGGCCGACCGGCTGACCTACAGCCCCAATCCGCCCCTCTACTACGGATCGATCGAGTTCGAGGAGGGCGGGCGGATGTTCTGCGAGTTCGCCGATGTCGACGCCGACGACGTGGTGGTGGGCGCGCCGATGCGGATGATGTTCCGGATCAAGGCCGTGGACGAGATGCGGGACTTCACTAAATACTTCTGGAAGGCCGTGCCCGACTACCGCGCTGCGGCCAAGTCGGCCCTGGCGGCCGAATAGCAAGGAGACGAAGCATGGCTAGCGGCATCAAGGACCGGGTCGCGATCCTCGGCATGGGCTGCGCCCGCTTCGGCGAGCGCTGGGACGCGGACGCTGACAACCTGATGGTCGAGGCGTTCCAGGAGGCCCTGAAGGACTCCGGCATCGACGTCTCGCAGATCGACGCGGCCTGGTTCAGCGTCGCCTTCGACGCGGTGAACGTGGGCCCCAGCGGCATCCCGCTGTCCATGGCCCTGCGGCTGCCGAACATCGCCGTCACCAAGGTCGAGAACTACTGCGCCTCCGGCACCGAGGCCTTCCGCGGCGCCGTCTATGCGGTCGCTTCCGGCGCCTGCGACATCGCGCTCGCCATGGGCGTCGAGAAGCTGAAGGACACCGGCTACGGCGGTCTTCCCGTGCGCACCAAGGGCACCACCTTCGACATGGTCGGGGTGACGGGCTCGGCTCCGGGCAACTTCGCCCAGTTGGCCGCCGCCTACCGGGCCAAGCATGGCGTCTCGCCGAACGACTTGAAGCGGGCCATGGCCCACGTCTCGGTGAAGAGCCACGCCAACGGCGCCAAGAACCCCAAGGCCCACCTGCGCAAGCCGATCACCGAGGAGCAGGCGCTGAACGCCCCGATGATCGCCGAGCCGTTGGGCCTGTTCGACTGCTGCGGCGTGTCGGACGGCGCAGCCTGCGCCATCGTCTGCACCCCCGAGATCGCCAAGGCCCTCGGCAAGACCGATCTCGTGACGGTCAAGGCGCTGCAGATCTCCGCCTCCAACGGCTGGGAGATCCAGGGCGCGGGCTGGGACGGCAGCTACTTCCACACCACCCGCGTCGCGGCCGCCAAGGCCTATCAGGAAGCTGGCGTCACCGATCCGCGCAAGCAGATCTCCCTGACCGAGGTCCACGACTGCTTCTCCATCACCGAGCTGGTGACCATGGAGGACCTGTCCCTGAGCGATGAGGGCAACGCCTACAAGGACGTGCTGGCGGGCAAGTTCGACGCCGACGGCGAGATCCCCTGCCAGATCGATGGCGGCCTGAAATGCTTCGGCCACCCGATCGGCGCCTCGGGCCTGCGGATGATCTACGAGAACTACCTGCAGCTCCTGGGCCGCGCCGGCGAGCGCCAGCGCAAGACGCCGCCGTCCCTGGCGCTGTCCCACAACCTCGGCGGCGCGCCGAACCTGAACGTCAGCGCCGTGGCCATCGTCGGCCTGCAGGACGCCTGACGCATTTTGACGTTGAGAAACATGCCGCCGGCAGGACCCCTGCCGTCGGCGTTCTCATATCCGGCGGGTCGTCAGACCGAGGCGGGGCGGGGCGCCTGGCCGGAGCGGGCGATCAGCTTCTCGAATGAGGCCTCCACCAGGTCCACGTGGTGCAGCATGGCCGCGTGCGCTCGCGCCGGTTCGGCCGAGACGATGGCCTTGACCACCGCGTCGTGCTCGGCGTGCGAGCGGGCGAGGCGCCCGGCGGTGCGGAACTGCGCGCGCCGGTAGGCCGCCACCCGCCGCCGCAGGGTCAGGGTCGCGTCCTCCAGGAAACTGTTGTGCGCCCCGGCGTAGACCATGGTGTGGAACGTCTCGTTGGCGGCGACGAAGTCGTCCACCAGGTCGCGCCCGGCCATCTCGCCCATGCGTTCGTGCAGCCGCTGCAGGCCCCGGCGCTCCACCGGCGTCATGCTCATGGCCGCCAGCCGCGCACAGGTGGCCTCCAGCTCGGCCATGGCGACGAACATCTCCTCCAGCTCGTCGGGCGTCACCGTCTTGACGAAGGCGCCCCGGTTGGGCCGCAGCTCGATCAGCCCGGTGCTGGCCAGGTGGCGCAGCGCCTCACGCACCGGGGTGCGCGACACCGCGAAGCGGTCCGCCAGCGCCTGCTCGTCCAACCTCATGCCGGGCGCCAGCTCGCCGTCGAGGATCAGCGCCTCGATGCGCTGCGCCAGCTGGCCGACGCGATTCACCCGATCCTGTTCCGCCATAGGTCCTTCCTACACCGCCCGCACGCAGGTCAAAAGCGCCTCGTGTGTACATGTTGCGCATTCATTGTTCGTCCTGTGCGCAGTAGGCGGGATTTTCGCTCTACTGCATACAATCTGCTCCACCCTTAACCGCCTGTATGCAGGAATAGTTCCTGCGGCTTGGCCGCGCCGGCGGCCCAGCCCCGGCGTGACGGGCCTTCAGAACAGCGAGAGGGGCGATCGCGATGTGGCGTGTGTTGGGGCTTGCGGGCTTGATGGGTGCGTTGCTGGCCGCGGGGCCGGCCTTGGCGGACGGCATGGCGCTGCACGGCTTCGGCGACCTGTCGGTCAAGAACGATTACATTACGCCGCGGGGCCTGCACGTCACCTCGGACGGCACGACCATCCAGGCGCTCGGCGGCCTGGTCATGGATTTCCCACAGGATCCGCAAGGGGCGATCACCGACGTCTCCGTCGTCGTCGGAAGCTGGGTGGATTTCAACCCGGGGCACGAGGCGCCGAACACCAGATCGCTGAACGAATACGACTGGTTCGTCGGCGTCGACGCCAAGTTCGGCGGCAAGTGGAAAGCCGGCGTCCAGTATGTGGAGTTCATCAGCGGGCAGAGCGCCTTCCAGACCGAGAAGAATGTCGAGTTCAGCCTATCCTACAGCGACGGCCTGAAGCCCGTCACCATCAACCCCTATGTGAAGCTGTTCTATTCCCTGGACGGCGATTCCACAGTGGTCACCGGCAAGCGCGGCGACACCTATGACGTGGAGATCGGGGCGGCGCCGTCGATCGACCTGCATCCTGTGATCCTCAGCGCGCCCACCTGGGTCACCGTCGGTCCCAAGAAGTTCTGGGGCGGGGATCAGAACGTCGGGGTGTTCTCCACCGGCCTCAAGGCGACCCTGCCGCTCAGCCTGCCCGACACCGCCGGGCATTGGTCTGTCTACGCCGGTTACCAGTACTACCACCTGATCAACGACAACCTGGTGCTTGCCCAATCCCTGCTCAACCGCGGGAAAGATGACCGTGACGTGCATCTCTTCCAGGTGGGCGTGGGGTTCGGCTTCTAGCTTCGTCGCAAAGAGGGAGGCCGCCATGGTCGAGGTTCTCGCCGCACCCTATCCGTTCCCGTTCGAGGCGGACCGGGCCGCGCTGGTGATCATCGACATGCAGCGCGACTTCCTGGAGCCGGGCGGCTTCGGCGCGGCCCTGGGCAACGACGTCAGCCGCCTAAGCGGCGTCGTGGCGCCGCTCCAAGATCTGCTGGCCGCCGCCCGGGCCGCAGGTCTCTTTGTGATCCACACCCGCGAGGGCCACCGGCCGGACCTGAGCGACCTGCCGGCCGCCAAGAAGCGCCGTGGACGGGGGCCGCTGACCATCGGCGATCCGGGCCCCATGGGCCGCATCCTGGTGCAAGGCGAGCCTGGGCACGACATCATCCCCGAACTCGCGCCCATCGCCGGCGAGCCGGTGATCGACAAGCCGGGGAAGGGGGCCTTCTACGCCACCGACCTGGAGCTGATCCTGCGCAACCGCGGGATCGAGCAGATGATCGTCACCGGCGTCACCACCGAAGTCTGCGTCAACACCACGGCGCGGGAGGCCAATGACCGGGGCTTCGACTGCCTCGTGCTCTCGGACTGCACCGGGTCCTACTTCCCGGAATTCCATGAGCAGGCCCTGCGCATGATCCAGGCGCAGACCGGCGTCGTCGGCTGGGTGGGCCGATCGGACGCCCTCGTCGCCGCCCTCGAGGCGGCCGCCCCGTCCACCGCAATCAGGAGAGCCGCGTCATGAGCTTCGCTTCCGCCGCCGCGCCGTCCGCCGGGACCCGTCCGCCTTACTGGACGTCCGGCGACTGGAACGCCCTGTTCGGGTTCGGCACCAACATCCTGGTCAACGTCCTGGTCCTGACCGGGCTCCTGCGCTTCGTGCTGCAGATGCCCGAGGAGGTGGTGTTCGGCCGCATCCTGCCGGCCACCGGCCTGATGATGTTCCTGTCCACCATGTACTACGCATGGCTGGCGCGCCGGCTCGCGATCAAGACCGGGCGCACGGACGTCTGCGCCCTGCCGTCGGGCATCAGCGTGCCGCACATGTTCGTCGTCGTCTTCGTGGTGATGATGCCGATCCTGCAGCAGACCAAGGACCCGCTGCAGGCCTGGGGCGCGGGCCTCACCTGGGTGTTCGTGCAGAGCTTCGTGCTGATGGCCGGCGGCTTCGTCGCCCCCTATATCCGCAAGATCACGCCCCGCGCCGCCCTGCTGGGGTCGCTGGCCGGCATCTCGCTGACCTTCATCTCCATGAGCCCGGCCGCGCAGCTGTTCATGACCCCGATCATCGGGCTGGTCTGCCTGACCATCATCCTGGTCAGCTGGTTTGGCGGCATGCGCTATCCGGCCGGGATTCCCGGCGGCCTGGTGGCCATCGGCGTCGGCGCCCTGATCGCCTGGATCTCGGGCTTCGCCGGCCATCCGCTGGGCGGCGTGGGGACGGAGCAGCTCGCGGGCGCCTTCTCCACCTTCGGCTTCCACTTCCCGACGCCGGCGATCCCGGAACTCATGGGCGGCTTCAAGTACATCGGGATCATCCTGGTCACCGCCATCCCGTTCGGCATCTACGACCTGGTCGAGGCCATGGACAACGTGGAGAGCGCCTCGGCGGCGGGCGACCACTTCCCCACCACCCAGGTGCTCACGGCCGACGGCGTCGTCAGCCTGATCGGCGCCCTGATGGGCAACCCGTTCATCAACGCCGTCTACATCGGCCATCCCGGCTGGAAGGCCATGGGCGGACGCACCGGCTATTCCGCCGCCACCGGGATCCTGATGCTGGTGCTGACCTGGCTGGGGATCGTGGCCCTGCTGATGGCGGTGATCCCGTCGGTCGCGCTGCTGCCGATCCTGCTCTACATCGGCATGCTGATCGGGGCGCAGGCCTTCCAGGAGACGCCGCACAAGCACGCCCCGGCCATCGTGCTGGCGTTGGTCCCGCAGGTCGCGGCCTGGGGCAAGGTGCAGATCGACAGCGCCCTGGGGGCGGCCGGCACCAATGCGGCGGCCGTGGGCATGGACAAGCTCGGCCAGAACGGCGTGCTCTACAACGGCCTGACGGTGCTGGGCTCGGGCGCCACCCTCGCGGGCATCATCCTGGGGTCGGTGGCCGTGCTGATCATCGACCGCAAATACCACCAGGCGGCGGCGTTCGCCCTGGCCGGGGCGGCGCTGACCTTCTTCGGCCTGATCCATAGCGAGGCGATCGGGGTGATGAAGATGCCCATGGTGGCGATCAGCTATGCGATCGCAGCCGTCTTCCTGTTCGTGTGCGCCAAGCGCGAGGCTCTTGCGCCCACCTCGGAACATGCTCCCATCATCGAGCACGGCGTGGGCGAGACCGCCTAGCCGGCTATCACGGAGCAGGCATGTCGCTTGAGGAGTCCCAGTCCGCCGTGCGGACGCTCGCCGAACTGTTCGAGGTCCCGATCGCGCCGCAGCACCTGGCCGAAACCGCCGCGGCCTGGCGGCTGATGGCGCCGCACCTGGAGCGGGTCCGGGCCGCCGACCTCGGCCATGATCTGGAGCCGGCCGCGCTGTTCCGCCCATGAGCCCGGGCTCAGCGCGGGACATCGCCGCGGCCGTCCGCGAGCGCCGGATTACGGCCGTCGCGGCGGCCGAGGCCGCCCTCGACCGGATCGAGGCGCTCAACGGGCGGCTGAACGCCTATCGCGTCGTGACGCGCGAGCGGGCGCTGGCCGAGGCCGCGGCCGTGGACGCGGCTTTCGCGGCGGGGCGCGACCCGGGTCCGCTGGCGGGCGTGCCCTATGGGGTGAAGGATCTCTTCGACGTGGCCGGCCTGCCCACCGTCGCGGGCTCCAAGATCGGGCTCGAGCGGACCCCGGCCGGCGCCGACGCGGTGCTGGTGGCGCGGCTGCGGGCGGCCGGCGCGGTGCTGCTGGGCGTGCAGGTGATGGATGAATACGCCTACGGCTTCACGACGGAGAACGCCCATCACGGAAACGTCCATAATCCGCTCGACCTGGACCGCAGCGCGGGCGGATCCTCCGGCGGGTCGGCGGCGGCCGTGGCGGCGGGCCTGGGCGCCTTTTCGCTGGGCTCCGACACCAACGGCTCGATCCGCGTCCCGGCCTCCTTCTGCGGGATCTTCGGCCTGAAACCCACCTTCGGGCGGCTGCCGCGCACCGGGTCATTCCCCTTCGTCTTCGACCTGGACCACCTGGGTCCGTTCGCCCGCAGCGTCCACGACCTCGCCCTGGTCTACGACGTCCTGCAGGGCTACGACGCCGGCGATCCGGCCTGCGCGGCGCGCCCGGCCGAGCCGGTCCTGGAGCGTCTCGGGCGTTCCGCCGCCAGCCCGCGGGCGGGGGTGCTGGACGGCTGGTTCCAGGAGATGGCCGGGCCCCAGGCCAGGGCCGCCGTCGCCGCCGTGGCCGAGGCGCTCGACGCCCGATCGGCCGTGACCCTTCCCGGCGCCGAGGCCGGCCGTTCGGCGGCCTTCCTGATCACCGCCGCCTCGGGAGCGAACCTGCACCGGTCCAACCTGCGGGCGCGGCCGGGGGACTTCGACCCCGCCGTGCGCGGGCGGCTGCTGGCGGGGAGCCTGCTGCCGGCCGACGCCCTGGTCCAGGCCCAGCGCCTGCGTCGGCGGCTCTATGACGAGGCCATGGCCGCCTTCGCCCGCTTCGATATCCTGATCGCGGCGGCGACCCCCGCCGCAGCGCCGAGGCTGGGGCAGGGGACCATCGTCCTGGCCGGCCAGGAAATGCCGGCCCGGCCGAACATCGGCGCCCTCAGCCAGCCGTTGAGCGCCATCGGCCTTCCCGTCCTCACCGTCCCGATTCGCGCCGGCGCAGGCCTGCCGATCGGCGTGCAGATCGCCGCCCCGCCCTGGCGCGAGGACCTGGCCTTCGAGGCCGCCGCCCGGCTGGAGGCGGTGGGACTGGCGGCGAGCCCGGTGGCGAACCCGTGAACGTCAATGAGCCCGACGTTCTGGCCGAGGTGACGGCCGCCTTCGCGGCCTACGAGGCCGCCTTGATGGCGAACGACCTGGGGGTGCTGGACGCCCTCTTCTGGCCGAGCCCGCTCACCGTCCGCTTCGGACCTGGCCAGAACCTCTATGGGATCGAGGCGATCCAGGCGTTCCGCACCGCCCGCGCCGGCGGCTCGCCGCAACGCACCTTGTCGAACACGGTGATCACCACCTTCGGCCGCGACTTCGCCACCGCCAATACCGAGTTCCAGCGGGTCGGCGCGTCCCGGACCGCGCGCCAGAGCCAGACCTGGGTCCGGATGGCGGACGGCTGGCGGGTGGTCTCGGCGCACATCTCCTTCCTGGGCGAAGGCGCCTGACCTGGCGGAAAGCGCCGGTAGGGATTTCACATGCATCGCGGCTGTGAAAATGTGGCGGCCGAAAATCACGTGCGGCCTATCAGGCCGCAGACGCCTGAAGGGAGAGACGATGGCCTTTGAGATCGAGCAGTTCCGGCTGGACGGCAAGGTGGCGGTGGTCACCGGCGCCGGCGGGCGTGGCAACAGCATTGGCCGCGCCTATGCGCTGGGGCTCGCCAACGCCGGCGCCGCGGTGGTGGTGGCCGACCTGAACGAAGCCGGGGCCAAGGCGGTGGCGGAGGAGATCACCGAGGCGGGCGGCCAGGCCATCGGCGTGGGCGTGGACATCGTCGACCGGGCCGGCGTGGACCGGATGGCCAGGGCCGCCAAGGAGGCCTTCGGCGGCGTCGACATCCTGGTCAACAACGCCGCCCTGATGGCCGAGCTCACCCACCGCGCGGTGATGGCGGTCCCGATCGAGGAATGGAACAAGGTGATCGGGGTGAACCTGACCGGGGCGCTCAACTGCGCCCAGGCGTGCGTGCCGATGATGCGCGAGCGGGGCGGCGGCAAGATCGTCAACCAGGTCTCCGGCGGCGCCTACCCGGCGGCGACGCTGTACGGCATCACCAAGATCGCCCTGGTCGGCCTGACCACTACGCTGGCCACCGAACTGGGCCCCGACAAGATCAACGTCAACGCCATCGCGCCGGGCGCCACCCAGAGCGATGCGGGCAAGTCGCTGACCGGGGCCGATTCGGCCTTCACCAAGGCCATGGAGTCCCGCGTGCTGATGCGTTTCCGCGGCCAGCCGGACGAACTGGTGGGCCCGCTGCTGCTGCTTTGCTCGCGGGCCGGGGACTGGATGACCGGCCAGGTGCTGCACGTGGACGGCGGCTGGATCGTCCGGCCGTAGGGGGAAACTGCGCGGGCGGGCCGCGGCGTTAAGGATTCGCGGCTAAGCAGGTCAGCTCCATCCCGTCCTCCGCACCGTTGCGCCGCATGTCCTCCCCAGTCCCCGCCGATCCGACGCCGCCGGAGGTCTCGGTCATCGTCGCCTGCCGCAACGTCGAGGCGTTCATCGACGTGGCCGTGCGTTCGGTTCGACGGCAGACCCTGGTCGACCTGGAGCTGGTGGTGGCCGAGGATGGCTCCACCGACGCCACGCTGGAGCGCCTCGAACGGCACGCCCGGGAGGACGCGCGGGTCCGGATCCTGCGGCTGACCGGTCCGAGCGGCGCCGGCGCGGCCCGCAATGCGGCCCTGGCCGCCGCCCGCGGGCGCTGGATCGCCGTGCTGGACGGCGACGACTATTTCCACCCCGAGCGGCTGGAGCGGCTGCTGACGTTCGCCGGCGACAGCGGCGCCGACATCGTCGCCGACAACCAGGTGCTGTTCGACACCGGCGCGCGGCGCAACCCGCGCCTGCTGCTCGCCGAGGGCGGGCCGCGGCGGGTCAGCGCCGTCGACATGGTCCGGGCCAATCTGCTGAGGTGGAAGGGCGCCTCGCTGGGCTATCTCAAGCCCGTCATCCGGCGCACCTTCCTGGAGCGCAGCGGCGTCCGCTACGACGAGCGGCTGCGCATCGGCGAGGACTACGACTTCCTGCTGAGGTTGCTGGCGGCGGGCGCGGACCTGCGGACCGCCCCGCAGCCGCTCTACTTCTATCGCAAGCATCCCGGTTCGATTTCCCATCGCCTGGGCGTGGACGACCTCGCGCAGATGCGGCGGGCGGACGAGGATTTCCGCCGTGACCATCCCGCGGCCGACGCCGCGCTCCTCCGGGCCCTCGATCAGCGCGTCGCGTCGATCGGCGACGCCGAAGGCTTCCTCGATGCGATCGACGCGTTGAAGGCCCGCCGCCTCGGCCCCGCCTGGCAGGCCGTGACCCGCCACCCGGCCGTCGCGGGCCTGCTGCTGCGTGCGGCCGCGGAGGGCGTGTCGGGCCGCATGCGGCGCCAGTTCGTCGCTTCCCGGCCCGAGGCCGCGGCGGAACTGCGGGCGACGCTGGTCACGCGTCAGCGGATCAACGGGGCGAACAACGGCAGCTCCGCCTATCTGCTGAGCCTGGCGAACAGCCTCAAGGCGGCGGGATTCAGCCTCGACCTGATCAGCCCTTCGCCCATCAGCATGGGGCGCTGGCCGGTGCTCAAGCTCGGGACCGAGATGGCGGTCTTCGAGCGGATCCGCGTCCGCGGCTGCTTCCGGATCGGCGACTTCATCGTCCGCGCGAGCCCGGGCCCGCTGCTGGCCGCCCTGCCGGCCATCGCCGAACGCCTCGCGGGACGGCTCAATATCCCCGCGCCGTTCCGCAGTGAGAAGATGCCCTATTCGGTCACCGCGCCCTGGGAGACCGACGACTTCCTGTACCTCGGCCGGCTGGCCCGCCCCTCCCGGGTGCTGGTCGCCGACTACTGCTACCAGGCCCCGGCCTTGCCCTATGTGCTGCAGCCGGACGTCGGCTCCGCGGTAGTGATGCACGACCTGTTCTGGCGCCGGCGGTCGGACTTCACGACGGCCGGGATGACTGACACCACCGAGACTCAGCTGACCGAGCCGCAGGAGATGAAACTCCTGGGGCAGGCCGACGTGGTCCTGGCGATCCAGGCCGACGAGGCGGCGCTGGTGCAGGCGCGGCTGCCGCGGACGCCGGTCATCCTGACGCCCATCCCGGCCGTGGTCGAGCGCCGGCCGGGCCCTGGCGAGAAGCCGGTGCTGCTGTTCGTCGGCAGCGACACGGCGGCCAATGTGCACGGGGCCAACTGGTTCCTGCAGGCCGTGTGGCCTGCGATCCGCGCGGGCCGCCCCGATGCGGAGCTTTGGATCGTGGGCGGCGTGCGCAACTCCCTCGACCCGGCCCCCGGCCCCGGCGTCAGCCTGCTGGGCGTGGCGCCCGACCTGACGGCGCTCTATCGCCAGGCCGCGGTCGTCATCTCGCCACTGACGGTGGGATCGGGCCTCAAGGTCAAGCTGGTCGAGGCGCTCGGCAAGGGCAAGGCGGTGGTGGCGACGTCCGTCACCGTGGCCGGCGTCGAGGACCTGATAGGCGACGCCGTGCTCCTCGCCGACGAACCGGCGGACTTCGCCGAAGCCTGCCTCGCCCTGCTGAACGACCCGATGCTTCGCCAGCGGCTGGGCGAAATCGCGCTCGGCGTCGCGCGCAAGCATTTCTCGCCACAGGCCTGCCATCGGGAGTTCGTGCAGGCGGCCCTGCGCCTCGCGGATGAAGGCCCATCCGCCTCGGGCGGCTCCTCCTAGGCGCGTTCAGCGACGGTTCAGGCGAAGGCTGGCCTTTCGTAGATGTCAGAACGCACGAGGGGTCATGTCGCTGTCGGATCAGGTCGAAAGCTGCTCCCGGCGCAGCCGGGCGTCTCCCCGACTGGCGGGCTGGTTGGGGATCTGGATCGCCGCCGGGGCCTTCTCGTTCGGTTGGATCCTGTGCATCGACCGCTTCGGCTGGTGGATTGGCGGTCTGTTCGGCTGGTGGCCGGCGTCGATCGCCGCCGCGCTGGCCGGCGGCGTCGTGACGATCGCGCTGTCGCGCCTCGCCGCGACGCTTTCAGGGGGACTCGCCGTGCTGCGCGGCGGTCGCGCAAAGCCGCCCGCTCCGCCGGCCGCGAGCGCGGATTCAATCCTTGCGAGATCGATCGCGACGCCAGGGGTGGCCTGTGACACCACTTTGGAGACGTGAGGTCCCGCTCGACAGGACGTGACCGAACTTTCGGCCGAAACGCCGGTTTCAGCCGCTTGGGTGAGCGCCTTCGCCACCGTGGGTTCTCGAGTTGGAGGGTGGTCTCAGCATGAGTTCGAGGGTGATCGTCCTGGAACTCAATGAGTTGTCACCGACGCTGATCGACCGGCTGATCGCGCGTGGCGAACTGCCGAACTTCGCACGGTTGCGGGCCCAATCGCTGGAGGCGGTGACCGACGCGGCGGAGCCCGCCCTGAACCTCGAGCCATGGATCCAGTGGGTGACGGTCCACACCGGACTGAGCTACGCGCAGCACGGCGTGTTCAACCTGGACGACGGGCCCAAGCTCACCGCGCCGCGGGTGTGGGACGTGATCTCCGACGCCGGCGAGCCGGTCTGGATATGCGGCAGCATGAACGCGGCCGCCGCGGGCGAGGGCCTGAACGGGTGGTTCATGCCCGATCCCTGGTCGTCCGGGATCAAGCCCTATCCGGAGCGCGAGCTCTCGCCCTTCTTCCGGTTCGTGCAGACCTATGTGCAGGAGCACGACCGCCCCGACGTGCCGCTCTCCAAGCTGGACCATGCGCGGTTCGTGGCCTTCATGATCGCCAATGGCCTGTCGGCGAGAACGGTCAGGGATACGATCCGCCAGCTGATCGGCGAGGTCGGGAGGAAGGGCAGCCGCTGGCGGCGCGCCGCGATCCTGGACCGCCTGCAATGGGACCTGTTCCGCGCCCGCTACCGGCGCCTGCAGCCCAAGTTCGCGACCTTCTTCGCCAACAGCACGGCGCACTTCCAGCACTACCACTGGCGCGAGATGGAGCCGGGCCTGTTCACCGTCCAGCCATCGCCGGCGGACCGGGACGCCTACGCCGACGCCATCCCCTTCGGCTACCGCAGGATGGACGCCATTGTCGGCGAGGCCCTGCAGCTCGCCGGACCCGACACCTCCATCGTGCTCTGCACCGCGCTTAGCCAGCAGCCGCTGCTGCGCTATGAGGGGCAGGGCGGAAAGCAGGTGTTCAAGCCCCGGGACCCGGCCGCCCTGATCCGTTTCGCCGGCGTGGACGACCCCTACCGCTATGCGCCGGTAATGGCGGAGGAGTTCCATCTGCGCTTCGACAGCGCCCCGGCGGCGGAGCGCGCCGAGGCGCGGCTCACCGGGTTGCGGCTGGATTCCGGCGAGACGGTGATCAAGACGCGCCGGAACGGGACCGAGGTGTTCGTGGGCTGCACGGTGACCGCGGCGCCGCCCGCTGACGCCGAGGTCATCTCCCTGACCAACCAGACCACGCGGTTCCACGGGCTCTACGCCGGGCTCGAAGGCCTGAAGAGCGGCGGCCACCATCCTGACGGCGTGCTGTGGATCCGCACCCCGCAAGGGGTGCGCAGGACGGTGCGGCGCAAGGTGTCCCTGACCGAGCTTGCGCCGACCTTCCTGGCGCTCTGCGACCTGCCGCCGTCCAGGGCCTTCGCCGCCCGCGCCATGCCGGAGGTCGTCGATGCGCTGGGCGGGACGGACTATGTGGAGAAGGTCGCCTAGTCGCTGACCGGTGAGGTCACGGATGTAAGCTCGGCACCGGAACGTGCAGCTCTACTGACGCGCGCACGGGATCATTGGCGCCTTTTCAGTTTTACCGGAGGCCGCATGGAACATGTTAGGGAGAAGTCGGGTTAAACAGCTGGGACGTACGGCCGGCGGATCCCGCCGCGTGGCCGCATATCGGGGTAGGCCGACAATGGTAAGGGGGCGATTTCAGCTTGTAGCCTTCGTGGCGATGATGACGCTCGCCACCAGCGCCGCCGCTCGCGAGCGCAAGGTCGAACCGGCGCCGGCCCTGCCGGCGTCTGCCGCCGCCGCCGCCATGAAGCTGGGCGCCGACTACCGGATCGGCCCGCATGACAGCCTCGAGGTGAACGTCTTCCAGGTGCCCGACCTCACCCGCACCGTGCAGGTGGACACCACCGGGTTCATCATGCTGCCGCTGGTCGGCAAGATGGCCGTGGCGGGCAAGACCGCCAACGAGCTCGCCGACGCCCTGAAGGCGCAGCTCGAGCAGAGCTACATGAAGAACGCCCAGGTGACTGTGTTCGTGCGCGAGGCGACGACGCAGCGCGTCACCGTCGATGGGGCGGTCAACCAGCCTGGCGTCTATCCCCTGGCGGGACCGACCAGCCTGATGCAGGCCGTCGCCCTGGCGCGGGGCCCGGACACCCGTGTCGCCAACCTGAAGCGGGTGGCGGTGTTCCGGGCCGTGGGCGACCAGCGGGTCGCCACTGTCTACAACTTGTCGGCGATCCGCTCCGGCAAGACGCCCGACCCGGTGATCGCCGCCGACGACATCATCGTCGTGGACTCCTCGGGCGTCCGCAGCTTCGTCCGCGATTTCAGCAACTCGTTCCCGCTCATCACGTGGCTTCGTCCCTATTAGCCGCGCGCTTCGCGCCTGCCGCCTGCCGCGAACGGGGCAGACCTGGCGCCCGCTTCTCCGCATCGGGGGAATCGACTCGCCAGGGCCGGATTGCGGTCCCTAATATTGCGTCCCTGACGGGCGCCGGCGCCCATAGAGAACCGTCATGAACAGCCTCATTCCGATCACGCGCGAGCTGCCGGTTCCGCAGGAGCCGCAGTTCGAGCCCCTGGAGCCGGGCGGCGTCGACCTGCGCGTGCTGCTTGGCGTGTTGCTCCAGCGTGCGGCCCTGGGGCTGATCGTAGGGGCGGTCATCTGCGCTCTGGGCGTGGGTTTCATGCTGCAGATGACGCCGATGTATACGGCGGTCGGCTCGCTGCTGATCGACCCGCATCGGCAGAATCCCGCCAACCGGCAGGATCAGCAGATCGGCATGGCGCCGGACATGAGCGCCGTCGACACCCAGGTCGAGGTGTTGCGATCCCACGCCCTGGCCGAGGACGTGGTCCGGCGCCTGAAGCTCTACGCCGACCCGGAATTCAATCCCGAGCTCTCGGGCGGCTTCTTCGGCCTGGGCGCCAAGAAGCCGCACGATCCGCCGGACGAACGCACCCTCGCCGAGGTCGCCGACCGGCTGCAGGCGCAGACGCTGGTGCGCCGCGCCGGGCTGACCTACGTGGTCCAGGTGGGCGCCACGTCGGACTCGTCGCCCAAGGCGGCGAAGATCGCCAACGCGCTGATGAACACCTACATCGACCGCCAGCTGGACGACAAGATCGCCGTCATCTCCAAGGCCAACAGCGTGATCGGCTCTCGCCTGGAGGCCATGCGGCGCGAGGCCGAGGCCGCCGAGGCGCGGGTCCAGGAATACAAGAACGCCAACGGCCTGTTCAGCACCGAAGGCCAGACCATGGCCGAGCAGGAGGTCTCCACCCTCAACCAGCAGATCGCCAGCGCCAAGGCGGAGCGCGCGGAGAAGCAGGCCCGGCTGCAGGCCGCGCTCGACCAGGTGCGGCGCGGCAGCGGCGGCGCCGACGTCGGGGCCGCCCTCGGGTCCGACACCATCCGGGAGCTGCGCACCCAGGAGGCGACCGTGAGCACGAAGCTCGCGCAGCTGAAGGAAGACTTCAAACCCGAGTATCCGGAGGTCAAGCGCACCCAGGCGCAGCTGGACGACATCCAGCGCCAGATCCAGAGCGAGCTGAACCGCATCCTCTCGAGCCTGCGGGCCGAAGCCCAGGCGGCCTCCGAGCGCGAGGGGTCGCTGTTGGGCAGCCGCGGCCAGGCCCGGGGCAACCTGGTCTCCAACAACCGGGCCGAGGTGGGCCTGGTGGCGCTCAGGCAGCGCGCCGACGCGTCCAAGCAGATCTACGAGGCCTATCTCACCCGCGCCAAGCAGGTGGCCGCGGAAGGCAGCCTGCAGCAGGCTGACGCCACGGTGGCCTCGCCCGCGTCCCTGCCGCTGAAGCCCTCGTCGCCGGACAAGAGGGTCGGCCTGGCGGTCACCGTCTTCCTGGCCGCCCTGGCCGGCGGGGCGAGCATGCTGCTCGCCGAGCTGTGGAGCCGCGCCCTGCGCAGCCGCGACGACGTGGAGAACGACCTCGGCCTGCCCTTTGCAGGCGTGCTGCCCGACCTGGATTCGGTCCTGCCCAAAGGGCGCCAGAAGGCCTCGACGCCGGCGGATTTCCTCATTCAGCAGCCGTTGTCGAGCTTTGCGGAGGCCTTCCGCAACCTCACCGCCTTCCTGCGGCTGTCGGCGCGCTCCGGCCCCACCAAGCTCCTGGCGATCACCTCGGCGGTGCCCAAGGAAGGCAAGAGCATGACCTCCATGTGCCTGGCGCGCACCCTGGCGATGGGCGGCGCGCGGGTGGTGCTGGTGGACTGCGACCTGCGGCTGCGCGGCGTCACCAAGATCATCGGCGACGTGGAATGGGGGCTGACCGAGGTCGTGGAAGGAACGCGCACCCTCGACGCCGCGCTCGTCCAGGACAAGCCCAGCGGGGCCTGGATCCTGCCGGTGGCCCATCGCCTCGACGTACCGCACGACCTCTTCAGCCGGCCGCAGGTCGACGTGCTGTTCAGCGCGCTCGGCGAGGCCTTCGACTACGTCATCCTGGACACCCCGCCGATCCTGGGCGTGGCCGACGCCCGCATCCTGGCGGCCAAGGCCGAGCGCGTGCTGCTGCTGGTGCGCTGGAACAAGACCCCCGTCCGGGCGGCGCGTTCGGCGGTGGAGATCCTGCATGAGTGCGGCGCCGACGTCATGGGCGCGCTGCTGAGCCGGGTGAACGTCAAGCAGCAGGCCCGTTACGGATACGGCGACAGCAGCGACTACTTCCGCTATTACCGCGACTACTACATCACCGCGCGCTGAGCGGGCGACAGGGGTGCGACGCAAGCTCACAAATGGCCTCGACGCCGCTTGGGTGCGGCTCTCACTGCTGGCTGCGGTCCTGGCGATCGGGCTGGTGGCGGCGACCGGCGTGCGTCCGGCGGACTCGGCCGACGCGCCCCGGCCATTGACGGCCACGCCGGATGGCCGACCGTTGGTCCCCACCTTCTTCGAAGACTTCGACACCTTCCGCCATTATGACGAGGCGACGAAGGTCGGCGTCTGGCGCTCGACCTACGGCCCCGCCCGGGGCACGGAGGTGGATCAGCGCACCCTGAAGGCCAATGGCGAGCTGCAGCTCTATGTCGACCAGGGCATGCCCTTCGGCGGCCGGCCGTTCCCGATCCACCCGTTCCGGGCCCGCAACGGGGTGCTGGAAATCATCGCCGACCGCACCCCCGACACGCTGAAGGCGCGGCTGAGCGGCTTTCCCTACACCTCCGGGCTGATCACCACCCAGACCAGCTTCGAGCAGACCTACGGCTACTTCGAGATGCGCGCCAAGCTGCCCAAGGGAAAGGGGCTTTGGACCGCCTTGTGGATGTTGCCCGCCGACTTGAGCTGGCCGCCGGAGATCGACATCGTCGAAAGCATCGGCGACCCGACGCGGGCGTACGTCACCACGCACACCACCCTCAATCAGCTGCCCTCCGTGGAGGCGCGCATTTCGGAGCCGGGCTTCCACGTCTTCGCCGTGAGCTGGGACCGGGAGCATGTGATCTGGTACATCGACGGCGTCGAGGTTTCGCGTCAATCCACCCCGGGGGATATGCACAAGCCGATGTTCCTGCTGGCCAACCTGGCCGTCGGCGGCCACTGGCCGGGCTCGCCGGATGCGAGCACCCGGCTGCCGGCGATCCTGGCCATCGACTATATCCGCGCCTATCGCTTTGGACCGTAAGGTGAAAGACGCCCCGTCCGCGGGTCAGGATCTTCACCGTGACACGTCGACCGAGCACGGCTTGGCGGAGCGCGCGGACGACGATCCCGGCCGCCGGTCGCGCTCCGACGCCCTGGGCGCCCTGGCGGTCAGCGGATCGAATATCGCCAGGTTCTCGGTCCAGCTCGCCCTGCTGCCGATCCTTGCGCGCCTGATCGGCCCGCAGCAGTACGGGCTCGTCGCGCTGGCGATCCCGTTCATCCTGTTCTGCAACGTCTTCTCGGACGGGGGGCTGGGGGTCGCCCTGGCGCGGCTGCAGGATGTCGGCCGCGAGATCGAATCGACGGTGTTCTGGCTGGCTGGCGGCTTCGCCCTGGCGTTGGCGCTGCTGTTCTGCCTGCTGGCCTGGCCGATCGCCCACGTCTTGCACCAGCCGGCCCTGCCGCCGCTGATCATGGCCCTGTCGCCGATCATGGTGATGAGCGGCCTGACGGCGGCGGCCAATGCGCGGATCATCCGCAACGGGATGTTCGCGGTGTTCGCCGGCGGCGACCTGTTCTCTGTGGTGGTGAGCTCGCTGGTGGCGGTGGCCGCCGCGCTGCACGGCTGGGGCGCCTGGAGCGTCGTGGCCCAGCAGCTGACCTTGTGGAGCTGCAAGCTGGCCTGGGTTCAATTGGGCTCGCGCCTGCGCGTCGGCTTCGTGTGCAAGCCCGCGCTGGTGGTCGACCTGCTGCGCTTCGGCGGGCATTCGATGGGGGCGGGGCTGGCCGACTTCGCCACCCGCAACGTGGACAACCTGATCGTCGGCGCCGTGCTGGGCACGCTCCAACTCGGCTACTACGCCATGGCCTACCAGATCATCCGCGTGCCGGACTACGTGATCTCCGGGCCGATCTACCTCTTCGTGTTCTCTCGCATCGCGCGCGGCTCCGACCCCAGGGCGCCGTCGAACGTCGCGGAAACCGCGGTGGCCTCCATCCGCTGCGCGGCGAGCGCCCTGGCGGCGATCTTCGGGGGCCTGGCCATAGTCGCCCCGCTCGCCGTTCCCGTGCTGCTGGGGGCGGAATGGGCCGGTGTGGTCGGTTGCATGCAGTGGCTGAGCCTCGCCGGGTTCGGGTTTTCGATGTTCTACGTCTTCTCCGCCATCCTGATGGGCGCCGGCCGCTCGGACCTCCAGCTGCGCCTCTCCATCGCCGGCAGCGTGCTGACCATCGCGGGCGTCGCGGCCACGGCGCGTCTTGGCCTCGAGGCGGTCGCCATGGCCGTCTCGGCGGCCACCCTGGTGATGATGGCGCTCTACGCCCACCTGCTCGCCTCGCACCTGCGGGTGCGGACGCTCAGTCTCCTGGGCGTGCTCGTGGCTCCTGCGCTGAGCGTCGCGGCGATGTTCGCGGCCCTGCGCGCTGGCATCTGGGCGACGTCCGGAGCGACGTCCGGGGCGGCGGCCGTCGGACGGCTCGTGATCCTCGTCGGCATCGGCGCCGCCGTCTATGGCGCCGTCCTGATGACCATCGCCGGCCGGCGGGTTCGAAGCGACCTGCGTCTTCTGCTGACCGACGCGCCGAGGATTGCGGGAGCCGAGGCTTAGCCGCCAAGGTCTGTTGTGGGCTGCAACTGCGGGCTTTGGCCGAGCGGCAGGGCCTCGCCGCCGGCCTCCCGGTCGCCGAACAGCACCTCGCGCCAGAAGCCGAGCGACCAGGCCAGGTGCATCTCCATGGCCACCAGGCCGCAGCCGAGCACCGCCGGATCCCGGGCGCGAACGCCCAGGGCCAGGCCGAAGGTCAGGGCGACCGCTGACCAGAGCGCCACCGGCAGGGCGACCGGCCAGAACACCGGCGCCGCCGCCGCGGCCAGCACCGCCGGCGCCACCGCGGCCGGAAGGGCCTGGCGGATCTTCAGCGGCATCCGATGCTTCAGGATGGTCCGCGCCCGACCGCTGCCGTAGTTCAGGTACTGCCTCCACAACGCGCGCGGGCGGCTCCGGGGATGGTAGACGATCCGCAGGCGGTCGGTCAGCCAGATCTGGCCGCCCAGGTCCGTGAGGCGGCGGTCGAATTCGGCGTCCTCGTTGTGGGTGAACCGCTCGTCGTATCCGGAGACGGCGCGAAACGCGTCCAGCCGGATCAGGGCGTGGTGCCCGTGGTCCACCCAGCCCTGCACGTCCTTGCGCCGATGCGCCGCGCCGCCGGTGCCCAGGCGGGAGTTCTGCGCGGCCGCGGTGGCCCGCTGAAAGGCGTTGCGGCCGCGGGCGTCGAGGGACACCACCACCGCCGTGGCGCCGGTGCGCCGCGCCTCGGCGATGAGACCGGCGACATAGCCCGGCGGATAGGTGGCGTGGGCGTCCACCCGGACGAGCCAGGTGCGGCCCTCGGCGAACATCCGCACCGCGTGGTTGATGCCCGGCCCTTGATAGCGTTTCGGATTCGCCAGCAACTGCACGCAAGGATCAGTTGCGGCGATCTGGGTCACGATTTCCCGCGTGCCGTCCGTGCTGCCGCCGTCCGCCACCACGATGAGGCAGTCTTCCGAATGGGTGTCCTGCCGCAGCGCGGCGATCACGCCGGCGATGAACGGCGCCTCGTTCAGGCACGGCACGACGATCAGCGTGCGCTCGATCACCGCCGCACCGCGGGCGTGCGAATCCGCCGTCGGCGGATACGCGGATCCGTCGACTTCTGAAGACCCCATCAAAACAAGGGCTTGGTCAGCATCGCCCGCCCGCTGTCGGGTAGGTTGCTGCTCATATTCGCCCATCCGCCGCGACCCCATACCAGCCCAAAATCAACTCACAACTCGCTCTTGTGTTCCCCCAGGGGGCGAGTCTCGGGTAAGCTACAGCAAGAGGTGCGAGAGATGAACGCAGACCGAGGATGCTGTTCATCCCGAGTTCACACTGTATATAATGCAAACAACTTGGAAAAGCGATGGGCGCCGAATCCTCCGGATTCTGCGGCGGGTGGTTATCGGTTGGGCCACAGCCCGGCCCGCGACGGTTTGAATGGCCCGGGCGAGTCTATAGAAAGCTTCCGTGGTGGCGAGGCGAGTTTGCGCTTGTGCTCGGGCGGCTGGACCCTGAGCATCAGGCGCTCTCCGCCTTGGGGGACGCACGAGTTCAGATGAGCGTACAGACTTCGATCAGGCCGCAAGCTGGCCGCGCCCAAGTGGGGGCGCAGGCGCGGCGTCGCCGCCGGGGCCTCAGGCCCTCCGGTGTCTGGGGGGCGTTGATCTCGTGGGACGGCCTGTTCGCATTTGCGATGACGCTTCCGCTGCTGTTCGTGTTCCAGCTCGGATCGCTCAGCCCGGCGCTGTTCCTTCTCTTCGCCATGGGCTGCTGCGCCTTCTACTACCGCTGGTTCCCGAAGCTGATCGCCAACCGGTGGGTCCTGCTGATCGCTCCGGTCCTCGCCGTGATCTCCTTCGTCTGGTCCGCCTATCCGGGCGAGACCCTGAAATATTCCATCGAGACGACGATCCTGGCGGCCGCCGGGCTGGTGCTTTCCGGGGGCCGGCGCCCGCTCGGCGTCCTGGGCGGAATCGCCGCGGCGTTCACGATCTTCATGGCGGCGTCGCTGGCGTTCGGCGGCTCCGTGGAGATGGTCATCGCCGGCTCTGGAACCAGCGTGTCCGCCTTCGCAGGCCTCAACAGCGGCAAGAACCTGATGGGGGTCACCGCCGCGATCGCCGTTCTCCTGACGACCGCCATGCTGGTGGTCGCCTACCAGGCGCGTTCGATCGTCCTGTTCGGGATCGCCACGATCGTCCTGGCCATGGATCTCTACGTCGTGACGGCCGCCCGCTCGGCCGGGGCGATCATCGGCCTTGCGGCCGCCCTCTGCGTGTTTTTCGTCGCCCTGGCGGTCGGGCGCCTGAGCGGGCGATGGCGGGTGGCGGCCATCGGACTGCTGGTCGTGATGCTGCTGCTGGCGGGCGCCTTTTCGGGTTTCCTGGTGAAGGAGCTGACCGAGTTCGCGACCACCGTCTTCAACAAGGACCCGACGCTCACCGGCCGGACCTACCTCTGGTATCGCGGGCAGGATCTGATCCACGAGCGGCCGTTCCTGGGCCGCGGCTACGCCGCCTTCTGGGTGCAGGGCAACACCGACGCCGAGGGGTTGTGGCGGTACGGCGACATCACCTCTCGCAGTGGGTTCAACTTCCACAACACGGTGATGGAGATGGTCATCCACTTCGGTTGGGTGGGCGCGACCCTGATCCTCGGCTCGTTCGCCATGGCTGCGGCGCTGCTCCTGCGGCGCCTGGCGACGAGCCCCTCCGTGCCGACCTGCTTCTACCTGAGCTTCCTGGCCTACCAGCTCACGCGGACGCCGTTCGAAAGCCTGATGCCCTCGCCGAACGACTTCCAGACCCTGCTGCTGTTCATCGCCCTGGGGTTCGGGTTCCGCGGCGTGCCGGTGACGCGGCCGCGGCCGCGGCCGCGTCAGGCGCGTTCGATCGCGGTGGGAACCGCGGCCGTCTTCGAGCCGCGGCTCGAGCTTCCGCGCCAGCCCGGCCCGCGCGCCCTGCCGCCCCGCCGGACCGGCCGGGGGTGAGACTGCGTCTAAACTTTTGAGTTGGATCGGTTCATCGCCCGTCGCTGAGACCGCCGTCCGTCATGTTCTCCAACTCTCCGATCCGCCGGACGTAGACATCATAGACGGCGTCGCCGGACTGACGGGCGGCCCGCTCGCGCGCGCTCAGCCAATCGCGCTGGTCCCGGCGCAGCACCCGGCGCGACGCGCCGTTGACGAGCGCCCGGTCGTAGGCGCGGGCGAGATCCCGGTCCATCGCCGCCAGCTCGGGATCACCGCACACCATGCGCTCGGCCCGGGTGCGCGCATAGCTGCAGTCCGCGTCGGCGCGGGGCGGCCGGGGCGGGCCGTCGGGGCGAATCTCCCGCATGCCCTCCGATGAGGTGATCATGGCGACGTGGCGCACGGGCGCGGCCGCCTCGGCCCGCAGCCGCTTCGGCGCCGCCGCCCTGCGCGGAGCGGGACGGTGCACCCGGACCATCCCCGACGCCCGGTCGGCCGGCCGGCCGTTCACCGATATCGACCGGATCCTCGAATCGCCGCGCCGATGGCCGGCGGCCCCCGACGATATGTGCTTGACGTAGGGGGACGTCTCCTGCGCGCTCGGCGGGGCCTCCTCCGCCGGTTCCGGAGCCATCTCGGGCGGCTCGACCGAGGCCGGGTCCGGCGTCTCCCGGGCCGGGATCGCGGGCGGCTCGCTGACCACCGGCGTGATTCGCGCGACAGCGGGCGTGGCGTAGGCCGCCGGGACGACCGCGGTGGCGGCCGGGCGGGTCTCCACCCGCAGCCCCAGGCCGACGCCGATCACGGCGGCGACGACGACGCCGCCGGCCATCAGGAACGGCAGGCGGTCGCGCCGGCGACGCAGAGGCTCGGGACGCGGGATCGGCGCGCGCGCCGGCGTCGAGAAGCCGTTGTACGTCGGTCCCAGGGCCGATCCGCCCAGACGGCCGATCGACGTCGAGGCGTCGCCGGCGCTTGCGGCAGGCCCGCAGTCGCCGTCGTCCGCGCCCTTTGACTGTTCGATTACGCCCGACACGACCCCACTCCGGACTTCAGCAAGCGTAACCGTGAGAGTCGCGCATGGTTCCGTGGCGGGCGCGCCGGAGGGAACTCTGGAGCCGATTTTCCTGTTTTCAGCCAAGCTTGCTGGCCTGCCCGGCCAAGCGCAAGATCGGGTTTGGGGCCATGACCAGTATGTTCGCCACGCTTCGCGCCAAAGGCCGTGGGCTGTCCGTCGGGCAGTTCGCGTCGAAGGCGATCCGCGTCGTTCGCGAAACCACCGCTGCGCGAATTTTCCTGCGGGGCTGCACGAAGGTGGGCTCTGGCGCGCGCGTCGACGGCCGCACCCGCGTGCGCAACCTCGGCCGGATCGAGCTGGGCGAGCGCGTGAGCTTCATTTCCCGCTGGGCGCCGGTCGCCCTGTCTGCGGGTCCGCAGGGCGTCCTGACCATCGGTGACGGCTGCTCGATCAACTATGGGACGCTGCTGTCCGCGGCCAAGCGCGTCCAGCTCGGTCGTGGGGTGATGATCGGCAACTACTGCGTCATTTCCGACACGATCGTCCCGGGCTCGGGCGAGCCGCCGCAGCCGATCGAGATCGGCGACGACGTCTGGCTCGCGATCCGGGTGACGGTCATGCCCGGCTCGAAGATCGGCGCCGGGGCGGTGATCTCCGCCGGAAGCGTGGTGGACGGCGAGATTCCCCCTGGCGTCCTGGCGGCGGGCGTTCCGGCCCGCGTCCTGCGCCCGGCGGTTCAGCCCGCGGTCCCGCAGGACTTGGCCTCATGAGCGCCGCCGCGCGCTGGCTGCGGCGCTGCGAGAGGGTCGGGGAGGGGGCCGTGCTGGAGGGCCGGCCGACGATCCGCAACAGCGGCCGGATCTCCATCGGGGCGCGGTTCCGGCTGAGCTCCTCACCGATCCAGTCGCACATCGAAACTGTGGCCGACGGGTGCGTGCAGATCGGCGACGATGTGGAGATCGCCCACGGCGCGGGGATATCGGCCCGCGACAGCATCGTCATCGGCGACCGCTGCGTGTTCGGCCCCTTCGTCCACATCATGGACACCGACTTCCACGTCCCGGGCGATCCCCGCGCGGTGCAGACCGCCCAGGCGGTGGTGATCGGCGACGACGTGCAGGTGGGCAGCCATGTGACGATCCTGCGCGGGGCGGTGATCGGCGACGGCGCGCGCATCGAGTCCGGCGCCGTGGTGGCCGGCGCCACCGCCCCCGGCGCCCGCGTGGGCGGCGTTCCCGCCCGCGTTCGCCTCACCCTCGCCAGCGTCGGCGACGGCGAGACCGATGTGGAGGCGGTCGTGCCCCAGGTCGTGATGCAGGCCCTCGGCCTGAAGGCGCCGCCCACTCTGGGCGACGGGCCGCAGCAGATCGCCCGCTGGGATTCGCTGGGGGTGATGAAGCTGGTCCTCGCCCTGGAGGAGGCGTTCGACGTCTCCCTGAACGCCGGCGAGCTGGCGCGCGCGCCCACCATCGGCGCCGTCGCAGCCCTCGTGCGGCGCGCCAAGGCCGGCGGCGCCTCCGCCCCCCGCCGGCGACCCGTGGCCTTCCACTCGCCTTCGGAGCGCAATCCGGATCCGGTGTACGTCCCCGACCCCGACAGCGTCGCCGCCTCGGCGCTGGCCGATTTCGCCAGGTTCGCCATGGCCGAGACGGGCCGGGACCTGGCCAACCCTCTTGTGCTGCATGCCTTCTCCGTCGAGCAGATGCGGACCTTCTGGACCCTGTTCGTGAGGTGGTCGGGCTTGCCGGTCGAGGGCGCGCTGGAGCCGGCCTGTGTCGGCGACCTGTGCGAGACGGCGGTGTTCTTCCCGAACCTGCGGCTGAACTATGCGCAGAGCCTGCTGCGGACGATTCCTGGCGTCGGCGACGACGCCCCGGCGCTCACCGCCTGCAACGAGGCCGGCGGCCTTGTGCGCATGACCCGCGGCGAACTGCGCCGGCAGGTTCTGGCCCTGGCCGCCGGGCTCAAGGCCAAGGGGATCTGCGCCGGTGACCGCGTGGTGGCGGTGGCCGGCAACGATGCGGAGGCGATCACGGCCTGCCTGGCCTGCGCCGCCATCGGGGCCGTCTGGTCGTCCGTGGCTCCGGAGATCGGCGCCGACACGGTCCTGGGCCAGTTCGGCCAGCTGGCGCCCAAGGCGATCTTTCACCGCTCGACCTATCTGGACCATGGCAAGATCGTGGACGTCCGCGGCGGCGTCCAGAAGATCGTGGCGGGCCTGCCCAGCCTGCGGCTCGCGGTCGCCCTGGGGGGGGGCGATCCCGCGCCGCCGCAGTTCGACGGCGTCGAGCAAGCCACCCTGGCGGGCCTCGTGGAAGCGCACGCCCCCGACGCGCCGTCCCTGGACGCGCTGCAGCTGTTCGCCTTCAACCATCCGCTTTTCATCCTGTTCTCCTCCGGCACCACGGGCCCGCCCAAGTGCCTGATGCACGGGGCGGGGGGCACGCTGCTGGAGCACCACAAGGAGCACCGGCTGCATTCCGATTTCGGGCCGGACGACAAGGTGCTGTTCCTCACCACCTGCTCCTGGATGATGTGGAACTGGCTGGTCTCGGCTCTCGCAGCCGGGGCGGAGATCGTGCTCTACGAAGGCTCGGTCTCGTTCCCGGAGCTCGACTCCATGTGGACCCTGGTGGCGCGCGAGCGCCTGACGGTGTTCGGGACCAGCCCGGCGTTCCTGCAGTTCACCGCCTCAGCCGGCGTCTCGCCGAAGGAAGGGCGGGATTTCACGGTGCTGCGCTCGATGATGTCCACGGGTTCCGTGCTGCCCGACACCGCCTTCGAGTGGGTGCGCGACGAGGTGAGCGCCGAGATCGCCATGCAGTCTGTTTCAGGCGGCACCGACATGATCGGCTGCTTCCTGCTCGGCCATCCGGCGCTGCCGGTCTATGCGGGCGAACTGCAGTCGATCACCCTGGGCCTGGATGTCCGCGCCCTCGGCGCCACGCCTGAGAACCCGATCGGGGAACTCATCTGCGCCAATCCTTTCCCGTCGCGCCCGATCGGCATCTACGGCGACGCCTCGGGCGAGAAATTCCACGCCGCCTACTTCGCCCAGAACCCGGGCGTGTGGACGCACGGCGACCGGTTCGAGTGGACGCGCCGCAACAGCGGGCGCCTGCACGGGCGCTCGGACGCGGTGATGAACATCCGCGGCATCCGCATCGGCCCCGCGGTGATCTATTCGGCCCTGGCCGAGATCGAGGAGATAGTCGAATCCATGGCCGTGGAGCAGCGGGCCGACGCCGAGGCCGGCGGCAGCCGGCTGGTGCTGATCGTCGTGCTGCACGACGGCGTGCGCCTGGACGCCGGGCTCGCCGCCCGCATCCGCAACGTCATCGAGACCAGCTGTTCGCGCGCCCACGTGCCTTCGGTGATCATCGCCTCGGACCAGGTGCCGGTGACCCACAACAACAAGCGCGCCGAGCGCGCCGCCCGCGACGCGGTGAACGGCGATCCGGTCGGCAATCGCCGGGCGCTGAAGAATCCCCAGTGCCTCGAGGCCATCCGCCGGGCGGTCCTGGCCGACGCGTGGTGACGGTCAGGTCAGCCGAGGCGTGAGTGCTTGGGCGGCTGCAAGGCGCCGTTCCGGCGCCAATGATCGATCAGCGCCTGGACGTGCGGGCGCTTGGCGTGCGGGATGCCGTTCCGTGCGCAGATCGTGGTGGCCAGCATCTTGGAGTCGATGTTCGGAAGTTGGGCCACGCGCTCCTGGCAATGTTCGAGAATGGTCCGCTCCCAGGTGGCCTGGGCCCGCGCCGTGCGCGCGGCCCGCGCCTTCTCGATCTGCTGCTTTCGCAGGGCGGGGGTTCCGCTCGGGACCAGGGCGCCGTTCGCCTGTGAGGCCCCGGCCGAAGCCGCCAGCAGCGCCACCTCGGCGACGTCGTTCAGGGTGGGCGGGGTCGGGGATGCGGCGACCTGCCGCATCTTCGCCGAGACCGCCGAGGCCTGCCACAGCATCTCCACGGCCCCACGCAAGCCTGCGACCGCGCGGGCGGGCAGGGTGGGCGCATGGTGCTCGATGGCCTCATGGGCCGCGAGCGCCAGAGCGTCCAGCATCTCCAGGGCGTCGAGGGTCTGGTATTCCGGCGGCAGGCCCGCGAAGGTCAGGCCTTCCTGCTCCAGCGCCTCGAACGCGCGCTTCACCATGGCGAGCATGGCCGCGTTCAACAGTCCGGACCTGCTTTGCCGCCCCGAGATATCCACCGGGCCTGGATAGCTCATCATCGTCGTCCCCGGGCAGGAACCGGACAGGCGGCGAAGAGTTCCGCGGCGAAGCAAGGCGTCATGCGGCCTACAACGTAAGGGTTCGGGCCGTTTGGCAATGAAGCTCGCCTATTTCGTGCACGATCTGTCGGAGCCGGCGGTGCGGCGCCGCGTGGCCATGCTGAAGGCCGGCGGCGCCAATATTGTGGTGCTTGGCTTCCGGCGGAGCGACCAGGCGCCGCTGGATCTCGAAGGATTTCCGGTGGTTGACCTCGGCCGGACCTACGACGCGCGCCTGGCGCAGCGCGCCGGGCAGGTGGTGCTCGCCGCCGCCGCCTCGGGACGCCTGGCGGCGCATCTTCGCGACGTCGACGTGATCATGGCCCGCAGCCTCGAGATGCTGGCGGTCGCCAGCGCGGCGCGGCGCGCCGGCCGCCTGCGCCAGCCGCTTGTCTACGAGTGCCTCGACATCCATCGGGCGGTGCTGTCCGATCGCCTGCCCGGCCGGGGCCTCAGGACGCTCGAACGGTCGCTGCTGGCGCACGCGGCGATGTTGATCGTCAGCTCGCCGGCCTTCCTCAGCGCATATTTCGAACCGCGACAGGGGGTTGGCCGCGATCTGCGACCGCAGATCCTGCTGCTGGAGAACAAGCCCCTGCGGCTGGACCCGCGGGAGGCGCGGCCCGCGCCGACCATGCCGCCCGCGCCGCCCTGGCGGATCGGCTGGTATGGCGCCGTGCGCTGCCAGCGGAGCCTGGACCTGCTGGCGGAACTGGCGGCGCGGCGGCCCGACCTGCTGGAGGTGGTCATCCGCGGGCGGCCCTTCTGGGGCGGTTTCCGGGACTTCACCCGGCAGGTTACCGGCGCGCGCAACGTGGCGTTCGGGGGACCCTACGTGGCCGCCGACCTGCCGCAGCTCTATGGCGACGTGCATTTCAGCTGGGCGGTGGACTATTACGAGGCTGGCGGAAACTCGGACTGGTTGCTGCCCAACCGAATCTACGAAAGCGGCTACTTCGGCGCGGCCCCGATCGCGCTCGCTGGCGCGGAGACGGGCCGATGGCTGCGCGGCCGCGGTCTGGGCGTGCTGATGGAGGACCCCGAGCGGGAGTTGGAGGCCTATCTCGACGGCCTCAGCGCCGGGCGGTACGCCGCCCTGACGGCCGCGCTCGCGGACGCGCCGGCCGACGGCTTCGCGGCCGACCTGGGCGAGTGCGAGCGGCTGGTGGCGTCGCTCGCGTCGCTGGCGCGCTGAACGCAAGCGAGCCCGTATCGCAGGTGGCGGGCGCGCGGGACGCCGGCGTCAGCGGCGGTCCTTCAGATAGACCACCTGCGAGCGTCGGGAGCTCAAGGCGTGGCCGAGGACAAGACCCGCCAGGAAAATCGCGCCGACCGCCGCCCAGGGCCGTTCCACGATCGCCTCCCGAGCCTCGCCGGCGCGCTGCCCGGCGATGTCCTTCGACTGGCGGTATATCGCCTTCGCCTTGGTCGCAGCCTCGTCGATGAGCACGCCGGCCTGCGCCTTGGCGTCGATGGCCGCCTCGCGCAGGGCGCTGCGCGACGACCCGTTCATAGCGCCGGCCGGCTCGAAATCATGATGTTCGGTCATGGTCCCCTCCAAGTTGTTCGAGAGTGTGAAAACGCTGGCGCGCGTCCGGTTCCGACGAACCACTCCAGCCTGTCCCGACGTGCGGCCGCGTGGGCCGTCTCGGGGTCCTTCGGGGGCATGGTGGCCGGCCTCCGAAGCGTGCTCGGTGACGCCGCGTTCGACCTCGGTGCGGGAGAAGACCTCCTCCTGTCCGGTGTCGAGCAGTTCGTCCCCAAGGTCTCCGTCCGTGTCGCCGGCGGGTTCGGGCGCGCGGGAGTCAGGCGTGTCCATGGGTTGTGGATCTCCTCCGATCGGAAGGCGAACCGTCCCTCTTCGTTCCTTCGATCGGGTCGTTCGAAGACGTGGGAACGGGTTTTTGCTCGGCGTGTTGTGCTGCCCGATAGGCTCCCTGGAGGTACGACCATGGCTACGGCCCCCCAAAAATCCGCAAGCTCGAAGACCCGCCGCACGCGGCGCACGAACCGGCGTGATCCCCTGGCGATCACGCTGCTCAAGAAGGACCACCGCGAAGTGGAAGGCTGGTTCGACGAGTACGAGCAACTGGAGGACGACGCCGAGAAGGTGGCGCTGTTCAACAGGATCGCCCTGGCGCTGAAGGTGCACACCTCAATCGAGGAGGAGATCTTCTACCCCGAGGAACGCGGCGAGGTCGAAGACGACATGCTTGACGAGGCCTATGTGGAGCACGCCGGGGCGAAGAAGCTGATCGCCGAGATCGAGGCGATGAAGCCGCAGGACGAATACTACGACGCGAAGGTCAAGGTCCTCGGTGAATACATCAAGCATCACGTCAAGGAAGAGGAACAACCCGGCGGCGTCTTCGCCCAGGCGAAGAAGGGCGACGAGGATCTCGACGCCATGGGCGAGCGCATGAAGGCCCGGAAACAGGAGCTGATGGGCGAACTCGGTGGATCCGCCGTCAACTGACGCGGCCGCGCACGCAGCCCACTGGACCCGGTGAAAGAGGCCGCCTGCGCAGGCAGGCGGCCTCTCCCAATCCCGGAACGCGCGACTTCGCCGACGCGAAGAGGGGGTCGGGGCGGGCCCGGGTTCAGGAAGACGCCCGCCGTGCCGGCGAGCGGGTCCGAGGTGAGGGTCAGATCGCGGCCGTGGCCTGCGCACGATCCTTGCATGGCGCGCACGAGAACCCTTACCGGCGGCTGCAGAGGCGCGTAGCATCCGCGAGGCGACCAGCGGAGGCCACGATGGGATCGAGCGGCGGTCAGGTGTTTCGAGGGGCGGTGACGCTGTGACTCCAGGTCTTCCCCCGCCACAGCCGCCGGTGGCGGCGCTGCCAGCGCCGGCGGCGGCCACCATTCACTTCGGGGGGGTCGACCAGCCGCCGCGGGCGCTACGCGACCTGCTGCTGGCGCGCATCGAGGCTGCGCCCGCCGGCAGCGAGATCGCCTGGGCCACCTACTATTTGCGCGACGCCGCGCTGGCCGACGCGCTCGTCGCCGCCAAGCGGCGCGGCGTACGGGTGCGGGTGGTGATCGAGATGACCCCGCGCCGCCGGACCGCCAACGAGGACATGATCGCGCGTCTGCAGGCCGGGCTGGGCGATGACCTGCGGGTCCACCGGGGCTGGCTGCCCGGCTCTCATCTGCACGCCAAGATTTACACCTTCACCGGCCCCGAGCCGCAGGCCCTGATCGGCTCGTTCAACCCCACCATCGACGCCTCGGACGACCCCCAGTTCATCCGCAAGATGGGCGACCAGGACCGCGGCGAGAACCTGCTGGTGGACTACCGCGACCCCAGCGTCGTGAAGGCCCTGCGCGGCGAGGCGCTGCGGCTCTGGTCCGGGAAGGGGGCCTCGCCGTTCAGCCGGTTCCAGAACCGCGCCAAGCGGCTGCCGGAGCTGACCCTGTTCTTCTATCCGCGCCTGCGGCCCGGCGTGGTCGATCGCAAGCTCAGGGAACTGGGGCCGGGCGACACCGTCCGCGCTGCGATCTCGCACATGGATCGCGGGCCCTTCTCCCAGCGGCTCGCCCAGGCGGCGCAGCGGGGCGCCAAGGTCGAACTCATCGTCGACGACGCCCGCCGGCGGGTCTCCGACGATGTCGTCGTCGACCTGGAAGGCGCGGGCGTCGACGTCCGGCGCTTCTGCGACGCCGACCGGCTGCCGATGCACGCCAAGTTCGTCATCGTCGACCGCAAGGACCGCCGCACGGCCTGGTTCGGCAGCTTCAACTACAACTTCGGGTCTCGCTGGCTGAACCAGGAGATCCTCGCCCGGACCACCAACGCCGAACTGATCGGCCGCCTGGAAGACCGCTTCCAGATCCTCGCCGACGAGGCCGGCCGGCGCACCTGCGTCCGGGCGAAGTCCTAGGTCATGCTCCGCAGCGGGCGCGCCGCAGCGCCTCGCCGCTGATTTCCAATCCCTAGCGACGAGGCGGCCACCGTCGCCGCGCGCCAACCGACTGCGCGCGGCGAAGCGCGCGCATCTGGAATGATCTAGATGAAGGTGAAAATCCGTTTGACGAAAAAACGAATGCGTTCCTACCATCGGGGCAAGAACCAAGGAAATTGGGGGGAGACATGCTCAAAGGGCGAGACGCGCTCACGCTGCGCGCACTGCTGGCCGCGACCACGGCGCTCGCCGTCGCGCCCGCGGCCATGGCTCAGACCGGGCCTTCACGACCGCAGGCTCAGCCCGCCGCTCAAGGGGTCGGCTTGGAAGAGGTGGTGGTCACCGCCCGCCGGCGGACGGAAGACGCCCAGACCGTTCCGGTCTCGGTGACGGCCTTCTCCGGCGAGCAGCTGCAGGAGCGCGGCGTCACCCGGGTGAGCGACCTGACCCAGATCGCGCCGGGCCTGGGCTCGCTGGCCACCCCGTTCGGCAACGGCGCGCTGACCCTGACCATGCGCGGCCAGCGCCAGGGGCTGCCGAACCTCGCCTATGATGCGGCCATACCGGTCTATCTGAACGAAGTGGTGATCTCGCGCTCGCAGGGCCTGAACGCCGGCCTGTTCGACCTGGAATCGGTGCAGGTCCTGGCCGGCCCGCAAGGCACGCTGTTCGGCCGCAATTCCACCGGCGGCGCCCTGCTGATCACCACCAAGGCGCCCGGCCCGGAGTTCGGCGGCTACGTGCGCGGCACGCTCGGCGACTACAGCCTGCGCCAGTTCGAGGCGGCGGTGAACGTGCCGATCACCGACTGGCTGCAGGCCCGCGTCAGCGGGATCTTCACCAAGCGCAAGGGCTACACCTCCAGCCCCACCGCCGGCTTTGCGCTGGACGACGAGGACACCCAGAGCTGGCGCCTGTCGCTGCGCTTCCAGCCCGCCGAGGCGTTCCGCAACGACCTGGTGCTCAACCACTTCATGGAGGACGATGGCGGCACGGCCTTCAAGCCGGTCTACCTGCGTCCCGGCGCGCCCGGCCTGATTGCGAGCGACTACGCCGAGCTTGCTGCGATCAATGCGCGCGGCTTCCACACGACGAATTCGTTTTCGCCGAGGAACGGCCAATCGTTCCACACCTTCACGGCCAGCGACATCGCCACGCTGGATGTCGGCGACGTAACGTTCAAGAACATCCTCGGCTATCGCCGAGTGAAGACGCACCTCTATTTCGATCTCGATGGTCTGGCCCGCTTTAACGGCCTCAGCATCGAGGATCTGCAGGACGAGCAGTTCAGCGAGGAAGCCCAGGTGCTGGGGTCCCTCTTCGACAAGGCCTTCGACTACGTGGCCGGGGTCTTCTATCTCAGGGAGAAGGGGCACGAGTGGCAATACACTGAAGTCGCCGGCGCCGGCCTGTCGAACACCATCACGGACAACGAGGTCGATCACAAGAGCTTCGCCGTCTACGCCCAGGGCACCTATCACGTCCCGTGGGTCGAGGGCCTGTCCCTGACGGCGGGCGGCCGCTGGACCAAGGACCGGCGCCAGCTCGACACCCGCAACCGCTTCTACAGCGGCCAGTGCCGGATCAGCTCGACGGAAGGGACGCTCACCTCGATCAACCCTTGCTTCCGCTCCGTGCACGCCACCTTCAAGCAGCCGACCTGGACGGTGTCGGCGGACTGGAAGATCAACCCGGACACGCTGCTCTACGTCACGGCGCGCAAGGGCTACCAGACCGGCGGCTTCACCAACTCGGCCAACTTCCCCTCGCAGTTCGCGCCGTTCGAACCCCAGACCGTCGTGGACGTCGAGCTCGGCGCCAAGGTCGACTGGACCGTCGGCGAGATGCGCGGGCGTACGAACCTCGCCCTGTTCCGCGGCAAGTACAAAGACATCCAGCGGCTGACCAGCTTCCAGATCCCCAACCCGATCGACCCGATCCGCCTGCCGCCGTTCACGCAGAACCGCATCCAGAACGCCGCCAGCTCGGTGGTGAAGGGCTGGGAGCTGCAGCAGCAATTCCGCCCGGTCGACAGCCTGCTGTTCACCTTCAACTGGGCGCACCTGAGCGCCAGGTACAAGAATTACATCATCCTCGTGCCGACCCGTCAGGACCTGTCCAACGCCCCCTTCGCCGGGGCGCCCAAGAACAGCTACGCCGGCATGGTCCGCTGGAGCCTGCCCAACTTCAGCGACATGGTCGAGGTGGCCGTGCAGGTGGACGGATCCTACCAGACCAAGACTGTGGTCAGCGATTCGAATTCATTCGACCCTGTCACCCAGACGGTCATTCCAACATCCGTCTTGCCCGGGTTTGGGTCCGCCAACGCGCGGCTGGAGTTCAATAATATCTCTGGCAGAGGGATCAACTTCGCGCTCTGGGTGCGCAACTTCACCGACGAGGAAAACTACGTCGGCGGCCTGGATCAGTACCTGACCGCCAACGGCCGTTCCGTCCGCCTGCTGGGCGCGCCGCGAACCTACGGAGCGGACCTGCGTGTCGAGTTCTAGCGCGGTTCAGTCAGTCAGTTGAGGCCTGCCGCATGAGTATTCGCGACATCATCACCGTCAAGGTCAGCTGCGCCGACCTCGCCCGCTCCATCGCCTTCTATGAGAAGCTGGGGCTCGCCGCCGTCCGGCCGACCTCCGAGGCCGACGCGGACTGGTTCCGCGACCTCTATGGCGTGAAGACCGGCGTGCGGGCCCAGCTCATGGAGCGGCCCGACAAGCCGCGCGCCATGAGCGTGGAATTGCTCGAATGGCGCGATAAGGGCCGGGGCGCGGGCGACATCACCGCGCCGGGCGCCGGGATGTTCGCCGTCCGCACCGACGACATCGACGCCGACGTGGAGATGCTCCGCCAGGCCGGCGGCTCGGTGGTCAGCGCGCCGATCACCCTGCAAGGGGGCTCCATGAAGCTGGCGACGGTCCGCGACCCCGACGGCTATCATATCCAGCTGATGCAGTTCATCCGCGCCGCGGCGCCGTGAGCGCCCCGGCCGGTCACCTGACGGGCGCCACCGTGGTCGGCCGGATGGCGGCGGCGCTGCGCCACGAGATCGCCATCGGCGCCTATCCCCCGGGTTCGGAGCTGCCGTCGGAGGCGCGGCTGTTGGAGCGCTTCGGTGTTTCGCGGCCATCGGCGCGCGAGGCCCTGCGCGTCTTGGAATCCGAGGGGCTCATCCGCATCTCACGCGGCGCGCGCGGCGGCGCGAAGGTGCTGCTGCCGGAATGGCGGACCCTCGCGAGCTATGTGGCTCTGTCGCTGCAGATGCGTGAGGTTCGGCTGCGCGACCTGGTGGAGATGCTGGCCGTCTACGAGCCGATGGCGGTGCGCGCCATCACAGCGCGGCGCGACCGGGCGGCGCTAGGCGAGCTCGCCCAATGCGTCGCCGCCCAGGAGTTCTGCGGCGACGACCGCGACATCTACAACAGCCACGAACGCCGATTCCGGACCCTGCTCATCGCCCATTCGGGCAACGAGGTGCTGCACCTCACCGGCCTCGTGCTTTCGGAGATCTTCCATCAGACGCTTGACGTTGTCAGGCTCTCGATTCCGCCGCTCCCCTGGGCGGCGCAGCATTTCGCCAGCGGCGTCGCCTCGAAGCAGCGCCTCCTGAAACTGATGGCTGCGGGCGATTGCGAGAACGCCCAGCGCCTGTGGCGAATCTACCTCCAAGTCTACGGGAAGCGGCTGTCCTCGCACATCGGCAAGGACGCCGTCGTCGCGGTCCATTCGCCGTTCAACCCGCCCTCGGGCGCCTCCGAGACGCCCGAGGGCGGCAGATCCGAAAAAAAGCCGCAAAAGCGCGGCGCCAAGCTGTAGTCGCCGTCCGGCCCGGCCGGGACGGCGAGGAGGAACCATGGTCGCATCGCCCAGTCCGGACGTCAGCGGGCCGGTCAGCACGCAGGCCCCGACCGGGCGATGGGCGATCCTGGCGCTGCTGGTGGTGGCCAACACCCTCAACCAGCTGGACCGCCAGCTTCCCTACATCCTGATCGAGGACATCCGCCGCGACCTCAGTCTCACCGACACCCAGATCGGCCTGCTGGGCGGGGTCGCCTTTTCGCTAGTGTACGCGGTCATCGGCATCCCCCTGGGGCGCCTGGCGGACTCCTCGTCCCGGAAATGGGTGCTGATCGGCTGCGTCTCGGTCTGGAGCCTGATGACCGCCATGGGCGGCCTGGCGCGCAATTTCGTCCAGCTGGCGGCCACCCGCGCCGGGGTGGCGGTCGCCGAGGCGGGCTGCAGCCCGGCCTCGCATTCGACCATCGCCGACCTCTTCCCCGACCGCCGCGGCTTCGCCCTGGGTGTCTACACCGCCGGCGTGCCGGCCGGGATCATGATCGGCCTGGCGCTCGGCGGCGTGCTCGTCGACCTGCTCGACTGGCGCACCGTGCTGTTCATCTTCGGGATCCCGGGGGCGGTGCTGGCCGTGGCCTTCCTGTTCGTGCGGGAGCCGCCGCGGCGGGCCCTGGCCGCGGGGGTCTCGCCCCGGCGCACCAAGGCGGCGCTCGGCGTCCTGTTCAGTCGCCGCTCCTACGTCTGGATGGCGATCGCGGCCACCTTGAACGCCATGCCTGGCGCGTCGGCCGCCGCCTTCGGCGCGGCCTACCTGATGCGCACCTTCCATTTCTCCGCCACCCAGGCCGGGGTGTCGTACGGGTTGATGAGCGGGACGGTCAGCGTCACCGGCATGGTCCTGGCCGGCGCGATCGGCGACCGGCTGGCCAAGAGCGACCCGTCCCGGCGGCTGCGGTTCGTCGCCGTGGTGCTGATGGCCGCGGCGCCCTGCTTCATCACCGCGTTTGTGGCCCCGATCCCGCAGGTCTTCTTCGTGTTCCTCGCCATGAACGCCCTGTTCCAGGCCTCCTTCCTGCCCATGACCTTCGCGGCCGCGCAGGCGGTGGTGACCTCGGACATGCGCGCCACCGCCTCGGCGGTGATGCTGTTCACCTTCACGGTCGGCGGCGCCATGACCGGCCCGATCCTGGTGGGCGCGATCAGCGACCGGCTGCTGCCGATCGTGGGCGAGGAGCGGGCGCTGGGGAACGCGCTGGCCTGCATGGGCCTGATGGTCTTCCTGGCGGCCGCCGCCTTCTGGATGGCCTCGCGCCGCCACAACGCAGACGTGGCCGCCGCCGCACGCGAAGAGGCGCCGGCCGCCGCTTGACCCTTGCAGACGAGAGGAGGCCGCCTTGGCCATACGACTGACCGTGGAGGGCGCGAAGGCGCTGATCGTCATCGACCGCCCCGAGGTGCGCAACGCCATGGACTATCTGGCCTATGAGCAGCTGGCCGCCCACTGGCGCCGCGTGCGCGACGACCCGGCCATCCGGGTGGCGGTCATCACCGGCGTCGGCGTCAGCTTCTGCTCCGGCGCGGACCTGAAGAACCTGATCCCGCGCATCACCGGCGACAACGCCGGGCGGGAGCGGCCCCCGGGCGAGACCAGCGGCAATGAGGCGGTGCTGCGGGAGAACCCGATCTACAAGCCGATCATCGCCGCGGTGAACGGCTTCTGCGTCGCCAGCGGCATGGAGATGCTGCTGGGCACGGACATCCGGGTCGCTTCGGAGCGGGCGACGTTCGGCCTGCCCGAGGTCTGCCGCGGCCTGTTCGCCGCCGGCGGCAGCACCGTGCGGCTGCCCCGGCAGCTGCCGTTCGTGCACGCCATGGACATATTGCTCACCGGCCGGCGGATCACCGCCCAGGAGGCCCTGCAGATGGGCCTGGTGAACTGCGTGGTCCCGCATGAGGAACTGATGGCCAGGGCGATGGACTATGCGGACCTGATCGTCGCCAATTCGCCCAATGCGGTGGCCCGGACCAAGGAGAGCGTCATGCGCGGTCGGCGTATGGACGAGCAATCCGCCTTCGTGTTCGAAAAGGAGATGGCGGCGCATGTCTTTGGCCACACGGACGCCATCGAAGGCCCCAAGGCCTTCCTGGAAAAGCGCCCGCCGGCGTGGAGCGATTGAGGAGGCCCGGTTGCGATGAGCCTGCCCTCCGGTTTTACGGGCCGCCTGCGCCTGCCGCTGATCGCCGCGCCGATGTTCCGGTTCTCGACGCCGAGGCTGGCCGCGGCGTGCTGTAAATCCGGGGTGATCGGCTCGTTTCCGGCGGCGAACTACCGGACGGCAACGGAGCTCGAGGCGGCGATCGAGGGGCTGCAGGCCGAGTTGGCCGCGACGCCCGGGGCCGCGCCCTGGGCCTGCAACCTGATCATCGCCAGCGGCGTGCAGGACGACGTGCTGGAGGTGCTGCTCCGCCACAAGGTCGAGATCGTCATCACCAGCGTGGGCTCGCCCGAGTCTGTCGTCGGGCGGCTGCACGACGGTGGCGCCCTGGTGATCGCCGACGTGGGATCGCTGCGGCATGCGCAGCGCGCCGCCGCGGTCGGCGTGGACGGCCTGGTCCTGCTCAGCGCCGGCGCCGGCGGCCAGACCGGCTGGGTCAACGGCTTTTCCTTCGTCCGCGCCGTCCGCGACTGGTTCGACGGGGTGATCGTCCTGGCGGGCGGCATGAACGACGGCGCGGCGCTCTGCGCGGCGGAGGTGCTGGGCGTCGACCTGGGCTACATGGGGACGAGGTTCATCGCCACCACGGAGAGCGCGGCGTCCGACGACTATCGGGCGATGCTGGTGGACAGCGCCCTGGACGACATCCTGATCACCAAGGCGCTCACCGGGCTGCAGACCAGCATCCTGCGGCCGGCCCTGTTGCGGGCGGGGCTGGACCCAAAGACGCTGGACGAGACCATCAGCCCGCGCACCGCCAAGGAGATCTACGGCGGCGGGACGGAGGGGCCAAGGCGCTGGGTCGACCTCTGGAGCGCCGGCCACTCCGTCTCGGGCGTGACGCAGGTCCAGTCGGTGGCGGATCTCGTGGACGACATCGCGCGGGACTACGAAGCCGCCTGGGCCGCCGCCCGCAGCCGTCCGAGGTTCGCGGACCGGCGGCCTTAGCCAGCCCCTACAGGATGCTCCCGGCCGTGCGGAAGCCTTCGATCTGCGCCGGCGTGCAGCCGAGCATCCGGAGGATCTCCCCGGCGTGCGCGCTGAGGCCCGGGGCCAGCCGGTGCGGCGTGACCTCGGCGTCGCTGATGCGCACCAGATGGCCGATCTCGCGTACGTTCCCCTTCTCCGGATGCCGGACCTCGGCGACCCGGCCGAGGCGCTGCTGCTCCGCATCGTTCAGGAAGGCGTGGACGAAACCCGCCTCCGCCGGCTCGATGAGGCCCACGATCGATCCTTGGAAGGCGTTCTGCCAGTCCGCCGTGGCGCGCTTTTCGAACGCCGTCCGCAACAGCTCGGTCAGTTCGTCGCGATGGGCGTCCCGCGCCGCCACGTCCACGAACCGCGCATCGCCCAGGATCTCGACGCCCAGGCGCGCCTGCAGGTCGCCGATCTCCGCGTCGGTCCGCGCCGCCAGGCAGAGCCAGCCGTCGGCGGTCTCGTAGAGGCTCTCCAGGGCGCTGACGCCCGACTGCGTCACGTCCAGCCGTTCGGCGCCGATGATCTCGCCGGCGGCCGTGCGCACCACATGGGCCATCATGCCCATGGCCGCGCTGAGCTGCGGGCTCTCGCAGGAGAGGGCGGGGCCGCCCGCGCGGCGGATCAGCAGCGCCATGAGCATGGCGATGGCGCCGGCCATGCCGTTGCCGGAGTCCTCGTTGCCCACCGGCGGCATGGGCTCGTTGTACTGCCCGGCCACCTCGAAGGAGGCCCCCGAGAAGTTGCAAAGCATCGGCGCGAAGCTCTGCCGCTGCATGTGCGGCCCGCTGGAGCCCCAGCCGGGCGAGAAGAGGTAGATGGCGCTGGGATTGGCCGCGCGCACCTGTTCGGCGCCCAGCCCCAGCCGCTCGGCGGCGCCCGGACGCATGTTGTGGTGCACCACGTCCGCCCACGCGATCAACGCCTTCACCACCGGCGCCAGGGCCGGGTCCTTCAGGTTGGCCGCCAGCGAGCGCTTGCCGGCCTGGCCGGAATAGAAGCCGCGCTCCAGCCCGCGCATCTGGTCGCCGATGGTAGGCTCGACCTTGACCACGTCGGCGCCCAGGTCGGCCAGCAGCCGCGACGCATAGGGTCCGGCGTAGAAGGCGCCCAGGTCGACGATCTTCACCCCGTCCAGCAGGGGGCGCCGGTCGGGACCGGCTGGGCTCGGGGTGGTGGGACGCCACCTGGAGGGCGCCTGTGGCCGGTCCAGGGTCGCCAGCGCCTCGGCGGTGTGCTGGCCCACCGTCGGGGCAGGCCGGTCCACTCGCGGCGCCGCGCCGTCGAAGCGGACGCCCGGCCCGGCCTGTTCGACCCGGCCCAGCACCGGATCGTCCAGGGTGATAACCATGCCGTTGTGGCGCGCCTGGGGATCGTCGAACACGGCGGTGGGCGGCAGGTGCTCGATGGCGCAGACGTCGGCCTCGTAGAGGCGCTTCACCCAATAGTCCCTCGGATGCTGCGCGAAGGTGCGGTGGATGCGCGCTTCCAGGATCGCGGCCTCCTGCGGGGTCAGCAGCACGGCGGTGTCGACGCCGGTCCCGGTCGGCGGAATCTGTTCGCTGAGGCCCAGCACCTCCATCAGCCGGTCGAAGCCGCCCTTCGCCAGGGTGTGGACCCCCAGATAGGTCTGGTCGCTGCAGAGGAAGGACCGGGTCACCATGCGCAAAGGGGTCGGGCGCAGCATGGCGTCCGAATTGGGCTGCGGCGGGCCGGAGGCGGCGATCGAGGCGTCGGACTCGCCCCACTGCATCGAGTGGAAACCCAGGAGGCCGTCCAGCAGGGAGGTCTCCACGCGCCGGCCGACCCCGTCGTCCATCCGCCGGTAGAGGGTGGCCAGCACGCCCAGCACCGCCAGGTAGGCCGCGCCCGTGGTGGCCAACGGCAGGCCCTGGAAGATCGGCCCGTCCCGGTGGCCCGCCTGCTGCGCCATGGTGCCCATCAGGGCGTGGACCAGCGGCTCGTGGGCCGGCAGGTCGCGCCTGGGATCCTCCGCGCCGTACCCGGAGATCGAGCAGTAGACCAGCCCCGGATTGCGGGCCTGCAGGTCGCTCGCGCCCAGTCCCATGGCGTCCGCTGCGCCGGGCGGCCAGGCCTCCACGAACACGTCGGCGTGGTCGGCCAGATCGCGCACGCGCGCCCGGTCCTCGGGCTTTTCCAGGTCGAGGACGACGCTGCGCTTACCGCGATTGAACACCGACGCCGCGGCGGGTTCGCTTCGCCGCATCGGATCGCCGCCGGGCGGTTCGATCCAGGTCACCTCGGCGCCGTAGTCGGCCAGCAAGCCGGTGGCGCGCGGCCCCGCGGCGCCGAGGGAGCAATCCACGATCCGCAAGCCCTCGAGGTGTCCCCGCATCTTCCAGTTCACTCCCTGGCGCAGGCGCCCTCCGCGCCATCCTCCCCTGCGGAGGGCCGAGTCTCAAGCGAAGGTTGGGCCTCAGCCCGCCTCGTACCGGACGTGCAGGTGGGCGGGGAAGGGGCCCAGCCGCTGCAGTTTCCCGGCGGCCCCGGCCTCGCGCCGCAGCCCGGCGCGGCGGAGCAGGGGCTTGAAGGTCTGGGTGATCTGCGCCTCGGCCAGCCGCGCGCCTATGCACCAGTGCAGACCGAAGCCGAACAGCATGTAGTCGCTGGGCGCGCGCGCCGGGTCGAACCGCTTGGGATGGGCGATGCGGCGCGGGTCGAACATCGCTGACTGCGTGCCCGCGACCAGCCGCGTGCCCTTGGGGATGCGCGTCGCCCGCGGTGTCCCCGCGGCCACCTCGAAGTCCTCGTCGCAGACGCGGAAAGGCCCAGGATTCAAGGGCTTGAAGCGAAAAGCTTCAAACAGGCAGCGGGTCAGCGTCTCGTCGTCGTCGGCCATCGCCGCCGCCTTCGCCGCCGCCAGGAAGTCCGGCCGGCGCAGAATCATCTCCAACATGTGGCCGGCCGCCATGGTGTTGGTGGGCACGAAGCCGGTGATCATGCCGATCAGGATGGAGCGGGCCTCGACGTCGGCGACGCCTTGCTGGGCCATCCGCGCCGCGATCGTGCCGGGCGGCGCGGCGCCGGTCTTGGCGCGCGCCACCGCGGCGTCCACCACCGTGCGAAGCTCGGCGCCCGCCGCCAGCGCCGCGCGCCGGGTGTTCGGATTGTCCGTAGGATCGCCGAACATGAAGGTGCTCATGGCGATGGTCCACTGGCCGAAGACGATCCGGTCCGGGACGGCGACGCCGTAGTAGTCCTCGCACACCCGGATCGGCACGTGGGTGATCAAGTCCTGCACCGCGTCCAGCCGCCCGCCGGCGTCCGCCACCACCTGCTCGGCGACCCGTCCGGAGATCGCGGCGACCAGGCTCGCGTTCTCGCTCTGGGGAAAGAGCTCGGCCACCAGCGTGCGCAGCCGCCGGTAGTCGGGGCCGTCGGCCATGCCCAGCAGGAAGTTGGGACCGTCGTTCAGCATCTCCACCTTGGGCCCGAACGGCACCGCGAAGGCGCGGTCGTTGCGGAGCACCTCGGTCACGTCGTCGTAGCGGGTCACCAGGGCCCACCCCTTGACCAGCAGAATGGGGCGGACCCGCCGAAGGATCGCGAACAGCCAGCGGGGGTTGTCCACCAGCCGGCGGATCAGGCGGGCGACAAGCCCGTGGGATTGCAGATCGCGCGGATCGAAGGGGCTTGCAGGCGGGGTCGTCGTGGTCACGGGATGTCGGCCTCCTTGAGCTTGGCCATTGAGCCCGTCGGGGCTTAACCGGTCCTCAAGGCGCCTGCAGCGCCTCGCGCGCCCTGAGCATCACGGTCGGATGGTCGGCCCGCAGGCGGTCGAGGGCCGCGCGGGCTCGGCGCGCGATCAGCGGCGCACGCTGTTCGGTCGCGGTGGCCAGCGCCTTCTCCAGCCGGACAGCGGCGGCCTCAGGATGCTCGGCCAGCAGGTGCAGCTCGGCCTCCGCCTCGAAGGTCGCCGCCTGGTCGAAGCGCATGCCGGTCTTGCGGATCAGGGCCTGGGCGCTGGCCGTCATCCGCAGGCCCTCGCCGATGCGCCCTTGGCGCCCCAGCGCCTGGGCGAGCCAGGTCATGAAGGTCGGCAGGTAGAGGACGCTGTCCGTCGCCCGATAGGCCCGGATCGCACGCCGGAGCACCCGCGCGCCTTCGTGGGCGTCGTCCCGGCCGACCAGGCAGCGGCCCTGGAGCGCCTGGCAGATGGCGGCGTAATAGCTCATCCCATGTTCGGCGGTCAGGGCGGCGAGCTCTTCGAGCCGGGCGGCGGCGGCGGCATAGCGGCCATCCAGCAGCAACGTGAAGGCCAGTCCGTTCATCGCGTGGGCGGTGGAATAGGGTTGCGCCAGCGACCGGGCCTCGGCCAGCGCCTCCTCGGCCCGGCGCAGCGCCGGTTCCGTCGCGCCCAGGTAGGACAGCACCCAGGCCAGGTAGGTGAGCATCACCACTCGACCGTCATCCAGGGTGATCTGGGCGTAGGCCGCCCGCCGGGCGGGGTCGAACAGCTCGAGCCCCCGCTCCAGATTCGCGCGCGCCTTCTCGAACTCGCCGGTCGGAAACGCCGTGACGCCCTGGAACCGGCAGCCCATCAGGGTGTGGAGGGCGTCGCCGCGGGCCTCGCCCAGGGCCAGCAGTTCGTCGGCCCTCGCGCGGGCGGCGGCCAGGCGGCCGCGCAGCAGGTCGTGGGTCCATTCGCCGTGCAGGACCGTGAGCCACTGCGGCGGCTGGCCGAGCGCGGCGCAAAGGGCCTGGGCGCGGGCGAAGGTCTCGCCGGTGGCCGCCGGGGCATAGCCGATGGTGGCGATCTGCGCCTTGCCGAGCGCCACCTCCAGGTCCAGTTCCAGGCGCCACCGCGGCTCGCCGGCCGGCAGGGTCTGGGCCAGCGCCAGCCCCGCCTTCAGCCGGGATATCGCCTCGGACATGCCGGACTGCCCCAGGGCCTGGAGTCCGGCCTTCAGCCAATAGCCCACGGCGGTCGCGGTCATTCCGGCCTCCGCGGCGTGGCGGGCGAGGCGTTCCGGCTCGGCGCGCGCCACATCCGGGAACCGCTGTTCCAACACCTCCACGAGGCGCCTGTTCAGCCGCCGCCGCTCCGCCTTCAGCAGGGTGCTGCTGGCCGATTCCTGGATGAGCACGTGGCGGAACTGGTAGACCGGCCGCTGCGCGCCGCCGCTGGCGACCACCAGGCCCGCCTGGGTGAGCTGCTCGAGCCCGGTCCGCAAGCTCGCCGCGTCCTGGCCGGTGAGTTCGGCCAGCAGTTCCTGGGAGAAGTCCCGCCCGATCACGGCGCCCACCTGCGCCAGCGCCTTGCCGTGCTGCAGCCGATCCAGCCGGGCGAGCAGCGAGTCCTGCAGGCTCGTCGGCACGTCCATCTCCGCGCCCGGCGCCGCCTCGGCCTGCCGCGCCTCGACGACGGCGCGGGTGATCTCCTCGAGAAACAGCGGAACCCCGTCCGCCCGGTGCAGGATCAGCCGCCGCACCGCCGCCGGCAGCCCCTTGCCGCCGGCGATGCGCATGAGCAGCACGTCGCTCTCCTCCGGAAGCAACGGCGCCAGCGGCACCGACGTCACCCGCGCCGCCGCGGTCCACGCGGGCCGGAACTCCGGGCGCGCCGTCACCACCAGCAGGATCGGACCTGCGATCCCCCCGCGCTGGAAGGCCTCCATCAACCCCAGCGACGTGGGATCGCCCCATTGGGCGTCCTCGAACAGGATCACGACAGGCCGGCGGCGGGCGAGGAGCTGCACCTGGCGGCTGAGGGCGCCCAGGGTGCGGTCCAGCCGCTGCGCCGGCTCGAGTCCGGCGAGCGCCGAGCCAGGCTCGATCGGCAGGCCGACCAGGGCGCCCAGCATGGCGAGGTCTTCGGCCGTGGTGTCGGGGGACAGGAACGCCACCAGCTTGCGCCGGCGCTCCGCGGGGAGATCGTCGGGCTCCAGGCCGGAAACGCGACGGAGCTGGTCGGCGAAGGGGCGGAGCGGCGCATTCTGCGTGTGAGCCGTGCAGAAGAATCGCAGCACGGCGGCGTCGGCCAGCTCCGGCTGGGCCACCAGCGCCGCCGCCAGGCGCGACTTGCCCACGCCCGGATCCCCGGCGATCAGGGCCACGCCCGCGCGACCCGCCGCCGTCCGCCGCCAGGCGGAGACCAGTTGTTCCAGCTCGGCGCCGCGGCCCACCAGCGGCGCCTGGGCGCCGGCGCGCAGCGCGCGGAACCGGTCGGCGTCGCCACGGCCGACCACCTTCCAGGCGCGCACCCCGTCGGCGTAGCCCTTGGCGGTTACGGGCCCCAGGTCTTCCAGCCTGAAGAGGTCGCCGACGATCTGTCGCGTGGTCTGGGCGATCACCACGGCGCCGGGCGGGGCGGCCGCCTGCAGCCTGGCCGCGAGGTTGGCGGTGGCGCCGACCACCTCGTTGCCGCGGCCGGCCGCCACCCGGCGGATGACCACCGGGCCGGTCGCCACGCCCACCCGTGCGATCGCGCGCCCGCCGCCCGGCAAGGCCACCTCGGCCGCGGCGGCGACGGCGTGCAGGCTGGCCAGCACCGCCCGCTCCGCGGCGTCCTCATAGGCGTCGGGATAGCCGAAGTAGACGATCGCCCCATCGCCCAGGCGGGCGCCCAGGACCCCGCCCAGGGCGGACATCTCGGTCTCCACCCGCTGGTGGAAGGCCGCCAGCGCCTCGCCGAAATCCTCGGGATCGGAACTTTGCGCCAGCCGGGTGGAGCCGACGAGATCGTAGAACAGCACCGTGACCTGGCGCCGCTCGTCCGCGGTCCGCGCCGGGTCGGAGGCGGCCCTGGGCGCTCCGATCAGCGCCGCGCCGCACTGGCTGCAATAGAGCCCGCCCTCGCCGACGGAGGCGCCGCAGCGCGGGCACCTCATGGAGGTCCCTGTTGTGGGCGGGTCGCGCAATCCTAAAGCCCCTCACATCGGATCGATCGCCGGCCGCTAAGCGGCGCCGATAGCAGACGCCGGTTTCAGCTCCGGTTGCGCCCTAAAGCAATAGGTTGCAGGGCGCGATCGTCCACGGGAGCCACGATCCGGCTTCGGCGGGACCTTATTAAGGCCAAGTTCGACGTTGTTGCGCCGCTATTGGGCCGCCAGGAACCGCATGGCGCCCCGGCTCGGCAGGAAGAAATAGCCGCCGGCCTCGGTCCAGGCCTGGGCCTTCACCCCGTCGAGCCGGCGGGCGAACGGCCGGGCCTGCAGCGTCAGGGTGGTGTCGGCGGCGCCCACGAGCGGGTCGGTCTCGTCCGCCAGGCCGGCGAAGTTGGGATTCAGCACCCAGGAATGCTGCACGAACTCGAACTGCCGTTCGATGCTGGCGCCGAGGGCCAGGAAGACCAGGCCGCGCTCCGCCTCGGGGGCCTCCCTGAACGAAGGGCCGAAGGCGCGCCCGCGCCGCAGCAGGCGCCGGCGGTCGTTGTCGGCGAGCGTCTTGCCGGCGTCCCTGCCGCTGGTGGTTTTCCAGGGCTCGAACAGGCTGTCGCGCGGGTTGGCCCTGCGAACGTGGGCGCCGAACGGACAGGCGCGCCCTGTTCCGTCCGCGGCCTCGAACAGGAAGGCGTTGCGCCCTGAGAACTGCGGGTCGTCGCGATCGGGGCTCGCCGTCACCGGGCAGCCGCTGCGCCAGCGCCCGATCATGCGCGAGCCCACCCATTCCGCCCGTTCGGCCGCCGTCCAGTCCGGCAGGAGGATCGCCATGGTAGGCGACGCCGCCAGCTGCGCGAGCATGGCTTCGAAGGCGCCGACGTCCTGGCGCATCTGCCGGCAGACAAGGTAGGCGCCGTTCAGGCCGAAGTCGCCGAGGCCGTCCGCGGTCTGGGGAAGCGCGCCCGCGCCGGGCGCCTGCGGGTCGACCACAGGGCCGAGGCTGACGTTGTCCAGGCTGTCCCGATGGCCCAGCAGCAGCTCGCCCGTGGCGAGGCGCCGCGCCGCATAGCCGGCGTCGCCAGGCGGATCGACGCCCTGGTAGGCCGGCTGGGAGATCCCGTCGGCGAAACCGAAATGCTCCCGGCCGTCGTCGGTGAGGTAGGTGGCCCTCGGCGGCGTGACATCCGCAAGGCAGGCCTGGGTGGCGAGGATCTCATCACGCAGGAGGCGGTCGGCCGCGTCGTCGTCGCGCGCATAGAGCAGCTGCAGGACGTGAACGGGCTGCGCGGGATCAGCCCCCCATCGCCATTTCGCCGTGTCGCTCGGCGCCCCGGGCGCATCGCCCAGGAGCTGGGACCGCTGCGGGGTCGTCATGCCTTCGCGGAAGGCTTTCTCGAAGCCGACCAGCCCCTGGTCCGGCAGGCCCAGCAGCTTCAGGCCGTCGTGGGTGAAGGCCAGGTTGCGGCAGTGTTCGGCGGCCGCGGCCCTGGCCTTGTCGGCCGAGCCGTAGGTCAGGCGCTCGACCTCCTCGCCCAGCCATCGGCGCGCCGCCTCTACGTCGGTGATCCGCAGCAGCCGCAGGCGCGACCGCGGCCATCGGGCGTAGCCGCTGAACGCCAGGCCCTGGATCTCTTCGTTCGCCAACGCCATGCCTCAGATCCTCGCCAGCCAGCGCGCGGGTGGCTCCCTGGAGAGTCCCGCCAGGGCCTCCACGATCGCGCGGTTGTTGTTGATCCGGCGCGTGGTCAGTCCCGGATAGGCGGTGAACCAGAGCGCCTCCGCCGCCTGGGTGTCGCGGGCGTACTGCTTGAAGGCCCGTTCGTCCCGCGCGCCGCGCTTGATCAGCCAGCGGCTGGCGGGAAACCCCTGGCAATGGCTCCAGACGCCGGTGAGGCCGTTGGCGGCCTTCTGGATGAAGTCGTCCAGGTAGGACTCCCAGGTCCCCCCGTAGTTGGAGACGAAGATCAGGCTCGAGCCCTGGTCCACGACGCTCCAGTGGGCGAAATGGATCGACGGGATGTCGCCCAGCTTGCCCTTGGTGAAGAACACCCGCGCGATCTGGTCCAGCAGCCACATGAAGGCGCGCAGCGAGATCCATCGGACCGGCCCGGTCTTCAGCGGGGCGATCGACGAGAAATGGTTCTGCACGACGCCCGGCCGGTTTTCCTTGCGCGCGCCCAGGTCGGAGCCTTCCTCCGGGCGCTCGCGGACCGGCTCGCGGCGCTCGGCCCACAGGAAGACCCCCGCCGCCGTGGCTGCGAGAAGCAGCGGCGCCGCCAGCGGCCAGATCGAATGGAAGCGGACACATGCCCAGAGGAGGGCTGCCAGGACGCCCAGCCCGACCAAGGCGAGCGGCGCGGCCGCAACCACGGCCTCGGCCATGGTCCGCCGGGGCGCCAGCGGCGGGCACTTGTCCTTGAACGCCTGCCGCAAAGCGTCCGCCACCGTCGCGGCCTCCGCCTGGCAAAGGCCGCCCTGCTGTGCGCGCAGGTGCGTGCGCGCCGCCTCGACCAGCGTCTCGGAGGCGAGGATCTCCCGGCGCGACAGCCCCAGCGCGCCGATGTGCCGGGCCGCCGGCCTCACGGCGGCGGCCCGCAGGACCTCGACGATGGATTGCGGGCTGTTCACCGGCGGGCCGATCCGGCAGTTGAGCAGCGCCGCCAGTCCGCCGGCCTTGCGGGCGAACACCGGCAGGAAATCCGCCAGGCGTCCGTCGAAATTGCACTCGATCACCAGCAGCGGATCGAGGAACGCCCGTTCGAACACCGTCACCGACGCGAAGTGGACGCTGTCGATGTCACCGAAGCCCAGCGCCGCGGCGCCGCCGCCGTCAGGCTCCCAGCTCTCGAGCAGGCGCTTCAGCGCAAGCCGCCGGCCGGGGGAGATCTTGAAGACAAAGGTGTAGACGCCTTGCTGCAGGACGCCCTCCGTCGTGCGGTCGCGCCTTGTCGGCTGGCCGACCTTGGCCCCTTGATCCCGGAAGCTGACTGGGAATGATTTCCAGGTGCTGAACTCAACTTTCAGTGAGACATGATGGTCTTCGACCCCTGCGATTGTCCGCCATGAGCGGCCCGACGATCGATCCGGTGGTCGCCGCGCTCGCCGCGAGCGAGGTGCTGCACCACCTGTCCGCCGCCGCGGCCGAACGCCTGGCCGCGGCCGGTTCGCCGGTGAGTCTCGCCGCGGGCGCGCTGCTGTGCCGGGCGGGCGATCCGGGCGATGCGGTGTTCGTGGTGCTGGAGGGGCAGGTCGAGGCGCGCATGGACTCCGCCACCGGACGGGAGATGCGCCTGGTCGGCCTGGGCGCGGGCCAGATCGTCGGTGAAATGGCGGCCCTGGACGGCGGCCGCCGCTCGGCCGACATCGTCGCGGCGACCCGCGCGCGCCTGTGGCGGATACCGCGGGCGGCGCTGGTCGCGGCCTTGGAGGCGGAACCCAAGGTCGCCGTGGCGCTGATCGTCGAGCTCAGCCATCGGCTGCGGGCCGCCAACGCCGCGCTGGAGGCCGAGACCCTGCTCGACCTCGGCGGCCGGCTGGCCCGGCTGCTGCTGGCCGAGCAGCGCGGACGCGGCCTCGTGGCCCTGACCCAGACCGAGATGGCCCGGCGGCTCGTCGTCTCCCGCGAGAAGGTCAACCGCAAGCTCCACGAGTGGGTGCGGCACGGCTGGGTGGAGATCGCGTCGGTGGGCGTGCGGCTGACCGACGTCGAGCGCCTGCGCGCCCTGACCGGCGGGCTGGACCGGCGCTGAGGCGAAAAACGGGCGTGGAGGCGCGTATGGCGGGGGGTACGCCGGGCGCCTCCACGCCCAGGCCCGACCGGATGTGGTCGGGCCTTCGCCGGCGCGGACCGGCGTTCAGGCGGCGGCGGTCGCCGCGAGCCATTGGGTGCGGCCTCGATCCGAGGTTCCGCCGAAGAGGTTCGTGGATGGCGCCGCCGGCAGGGCGGGCGGTCGCCGCATCGGCGCCTCGTCCAGCAACTCGGCCAGCCGCTCGCGGCCCCGGTTGACCCGGCTCTTCATGGTGCCCACCGGGCAGCCGCTGATCTCGGCCGCCTCCTCGTAGCTGAGGCCCTGGGCGACCACGAGCAGCAGGGCTTCGCGCGTCAGCTCGGTCAGCCGGCCGATCGCCGCCAGCAGTTCGGCGTGCTTGAGCCGCCACTCCTGGTCCGGCTCGCAGGTCACCTGCGCAGCGTGCTTGCCGTCCACGTCCTGGACCGTGGAGGCGCGGGCGCGGACCGAGGTGTAGAAGGTGTTGCGCAGGATCCTGTTCAGCCAGGCGTTCATGTTCCCGCCGGCCTGGTAGCCGTCGCGAAACCGCCAGGCGCGCAACAGGACGTCCTGCACCAGGTCGTCGGCCTCGGCGCTTGACCGGGTCAGCGCCATCGCATAGCCGCGCAGCTTCGGGATCATCGCCACGAGTTCGGCGCGGAAGGCGTCGGCGGAGCGCGAGTCCTGGCCAGGCCCGGCAGGGGCGGCGCAGACGGCGGGTGGGACGAGGAGGGTCACGGGGCGCTCCGGAAGCAACAGGCACTTGCGATGCGCCGAACATGCCGGACATGGCGAAGGTCCGCTGTGACCTGGGTCACGACCTCAAAGAGATGTTAAGCTTGGGCGGGCCACGCCGGCGCGGCGCCATCCCATAGGCGGCGGCGACCGGACGCCGACGGCGGTGGCGGCTGGCCGCTGGGTTCGCCGCCAGGTCCACAGGCGTTCGGCGGCGAGGCTGATTCCCGCCAGCACCGCATCCAGCACGCCCAGGCTGACCGCCAGGGCCACAGGGGTGGTCATCAGCGTCGCGGGATCGGCGGCGATCGCGATCGCGCCGCAAAGCACGCATGCCACCGCGCCGACCAGCGCGGCGGCGGCGCCCCCGCTGCGACCCGGAAACCGGCGCGTGCGGGCGCGGCTCACCAGCCCGGCGATCAGGCACAAGCCACCGATGATCAGAAGCAGCGTCGAGTCCGGCGGTGCGGGCGTCAGCATGTCGCCCGCCTGTCCGGCGCGCGGCGGAGCCGGTGTCCGGCGGCGAAACGGGCAGGGGAGGTTTCCGTTTCGCCGCCGTCCGTCTGGCGCCGCATGGACGGCGGCCAGACGCTCTCCTCACCGCGCGTGAGCCCTGGAGCGAAACCGGTCGGTTCGCTCAGAAAGTCCGTGCCTTGCGTTCGTAAAAGAACTAGCTTCGACATGACGAGAACATACAAGTGAATTTATCACTAGTTAAGTTTAAACTATACACAACCGCGTGATCGCGTTTCGATCGGGCGCGCCCAGGGAACATCCGATGCCAAGACCCGCCGTGGATCCGGCCCGCGCCGCGCTCAACAAGCGGTTGCGTCAAGAAGCCGGACGCTGGCTCAAGGCCAGCCGCGAAGCGGCGGGCCTCACCCAGGCCGAGCTCGCCGAGCGGTGCAGCCTGCGCTACTACACCTTCGTCTCCCAGGTGGAGAGCGGCCTTGGCCGGGTGCCTATCGAGACCCAGGGCGCCTGGGCCCACGCGATCGGCCACCCGCCGGCCGAGTTCGCCCGCACCCTGCTGCGCTACTATGAACCGGAGCTCTACAGGCTGCTGTTCCTGGACGAGGAAGGCGACGAGGTGGGCGTCCGGCAGGTGGGCGCCTGATGCCGGCGGCGTCGCTGGGCGAGGTCCTGCCCTTCCTGACCCGGGCGCAGCTGGGCGGCGACTGGACCGCCTCCGAGCGCGCGCGCCTGGAGGAGCTTGCCGAACGCCTCTCGTCCCATGACGCGAAGGTGTCGACGGTGTTCGGGTCCTCGGACGCCGGCGATCCCTGGTGCGTCGTGGCCGACGAGGACGGGGACGTGCTGGTGCATGTGGCGCGCATCGACGGCCGGTTCGTGGTGCACGAAGCGGCTCCGGACGCCATCCAGCACGGCGACAGCCTCTGGGACGCCCTCGGACGCCTGCTGGGCGCCGGGCTGCGTGCGGCCGGCGACGACGTGGTGGTCAGCCTGCGCAGCCGCGAGGCGCAGTCGTTGCTGGCGCTCGTGGCCGCCGCGGCCTTCTTCTTCGAGAGCCAGCCGGCGGTCGCGCCGGATGCGCCGCCTGCGCCGGCCGGGCCGCCACCCGACGGCCATGGCGTCGCCGGGGATGCGGGCCTCGTGGCCATGCCTCCCCTGGAACCGGTCCCGCGAGCCCGGCCCGCCGATGCGGACGACCTGCCCCGCAAGCCCGCGGCCGCCATCCTGTCGGCGCTCGCGGACTCCCCGCCGGCGCCGGCGCCGAGCCTCGACGCAGACGACGCGGCGGCGCCTGCCGCGCAAAGCCCGCCGCCCGCCGCCGCGAGCGAACCTTCGGCGCCCGCGGCGGCCGAGGCGCCCGCCGGCGCCGGAACGCTCCGGCTTGCGCACGGCGGACCCGGCGCCGACACCCTGTCGGGCGGCCCCGGTTCGGACCTGCTGGACGGTCGCGGCGCGCCCGACGGACAGTTCGACCTCCTGAACGGCGGACCCGGCGATGACCGCCTGATCTTGCGCGAGAACACCGTCGCCGTCGGCGGCTCCGGCGCCGACGCCTTCGTCCTCACCACGCCCGCCCAGGCGACGGCCCAGTCCGATACAAAGCCGGCCCCGGAGGCCGCCACGGCCCCCTCTGCGCCCCTGGGCTGGGTGATCGACTACAAGCCGGGCGACGGGGACCGGCTGGAGGCCGCCCTCGGATCGCAGGTCGTCGTCGTCAGCAACACCCCGGTCTCCGACATGGCCGCGCCCCTGGCCGCCCTGTCGGTGCTGTCCGCCCACGAGCCGATGGCCGGCGCCCGCCTCGGGCTCGACTTCAACGGCGACGGGCGCGAGGACGCCTTCGTGATGGTGGGGGGGAGCGACGCCTGGACCATCGCCGTCGGCCAGGTGCTGGCCCAGAGGGCCGCCGCGCCGGCGGAGCCGCCGGTGGCGGCGTACGACGTCCCCGAAGCGATGGCCCCGGATTCCGGATCCTTCCTGCTGGGATAGCGGGCCGCAGCGGAAGCGCTTCGCCCGATCGTCGTCAGCGTGCATCCTGGGCCCATGACCGAGACGCTGCGCATCGCCCATTGCTCCGACATCCACCTCGACCCGGACTCCTACGGCGGCGTCGCGCGAAATGACCGCCAGCGCCAGGCGTTCGCGCTCGCCCTGGACGCGATGAGCGCGCACCGGCCGGACCTGCTGCTGCTGGCGGGCGACCTGTTCGAATCGAACAGCGCCGGCGCGGACACCATCCATTGGGCGATGGAGGCGCTGGGCGGCCTGTCCTTCCCGGTGGTGATGATCCCGGGCAACCACGACTGCATGGATGGGGGCGCCATCTATCGGCGCCACGATTTCAATCGCATCCCCAACGTGCGCCTGCTGGCGGCGGAAGCGGGCGAGGTCACGTGGCTGCCGGAGCTGGGCGTGGCCGCCTGGGGCAAGGGGATGGTCGACCACACGCCCGACTATCGTCCGCTCGCCGGCTGTCCGACGCGTCCGGAAGGTTGCCGATGGTGGCTCGGCCTGGCGCACGGCCTGTTCGTGCCGCACGGCTGCGACACCCACCGCTCGTCGCCGATCCACCAGGTCGAGATCGAGCGCAGCGACTGCGACTACCTGGCGCTCGGCCACCACCACGCCGCCCTGGAGCTGGTCAGCGACAAGGCGACGGCGGCCTATTCCGGGTCGCCGACCGACACCGTCGGGCGAGGGCCCACCTATGTGATCGTCGACCTGTCGCCCGAAAGAGCGCCCGTGCTGAACGTGCATGTGGTGGGCGCGGCCGGGTAGGGCCCTCGGGCCGTAACGCGCGGAGGTCTCGGAGGTCTGTGCGGGGCGGAAATCACGCCGCGCTAGCGACGGAATGAATGGTCGCGGGCATAGTCTAGGGCCAAAACGTCTCGCGACGTTCTCGTTTTGTTCTTGACTAACCCGAAGATCGGCTTTATGATCAAAACGAATGCGCCAATTGGGCGTCCGCGACGCCGCTTCCTTACGATTGGCTGTTTCCTGCAGATTGGAGAATTGAATGGCTGATCGCCGAGGCGTTTCTGGGGGCTCGCTTGTTGACAGATGGAGCCAGACGGCCGCGCAGATCGACGAACAGCGTCGAGCCCTTGAGGCGGCGGGCCGGGAAGAATGGAACCGAGCGACGCGCGAAGGTCGGAACGTGGCGGCGCGGACGACCTCGGAGTTGCGGGCTTTGGGCGCGCGCGTGCTGCCCGGGGTTTCCGCCGTGGTCAACGGCGCCACGGATGCGGCGACGGCGGGGCTCGGCGATCCGTATGTCGCCTTAAAGTATTCGGCAATGGGCGCGGGGGAGGGCCGAACGCTAGGCGAACGGTACAGGTCGATTCGGCGATCGCAGCAGGCGCAGGATCAGTATGATCGAGAGCGCCATCGGAAGGCGCGCCTGGCGGGCGGAGTCGTCGGGACCGTCGGCTCCATAGCTGCGACTGGCGGCTTGGGCGCTGGCGGGCAAGGCGCCGCTCGATTGGCGCCTTACGCCGCCCGCGTCGCGGGAAACGCCGCGAGGCGGGTTGTGGCGCATGTTCTTCCCCATGTCGCCGTGGGCGGCGCTGGCGCGGCGACGAGCGTTGCGGGGCAGGCCGTTGCGGACGTCGGGTCGGGCCGCCTTAGCAGCTTGGGAGATTACGGTGATGCGGCCGCCGGCGGAGCGATCGGCGGTTTGGTGACCTCCTACGTCGGGCCGCGCGCGGGCGCGATCGCGGAGGCTGCGACGACCGAAGGGGTTCACGGAGCCAGAACTGGAGATTTCTCGCTCGAACGGCTTGAGAACAGCGCGGTGTTGGGCTCGCACGCGGCCCGTTTAGGCGACTTGGCGGGTCGAAATTGGTCGGAGAACTTGCATTTCAAGAGGAAGGGCGATCTCGGCGAGGCTATGTCCGACATGAAGACATGGGTTTCCGGTCAGCGCGTCAAGCATCGGCACAAGAAGGTGGGCCTAAGCAAGAGTCACACGTTCGCCGACCGCATCACCGACACGCTCTTGGAGATCGAGTCGAAGTTCGGCCCCAAGGCGAGGCTGAGCAAAAATCAGAAGCGCGCCCAACGCGAACGTCCCGACACCTTTGTTGTCGATAGCTGGCACAGCGGAGACGTGGGCAAGGCGACCGGTGGCTTCTCAGGCCTGCTGTTCGGGCAAAGACTGAACGATGACCCTTGAAGAGAATGAGGCCAAGAAGAAGGCGCTGAAGGCGGCCATCAAGAAGGACCTTCGGCCGTTCATGGTCGAGCTCGGCTTCCTGCCGGACAAGCGCCCGTTCGAAGAACGTGGCCGCGAGAAGATCGGGATGTACGTGCGATCACGAGAGGGCTACACGGACGAAGTGCTCGTTCTATGGCTTACATATGGACGCCCCGTGTTCATGCTGGAGTTTTGGAGCGACCAGCTGGAGCGAATGCAAGCGGCCTGGGAACGCCACCCTTATCCCCGTTTCCATCCGAACGAGATGCGACGCATCTACCCAAGACACCGTCCGCGCTTCAGCATCTTCGCCAGCGAACCTTGGTATGGCCGTGAAAAGACGGTCGAGCAAACGATCGCCGTCGCCAAAGAGAGGCTTTTGGAGATGGACAGCTTCTTGCGAACCGGCGCGCCGACCACGCACCTGGATTGGCTCCGAAAACGCGCCTGACCTGATGCGGCGTTCGAGGTCTGGGGCGGGAAAATCACGCCACCCCGGCGGCGGCCCAAATGGTCGTGGGTGTAGCGTCCAGTGCAATGGTCTCCGGGTGAGCTGCGTTGATCTCACTGTGTTCTTGACGGCATCGGCCCAGGGTTTAGCGAGGCCTGTAACAGAAGCAGGTCGCGACCACACTCATTCGACAAGCGGGATAAACTTTTCCCGGAGGGTCGCGATCCGGCTTTTGAGCATCTTGGCATGCTCGTCCGTCGGCTCCACTGGTATCGGGAAGTTTTCCGACAAATCGTCGCCGGCAATCACACGGTCAGCCCAACTCTCCGCGATGTTGCAGTAAGCCACTAATGCCTTGGCCCGTGTATCGATGTCCTCTGTCTCGAAGTAGATCGACGGTAAGTCGCCCACCACCACCCAGATCTCGGAATCGCCATGGCCTTCACCGGTGGTGATGCCGCGCTCAAAGCGCACCAGAAATAGTCCGATGATGCCGCCGATGCCGAAGGCCAGGAGCAAGTCAGCTATCGGCGGCGCCCATTGGTGCGATTCAACAAAAGCACGGGCGCTTCTGGCAAGGGCGTCCAGGAGAGACTTTTCTTCCTCGGCGTCGTCATCTGGCGGAACGCCGAGTTGGAATGTGGACGTATCAACAGGATGGGACATCAGAGCACGGCTCCTGGATCGTTCCCTCTATGCCCTCAGACGCTGAACGGGTCGCCAGGTTTCCATTTCGGATTCAACGCTCGTTGATAGTCTTCCCAAGCCTTGCGGCGGTCTTCCTCACTTGGGAAGCCCATCATGTCGCTCGTGAGGTTGTCGAAGTTGTCAGTGCGTATTCGTCCCGACAGAATTCCAGTGAGGTTGGGAATTACGCCCAATATGCCCAGTCCACTCACTCTTGGCCCACCTTTTGGCGGGGCCGGCTTAGCACCGCCGCCGCGCTTTCCCCATCGTGAAAAGTCCCCGTTTTGCCGGTGTTGCTCCATGTGCTCGACCGGGTGTTTCGGCTCTATATTGTCAAGCGTGTCCGGGCCACCGTCGCCCTTCGCCCTGATGTGCGACACGTGATAATTCTCTCCCGTGTCCGGTACGGTCGGCCACGCTCGTCCTTCCTGACGTTCCCAGCCTCGACGGTGCCGACGCGACTTCGAATCGATCTCGATGAACTGAGCGCCATCATCGGGACCGGCCAGGCCGCGGTCGAGAACTGGCTCATCCTCAACTTCGCGCGGTGTCGGGTCGAAAAATGTGTCGTACCGTTGGGCTTCTGCGGCTTGACGCTCCAATTCGAGGTCCTCGGGTGAACGTAGGTACCAGCGTCGAAGCGCCTCGCCTTCGAGGCGCGCGGGATCGACCTGTCTTGGAGGCATGCTTTGTTCTCCATGGATGCATGGCTGCGGAGCGCATCACCTGGACGGCGGCGCGAGGCAGTTGGCGAATGAGGGGATTGCGGCCGGCTCGGCGGAGTTTCGGACCGTACAAAAATTCTGCCACATCCTGCGCTGAAGTCAAGAACAAACAGAGAACACATGTCGCATCTCGGAATTGCGCCGACGGCTCAGCTTTCACCGATCGGTTGTGAGGCTTACCCTTCGGGCGATGAGAGTGATCTCCCGCGAAGCCCTCTTTGAGGACGCCTGGAAGCGGCCCCTGTCAAAGATCGCCGCCGAATTCGGCGTCAGCGACACAGCGCTCCGCAAGATGTGTGACCGGCATGACATTCCGACGCCGGGGCGGGGTTATTGGGCCCAGGTCGCGAGCGGAAAATCCTTTCCGCGACCGCAGCTGCGACCGGCGAAGGAGCCGCGTCTCGAGACCGTACGTATTGTCGGCGCTCCGCAACCGCCGCCGGAGGTCAGGGCGATCATCGAGGCCGCGAAGGCGCAGGCGGCGGCGACCGATTCAGCGGCACCCACTTCTGACATTATGGCGTCCCGTCAGGAGGATGCGCCCCCTCGCGAACTTCATCCGCTCGTGAGTCGCACCCACGCGAAGCTCGACGCTGCAACCGGGAAGAGCCAGGCTCTTGTCCAGGTTTCCGGCAAGGGTCTCTTCACGGTTACGGCTTCCCCGGTTCAGGCCGAACGGGTTGGACGACTTCTCACGCTGCTGATCAGGGCGATGGAGGCGCGCGGTTGGAAGACCCAGGATGGGGACAACGGCCTGCGCCTCTCCCCGGATGGCGAGGCGATCGGTTTCGAGCTGATCGAGCAGACTCTTCGCAAGCCGCACAGGATCACCGAGGCCGAACAGACTGCGCTGGAAAAATATGAAGCCGCACAGGCCCGTGCCGCCAGAAGCGGTCGCTGGACCTATATCGAGCGGCCGGTCACGCCGCAGTGGGACTACGAGCCGACAGGCCAGTTGGTCCTAATCTTGAGCGAAGGGCGCTGGCATGACGGAATGCGCCGCAAGTTCTCTGACGGGAAGACGCAGCGCCTGGAGCAGATGATAGGGCCGGTCATGGAATCTCTCACGATCTTTGCCGCGAGCGAGAAGGCCGCGCGGGAGCGGGCCGAACAGCAGCGCCTGGCCGCGATCGAAGCTCAGGCCCGCCGTGAGGAGGAGCGGCGTTGTCAGGCGCTGGAAGACAAGAGACTGGAGTTCCTCGGGCATCAGATGCAGCGCCACCGGCGTGCGGTGGAAGTCGAAGCGTTCATCGCCGACACGGAGGCCGCCGGCGTCGCGGATGGCGTGGTCGCGGATTTTCTGACCTGGGCGAAAGGCTACGCTGCAGACCTGCGCGCCGACATTTCGCCAGAGGCCCTGCGTGAAAAGCTTGAGCGGCTGGACCTGATGAACGACGCCGCCACGATCAGCGGCTCAACGCAGGTTGACCATCCGCTGGAGCCAGCTCCGGAGTCTGTGCGCCATACCTATGACTACAGTCCGCCTCCCAGGCAGCAGTATCCGTTCTGGCTGAAGCACCGGCGGTAGCGGCGCTCGCGGGAACGCCCGTGCGCGCTTCCGCTATGTAGCGTTATGCGAAAATCGGGGGGCGGGCTGCTGGCGCAGGCGCGTCCATTTCCATGAGCATGCGTTGTTTCAGGCTCTGACTGGCCTCGCCTTGCGCGCGATTTTCTGACCCTTCGATCCCGCAAAGCGCGATACACACGCCGAATATTTGGATTATGTGTTGCATATAATGCCACACGTATGATTGACAATCGATCGATACGGTGACGAATATGTCGCCAACATTATGAGCGGTGGTCGCATGTCGAGGGACAAAAGGGCGAAATTCGTCGAACTGGCCGAGAGCCGGGTGAACAAGGCGATCTCGCAGATCAGGCTGATCGGCAACTTGGCGAACCGGGCGAACTATGACTTCGACGACGCGGATGCGAAGAAAATCGTCCGCGCTCTCCAGAAGGAGGTGGAGGCGCTGAAGTCGAAGTTCGGCGACGGCGCCGGCGCGTCGAGCTCGGATTTCCGGCTCTGAGCCATGGCTTCCACGAGCGCCAAATTCCGGTTCATGCCGGTCCAGAAGGGGTCGGTGGAGACTGATCCGACCCAGTGGGACCAGTTCAACACCGACGAGCTGACCGCGGCTGAGGCTGTCATGCGGGAGAGCCATCAGAACAGCCTGGACGCCGGACCTGATGGTACGGTCCGGACCCGGGTCAGCGTGCACGACAGTGCGTCAGGCGACGCGGCGTTCTTTCGAGAGCTGTTTGCGCCTCTCGTCCCCCATCTGCAGGCCTGCGGAAGCCGCTTCGTGCCTGGCGATACTGGCGCACCGCGCTTTCTGGTGGTCGAGGACTTCGGCACCAGCGGTCTTGTCGGGCGCTGGGACGACACTGACGAGCTGAACTTCAGCGATTTCTGGCGCCGGTTCGGCAACTCCCACAAGAGCGGATCATCGGGTGGAAGCTGGGGCCTGGGAAAGCTCTCCTATCCGGCCACCTCCATGGCCCGCACCTTCTTCGGCCTGACCGTGCGCAGGGACGACAGTCAGCCGCTTCTGATGGGACAGACGGTGCTCCAGCATCACAACGTCGATGGTCAGCGCCATGTCCCGTTCGGATTCTATTCCGAGCTGGACGCCGAAGGGCTGCAGCTCCCTGTCCGTGATCCGGCCGTTGTCAGCCGGTTCTCCACCGCCGTGGGTTTCAGGAGGAAGGCCGAGCCTGGTCTATCCATCGCGGTGCCGTTCGTGCCGGCCGATCTGACGGAAGGAACGCTCATTCCCGCGCTGCTGCGGAATTACTTCTTTCCGATCCTGACCGGGAAACTGGAGATCGAGATCGGCGGGATGATGATCGGCCGCGACACCTTCGGAGATGCCGTCAGGAAGTACGGCGGGGAAGAGTTTGCGGACGGCTCGCTCGAGGCGTTCATCCGCGTGCTCCACCAGGCCCGGCAGAAGGACAAGCCCGCTGCGGTGTTCTCCGAAAACTGGATCTACGGCAACGTCGAGGACACTCTGGCGCCGCCTGTGCTGGCGCGCCTGCGCGAGGCTTTCAACCGGCGCGAGCTCGTGCACGTCCGCGCGCCGGTCCGGTTCAAGGACGCCAGTGGCAAGCCTGTGAAGGGCTCCGTGGACGTCGCGCTGCGGCTCGCTGATGAAGGCCAGAAGGCGCGCGGCCTTTTCGTGCGCAACGCCATCACCATCAACGGAGAAGCGCGCAAACAGTACAAGGACAAGGTGGCCTTCGCCGCACTTGTCGCCAGCGATGGCGTTGCGGCTCAGGTGTTGAGAGCCTCAGAGAACCCGGCTCATACTGAGTGGAATCCTCGGGCCCAGAAGCTGGCGGAAAACTGGGATTCCGACGATGCTGGCAAGCGTATCCGTCAGATCGGGCGCCTGCCCCGCCAGCTCTGCGATCTGCTGGTCGAGGCCGTGGAGCAGAAGGACGACAATGCGCTGATCGATTTCTTCGCCATTCCGCAGAGCGGTCCGAAGGCGAAGCCAAAGCCCGTGCCATTTCCCCCAAAGCCGGAACCGCCCGAGCCAAGGCCTGAGGCCTTTTCGGTAGAGCGCAAGGACACGGGTTTTGTGGTGAAAGGCAGTCTCGGCGTGGAGCCTCCTGTGCTGAAGGTGGTCGCCGCCTATGACGTGGTCCGCGGAGATCCGTTCGCCAGCTTCAGCGAGTTTGACTTTGATTTCCGCCAGAGCGTACCGGGCCAGCCGGAGGTGATCGCAGATAAGGCCGAGATCGATGTCCTGGGGCCGAACATGCTCAAGATCACGCCGGCAGAGGGCGACTTCGCCGTTGAGGTGACGGGCTTCGATATACGGCGCGACCTCCGGATCTCCGTGCGGAGGATCAGCTCGTGAAGCGCGCCTTCAACTACACCGAGCGGAAGAAGATCCCCGCCAGCGCCGTCCGGATCGCGATCAAGGAAGACACGCCAGACGGCATCCCGGTCTTCGAAGCCGACCTGATCGGCCTCAAGAGGCTGAATTTGGAGGCCGCTCACCGGCTGATCATCGAACCTTACGTCGTGTCCACCTCGATGCGGTTCGACTTCGGGCTGATCGGCAATCCGCAGGCGCCCCTCGATCTCCGGCTGACGGACCTCGATCAGGGTGGAGCCATCCGCTTTCGGGTGTTCGTCGTCGACGAGGCCTCGGACCCAAGGCGAATCGTCGCTGCGGGAACAGTGAGCGCCGGCGAGCCTGACGACGCCAATCGGCAGTCGATCCTGAGGCTGGTCGAGACGGCCACACTGGGCGAGCGCCTGTGGAAGCTCGATCTCGCCAATGAGGCCATGCCGGAGCTGATGATCAACAGCGCGATACCGGGTTTCAAGGGGCGGCTGCTCGGCGACCCGTTAGTCCAGGGACTGGTTCTGCCGGCCGTTGTTCGCGAGCTTCTGGAGGAAGTTCTTCGCGGCTCAGTATCCGACGACGCCGACTGGGCGAGCGGATGGAAGCAGTATGCGGAGAAACTCGCCGCTCGCTCGGTGCCGCTGGAGGACGATGGCATCGACGATTTTATCGAGGACTGCGTGCAGTCTTTCTGCAGCGAGCACCGCTTCGCGGCTCGCCAGATCCGGCTCATGAAAGGCAAGGACGATGAGTGAAGTGCGTCGCCTGACCGCGGTGGGCGTCCAGCGGTTCGCCGCCTATCTTCAGGCGTGTCGTGAAGGCGGCAAGGAGACGGCACCGTTCGAGCTACTGACGGACCCGCTGGCCTCGGAGGCCTGTGAGGTCCCGGCGCCGATCACCTCGAAGACCTTCGAGAACCGGTATCAGTTCGGTGAGTGGCTGCTCGAGACGCTCGCGCCGTTCGATCCTACTGCGCTGTCGCGCGACCCCGGCCTGTGGTCTTGGATTGGCCTTTATTTCCTCGATCAGACCGCTCCGGCGCGGGAGGACGGCGTTCGCTCCCCGGGGGAGGACGCCAGGCATATTCTCCCGTCAACCTACAACTACAGGAAATACTACCGGCACCTGGCGCGCGAGGCTTGGCTGGCTGTCCGCATGCATCGGGAGGCGATCAAGCCCCTGTTTCTGGGCGCCCTCGACAAGCGGGGTGATGTGCTTGAGCAGCTTAGTTCCCGGCTGGAGCTGTTTGGCAACCCGGCGATGATGGCGGCCGCCGTCAGACTCTATGTCGATGGCTCCGGCAAGCAGACGAAGCTCGCCTCCGGCAAGAAAGGCGGGTCTCCGAGGCGTCTGGCGATGCTCGCCCGACAGCTGACCTTGACCTACGATCTGCGCAGCACGAGCCCGGATCAGCTGATCAGCCTGCTGCCCCAGCGGGAATTCGGTTCCACCTGATCAGCGGGCCTGGTTGTCAGAGGCTGCCTCCGAGGTAAGCGTCATTTGCAGCGTTTCGACGATCTGCGGGCAAGAAATGGGAGCGCGACCTTGCTCGTCGCAAAGAACTGGCTAGCCAGTTGCTTGGCGTCTTCCGGCGTGATGATCGATATGCGTGACCGGATGAGTTCGTATGGCATCACGAAGAGCTCCCTCACATCAAAGGTGAGAGCTAAGCCAACCGCGCGACAACCCCAGAAAGCACACTACACGGCCTGAATTGAGCCCCGAGCGCTTCTTTGCTCCCTGTGAGTGGAGGCGACAGCGGCGATCTCGATGTACCCGGATCGCGAACTGGATCCACGCTAAAGGGTCCCTGTCAGGCGGAGCAGCTGGACAGGGTCAGAAGCCGCTTTATCAGAATCAAATGTTCTCATATTGTTCAGGTCATCGGCGCGGACGCAGAAGTGTGCACTTGTGCTCAGCGGGCTGAGCGGCAAGCCTCTGGAGGGCGGCAAGGTGATTCTGATGTCGGGTACCGTACGGGTGCAGGTGCTTATGCAGCCGCAGGATGCAGACCTCTTCGAGCGCTATTGCGCCGACCGCGGACACAAGAAGTCTACGTTGATCGCGCGGCTCGTGAGGGAACACCTTGAGCGTGAGGGCTTTGGTGTTTCCAAGTCGCGTGCCGTGGCGGGTCGGTCGCGATGACCCGTTCGGATCCGATTTCGACGAAGCTCGAACGCCTGCGCACGGGTGGAGCGCCGCGCGTCCTGGATCTGTTTGCAGGCTGCGGCGGCCTTTCGCTGGGCTTCCACGCGGCAGGGTTTGAGATTGCAGGTGCCGTGGAGTTTGACCCCGACGCCGCGGCCTCTCACGGACTCAATTTTCATCCTGGCGACCCTCGCCACGCGATGGCCCGCGACATCACGCAGCTCTCGCCAGAGGCGCTCTGCGCTGAGCTGGATCTGGGTGCTGTCGATACGGCCGTCGATGTGATCGTCGGCGGCCCGCCGTGCCAGGCGTTCGCCCGTGTTGGGCGCTCTAAGCTGCGCGAGATTGATGCGCACCCCGAGGCCTTCAAGCACGATCCGCGGGCAAGGCTCTATCTTGAGTACCTCCACTACGTGGATGCGTTCCAGCCGCTGGCGCTCCTCATGGAGAACGTCCCGGATGTGCTCAATCACGGCGGCCAGAACATCGCCGAGGAAACTTGTGAGGTCCTTCGTAGCAAAGGGTACGTCGCGGGCTACACCCTGCTGAACGCCTCTCATTACGGCGTGCCGCAGATGCGCGAGCGGATGCTCCTGGTGGCCTATCGTCGTGAGCTGGGCGTCGCTGTCAGTTTCCCCGCGCCCACTCACAGAATGGAGCTCCCGACCGGCTATGCCGGAAGCCGCCAGGTGGCGCTGAAGAACGTGCCGAAGACGACGTCGCCGGGTTTCATTCAGAGCTTCATCGACACACCGACAGGTGCGCCCGCCTCGGAGGCGCTGACGGCTAAGAATGCCCTCAGCGACTTGCCGGTGCTGACGGAGCATCTGGAAGGACGTGCTTCCCGGGGCGCCCGTCGCTTCGACGAGCTCATGCCTTATCCGGAGAAGGAGCCCTCGGGGGCCTATCCCAAGCTCATGCGCGCCTGGCCCGGATTTTCAAACGTCGAAGGTGTCCGCGATCATGTGATCCGCTACCTGCCGCGGGACTGGAAGCTCTTCGCCCGCCTGAAGCCAGGCGATCAGTATCCCCAGGCCCATGCCGTCGCCGAGGGCATGTTCGCAGAGGCGCTGGCCGCCCTGAACGCGGAAGGGAAGGCCCCGAAGCCCGGAACTGCGGCCTGGGCCGCCCTGCGCGCCGAGTACGTGCCGCCCTACGACGTTGGCAAGTTCCCGAATAAGTGGCGCAAGATGGAGCCTGACCTTCCGGCGCGGACCCTGATGGCGCACCTCGGCAAGGACAGCTACAGCCATATCCACTACGACAGCGCCCAGGCCCGGACGATCTCTGTGCGCGAAGCCGCGCGCCTGCAGTCGTTTCCTGATGGGTTCATCTTCTCGGGGACGATGAATCCGGCCTTCCGGCAAATCGGGAATGCGGTGCCGCCCTTGCTCGCGAAGGCCGTGGCCGAGAGGATGGGCGAGGCGCTACGGGCGGCAACGGGGGAGACGCAGAATGAGCCTGTCAGAGCGACGGCGGGAATTTGAGACCGCGGCCCGCGCCGATCCGCTCGTCACGCCCGCCACGAAATTCCACAAGCTCTTCGGCGTCTCCAACAGCGCCAAGGTCATTCCGGGCGGCCTTCAGCTCGGTGTCGTGAACCTCGATAACGTCGCGCCAAGCGTGGACGGCTTCGCTTTCGCCTGCACGATGGTCTTTCCGCCGGCGGATGAGGTCTACTTCGCGGCCTACGTACGCTCCGGCGCAGCAGCGATGGTCGCGCGTCTGAACGAGATGAAGACGCTCGGCGCCTCAGCGGGCTTGGCCCCGTCCGCCGCCGGGGCGGACGAGGAGGAGGTCGGCGCCAGGCCAGGCTTCGCCGCCCGCAACAACAATGTGGTTGTGGTGCTTGCAGACGACGGCAATCTCTACCTGCGCAATCAGGGATTCTGGGACGCGCTGCCCGGTGAGCGCAGCTCACTGGGCGCGGCGATCCCGATCGACCGGATAAACGTCGCTCTCTATCCGCCGGCCGCCTCAGCGCAGCGCAGCATGCTGGCCCGGGAGTTCGTGGGCTATCTCGGGCGCTTCGTGGGCCGTGAGAAGGTTCATGAGCTGCGCCCCTGGGCAGACGCTGCGGCGCCTGCGCCGGAGATGCGCCGCCCTGCAACGGCGTTGTCCATTGACGCACTGGAAAAGGCGGTGGCGGCGCTGGGCGGGCACTACCCCCATGGCGAGGTCGCGCGCTACCACGCGGGCCTCAACTTCCTGCCTCACAAGCACTTTGTAATCCTCTCGGGCCTGTCCGGCACCGGCAAGACCCAGCTCGCTCTCAAATACGCCCGCGCCATTCATGGCGTCGCGACCAGCGACGGGCGCGATCCGTTCCTCTTCGTCTGCCCCGTGCGCCCGGAGTGGACCGATCCTTCGGGACTGACCGGCTACTACGACGTTCTGTCCAACCGCTACCAGGTGCCGCCCTTCCTGGAGGCCGTGTTGCTGGCAACTGCGCACCGGGACACGCCGGTGTTTGTGGTGCTGGACGAGATGAACCTGGCCCGGGTGGAGTATTATCTGTCCGACGTGCTGTCGGCGGTGGAGACTGGGGAGCCGCTGCAGCTCCACGCCAGCGGCGTGAATCTCGAAGGCTCCACCGGCGAGTCTGTTCCAGCGTCCCTGCCGCTGCCTCACAACCTCTTCATCACGGGCACGATCAACGTCGATGAGACCACCAATCCCGTCAGCGACAAGGTGCTGGACCGCGCCGTTGTGATCGACATGAGCGCCGTCGACCTTGACGGTTTCCTTGCAGGTCTCGAAGCACGTGCGCCCGACCTGAAGACGGCTCGCGCAGCCTGCGGTCCGCATCTGCTGACCGTTCAGAACCTGATGGCGCAACATGGACTCGGGTTCGGTTACCGCGTCGCCGAGGAGGCCCTACGCTATCAGGCCTTCGCGGCGCAGCACCTCAAGTCCGATCCGATTTTGGTGACTGACGACCTGCTCGTGCAAAAGGTGTTGGTGAAAATTCGCGGTAGCGAGCGTCAGCGCCCGCTGTTGACCGGTCTGAGCAAGGCGCTGCCCGGTTTTAAGCGCTCGCAGATGCTTCTCCAGAAACTGACCGAGGATCTCGACGAGTACGGCTCGTTTCAGGCCAACCGGTAAGGTCGTGGCGGAACTCAGGATCCGCAACGAGAAGACCGGCGCAGTCTGGCGCCTGTGGCCCAACGCCGAAGAGGTCGCACCTGGCGGGATCGCGGAAACGGCCAGTTACATCTTCGAGCTGGTCGGCGATTCCGAAGCGGCGGGTTCGGATCTTCTCATCGACGATCTGCCGCTCGAAGGGTTGCGTACGCTCGCGACGGAGACGGCCCACTGGCGATGGACGCCGGGGTTCCATGCCGGCACGGCGGAGGCGGAACTACGGATCCCCGGACAGGAGCCTCGTCGCTTTGAGGTCATTACTGATCCGGATCGCCGGAAGCTCACGCGAGACGACTTCGATGCGATGGTGCGGGAGATCCTGGATGACACCTACGCGCTCTTCTCGTTAAGCGGCTTCCGCAAGAATGTGGCGCGTGGCGCAGGCGCCAGGCCGCCCGCGATCGCTCGCCTGGAGTTCTTGCGGTCCCGCGTGGCGGAGCTCGAGGTCGTCGTCACTGCAATCGCGCGCAATCCGCGTCGTCGGCTCATATCGGAAGATGTGACCTTGCCTTATCACCGTGCCCGTCGCGCTGGCGGGCAGGATGTCCTGCGATCTCTGAGGTCCGGACGCATTCTGCGCGAGACGGCCACGCCAGGGCGCCTGCCGGGGCCTCTGCGTGGTCACCTGCCGGAACGGATTCGCCTGAAGCATCGCCGGACGTCTCTAGACATCGCAGAGCACAGGCAGATGGCCGCATGCCTGCGCGCCTGGGCTGCCTGGCTGGCGACCGCGGCGGAACAACTGGCCCGTTCAGCGCCCTCCGGCGACCCGGACCTGGCTGGCGGCGCGATTCACTGGGCAGGCCGCTGTCGTCGCCTTTCCCGGCGGCTGAGCGTGCTGGCGGCAGGCGCGCCGTTCGAGGAGGCGGGAGAAGCGCCGGCCCGTCTGCAGTTCTCGGCGTTGTTTCGTCACGATCCGTCCTACCGGCGCTTCTATCGCCTCTGGCAGGACATGAATCTGGGCATCGCGGCGGTGTTCGGCGACTTCCTCAGTCTTCCGCTGGCCCGGACGTTTGAACTCTATGAGCTCTGGTGCTTCCTTCGCCTCGTCCGCGCCGGCGCTGAGGCCTTTGGCCCGGACGGTCTGGAGGTGGCCGACCTCTTTGTCGCGGACGCAAGTGGGGGCGTCACGCTTGCGGCGGGAGCCGTTACCGTCCCGGTGGGCCAGGGCTGGCAGGTCTGCTTCCAGAAGTCCTATCGCGAGTACTGGATCGAGCCGGGCGGGGAGGGCTCGTACAGCCGCACCATGACACCGGACGTGGTCGTCGCCAGCCCCTCAGAGAGGCCTGCGGAGCCGGGCCAGGTGATCGTGGTGGACGCCAAGTATCGTATCGACGCCGGACTGAATGACGCCCTGAATTCCATTCACACCTACCGCGACGCTCTGGTCCGGTCTTCCGGTAACGGAGAGACCGCTGGTCTGGTCTCCGCCGCCTACCTGGTCGCGCCCTTCATCCCGACGCTTCGTGACGACTGGCGCGAGACTCAGCTGCCTGGAAGATTGTTTCACCCGGAATATCGGGCTGGCTTCAGGTTTGGAGCCGTGACGTTGAGACCCGGAATGACGCCTGGCGAGATCACCAACGCACTTCGGACTATCGTGGCCGACGCGACCGGCCGAGGCTGACTTGGACGTTCATACGCCCGCTCAGCGTTCCTTCAACATGAGCCGGGTGAAGGGGCGCGACACCAAGCCTGAGATGGTTCTGCGCCGGGCCTTGCACGCAGCAGGCCTCAGATATCGGCTGCATCAGAAAGGGCTGCCAGGGCGTCCGGATCTCGTGTTCTCGGGAAGTCGCGTTGTGATCTTCGTACACGGCTGCTTCTGGCATGGTCATGACTGTCCGATGTTCCGGCTGCCGGCCACCCGACCTGAATTCTGGGCCGTCAAGATCGCCGGAAACCGGGCGAGGGACCTTCGGGTGTTGGACGCGCTGCGGGAGGCCGGCTGGCGGTCGCTGATTGTCTGGGAATGCGCGATGCGTGGTCCTGCGCGCAGGCCGATCGAGGAGGTGGTTGGTCGGGTTAAGAGCTTCGTTGGCCAGGAAGCGCAAAGCGGCGAGCTCATGGGGGCGTGGTGAGGTTGCGCGAGCGCAATGCGCTGCGGGCGCGAATTTTGCCGGACCTACCAACCCTCAGATTTCTGACACTGCAGATTAGGCGAACCTGCCGCGTGGTCAGCAACGTCGCGCTTCCGTGGGCCAGCGGCCGATTTGGGCCAGCGGGGCAAGGGCGCTTTTGCCTCAAAACGGAAGTCGGCGACGTCCGCTTGTTGGAGTGTTCATCGCCAGCCGGCGAACCGCAGGAATGTCGTTCAGCGTGCCGAACTTCGATCCTAAAAGCTGTGGTTCGTTCAGGTCTCTCCGTTCTTGTTCGCGTATCCGTACGAACTCGACCTGGTGCTTGTAGAGTCCGCCGCGCCCTCCGGCGCCCTTGTCCCAGACTGCGGTGCACAGGTGCCGAAGCTGCGCGCCTTCCGCCGCCTGCGTCAGCACCTGCATGGCGCGGTGGTCGATGAACAGGAAGACGCCCGAGCCGTCGGCGACCCGCGGCAGGCACGCGCCGAGAAACCGCTGAAAGAGATCGAGCGTCTCGGCCGGCGTGATCGACGAGCCCTGCACGAACTCACCGTGCGATTGGCTGACCACGCCCTTGATCGGCACCATCCCATAGGGGATGTCCGAGAACAGCATATCGACGCTGTGGCTGCCGACGGCCGTGGCGATGTCCACGGGGTTAGTCGCGTCGCCGCATAGCAGCCGGTGGTCGCCGCAGAGAAACAGATCGCCTCTTCGCGACACGGGGATCGACGGCGGCTCCGGAACGTCGTCATCGCCGTGGTCTTCGGGCTCCAGCCCAGTCAGCATCAGTTGATCGATCCGCGCTGTCGGTAGCGCCGTCACGGTCACCAGCGTCGGGTCCACCCGGCAGATGAAATCCAGGTCCAGCTTCAGCGCCGGGTCGTCCCACTCGCCGAGCTCGGCGATGGCGCTGATGGAGATGCGCAGGGCCTTCACTTCGGCTGGGCTGAGGTGGGCGATCACCACCACCGGTACGGTCGGCAGTTTTAGCGCCTTGCAGGCCTCCCAGATCAGGTGGCCGTCGATGATCTCACGGTCCTCGGTGATGAGGATCGGGACCAGGCAGCCGAGCCGCTTGATGTTGTGCTTCAACAGGCTGAGCTGCTTGCGGCCGTGCTTGCGCGGCCGGGTCTCCGCCGCCCGCAGGCTCTCGATGGGCTCGTAAGCGAATTTAAGCGGGCCGAGATTGGCGGAACTGGCGGACGAACGTTCCCGCACGCGCATTGGCGACGACATGGTAGCGACCTCTATGGGAGCGGGCGGGGTCCCGCGCCGAACCTCCCCCGCCAACCGGCGAGAAAAGGCTCGATGGTAGCTACTTTTGCGTGACGTAAACGCCCGCTAGTTGCCCCGGTGAATGTTGAAGCCATCGTTGTGGAGTAGGCGGATTCGCGCAAATGGTTTTGTGTGTCCATTCGCTCGACATGACAACTTGTCACATCTGTCGCCGTTTCTTCGTCACCCGATACTATATTTGTGAACATCCCCAAATAGCCTGGACTTTGGCCTCGTTCGAAGCGTTGCTTGTCTTGTCGCCCGGCCCGCCGGGCTCGCCTCGGTAGGGGCCGCATTGTGCAGCCCCGAGGAGGACGACATGACAAAGACCGCCAAGACCCAGCTTCAAACCACCGCCGCGCCTGCCGAGGTCAAGGCGCCCAAAGGCAAGCTCGGCGCCCTTGTGACTCTGCTGCGTCGGCCCGAAGGCGCCAAGCTTGAGGAACTCCAGACCGCAACCGGATGGCAGGCCCACTCAGTCCGCGGCGCCATCTCCGGCGCGGTGAAGAAGAAGCTCGGCCTGACCGTCAGCTCGGAGAAGACCGAGGCCGGACGCGTCTACCGCATCACCGACGGAGCCGGCGCGTGAGCGCCGGCGACCTCTCCACCGAGTTGGCGAGCTTGGCGACAATGTCCCTCGACGAGTTGCGCAATGCTTGGACCGAAAAGCTGAAGGAGCCGCTGCCTAAGCTTCGCACCCGCGAGCTAATGGCGCTCTGTCTGGCGCACCGCCTGCAGGTGCGCTCGTACGGCGGTCTGAGCGGTCCGACCAGGCGCCGGCTCGCCGAGCTGGCGCGTAGATTCCGGGCGGATCGCAATTACACGGTCACGCCTGGCCCGGTGTTGAAGCCGGGGAGCTCGGTGATCAAGGAATGGCGCGGCGTGCGCCACGAGGTCCGCGTCACCGAGACCGGGTTCAGCTACCTCGGCGAGCCGTTAGGTTCGCTCTCCGAGGCGGCGCATCGCATCACCGGCACGAAGTGGAACGGCCACGTGTTCTTCGGCCTGAAGGCGCGCGCCCGATGAGCAACCGCCTGCGCTGCGCCATCTACACCCGAAAATCCTCTGAGGAAGGGCTGGAACAGAACTTCAACAGCCTGCATGCGCAGCGCGAAGCCTGTGAGGCTTACATCCTCTCGCAGACCGGGGAGGGCTGGTCGCAGATCAAGACCCACTATGATGACGGCGGCTTCTCCGGCGGATCGATGGAGCGGCCAGGCCTGAAGCAACTGATGGCGGACATCGGCAAGGGCCACGTCGATGTGGTGGTGGTCTATAAGGTCGACCGGCTGACCCGGTCGCTGGCGGACTTCGCAAAGATCGTCGAGCTGTTCGACGCCAAGGGCGTCTCGTTCGTCTCGATCACACAAGCGTTCAATACGACCACCAGCATGGGTCGGCTGACCCTCAACGTGCTGTTGTCGTTCGCGCAGTTCGAGCGGGAGGTCACCGGCGAGCGGATCCGGGACAAGGTTGCGGCGTCGAAGGCCAAGGGCCTGCGCATGGGTGGTCGTCCGCCGCTGGGATACGACATTATAGAGGGGCGGCTGGCGGTGAACGCCGCAGAGGCGCCGGCGGTCCGCCGCACCTTTCAGCGGTACCTCGAGCTTGGTTCGCTCCACGCGCTCGAGCGCGACGGGGTGCAGAGCAAGCGATGGATCAACAAGGCCGGTGTTGAAGTCGGCGGCGGTACAATGACGCGGGGCGCGATCCACTACTTTCTCACCAACCCGGCGTACGCGGGCGTCACGCGCCACAAGGAACAGCGCTACGAAAACACCCACCCCGCGATCATTGATCGAGTCATGTGGGACGCCGTGCAAGCGAAGCTCGCGCAAGGCAACGCCAGCCAACCGCAGACGGAAAAGCGTGGGGAACCAGCACTACTGGACGGATTGGTGTTTGACGACCGGGGGAACCCGATGGTCGCGGTCCACACAAAGCGCGGTGCCAAACGTTACCGCTACTATGTCTCGAGGGCCCAGCTAACCAAGAAAGGCGAGCCCGGCAGTCTGCCGCGGATTGCCGCGGGCGTGCTGGAGCAGTTTCTCGCAGAGCGGCTGTCATCGCGACTTGCGGCCGGTTGGCGTCCGGACCTTTGCGAGCGCGATCGGCTGGTGTCCGCGGTTTCGAAGGTCACTCTGAGTCAGGACCAGATCATTGTTTGCATAGCCGATGCGGCCTTGGCGCCGGGGGCGGCCGCCGAGACAGATTTGACTAAGGCCGATGACGCGATCACCGAAGTGAAACTCACTTTCCACATGCGCCGACGGCAGGGGGCGTTAATTCTGGAAGCCATCTCAGGCGCGGCGGCGCCCAAGCCGAAAGTCGACCAGGCGCTCGTCCGCGCGCTCGTGCTCGCGAAAGGTTGGGCGGCGGAGATCGAGGCTGGGCGAGTCGCATCCATCGCAGCGCTCGCAAATAGAGAGCAGCTCTGCTCTCACTACACCGCTCGGCTGCTCCCGCTCGCTTATCTGGCTCCAGATATCGTTGAGTGCATTGCGGTCGGCCGGCAGCCGCGCACGGCGTCATTGCGAAGCTTACAGCTGTCGCCCTCCCGGCCGATTGGGAAGCGCAGCGCGCGCTTTTCAAATCCCTCTGACTTCGCTCATGAGAGCGGTGACGGCTCAGCTTAGAAATAGCTGACCTGGTTGCCGAGGCGGCCAGGCGCTGCCCGCGATGCAAGCTGCCCCGGTGAGGGCGGCGAATGTTTTCCAAAATCGCTGATAAGATCGCTGTTAGCAGCGATTTCCGCGTCGGACCGAAACCTACACTCCTGGAGTTTCGCCAGAGAGGAAGGCGAAATGGTCGCGGAATTGGGCGGCATGTCGGCTCTCGGAGAGCCGGACGAATACGGTGATCCACGGGTAACCGACGGACTTCTCGGGGGTATTCGCGGGGAGGAAATTCACCCCGCGTTAGCGGGGGAATGAATGGTCGGAGTGGCAGGATTTGAACCTGCGACCCCCGCGTCCCGAACGCGGTGCTCTACCAGACTGAGCCACACTCCGACTTGGGAGGGCGCCTTATAGAGGAGGCTCCGCAGCGCCGCAAGCAAGCTTCCGGGCGTTGCATAGCGCTGGTCGTTGCGCTATCCCCACGCCCTCGCGCGGCCCCGCCGCCGCCGTTCCTGCTGGGGAATGGTGTAATGGTAACACTGCGGTTTTTGGTACCGTCATTCTAGGTTCGAGTCCTAGTTCCCCAGCCAATTTCCCACCGCCTCGAGACTCCGCCGGTGCGCGCCCCGCCGGCGTCTCAGCGCCCGTCCAGGCGCAGGCCCGGCGCATCGGGCTCCCGGCCCACGCCGCCGTTCAGCGCCTTCTGCATCCAGACGATGTCCACCCAGCGCCCGTGCTTGAAGCCCAGGCCCGCGCCCACGCCCCTGTGCTCGAACCCCAGCGCACGGTGCAGGGCCACGGAGCCGGCGTTGCCGCTGTCGCCGATCACCGCCACCACCTGGCGCAGGCCCATCGCCTCACACGCGGAAAGGACCGCGCCGAGCGCCGCCTTGCCGACGCCGCGGCCCTGCGCGTCCGCGGCCACATAGACGCTGTCCTCGACGGTGTAGCGATAGGCCGCCCGCGGCCGGAACGGCGCTGCGTAGGCAAAGCCCAGCACGCGGCCTTCCGCCTCCGCCACCAGCCAGGGCAGGCCGTGGTCGGCGACGGCCTGGCGGCGCACGTCCATGTCGGCGGCGGACGGCGGCGTCTCCTCGAAGGTGCCGAGGCCGTGCAGCACGTGTTGGCCGTAGATGTCGGCCAGGGCCTGGGCGTCGGCCTGGGTGGCGGCGCGCACGATCATCTGGCCGTCCAGCCTTCCCCCATCGCCCAGACCGCGAAGGCGTAGTCGAGGGCGATCTCCTTCAGGAAGTCGAACCGGCCGGAGGCGCCGCCGTGGCCGGCCTCCATGTTGATCTTCAAGAGGATGGGCGCCTCGCCGGTGGTGTTCGCCCTGAGCTTCGCCACCCACTTCTGCGGCTCCCAGTAGGTGACCCGCGGGTCCGATAGTCCGCCGGTGGCGAGGATGGCCGGGTAGGGGCGGGGACCGACGTTGTCGTAGGGGCTGTAGCCGGCGATCACGTCATAGGCCTCGGGGTCGTGGATCGGGTCGCCCCATTCGGGCCACTCCGGCGGGGTGAGCGGCAGGGACGTGTCGCTCATGGTGTTCAGCACGTCCACGAACGGCACCGCGGCGATCACCGCGCGCCACAGGTCCGGCCGCAGGTTGGCGATCGCGCCCATCAGCATGCCGCCAGCCGAGCCGCCGTAGGCCGCGATGCGCCCGGCGGTCCCGTAGCCGTGGGCGACCAGGTGCTCGGCGCAGGCGATGAAGTCGGTGAAGGTGTTGGGCTTCTTGGCCTTGCGCCCGTCCAGGAACCAGCCCCAGCCCTTGTCGGAGCCGCCGCGCACATGGGCGACGGCCCAGATCCAGCCGCGGTCCACCAGGCTGAGGTTGCGGATGGAGAAGCTGGGCTCCATGGCGTGGCCATAGGCGCCGTAGCCGTAGACCATCAGCGGCGCGGAACCGTCGAGCGGCGTCTCCTTCAGCATCAGCACGGTGATCGGCACCTGCGCCCCGTCCTTGGCGGTGGCGTGCAGCCGGCGGGCCACGTACCGCTGCGGGTCGTGGCCGGAGGGGATCTCCTGGGTCTTGCGCAGGGTGCGCGCCCGGCTCTGCAGGTCGTAGTCGAAGGTCTGCCGCGGCGTGGTGGGCGATTCATAGGTGAATCGCGCCGTCGTGGTCGCGTACTCGTAGCCGCCGGCCAGGCCCAGCGCGAAGGCCTCCTCCTCGAAGGCGATGGCGTGCTCGGCCCCGTCGCGGTCGACCACCACCAGCCGGTCGACCGCATCGACCCGCTCGGCCCGCACCAGGTGGCCGGCGTAGGCCGCGAAGCCCTCGATGTAGCGGCCGGGCTGATGGGCGATCCAGTCGCGCCACGCGGCCTTGGCCGGGATCTCGGCGGTGGAGACGCTGAGCTTGAAGTCCACCGCCCCGTCGGCGTTGGAGCGGATCACCCAGCGGTCGGTCCAGTGATCCAGACTATATTTCACGCCCACCTGCCGCGGCTCGGCGACGACGGGCAGGGCGGTCGGGTCGGCGGCCGGGACCAGCCGCACCTCGGTGGTCTCCTGGTTTCCGATATGGATCACGATGTGGCTGTCGTCGGCGGTGGTCCCGACGCCCAGGAACATGCCGTCGTCGGCCTCCTCGTAGACCAGCACGTCCTCGCCGCCGCGGGCCGGGCGGCGGAAGACCTTCGCAGGCCGGGCGTTCTCGTCGCGCCAGATCCAGAACAGCCAGCGCGAGCAGGGCGAGAAGGCGAAGTCCCCGGAGGCGCTGGCGGCCGGGCCGGGCAGGGTCTCGCCGCTCGCCAGGTCCCGCACCTGGATGTCGTAGTATTCGGAGCCCTGCTCGTCGGCCGCCCAGGCGAACAGCGTGTGGTCCGGGCTGTGGCCGGCGCCGCCGACCCGGAAATAGGCCTTGCCCCGGGCCAGGGCCTCCTCGTCCAGCAGCATCTCCTCGCCGTCTTCGCGGCCCCGCGGCCGGCGGCCATGGATCGGATGCTGCGCGCCCGTCTCGTAGCGCACATAATAGTCCCAGAGGCCGTCCGGCGAGGGCACGGAGGAATCGTCCTCCTTGATGCGCCCCTTCATCTCCGCGAAGATCTGCGCCTGCAGGTCTTCCGTGCCCGCCAGCATGGCCTTGGTATAGGCGTTCTCGGCCACCAGATGTTCGCGGATGTCGGCCCGCAGGGCTTGCGGATCGCGCAGCACCTGGCGCCAGTTATCGTCCTTCATCCAGGCGTAGTCGTCGGTCCGCACGCGGCCGAGCTGCTGAAGGGTCGTGGGGATCTTGTGGGCGACGGGGGGCGTGATCATGCCCGCTTCATGGCCCGGCGGGCGTTTCGCCTCAAGCGCGGCCACAGATTGCGGCGACACGGCGCCATGGCTGCGGCCGTTCCGCAACTTCGGGCTTCGTTCGAGGCGAAAATACGACCAGGAAGCTTACACTTCTTTAACGCATGGCGCCGCTTGACGCGTCATTTGAGCGCAAGGTCTTCACACTCTTGCGTCTTGCTGGACTCCCGTGGTTCTGTTTCTACTATTCGTGAAATCGAGAACGCGCGAAGACGCGTAGGGTGTTAGCCGGGGGCCGTTTATGGTCTGGGATCTCTCTATGGAGCTGATCCATGCGACTGTTCAGCTCGAACAGCCGCTTGGGGACGGGACGCGGACGGTCGGAACAGGCTTCCTGATTTCGACGCCGACGCCCGATGGCAAGTCGCGTACGGTCCTCGTGACCGCCAACCACGTGTTCCAGAAGATGCCCGGCGGCGACGCGCGCATCGGCTACCGGATCGAGAACCCCGACGGCAGCTGGAGCTATTCGCCCCAGACCCTGCAGATCCGCGACAAGTCGGGCTCGCCCAAGTGGACGCGCCATCCCTCCCGCGACGTGGCCGCCATCAGCATCACGGCCCCCCCGGAGTTCGCCAAGGCGGCGATCCCGCAGAGCTACCTGGCCGAGGATGACACCTTCACCAAGAACCAGATCGGCGCTGGCGACGAGATGATGGCGCTGGGCTTCCCGCGCGGCCTGGCCGCCAACCAGGCGGGCTTCCCGATCCTGCGCTCGGGCCGCGTGGCCTCGTTCCCGGTGGCGCCGGCCAAGGCGTTCCCGACCTTCCTGCTGGATTTCTCGGTGTTTCCCGGCAACTCGGGCGGCCCGGTGTTCATGACCGCCCAGGACTACCGGCGAGGCGGCGCCTCCGACGCGCCGCCGGCGGAGTTCATCGCCGGCCTGCTGACCCAGCAGGTCGAACTGAACAACGAGCGGCTTGAGATCGGCATCGTCACCCACGCCAAATACATCCGCGAGACCATCGCCCTGATGGACAACCCGCTGGCCCCCGTGACCATCGCCACCGACGGCGAGGTCAAGGGCGCCAAGGCGGCCTCCGCGGAGGAAGCGGTCGCCAAGGACCTGGATTAGCGCATCGACCGCGCGGGGCGTCAGGCGCCGTAGAGGATCGTGATCGTCTCGGCGACGCAGGCGGGCTTGGGCTCGCCCTCGATCTCGATCGTGCATTCCTTGCGCAGCTGCAGGCCGCCGGCTTTCGGCTCGGCCGCCAGCAGTTTCTCGCGCAACCGCACGCGCTTGCCCACCTTGACCATGTTGACGAAGCGGACCTTGTCGGAGCCGTAGTTGATGCCCCGCGCCACGCCGTCGATCTGCATGATGGTCGCCCCCAGGTGCGGGAGCAGCGAGAGGGTGAGGTAGCCGTGGGCGATCGTCCCGCCGATCTCGCGCTCGGCCCGCTCGACATCCACGTGGATCCATTGGAAGTCGCCGGTCGCCTCGGCGAACGTGTTCACGCGCTCCTGCGAGATCTCCACCCAGTCCGACACGCCGATCTCCTGGCCCGCCAGGCCAGGCAGATCCTTGAAGTCCACTTGTCGCATGGGAGCCTCCCTCTTTGACGCCTCGCGGCGTCCCTAGTGTCCCGATTCCGAAGTTCGCAAGCGCATATGGCGGGCTTCGACGAACTTCGGAATCGATAAGGACACTAGCAAGTCAATGTTTCTAGTGTGCTTTTGGGATCTGAAGTTCGCATCGAGCGCGAGCCAATATGCGGGCGAACGTCAGATCCAGCACACTAGCAGCTCAGGCGCCGCCGGCAAATCCGCGGAAACCGATTTGCGGGCCTTGACCTCCGGTCCGTCAAGCACCCCGTAGTGGCGTCAAACGCCATTCCGGAGGAGACCATGACCCCACCCAAGTTCGAGACCCTGGGCTATGAGCTGGAGGACGGGATCGCCATCGTCACGCTCAATCGGCCGGAGAAGCTGAACGCCTTCAATTCGCAGATGCTGGACGAACTCATCGCCTGCTTCGACCACACGGACGCCGACGACGACGTGGGCGCGGTGATCGTCACCGGCGCCGGCCGCGGCTTCTGCGCCGGGGCGGACCTGGCGGCCGGCGGCGGCACCTTTGACTACAAGGATCGCGGCGACGAATTCCAGCCGCGTGTCGTGGGGGGCGTGCACCGCGACGGCGGCGGCCTGGCCACCTTGCGGATCTTCGACAGCCTGAAGCCGGTGATCGCGGCGGTGAACGGCCCCGCCGTCGGCGTCGGCGTGACCATGCAGCTGGCGATGGACTTCCGACTGGCCTCCACCGAGGCGCGCTTCGGCTTCGTCTTCGCCCGCCGCGGCATCAATCCGGAGGCCGCGTCCTCCTGGTTCCTCTCGCGCCTGGTCGGCATCCAGCAGGCGCTGGAGTGGTGCTACACTGGCCGGGTGTTCCCCGCCCAGGAAGCCTTCGACGGTGGCCTCGTGCGTTCGCTGCACGCGCCCGCCGACCTGCTGCCCGCCGCCAAGGCCCTGGCGCGCGAGATCGTCGACAACGCCGCCCCGGTCTCCGTGGCCCTGACCCGTCAGCTGATCTGGCGGATGGCCGGCGCCGCGCACCCGATGGAGGCGCACAGGCGCGACAGCCGCGGGGTGCAGGCGCGCGGCGCCCAGGCCGACGCCAAGGAAGGGGTGACCTCCTTCCTGGAGAAGCGCCCGCCGCGCTTCCCCAACAAGGTCTCCACCGACCTGCCCGACATTTGGGACGACTGGGAACCGCCCACCTTCAGCTGAGGCCTAAACGGCCGGTTAACGCTGTTGTGGTCGAATCCGCGGCGTCATGACCATGCCAGCGGAAGACCCCGGCTTCGACGCACCGCCGCCCGCGCCGTCCAAGGCGCGCGCGGCGCTCCTGAAGCGGCTGGCGGACGTCGTCTGCCTGCCGAGCTCGCGGGTGAACGCCTTCGAGCGGGCGATGACGGCCGACCTCCTGGTCGAGCTGCTGCGGGAGGCGAGCGCGGCCGAGCGCATCAAGGTCGCGCGGCGCCTGGCCAGCCTGATCGAGGCGCCTGGCGGTCTCGTGCGGCTGCTGCTGCGCGACGAGGTCGACGTGGCCGAGCCGATGCTGGTGGACTGCGCTACCCTCAACGACGTCGACCTCCTGGACTGCGCGCGCCTGGGCACGCTGGAGCACCGCCGCCTGATCGCCATCCGCCGCGGGGTCTCCGAGGTGGTCGGCGACGCCCTGATCGAATTCGAAGAGACCCCGGTGATCGAGTGCCTGCTGCGCAACGACCAGGCGCGGCTGTCGCATTCGGGGGTCGAGGCCATCGTCGCCAGCACCCGCGGCGACGGCCGGCTGGTCCCGGCGCTGCTGAAACGGCCGGAGCTGCGCCCCGCGCACGCCTATGTGCTGTTCTGGTGGGCCGACGCAGACGCCCGGCGCATCATCCTCCAGCGCTTCGCCGTGTCCCGGGAAGTGCTGCAGGACGCCGCCGGCGACATCTTCCCCATGGCCGCCCACGAGGGCTGGCAGGACCCGCTGTCGCGCAAGGCCCTGCAATTCATCGAGCGGCGCCAGCGCAACCGCGCCGCCCTCGACAAGAGCCAATTCGACAGCCTCGAGGACGCGGTCGCCGCCGCGCAGTCGGGCCTCAGCCGCGAGACCGCCGAGGAGATCTCCTACCTCTCCGGCCTCAAGCCGATGACCGGCGCGAAGATCTTCGGCGATCCCGGTGGCGAGCCGCTGGCGATCCTGTGCAAGGCCACCGGCCTGCCGCGGGCCGCGATCCGCGCGCTGTGGCGCGGCCTGCGCCGGCCCGAGATCGACGAGGGCGGCGCCCCTTCGGTGGCGCTGGAGCGCGCGATCACCACCTACGACATGATCGCCGTGGACCGCGCCCAGACCGTGCTGCGCTACTGGAACTGGTCGCTCTCCTCCGCCCTGACGCCGGTGCTGTTGCGGGCGATCCGCGACGGGGACATGGACAGCCTCGATGAATACTCGGTGCCGCAACGCGCCGCCATGCTGGCCTTGTCCAAGGATTTTGGCCGCTAGGGCCGGCCCGACCTCAGCAATCGTCGCAGTTGCTCCGCCTGCGCTGTTCAGCGCTCCGCAAGCACTCTTGGAATTGTCCGCTTGCTGTAGTTTCGTCGGCGTTTCACATTAACTACGGAAAGCATTTGCCAGCTTGTCTTGCCGACAGGTTCGCTATAATCCACCGCGACTGATGTCGAGAATCAGCACCATTCCACAGCTGTGCGGAAATAGACAAAATGGACGAAAAGTCGGAAGTCATTGAGATGACGGCGGATATTGTTTCCGCCTATGTCGGGAACAATTCGGTGTCGGCCGTCGATTTGCCGAACCTCATTCAGAGCGTGCATCGCGCGCTGGCCGGCGTCTCCACCAACGCCGAGCCGATCGAGGCCGCGCCCAAGGAGCCGGCGGTCCCGGTCCGCAAGTCGATCACCCCCGACTACCTGATTTGCCTGGAAGATGGCCGTAAATTCAAGTCGCTGAAGCGGCACCTGCGGACCAAATACAACATGAGCCCGGAGGAATACCGCGCGAAGTGGGGCCTGCCGAAGGACTATCCGATGGTCGCCCCGAACTACGCCAAGGCGCGGTCGGATCTGGCGAAGCAGATGGGTCTCGGGCAGGGCGGCCGTCAGGCGTCCCGCAAGAAGCGCTGACCCTAGCCTTCGGAGTCTGAGGCCCACTACAGACTCGGCGCCCGTCGTTTACGGCGGGCGTTTTGCTTTTTAAGTCGAGCTTTGCGTGAAATCTTTTGCCGCAGGCTCGTTTTTCGCTTGCCGCTGATTCGTCTGCCGGGCGATAAGTGATTCGTAGCGAATCCAAAGCGTTGTTCGGAAATATTGCAGATGGCGGCGCATATCGGGGCCTCCGCGGCGGCGGCGCGGGCTCATGAGGAACTCTACAGTTATTGGGCGTCCCTGAGGAAAGGGACCCGCCTGCCGAGCCGTACCGACATTCATCCTCGTGATTTCAAGCGCTTGCTGCCGACGGTCAGCCTCGTGGACGTGCGCCGCGACCCGCTGGATTTCCGGCTGCGGCTGGCGGGCACCGGCCTCTACAGCGTCTACGGCCGCGAAATCACCGGCCGCACCCTGAGCGAAGTCTACAATTCCGCCGCCGCCGAATATTGGCGCAACGAACTCACCAGCGTGGTGGAGGAACGCCGCCCCATGGTGGGCGTGCACAGCCTCGCCTGGCGCGGCTCAAGGCATCTGTCGATTCTCTGGCTGCGCCTGCCGCTGGCCACCAACGGCCGGGACGTGGACATGATCCTGGGCTACGACGCCGTCGTCGGCGCCCACGGCGAATCCATGACGGGCATCCGCGCCGCCTGAACCTTTGCTAGGCGTCCTGCGCGGCCAGCGCCTCGGCGTCGCGCCGGATCCGCGTCGCCATCGCCGCCAGCCCATTGGACCGCTGCGAGGATAGCGCTCCCGACAGGCCGAGCCGGTCGAAGGCGGCCTTCGGGTCGAAGGCCAGGATCGCCGCGGGCGTGCGGCGCGAAAACAGGCGCAGCAGGATGGCGATCAGGCCGCGCACGATGTGGGCGTCGGAATCGCCGCGGAACGTCAGCGTCCCGTCGGCCTGCGGCTCGGTGACCAGCCAGACCTGGCTGGCGCAGCCGCGCACCTTGTTGGCGTCGTTGCGCTCGGCGTCGTCCAGCGGCTCGAGTTCGCGGCCGAGCTCGATCACGTAGCGGTAGCGCTCCTCCCAATCGTCGAGCAGGTCGAACTCGTCGGCGAGGGCGTCAAGACTGTCTTCGATGGCGCGCATGGATAGCGGGACTTAAGCAGCCGCGTCCGCCCGCGCAACCCGCCGCCTCAGCCCGCCGGCAGCCACACCAGCGCGCTGAAGCCCTGGCCCGGCGTCGAGCGCAGCCGAAGGCGCCCGCGCATGGCCCGGCACAGCAGGTCGCAGATCGGCAGGCCCAGGCCCGCCCCCTCGCTGCGTCGGGTCAGGGCGTTCTCGCCCTGCTCGAAGGGCTGCAGCAGGCGCGGCAATTCCTCCGGGTCGACGCCCGGCCCGTCGTCCTCGACGGACACCACCACCCAGGCGCCCTCCGCCTCCGCCCGCACCCGCACCTGGCCGCCGTCCGGCGAGAAGGCCACCGCGTTCTGGATCAGGTTGCCCAGCACCGTGCGCAGTCCGCGCGGATCGGCGATGGCCAGGGGCAGGCCGCCGCGGCCTGGCGTGACCACCTCGGCGCGCCGCTGGGCGATTTCGTCCCGCAGGCTTTCCAGCGCGTCGTCGAGGGCGTGGTCGATGGATTCCGGCCGCAGGTCGAGGTCGGTCGCGTGGCCCTCCAGGCGCGCGATCTCCAGGATCTGGTTCACCAGCTTCAGGAGCCGCTGGCCGGAGGCCCGGATGATGCCGGCGTATTCCTTGTACTGCGGCGCGCCCAGCGGGCCGTAGAGCTCCGCCGAGATGATCTCCGAAAATCCCAGGATGGAGTTCAGGGGCGTGCGCAGTTCGTGGCTGGCCAGTCGCAGGAACGCCCGCTTGCGCTCGTCCGCCAGGGCGTCACGGCGCTCCCGCGCCGCCGCTCGTCGCGCGGCGGCCTGGACGAAGTCCATGGGCGGGGCTTGGACCGGCTGGGTCATGGTCGGCGCAGGACCTTTCGAGTCGCTCGCGACCATCTGCATCCAAGGCGCTTACGATTTCGTTTCTGTCGCCCAAACAAGCACTTGGGACGGCCGTCGCGCGCGACGCGAGCGCGCTTACACAGGGCCCCATACGCCGGTAAGCTGCGGGCCCCGCCGGCGACGAATGGATTTTCCCAGGCTTGACCAGCATAGCGCCTCTTCGACGAACGGAGACGACGCGCGCAAGCCTTGCCCGCGATCAGCTCGTGGCGGCCGTCTGGCAGGCCGGCTGGCTGGCGGCGGCGGCGCTCGCGGGCCTGCTGCTGGCGGCGGCGGGCCTTCTGACGCTCGGCCGCGGCACCGCGGCGCTCACCGTCGGCGCCGCGCCGGCGCTCTGGGCGCTCATGCTCACCCTGGCCCCGCGCCGCGCGCCGCTGCAGGTCTCGATGATCCTCGTGTGGGCGCTGGGCGGGGCGCTGGCCAGCCTGCTGACCGGCGGCGTCGGCGGGCCGCTCGGCGCCTGGTGCCTGGGGCCGCTGGCGGCGGCGGTGTTCATGCGCCGGCCCTGGCTGCTGGCGCTCGGCGGCGCGGCCTCGCTCGCCGCAGCGGCGCTCTCGGCCCTCGGCGCGGCGCTGCTGCCCATGCGCCCGCCCTCGCCGGACCTCTCCACGGCCCTCGGCCTCCTGGCCCTGGTGACCACGGGCGCGGGCCTGGCTGCAGGCCTGGCGGCGCTGGTGGGGCGCGCCGCCGGCGACCTCGACGTTCGCGCCCGCCTCTCGGCGCTGCTGGAGGGCCAGGGCCTGCTGCTGCTCGCGCTCTCGTCCTCCGGGGTGGTGGAGGAGGCCTATGGGCGCGCCCCCGAAGGCGTCGGGCCGGCGATGGGCGCCGGCGCCGGCGTGGCCGAGGCGGAGGCCCCTTCCGGCCCGCCCGTGATCGCCGCCGCGCTCGAGCGCGCCCTGACGGACGGCCACGCCGAGGCGGGGTTTGCGCCCGTCGGCGCCCCCGACCGCTGGGTGGTCGCCCATCTCCTGCGCCGGCCGGGCGGCGGCCTGGCGGCGGTGCTGCGCGACGCCACGGCGGCCAGGGCCTATGAGCGCGACCTGGAGCGGGCGCGCGACCTCGCCGAATCCCAGAACGCCGGCAAGTCCCGGTTCCTGGCCAACATGAGCCATGAGCTGCGCACGCCGCTCAACGCCATCATGGGCTTCTCCGACATCATGCGGCAGCGCCTGTTCGGCCCACTGTCGGACCGCTATGGCGAATACGCCGAGCTGGTCCACGAGTCCGGCGCGCACCTCCTGGAGCTGATCAACGACGTCCTCGACATGTCGAAGATCGAGGCCGAGCGCTACGAGCTGGCGCGCGAGGCGTTCGACGCCCGGGAGGCGGTCTCAGCTGTCCTGCGCCTGATGCGCGGCCAGGCCGACCGCGCCGGCGTGCAGCTCCGCGGCGTCCTGCCCCGCGAGCCGCTGGACGTGGACGCCGACCGGCGCGCGCTGAAGCAGATCACCCTCAACCTGATCTCCAACGCCCTGAAGTTCACGCCCAAGGACGGCTCGGTCACCGTCACCGCCCAGGCGGGCGGCGACGCCTTCGAACTGGTCGTGGCCGACACCGGGGTGGGGATCAGCGCCGAGGACATGGCGCGCCTGGGCAACCCCTATGAACAGGCCGGCGGCGCCGAGGAGCGCGCGGCGGGAACCGGCCTGGGCCTCTCGCTGGTGCGCGCCTTCTCACGCCTGCACGGGGGCGAGATGACCATGGAAAGCCGGCTGGGGGAGGGGACCACCGTCACCGTCCGCCTGCCGGTCCTGCTGCCGGCCGCGGCTCCGGCCGTGGCCGCGGAGTCGGCGTCCTAACGCAGGGCGAGCTGCAGGAAGGCCTGGCCGGCGGCGAAGTCGCCGACCTCCACATAGGCCCGTCGCACGGTGTCGCCGGGAAACACGAAGTCCACCGCCACCGCCTCGCGCGGGTCCAGACCCGCCAGCCGCGCCGCCGCCTCCTGCGGGAAGCGGAAGGCCCAGGCGCCTTTCATGGCCTTGCTCGCCAGGTCCGCCCCCGCGCGGCTGCGCGCCTGGGCGGTGTAGGTCCGCAGCGCCGAGGTCTGCGGCAGCCGCCGGTCCAGCGGCATGCGCCCGGCCAGGTCGGCGCCGTTGCGGTCGAGATACGGGCCGAGGCTGCGGTCGGTGTCGCGTAGGACCAGCCGGGCCGAATAGGGCTCCGCCCCGTCGGGAAACGAGGCCACGGCCACGAGTGCGCCCTCGCCGTCCTTGCCGGCCAGGCCGAAGGTCATCCGGTTCCAGCCGAAACTCACGTCCTGCGCCAGCCGCCAGCGCGCGGCGCGCCCGGCGCTGCGGTCGGCGCGCCAAGCGCTGATGTCGCCCGGATAGGCCATGCGGGTGAGCTTGGAATAGCCCTCGAAGGCGTTGCGCACGCGCGAGGCCGCGACGGCCAGGTCCGGGGAATTGCAGGGCGTGCGACCGGCCTTGGCCCGCGCCCGCTGCGCCACCGCCGCCAGCTTGGCCGCGTCGGATCCCCCGCGCAGCGCCGCGTTGCGGGCCTGGGCGCGGCCGGCGTCCAGCGCGGCGGCGACGGGGGCGGCGAAAAGGTCGCACCGCACATTCGCTTCGGTCATCACCGTGCGCTCATAGAGCACGTCCAGGGCGCCGGCTCGGGCCAGGCCCGGCCCCGCCAGCACCGCTGCGGCGATCATCCAGGACGTCCGCCGCAGGGCGGCGCGGCGCGCGGGCGCTTGCGGGGTCGTCATGGAATTCCAGGTCTCGTATGCTGCGGTCGGTGCGGACCTTAGGCCGCCCGGCGTTTCCGTTCGGTTTATCGAGGCCTCTGCCAGATGCTGCTCGCCACCGACATCTGGGTCGGCGCCCTGATCCGCCGCGCCGAGCAGGGCGGGGCCTTCGCCACGGTGGCGCGCAAGGGGGATCTGCGGGCGGGCGCGGTGCTGGTCAAGGTCCTGAACCGGCCCGAGGGGACCGCCAGCCTCTACGCCGAGGCCACCCGCGGCGACGGCGAGCGGGTCTGGATGCGCCCGTCCCCCGCCGACCAGGAGGGCGAGCTCGACCGCTACATCGAGCGCGCCGTGCGCATCGACCCCGACATCTGGGTGGTGGAGATCGACGATCGCCAGGGCCGCCACTTCCTCACCGAGCCGGTGGAACGCGGTTGATCGGCGCTTAACCGCCTTCGTGCACCGGCCTGAAAGCCTGGCGTGCTTTGATGCGCCCACGCCGATGCTGTTTCTCCTCAACGAAGTCATCTTGAATGTGGAAGGTGTGCGCCTTCCCGGCCGCCTCGGGCCCCGGCGGCTGCAGGCGCTGTCGTTCTACGACCTGATCCGGCTGGGCCAGGAGCTCTACGCCGAGGCCCCGCTGCTGTACGATCTGCATCCGGCGCGGGCCGAGCGGCTCGCCGCCCTGATCATGGCCAAGGCGCCGGCGATCAACGGCGCCCAGTTCGTGGCCCCGGACTACGGCTGCGCCATCGACGAAGTCCACGCGCGCTTCGCCAACATCGAGATGGGCGTGCTGGCCGGCCTCAGCCGCGCCCAGCGCGACGACGGCCGCCTCGCCCTGCCGGTCGTCGACCGCATGGTCTGGAAGCGGCTGGCGGCCTGACGCGGGCTACGAGGCGCTCGATCGCGCGGCGTCCCTCATGGCGGGTGAGTTGCTCAATTTCGCTTCTCGCGGTCCCAGGCCTGCCGAATTGTAAATTCAGCGACCGTTGGTATAGTCGGCGGCGTGCGGGTTTCCGGGGGGTGCATGCCGCAATACTACACGTCCACAAATCTGAATCTGTCGATCCGACCGGGGTTCGACAGCCTGTACGCATATCGCCTGACGCCTGGGGACTTCACGGGCGACGGGAAACTGGACTTCATCGTTACTTACAGTCTGAGTCCCATCGAAGATCGCGCGGTTCCGCTGAGGGTCATGGCGGGCGACGGGCTGGGTGGGTTCACCGACCGGACCGATGCGCTCTTCGGGGCGAACCTGCCCCAGAACGTCCATCCGCGGGACATCACCGTCGCGGACTTCAACCGTGATGGGCGGCTCGATGTCTACATCGCCGACCAGGGTCTCGACGGGCCGCCCTTTCCCGGCGCCCAGAACACCCTGATCCTCTCCAGCGGCGCGACCGGGCTGACCAACGCCACCGCCCAGATCCCCGCCGCCAGGGTCTTCACCCACTCGGTCGAGGCGGTCGACGTCGACGGCGACGGTGACCTCGACATCTACGTGGGCGTCGAGGCCAACCCAGCGCCCTACTTCCTGATCAATGACGGCACGGGCCGGTTCACGGTCGCGGCCGACCGGCTGCCGGCGGCGGAAGGCGGCTCGGGAAACATCATCTTCACCACCGAAGCCTTCCTCGACGCGGACGGGGACGGCGACAAGGACCTGTTCCTGGGCGCCGCGCGCCAGAACGGCGTCAACAAGATGCTGCTGAACGACGGGACCGGCCACTTCACGGAGGTCCCAGTCAATCCGCCGCTACCCGCCACCTACGCGCCCGGCTCGGACGCGATCGACGCCCAGGCGATCGACCTCAATGGCGACGGGCGACAGGACCTTGTGGTCACCTACACGATCGGCGCGGACGGCGCGCGCGCCTACACCCAGGTCCTGATCAATCAGGGTGGCGGCGCGTTCGCCGATGAGACGGCGCAGCGGATTCCGTCGACGTTCCAGGGCGTCTCGCTTACGCGCGGCGGCGTGATCATCGCCGACCTCAACAGTGACGGCTTCAACGACCTCATGTTCACCAACGGCGCCGCCGCGCCACTGCTCCTGAACGACGGCACGGGCCGTTTCGTGCAGATGCCGGCCGGCTTCCTGCCCGGCGACGCCAGCAATACCTACGCTGTCGCGGACATCAACGCCGACGGACGCCTCGACCTGATCGCCTGGTATGGCCGGGGGAACGGCCAGGAGTTCATGCGGATCGATCTCGCGCGCGACCAGGGGCTCACCCAGACGGGCACGGCGGCGGCTGACGGCTTCATGGGGGATGGCGACGACGAGACCATGAACGGCGCCGCGGGCGACGATGTGATCTTCGGCGGCGGCGGGACCAACTACCTGCGCGGCGACGAGGGGAACGACTACATCGTCGGCGGCGTCGGTTTCGACGACATCAACGGCAACATGGGGAGCGACACCGGCTCGGGCGGCCTCGGCGCCGATTGGGTCGTCGGCGGGAAGGACGATGACCTGCTGTTCGGCGACGCCGGCGACGACATCGTCTACGGCAACCTGGGCAATGACACCTGCATCGGCGGGGACGGCGCCGACCTGGTCCGCGGCGGCCAGGCCGACGACACCCTCTCGGGCGGCGCTGGCGCCGACTGGATCAGCGGCGACCGTGGAGGCGACACGATCGTGGGCGGCGCTGGCGCGGACATCTTCCACAGCTTCGGCGACGCGGGTCTTGACCGGGTCATCGACTTCAGCCGCGCCGAGGGGGACCGGGTGCAGCTCGACCCCGGCTCGACCTACAGTGTGGCCCAGTCCGGCGCCGACACGGTGATCTCCATCACCGGTGGCGCCCAGATGGTGCTGGTGGGCGTCTCTATCGATAGTCTGACGGGCGACTGGATCTTCGGCGCCTAAGCGAAACGGCTCGCGGCGGCTCGCCTTGGTTCCGCCGCCCCTGACCCTTCACAGGCGTTTGGCCGAGGTCATGCCCGCGCCGCGCCCGACCCCATTGCCGCCATTTGCGAAACGCCGGGCCACCGCGCGCGAGGCGCGAGGCTATGGCGTAAACTGGGTCGCCTTTGAGGTGGGCTGCGTGAGGTGACTCTCGATCACCCGCGCCACATCCGGCCCCTGCCCGAAATTGTAGTGCGTATAGCCGGGAACGATGGCCAGCCTGGCCCGAGCATAGTGCGGCTCGCCTTGCCAGCCCGCGTCGCGGACCCCACCCCCGAACAGGGCGTAGAACTCTGCGATATGGCGCATCGACACCGCGTCGTGGTCGGCGAACAGCAGCAACGTCGGCGTTCGCAGCTTGGCGATCTCGGGACGCCAGTCGTAGTCCCTCGTCATCAGTTCGCCCATGCGGTCGAGCAGCAGGCCGAACTGCTCCGGATGCGGCGCCACCTCGGCATATCGCTTGTACAGGGGCGTCTGCTGCATCGCTTTGGCCTGCGAAGCATTCACGGCCTCCATGCCTTTCAGGACTTCCGGAAACCAGCCTTCGCGGGCGGCGGCGGTGGAGATGACGATCAGGTTGCGAACCATCTCGGGGTGCTGGATCGTCATGCGGATCGCCGCGTCGCCGCCATGCGAATAGCCGGCCACGTCGGCGCACGCGATCTTCAGGCGGCGCAGCACCGCAGCGACGTCGTCCCCGTTGCGTTCGTGGCTCATCGGTGATTTGCGCAGCGCCGTGTGTCCGTGGCCTTCGAGATCGATGGCGATGACCTGGCGCTGGCGTGAAAGCGGACCGATCACCTGCGCCATCGAACTGGTGTCCATCAAGCCCCCGGCCAGCACGACGATCGGCTCGCCTTGGCCATACACCTCGTAATAGACGCGCAGCCCCTCGGCCGCCTCGGCGTAGCCGCTGCTTGCGGGTTGGGGAGTTTGCACCGCGGCCGCTCCTTTGGTTTGCGCCGAACTGGATTGCGGCGAGCCCGCCGCGAGCAACCCCGCCACGGCGCAGAGCGCAGCCATGCGGAGGAGGTTTGCACGGGTGACGTTCATGCAGGGCCTCCAATGCCAAGGGCTCGTCGCCGCGACGCCTGAGGCTTACACAACGAGATGGAGCCGCCCCCAGTTTCCGGTCACATGTTCTGACGTCGAGACGGGTCGCTGAGGCCGCTATGACAGGCGGCGCCTGTCCGGGTTCCACCCACCCCGAAAATCCGGAGGGTCCGCTGCCGACGAGTTCCACGCGATGCGTCCGTCGGTGACGCGCCGCAGCCAGGCTGCTCTATATTCTCGTTTTGTTCTTCTCTTGCCGCCCGCTTTATGCTAGATTTTTCAGTTCACCGTCACGGCGGTCGGGCGCGCCAAGATGTTTACCGGTTACCCCCTCTGGTCAACACTGCACGGCCCGACCGCCAGTTCCGAATGCGTTACAGGTCTTTGAAAAGTTAGCGAAAATCGTACACCCCACGTTGCCAGAACTCCTCCAGAAGGGCGCTGACCGCCACCTGAAAATGTGTTTGCCAACGAAAGCGCGCGCTCCGGTCAGCGCCGGCCGGAACGCGCCCTGCGCTTGCGGGTTGGACTCCGCGCCCTGGAGGAGGGGCGCCATGCCAATCGACGAAGCCGCCTTTTCCCACCTCGCCGTCCCCCTCGACCTGGAGCCGATGGAGGCCAGGTCGGCCGCCGAACTGCCTGCGGGCGGCGGATGGCGCTACGAGCCCAAATGGGACGGCTTCAGGTGCCTGGCGTTCCGCGACGGCGACGCCGTGGCGCTGAAGGCCAAGTCCGGCAAGCCGCTCACCCGCTACTTTCCGGAGATGGTCGAGGCGCTCCGCGGGCTTGCGGTCGACCGCTTCGTCCTCGACGGCGAGCTCACCATCGCCGTGGACGGCGTTCTGTCGTTCGACGCCCTGCAGAGGCGCCTGCATCCGGCCGAGAGCCGGATCCGCAAGCTGGCCGCGCAGACCCCGGCCTGCCTGCTGATGTTCGATCGCCTCTGCGACGACCGCGGCGGCGCCTTGCTGGACGCGCCGCTGGTCGAGCGCCGCGCGGCCCTGGAGGCGCTCGCCGATCGTGTCGGCGCCTCGCCCTTCGTGCGGCTGTCGCCGGGCGTCCAGGACCGCGACGCGGCGTCCCGCTGGCTGGAGGACGCCAGCGGCGAACTGGACGGCGTGGTCGCCAAGCGGCTGGACGATCCCTACCAGCCGGGCGAGCGGGCGATGCTGAAGATCAAGCGCCTGCGCACCGCCGACTGCGTGGTGGGCGGCTTCCGTTACCTGGCGGACGCGCCCCTGGTGGGCTCGCTGCTGCTCGGCCTCTACGACGAGGAAGGCCTGCTCGACCACGTGGGCTTCACTTCGACCATCGCCAACGCGGAGCGGCCGGCGCTCACCCGGCGTCTGGAGGCGATCGCCGAGCCGCCCGGCTTCACAGGCAAGGCGCCGGGCGCGCCCAGCCGCTGGAGCGACGGGCGTTCGGCCGAATGGACGCCGCTGCGCCCCGAACTGGTGGTCGAGGTTCGCTACGACCATGTCACGGCCGACCGCTTTCGCCACGGAACCAGGCTGTTGCGGTGGCGGCCTGACAAGGCGCCGCGCCAATGCGCCTTCGACCAGCTTCGCGCGGCGGTCGCGGCCTAGCGCTGCGGCGCTCCGGGATGCTAACCCCGCGCCATGAGCCACTCTCCCGCCGCCGAGGCCGCACGCCGGCGCACCTTCGCCATCATCTCCCATCCCGACGCCGGCAAGACCACCCTGACAGAGAACCTGCTGCTGGCCGGGGGCGCCATCCGCGCGGCCGGCCAGGTGCGCGCCCGGGGCGAGAACCGCCGCACCCGGTCCGACTGGATGAAGATCGAGCGCGAGCGCGGCATCTCCGTCTCGGCCTCGGTGATGACGTTCGACCACGACGGGCTGATGTTCAATCTCCTGGACACCCCCGGCCACGAGGACTTCTCGGAGGACACCTACCGCACCCTGACCGCCGCCGACGCCGCGGTGATGGTGCTGGACGCGGCCAAGGGCATCGAGCCCCAGACCCTGAAGCTGTTCGAGGTCTGCCGCCTGCGCGACATCCCGATCGTCACCTTCATCAACAAGATGGACCGGGAGGCCCAGGACCCGTTCGCCCTGCTGGACGAGATCGGCTCCAAGCTGGCGCTGGACCCGGCCCCGCTCTACTGGCCGGCCGGCTCGGGCGGGCGGTTCAAGGGCATGCTGGACCTGCGCCGGGGCAAGTTCCTGCCCTTCGCCAAGCCCGCCCAGCAGAAGGACGAAGGCGGGCATCCCGCAGCGATCGCGTTGAAATCCAACGCCATCGTCACCTTCCTGGACCCCGACGAGCAGGGCGAGCTGGAGGAGGGGGCCGAGCTGGTGCAGGGCGCCTCCAAGCCCTTCGACCCGCAGGCCTTCCTGGAGGGCCACATGACGCCGGTGTTCTTCGGCTCGGCCTTGCGCAAGTTCGGCGTCGACGAGCTGCTGGAGGGCCTGGGCGCCTACGCCCCGCCGCCGAAGGTGGTGCCGGCCATCCGGGGCGGGGCCGAGACCCACGTGGCGCCGGGCGACGGCGAGGTCTCCGGCTTCGTCTTCAAGGTCCAGGCGAACATGGACCCCAACCACCGCGACCGCATCGCCTTCCTGCGGCTCTGCTCCGGCGACTTCCAGCGCGGCATGAAGCTGAAGGTGCAGAACACCGGCCGCCAGCTGTCGGTGAACGCGCCGATCATGTTCTTCGCCTCCGACCGCGAGCTGGCCCAGGAAGCCTTCGCCGGCGACGTCATCGGCATCCCCAACCATGGCGTGCTGCGGGTGGGCGACAGCCTCTCGGAGAGCGGCCTGCTGCGCTTCGCCGGCCTGCCCAACTTCGCCCCCGAGATCCTGCAGCGGGTGCGCGTGAAGGACCCCTTGAAGGCCAAGCACCTGAAGAAGGCCCTGGAAGGTCTGGCGGAGGAGGGGGTGACCCAGCTCTTCCGACCGCAGCTGGGCGCCGACTTCATCGTGGGCGCGGTGGGGCCGCTGCAGTTCGAGGTGATGGCTGACCGGCTCTCCAACGAATACCAGCTCGACGTGATCTTCGAACCCAGCCCCTTCGCCGAGGCGCGCTGGCTGACCGGCGCCAAGGCCGATATCGAGGCCTTCGTCGACACCCACAAGTCCGGCATGGCCTACGACATCGACGAACAGCCGGTGTTCCTGGCCCGCACCGCGTGGGACGTGGGCTACGCCGTCGAGCGCAACCCGAACATCGGCTTCGAGCGGACCAAGGAGCGGGCCTGACCCCCGTGGACGGCGCCGCGATCCTCTACGGGACGCCCCGGCCCGACCTCGTCCAGCCGGCCGCCGGCTCGGTCCAGACCTCGCCGTTGGTTCCCGGCTCGCAGGCCCTGGAGGACCTGGCCGACGGTACGGCGTCGGAAGCCGTCATGCTGGCGCCCCCCGGCGTGCTGGAGCGCGAGGCCGTCCTCGCCCACGCCCTGCGCATCCTTCACCCGGGCGGCGCGCTCACGGCCCTGGCCCCCAAGGACAAGGGCGGGGCGCGGCTGCGCAAGAGCCTGGAGGCCTTCGGCTGCGAGGTGGCCGAGGACGCGCGCCGCCACCACCGCATCTGCCGTTGCGCGCGGCCCGCCGAACCCGTCGGCCTGGAGGCGGCCATCGCCGCCGGCGCGCCGCGAGAAGTCCCGGACCTGGGCCTCTGGTCGCAGCCGGGCGTCTTCAGCTGGGACCGGGTCGATCCCGGCAGCGCCCTGTTGCTGCGGCATATCCCGCCACTCGCCGGCCGCGGCGCAGATCTCGGCTGCGGGCTGGGCGTCCTCGCCGGGCGGGTGCTGGAGGCGCCGGCCGTGCAGGCCGTTACCCTGGTCGACATCGACCGTCGTGCGATAGCCGCGGCGCGCCGCAACGTCACAGATCCCAGGGCGGCCTTCGCCTGGGCCGACGTGCGCAAGGCCGGCGTGGTCCCGGGGGAGCTGGACTTCGTGGTCATGAACCCGCCCTTCCACGACGGCGGCGCCGAGGACCGCAGCCTGGGCCTCGCCTTCATCGCCGCGGCGGCGCAGGCCCTTCGCCGGGGCGGCAAGCTGTGGCTGGTGGCCAACCGCGGCCTGCCCTACGAGGCGGCCTTGCAAGCCGCCTTCGCCCAGGTCGACCGCAAGGCCGAGGCGCAGGGCTACAAGATCTACGAGGCCCGCAAATGACCACCGCCCGCCTGGACCGCCTGCTCGGCAACCTCGGCTATGGCTCGCGCCGGGAGATCCAGCGCCTGGCCGCCGCCGGCCGCGTGGTCCTGGACGGCGCGCCCGTCACCGACGCCTCCCGCCGCGTGCCGGTGAGCGCCGACCTGCCGCAGCGGATGACCATCGGCGGCTTGGCCGTCGACCCGCCCGCGCCGCTCACCCTGATGATGCACAAGCCGCTGGGCGTGGTCTGCTCGCACAAGGAGGAGGGGGAGCGGGTCTACGACCTCTTGCCCGCCCGCTGGCGCGCCCGCGACCCGGCGCTCTCCACCATCGGGCGGCTGGACAAGGAGACCTCCGGCCTGCTGCTGATCACCGACGACGGCCCGCTGCTGCACCGGGTGATCTCGCCCAAGGCGCATGTGTCCAAGCGCTATCGGGCCATCCTCGATCGGCCGCTCATCGGCGACGAGGCCGCGGTGTTCGCCCGCGGCGACCTGATGCTGGACGGAGAGGACAAGCCGCTCCTGCCAGCGAGCCTTGAGGCGATCTCGCCCACCGAGGCGTGGCTCACGCTCACCGAGGGCCGCTACCACCAGGTCCGGCGGATGTTCGCCGCCGTGGGCAATCACGTCACCGCCCTGCATCGCGACCGCGTCGGCGGGCTGGCGTTGCCGCAGGACCTGGATCCGGGGCGCTGGCGCATTCTTGCGCCCGCGGACATCGCCGCCCTCTTCAGCGGCTGACTGTCCGGGTGAACGGCTCCTGCGCCGTGAATTCGTGGCGTGCGCCGAGGAAGCCTGCGGGATCCAGCCCCAGCGCGCCGGTCACCAGCCCCGCTTGCGTCGTGGCCAGCCCCCGCGAGGCCATGTGCGCCTGCGCCGCGCCCACATCGTCCACCAGCCAGGTCATCGAATAGAGGCCGGGCGCGCGCTCGGCCATGTAGCGGGAGACGGGGCCTCGATCGCTGAGCGGCTGGACGAGGCCGAAGACCGCGTCGCCGACCGCGACGAAGCTGCGGCGCAGGGGCTCGGGCGCCTCGACCTCGTCCTCGTGCAGCACGCGTCCGGCCAGAGCCTCGGTCAGGATGAAGCGCGCGCCGTCCCGGTCCGTGACTGCGAAGTTGAGCGACGAGACCCGCCGCAGCGACGACGGGTGGCCGCGGATCCAGTCCGGGTTCCAGCCGGCGTAGTCGGCCGGATCGTTCGGCATCTTGCTGGCCCGCAGCATCAGGAAGAGGCCGTGCGCGGCCTTGGGGTGCAGGAAGAAATAGACGTCGCTGCCGATCGGATTGACGGTCTTGATCCCCAGTTCGCGGCAGCGCGCCTCGGCGGCATGGAAGTCGGCGATCTCGAACTGCACGGACTGGAAGCCCGGCCCGTAGCGGTCGAGGTAATGGGCCAGCGGCTTGCCGGGGACCGTGCGGGCCGGCGCCAGGGGCTCGATCATGCAGTCCGCCGCATAGAGCAGATGCAGGTCGTGGTCCTCTTCAACCCCGTGGCCGCCGTGGAAGACGATGGCGCCGAAGGCGTTGAAATAGAGCTCACGAAGGGCCTTCAGGTCCGGCCCCACGTGCATGGTGTGTCCCAGCCGGACGACGTCGATCGGTGCTCCCATACGCCTTCATCGCCCGTTTCCAGGTCCGGCGGAAGGCGCCCGGGCCGTTAACCACATGCAAGTCACGGGCCAGGTCCCGATCAATTTTATGTATATGGTTAATGACTTGTTAAGACCGGCGGCTCCGGCTTTGCTGAGTTCGACCAGAACCTTTGCGCGACGTCCCGGCGTGGGACGACACGGTTTCTGGTTGGAGCGGCGTTTGATGTTCGAGTTCGCCCGGGACCTTCGGCGTATGTTCGCCTCCGACGGCCTGAAGGCCTTTTCGGATGGCCTGGCAGGGGGGGACACCGCGCTCCTGGAGCTGCTGGACCTGCGCATGCTGACCGGCGAGGGCAAGGCCGCCGACGTGGCCGCCGGCCGCATCGGCGCCAAGGACAAGCCGCAGCGCCGGCTGGAGGCCGCCATCGTCTGGCGCGAGGTGGCCCGCCGCTCGGGCGATGCGGCCACCCTGCGCAAGGCCGCCGCCTCCGCCGAGATCGCCGCCGCCGCCTTCGACCGCAGTCGCCGGCCGGACGGCTGGGCCCGCGCCCGCTGCGAGCAGGCCTATTGCGCCATGCTGGGCGCCGAGCTGTTCGGCGACGACGGGCTGAACGCCGCCGCCGAGGTGGCTTTCCGCGAGGCCCGCGCCGCCGCCCGCGGCGGCCTGGCCGCCGCGCTCGCCGACATCGGCATCGCCGCCATGGAGGCGCGTCTGCGCCTGGCCGACGGCGACGTGCAGGCCGCCCGGGTGGCCTCGGCCCGCTTCACTTCGCCGATCGCGGCCCTGGAGGGGCTGGTCCGCCGCTGCACCGCCGCCCGGCCGCTGGCCGCTGAAGCGCGGATCATCCGCGCCGACCTCCTGGCCGGCTGGGGCGCGCGGCTGAAGGACCGCGAACTGCTGCAGGCGGCGATGGACGAGGCGGCCAAGGCCGCCCAGCGCCTCGATCCCGCCTACGAGCCGCTCACCTGGTCGCGCGCCGAGATCCTCCGCGCCCAGGCGATGATCCTGCTGGGCGAGACCACCGGCGACGTGGACCGGGTGGCCGAGGCGGTCTCCGCCCTGGCCGACGTGCTCGACCACCTGAACCGCGACCACAGCCCGCTGGACTGGGCCCGGGTGCAGGTCGCGCTCGGCCAGGGCCTGCAGGCGCTGGGCGACGCCAGCGCCAACGAGCGGGCCTATGAGCAGGCGGTCACCTGCTACGACCGCGCCGACGTGGTGCTGAGGGCCGCGCCCTCCGCCCCGCTGCGCGGCCTGGCGGCCGGCGCGCGGGCGGTCTGCTTGATCCGCTCGGCCGAGCTGACCGGCGATGTGGCGGTGCTGGACGCCGCCGAGATGGCCATGAAGATCGAGCTCGCCCGGGTGCAGGCCCGGCGCGATCCCGTAGGCTGGGCGCTGGCCCAGATCCACCTGGCCCGGCTCTATGAGGCCCGCCTGGACATGACCGGCAAGGACCGCGGCGAGCGGGCCAACGCGGTCACGGCCCTGGACGCCGCCCTCGACGTTTTCGCCGAGCACGGCCTGCGATCCCTCAGCATGGTGGCCATCGACGCCCTGGAACGCCTGAAGGCCGGGCCGCGCCGGCTGCCGCGGGCTGAAGGCTGATCCCATGGATGCGACCGATCAAATGCGCCGGCGCGCCGGCCGCGGGCTCCTGTGGGCGGCCGCCATCTGGGCGGCTGCGGCGGCGCCGTCGTTCGCCACGCACGTCCCGGTAAGCTTCAGGGACATCGGCGCGGCTGCCGGCGCGCGTTTCGCCAGCGGCGCCTCGCTCGACTATGAGGCGATCGTCGGGCGCTTCGTGTCCGACGTGGCCTGGACCCGGGCGCCGACCTATGCCGAGACCGCGGCCGCCTATCCGGCGAAAGCCCGGGACAAGGGCGTCGCCGGCCGCGCCACCCTGGACTGCGCCTTCACCAAGGCTGGGACCCTGACCGCGTGCGAGGCCGTGCAGCAGGGGCCGGCCGGCTACGGCTTCGGCGAGGCGGCCCTGAGCCTGGCGACGCATTTCGCCGCCCGGCAGGCCCTGGCCGACGGCCGGTCCGTCGAGGGCGCCGGCGTGCAGGTGGAGTTCGCCTTCGATCCCGAGATGCTGGCCGGGGCCGAGCCGGTGGTCGGCCAGCCGCAATGGACGTCGCTGCCGACGGTCGAGGACTTCACCGCCGCGCTTCCCGCCGACGCCTCCAAGGCCGGCGTCGACGCCCTGGTGGTGCTGGACTGCAAGGTGGAGGCGGACGGGGGGCTGGGCGGCTGCAAGGTCGCCAGCGAAGAGCCGTCCGGCCACGCGCTCGGCCAGGCGGCGCTGACCCTGGCGCCGAAGTTCCGCGTGAAGGTCTGGACGGACGACGGCCTGCCCGTCATCGGCGGCGCCCTGCGCACCCCGATCCGGGTGAAGGTGGATTAGCGCGGGCGTATCGGGCTTCGGGACCACGCCAAGCAGGGCGTCCTTTTTCATACAGTGTCCCCGGATTTCCAGTGTCCCCCGATTTCCCTGGATTTCCCAAAATCTCAGCGCATCCTCGCCAAATTGACCGAACCGTCACGGATATTGATCCGCAGGCCGCCCTCCCAACGGCTTACCCGCCGTAGAACGGCGTCATTCATCGGCAACAAATGTCGCTTCGATTAGGTCGAGCAAGCGCTCGTTTTCAATCAGAGCGGCTATCAATCGTTGGTAATGCTCAAGCTCCGACATGGGGAGGTCGCGTCCGATCCGGTCTTGCAGCCACTTGCGCGCGGGCACGTATCCTCCGATGCGTAGCGTCCAAACGGACGCGGGCACGTTGTCGAAATATTGCTCGTCATTAATCCAAACCCTATTGGCCGCAAATTTAGCAAACTCGACGCGATCGCTACCGTCGATCGGGTAACGCGCTAGCTTCCCGTCTGGCGTAGAGCATTTGCCTTGAAGCATGTGCGCTTCGCGCAACTGCCCCCCTAGTTTGCTGAAACGGCGAAAGGCCGCTGAACTCAGCGGATATGGCACCCTGGGGTACCCGCTCTTTAAATACTCACCATACTTGGTATTATATGTCCGCGAGTGTAACACCGCGTATATATAATCAAACACCGCCTGAGGATCTTCCGCCAATTTCCCCCCGACTCGCTTTATCTTTGACCAAATCTTATCCGCAAAATTCGGTACGGCCTTTCCCTTAAGTCCTGCCATGGGCATGATATAAAGCGGAAAGAGCGTGTTTATATTGTAGGCATCGAAGGCTTTGTGTGCTGCAAGTCCGCTGGTGACGAAGGCGCCTAGCGAGCCGTGTGACTGCTTGGGACAAATGAGCGCAACATTTTCCCCGGAATTCATATGTTGCATTATCCGAAAATTCGGGCGCGCGAGTATACCTCCGGATTTCGACGTGTAATATATCTGCCTCACATCAAACGGCCGATATAGGATGGGCGATATGTTCGATTTCGAGGGGCCTGTTGCCTTCAGGTCAGAAATCGCCCATTCCACTCGCCAGCTCTCTACGTCCGCGCGTAGGCTAAATTCTTCCCGTGCGTCTTCTATTTTCATCTTGGCCGCGCGTGCCATTCGGTTAAAGAGTTCATTATCATCGAAGGCCATTACGAATTCATCGCGCGCGGACACCACGCCGGCTCCGCTGGCCGAGAAAAGCTCGTCAAGAGCGAATCCCGCGCTGTATTGCCCTTCAGCGTCACTCTGCCTAGGAACAAAATAGTAGAATGGTTCTTCACTAGAAACCTTTGACCACGAGACGTCGTCAAATTTGGTCTCTCTGAGAAATTCATATTTTGATTCTCGCGAACCCCAAAGTTCGGCGTGAAAAACAGTAGCGAGATGCTTCTTTGGCTTATCTGGTTTTCGAAAAGCAAGAATGATACTCACGCCCTGTTGAATATCGAAGACGTTTGTATCAGCATCGCCGTTGGGAGCGCGCTCTTGTTTATTGCTGTTGCCATGTAAATCTAAAACATAAATCTCACTGAACGAGCGCATAAGGTGCCAGCGCATACCCCTGAAGGTCGGATTATCGAGATAGCCATGGTTGGTTACATAGCCGAGAATGCCCTGCCCATTCTTCTCGATAAAATGCTCTCCAAGGCGCATGAACTTTACATAGTCATCATGTAGCCAGTGCTTTCTTTCGCCGAAATGCACGCCGTCGACGTACTTGTAATCGTCGATATTGACGATCAGCTTGCCTCTGTTGCTCGAAATGCCTCGATAAGGGGGGTTGCCTATCGCGACCATGATCGGCGAGTACCGTTTTATGTAGCTCGCTTCATTACTTTCACGACTGAACCATTCAACAAGCGGCAGCTTATCGACCTCTTCATGTGCTGGATGTAGGCTATTCGTTAGATAAACATTTAGTCGTGGTTGTTGCGCGGATTTCGGACGGTACCCGGTTTCCTCCAACATAAGCTCAAGCTTCATATGGCACATGGCGTAACTCGCCATGAGGAGTTCGAATCCATACAGGCGTGGAATCAGATGCTCTTCGACATAACGGCTCCAAAGGCCCTCCTGTCCTTTGAACCGCGCGTGAATGCGGTCTACGACTTCCGCCAAGAATGTTCCGGTACCTGTTGCGACGTCTAAAATCTGAACCTTATGGACCTTGCGTGAAACCGGGACGGTTGACCGCTTGCTTCGCCGATCATCGCGCGGCATTTCGACTTGGATCGTGGTTTCACTCGTGTCAGCGAGCCCCTTCGGGAGGCGAAAATGTTTTACGAGGATGGCGTCTACCGCTCGAACAATAAATTGCACGACAGGCTCTGGTGTATACCAGACCCCCCGTGCTTCGCGCTTGCGTGGATTGTACGCCGCAATAAACGTCTCGTAGAAATGAATGAACGGATCATCTCTTCCGGTGCCGCGATTGAAGTTGGCTACCATCGTCTTGATGTCGGTTGCGCGGAACACATCGCACAGCTCGTCTACAATCCATTCGGCGCGATCGTCCAATTTTGTGCCAACATATGTGAACAACTCGCGGAGGAACGGATTACTGCGAGGGATGAGTCTATATGCCTCTTCTCTCGAAAATGTATCGGGTGATTTGTCATGTAACCTAGCTGTAAACAAACCATAGGCTAATGTTTCGGCATAAATATCAGCGAATTCTTCGCCCGTCACGTCGTGAAGGAGGACGCTTTTGAATGCATCGAACTGATCGTGAAGGCCAGAGTGGTCCTTTGAGTTCAAAATATTTGTAAAGACATCCTTAACCAGGGTTGCACGCTTGGCCATCATTACGGCCAACTGCTTTGGATTCGTAATCGTGGATGCCTTGTACGCGGAGAACGCGAGATATAGGGCGACGAACTGATCAATGTTGGCGGGAAGTGGTTTTATTTTGCCCCCAAATGACCGAGCAATTTGGGATGATCCAACCAGATCGCCATTCCGGTAGAAGCGAAACTCGCAAAAGTCGGTAAGGATGAGATTGTCGAGGGCGTGCAGATAGCGCCCCATCTGTTCGCCCTTCTCGGTGCGATCAAGCGGCGTGCTGATGTCCTTCGCTTCGATGTAGCCGATGGGAATGTCGCCGCGCTGTAAGATAAAATCAGGCGCGCCGCAGGCTTGACGCTTCGGCTCGTTTGTAAGTTCGAACGCCACCGGAATTAGTGCCTTAGATAGAGCAATCAGGGAGTCACGGTAGGTGTGCTCCGTCGCATTCCCACGTTCGTATTTTTGGGCGATTTCCTTGATGTAGTTCGTTACAGCCTTCACCCGATTGCTCCTGCTTCGTACCGTGACCGCGTTTTGGCGACGCGTGAGAATCGGGGGGAGTAGCTTGCATTTTTCGGCGCTACACAACCCACGCGCGCTTGGTCAACGGCACGGGTCAGTCGGTTAGGTGGGCGAGTTGGCTCACCTGCGCAGATTGGCGGTGACTCGATATGCCTGCCGGGCGTTCCGGTGACACTGTACGAAACCCATAGGGTTGAACTGCGAATATTCTCAAATGTTCAGCCGCGCTAGGCCTCAGCGTGGCTCGCTTCGGTGTTCCTCGTTTGTTCTTGCCATCCCGCTTCCCTCAAGCTATCCTCGAGGCGCGGCGCAAGTTGCGCCGCGGTGGCGGGCTCTGGGGGCATACCGGTATGCCGGTATACCCCCCACAACGCCGCCGAAGCGCGCAAATTGTTGATTGAATGAATGTTCAGGCGGATGCGACGGGGTGAACCACCCCTAGAAAACGGGGAGAGGCCGACATCCCGGCGTCCGGTTTGCGGCAAGGCTGCGGGCTCGACGCGAACGCCGAGGTCGAGGCCTCGCCGGGGTCGCAGGAGCCGCTTAAGCCGCGGCCACGTCGCCGGTCTGGCGGCGCATGCGCCAGAAGCGCAGGGTCCGCTGGGCCACGTCGCGGGTGAGGTTCTCGTAGAGGTCGCCGTATTCGCGGGCGCGGCCGAGCGCGTTGGACTCCCGGTCGAGGATCAGCACCGCGAAGGTCAGGAACAGCGAGCGGTCGAAGTCGGCGGCCTTGCAGACGATGGCCAGGGCGTCGAGTTCGCGCCGCTCCAGGATCCGCCGGGCGGTGTGGAAGTCGATCTCGGCCAGCTCGCAGAGCGAGATCAGGAACTTGGTGGTCTCGCGGTTGCGCAGGAAGCCCGCCAGCACCGGCGGGGTGATCGCGCCCTTGCCGCACAGGCTGCGGATCTCGGCCTCGGCGGCGTTGAAGTCGGCGGGCAGGGCGCCGTCCTGGGCGGCCACGCGATTGCGGCTGACGGCCAGGGCCTTATCCAGCTCGGCGGGGTCGATATCGCTGTTGCGGGCCAGGATCTGGTTACGCAGGCGCGACTCGACGACGAAGTACATCTCGTTGAGCAGGTCGACCGGCAGGTTGCGGCGGCCCACGATCGCCTCGTGCAGGTCGGGGTTTTCCGCCGCCCGGTCGACGGCGGCCTCCGAGCTTTCCCGCGAGAGCGCCGCGCCCTCGTTGCGCAGCAGGACGCCCAGGGTCTGGTCGTCGCCGCGCTCGACGATCACCTCCGAGACGGTCTCGGAGACGACCGTCCGCTGCGAGATGGCGCGCAGGTGGTCCTGGCCGCGGGTGTGCGCCACCGCCAGCAGGTCGTCGTCGGTCAGCGCGCGCGAGCCCTGCAGCACGGGGCGCGCGACGTCGATGGACTCGTCGCGGGCGAGCTTGCGGATCAGCCCGTGGGGCGGGGCCTCGCTCTGCGCCATGCGCTCGGCCAGCTCGCCGCGGACGGCGGCCTCCATCTCGTTGGCCAGCTGGGTCAGTACGTCGTCGAACAGACCCATCTCCGTCGCACCGTGGCCGTCGCCGGCGAAGAACATGTCGGTGACGCCGCGCATCAGCTCGCGCCGCCGCTCGCTGGAGGGCTCCTCGGCGAGCGAGATCAGGTCGCGCAGCTTCGGGGCCTGGGTCAGGTCCGTGGTCATCAGAACGTTCCGCGATCGGTGGGAGGCTTACGGTCGTCGCCGTCGTCTGCGGCCGGCTTGGCGTCGTCGGGCGGCCCGATCAGCACATAGCCTTGCTTGGTGGGCGGTTCGGGAATGGCGTCGGGCGTCAGGCCGTATTCCCGGTGCAGGGAATAGAACCGCGGCGTCGCGCCGACGGCGTGCGGCGTGGCCGGCGCCGCCAACGCGGCGACCTGCTTCGGCGCGGGCGCGGCGGCCGGCGGCAGGCGCGAGGGTTGAGCGGCGGGCTCGGGCGAGGCCTGCGCCCGGGTCGCCGCCGAGGGGCGGGCGACTTCGGGCCCGATCATCTTGCGGGGGGGCGTCTGCGCGGGCGGCGTATAGAGGCTGTCGGGGCGGGGGATCGCGGCGCCTTGCGGGCCCGGCGCGGCCACGGGTTCCGGCGGCCGGGGCGCGGGCAGGATTGCGATCATCGGCAGCGTCGGCGTGCGCAGCGAGGCGAGGGCCGGCTCGGCCTGCCGTTTTCTGGCCCAGCCCAGCAGCGGGCCCTGGTAAGGGGCGACGGCGGGCGGGCCGTTCAGGGCGGCGAGGACCAGCGGCTCGGCGGCGGCCGGCGCGGTCCGCGGCGGCCCATAGCGGTCTTGCACCACCTGGGCGGAGGCGCCGGTCGCGCTGACGAGCGCAAAGGCGAGGGCGAGGATCCGGCGCATGCGGCCATGCTTAGACGGCGCCGCTTAACCCACGCCTAACGGCCGCGCCACCATTTCAGGCCGCGACGCTCCAGCACCTCCAGGAGGGCGTGCAGGACGACGCCCAGCAGCCCCAGTACGACCAGGGCTGCGAACATGCGCGCGGTCTGCAGCCGGCCGTAGGCGTCCATGATCCGCCAGGCCAGGCCCTGGGCTCCGCCGGATCCGGCCACGAACTCCGCCACCACGGCGCCGATCACCGCCAGCCCGGCTGCGACCTTGTGTCCCTCCAGCAGGTAGGGGATCGCGGCCGGCAGGCGAAGCCGCAGCAGCCGCTGCGGCCGTGTGGCCCCATAGAGGTCGAACAGCCGCTCCAGGTCGGGGTCGGCCGCCTTCAGCCCGGTGGTCGCCCCGGAAAAGATCGGGAAGAAGGCCACCACCGCGGCGAGGGTCACGATCGCCCGGCGCGGATTGTCGATCCCCGCCCAGATCACCACCAGCGGGGCGATGGCCACGATGGGCGTCACCTGCAGCACCACCGCCAACGGCCGCACCGCGCGGTCGAGGATCGGGCTCAGGCCCACGGCGAGCGCCAGGGCCTGGGCCAGCACGCTGGCGACGACCAGGGCCGCCAGCGCCATGGCCAGGGTGTTCCAGGCCGACCTCAGCAAACTCAGCCAGTCGGCGGCGAGGCTGGCGGCCACGGCCGAGGGGGGCGGGAGGAAGTAGACCGGGATCTGCTGCCAGCGGCAGGCGGCTTCCCACGCCGCCAGCAGCAGGGCGATCAGCACGATCGGAGCCAGGACGCCGGCGAGCCGGTTCATGCGGCCATGCCCCGCGCCAGGGCCGCCGAGACAGTCTCGACGCTCTCGCGGAACCGCGACGTCACGCGAAAGCCGTCCGGGCGGGGCAGGGGCGCGTCCACCACGATCTCGCCGGCCGCCCGGCCCGGCCCGCGGCTCATCACCACCACGCGCGAGGCCATGTAGACAGCCTCCTCCACATTGTGGGTGACGAACACCATCGCCGGGAGCGAGGCGGCCCACAGGGCCAGCACGTCGTCGGCCAGCCCGCGCCGGGTGATCTCGTCCAGGGCGGCGAACGGCTCGTCCAGCAGCAGCAGCCGGGGCTGGGTGACCAGGGCGCGGGCGAGGGACACCCGCATGGCCATGCCGCCGGAAAGCTGGGCGGGGCGCGCGGCGCACACGTTCGGCAGGCCCACCGCGCCCAGCGCCTCGGCGGCCCGCGCCCGCGCTTCGGCGCGCGGCGTTCCGGCCAGCTCCAGGGGCAGGGCGACGTTGCCCTCAGAGGAGAGCCAAGGGGCCAGCGTCGGCGCCTGGAACACCACCGCCGTCTCGCCGCGGCCCGGCGTGCGCCGCACCGCGCCCCGGGTCGGACCCTCCAGTCCCGCCAGCAGCCGCAGGGCCGTCGACTTGCCGCACCCCGACGGTCCCACCAGCGCGGTGATCTCCCCCGCCGCCAGCGCCAGGCTGAACGGCCCCAGCGCGCGCCCGCGCCCGGCGTAGTCGACTTCGACCTCGTCGAGGGCCGCGACGATCACTTGGCGGGTGCGGCCGCCGCCGGCGCGGTCAGGAACTGCAGGTCGTAGGCGCGCCGGTAGTCCATCGCCTTGTCATAGACGCCCTGACCCGCGGCCATGTCGAAGAACGTCTTCCAGCGCGCGTCGGTCATGGCGCCTGTGCCATCGCCGCCGTCCACCAGCTGGTAGGCGCGCATCTTCTCGCGGGCCTGGTCGAGGACGTCCTGGGTCATTTCCGGATTGTCCTTGAGGATCAGGGCGTCGCCGGGCTTGGGGTCGCCGTGCAGGTAGCTCTTCCAGCCGGCGGCGCTGGCCTCCACGAACGCCTTCACGGCGGCGGGGTTCTTGGAGATGAGGCTGTCCGGGGCCAGCACCAGGGCCGCGTAGCCGGGGTAGCCGTTGTCGGCCAGCAGGAAGACCTTGGGCTTCACCTTGGCGGTGGTCTCCAGCGTGTAGGGCTCGGAGGTGACGTAGCCCTGCTGGGCCACCCGCTTGTCGGCCAGGAAGGGCGCGGAGTTGAAAGTGTACTTGCGCACCTGGTCGTCGGTGAAGCCGTACTTGGCCTTCAGCCACACCCAGAAGGCGGTGACCGAGGCGTCGGAGAGCAGGATCGGGTGACCCTTGAGGTCGGCGATGGTCTCGATCCCCTGGCCCTCGTGGGCGATCAGCACCTGCGGGTCCTTCTGCATGAAGGCCGCCACCGCCCGCACGGGCGCCTGCTCGCGGGCGAGGTTGAGGACGATGAAGCTGTTGGAGCCCATGCCGAGGTCCACCGCGCCGGCGGCCAGCAGCTGCGGCACGTTCACCCCCGGGCCGCCCTGCTTGATGGTCACGTCCAGGCCGCGCCTGGCGTACTCGCCGGTGGCCAGCGCCTGGTAGAAGCCGCCCTGTTCGGCCTGGGCGCGCCAGTCGGTGGCGAAGCTCAGGGCGGTGCGGCCGTCCGGGGACTTGGCGGCCTCCTCCTTCTTCGCCGGAGAGCAGGCGCAGGCCAGCAGGGCGAGCGCGAGGGCGAGCGGGCGCAAGGCTTTCATGAACGAACCCCGGGTGTCGACGCGCGGAGCCTAGGGCGGTGCGGGCGCAGTTCCAAGATGTCCGCGCATAGCAAGAGGGCGACGCCTCGGTCACCCGCTGCGCCGCCCTCTCATCCAGATCCGTTGGGGGACCTGAGCCGGTCGGGTCGGCGGCTACGTCGCTCGCGGGTCGCCCCGCGGGTTTCCGTCGCCGTCGGCGTCCGTCGGGCGTTAGGGTCCCGGGTCGCCCCGGGTCCGGTCCGTCCTCGGCTCGCCTGCTGCGCTGTCGTTCCGGTTGCCCGGTTCGGCGCGCGCCGCAGTCCGATCGACAAGTTGACGGTCGCGCCGAAGCCGCTGGGACGCAAGCCCCGCAACATCAGCCTGATGCGCGCAGGCGGTTGATAACATGGGGATAATCGGTGGGTGGACCGCGGTATCCCAAGCGCGGCAAAGGATTCGTCCGTCCACAGGAACTTCAGGCGCCCGACGCCAGGGCCTCGCGGCGTTCCTCCAGCTCCAGCCATTCCTCCTCGGCCGCCGCCAGTTCGGCGCGCGCGGCCTCCAGCGCTTGGCTCGACCGGGCGAAGCCGGCGGGGTCGCGGGCATAGAGGGCGGGGTCGGCCAGGGCGGTTTCCAGGCCGGCGATGCGGGCCGGCGCCTCGGCGACGAGGGTCTCCAGCTCCACCAGCCGGCGCTGGTCCTTGTAGGAGAGCTTGCTGGCCTTGGGCGTTGGCGCATCGGGCTTTTTCGCAGCCGGGCGCTTCGGCGCGACGATCACCGGCGGCGGGCCAAAGAAGCCGGGGTTCTGGCCGATGAAGTCCTGCCAGCCGCCCGGCGTCTCCACCACCCGGCCTTGGCCGTCGAGGCCGATGGTGGAGGTGGCCAAGCGGTCGATGAAGTCACGGTCGTGGCTGACCAGGATCAAGGTGCCCTCGTAGTCGGCCAGCAGGTCCTCCAGCAGGTCGAGGGTGTCCATGTCCAGGTCGTTGGTGGGCTCGTCCAGCACCAGCACATTGGCCGGTTTGGCCAGCGCCCGGGCGAGCAGCAGGCGGTTGCGCTCGCCGCCGGACAGGCTCTTCACCGGCTGGCGCAACTGGTTCTCGCGGAACAGGAATTCCTTGGCGTAGGCCATCACGTGCTTAGGGCTTCCGCGCACCATCACCTGGTCGCCGCCGAGCGGGGCGAGCACGTCCCTCAGGGTGGCGTCGGCGGCGAGGTCCGCCCGGGCCTGGTCGATGTAGGCGATCTCCAGATTGGTCCCCAGCAGCACCTCGCCGGCGTCGGGCGCCGCCTCGCCCAGCAGCAGGCGCACCAGCGTGGTCTTGCCCGCGCCGTTCGGGCCGACGACGGCCACCCGCTCGCCGCGCAGGATGCGGGTGGAGAAGTCCTTCAGGATGATCCTGTCCCCGAACGCCTTGCTGATCCGACGCACGTCCACGACCCGCTGGCCCGAGGCGCCGGAACTAGCGACGGCCATGGAGACGGCGCCGCCGGTTCCTTCGCGGATGCGGTCGGCCTTGGCCAGGCGCAGGCCCTCCAGCCGCCGGCGGCGGCCCTCGTTGCGGGCCCGACGGGCGGTGACGCCCCTGGCCATCCAGTGCTGCTCACGCTCGATGAAACGCTCGAGCCGGCGGCCCTCCTCGGCCTCGGCGGCGGCGATCTTCTCGGCCCAGGCGTCGAAGTGGCCGAAGCCCTTGTCCAACCGCCGCACGGTCCGGAACTCCAGCCAGAAGCAGCGGTTGGTGATCCGCTCCAGGAAGGCGCGGTCGTGGCTGACGATCAGCGCCGCCGCGCGGCAGGCGGCGAGCTCCGCCTCCAGGGTCTCGATCGCCAGGATGTCCAGGTGGTTGGTGGGCTCGTCGAGCAACAGGACGTCGGGCGCCTCGGCGAAGGCGCGGGCGAGCGCCGCGCGGCGGATTTCGCCGCCGGAAAGGCCGGCGGTGGACTTGCCCGGCTCGACGCCGAAGGCGGTCAGCGCAGCTTCGGCCTCATGGGGGGCGGCGCCCCCGGCGGTCGCATAGTCGAGCAACGTCGCGCCGGTGACCGGCGGCTCCTGGGAAACATAGGCGATGCGCAGGCCGGGGGCGGCGGCGCGCTCGCCCGCGTCGGGCTGGGCCTGGCCGGCCAGCATGCGCAGCAGCGTCGACTTGCCGGCGCCGTTGCGGCCCACGAGGCAGGCGCGGCTCCTGGCCTCCAGCGCCAGGTCGACGCCGTCGAACAGCATCACCGGCCCGTCGGCCAGGCGGACATCCTTGAGGGCGAGAACTGGCGGCTTCATCGGCGCGTGACATAGCGGGCGGGGGCGGCGGCGCAAGGCCGGATGATTTTTCCGTCAGGCCCCCTGGACGGCGGGTGTGCGTTATCCCCATGAACGGCGTTCGTGTCGCAGAGCCGGAGCAGGCCATGGAACTCGTGATCGGAACCAAGCGGTGGTCCACCTGGTCGATGCGCCCGTGGCTGGCGCTGCGGCGCGCCCGGGCGGAGTTCACCGAGACCCTGGTGGAGCTGCGCCAGGAGGACGGCCGTAGCGCCGCGGAAATCGCACGACATTCGCCGTCCGGGCTGGTCCCGGCGCTGAAGGACGGCGACCTGACGCTCTGGGACTCCCTGGCGATCTGCGAGCACCTGGCCGAGCGGTTCCCACAAGCGAAGCTTTGGCCGGACGACGCCGAGCGCCGGGCGCTTGGGCGGGCGGCGGCGGCGGAGATGCATTCAGGCTTCGCCTCGCTGCGGGGCGAGTGCCCCATGGCGCTGGAGGCGCCGGTGCGGGCGGTGGAGCTCTCGCCGCTCACGCAGGCGAACATCCGCCGGATCGTGGCGCTCTGGAGCGGGCTCCTGGAGCGGTTCGGCGGGCCGTTCCTGCTGGGCGACTGGTCGATCGCCGACGCCTTCTATACGCCGGTGGCGACCCGGTTCCGGACCTATGGCGTGCACCTCAGCGACTACGGCGACACCGGCGCGGCGGGGGCCTATGGCGCCCGGCTGCTGGCGACCGAGGAGTTCAAGGCCTGGGAACGGGAGGCGCTGGGGTAGGGGTTTCTCCTCAAGCCGACAGCCGGAGGGACGCGATCAACTGCTCCACCTCGGGCAGCGTGGCCTGGAAGTAATGCTCCGCGGGCGCAAGGTAGAGAACGACGTAGGTCTTCCCGCCGGCCTCGGCGGTCAAGGCCGTGCCCTTGATGTCCAGCCCCTCGGGCGTGCGCGCGTCGATGTCGAAGCGGACGGCGGACTGCGCGCCGATCTGCGCCGGACGTGGGTTGCTGGCTTCGACGCGCTGGTAATTCAGGGCCGCGATGCTGTCGGTGACGAACTCGATCCGTTCGGCGGACGACATGCCGGCGCGGATGACCGGCGTCGGCTTCTCCTTGGCGACCGCCTTTATCAGCGGCTGGCCGGGCGAGAGGCCATCGGTGATGTAGACGCGATTGAGCAGCGGCCCGTCGATGGACAGCACGCGCACCTTGGGCGTCCGACCGGGCAGGACGCCGCTGACGTTCGACCAAGTGCGGCCGAGCGTGACCTGGGCCTGACCGACCTTGAACGGGCCGGCGGGAGCTGGCGTTACCGCGGCGCAGCCCGCCAGGGCAGTGGCGGCGCAGGCGATCAGGACGGTGGTCAGCAGTCGCATGTCATTGAACCTTCGCAAGGGAATCGAGCGTCTCGCGCACCATCCAGGCGTCCGCCGCCTGGGGCGCTCGGGCAAGGTAGGTTTCGAGGGCGAGGCGCGCGCCGGCAGGGTCGCCGGTACGGCGTTTCGCCTCGCCGAGTTCGCGCCACGTCGCGATGGGCGCGTCGACGGCTTCGGAGGCCGCGGCGTAGGCGTCTCGTGCACGGACGGCGTCTCCCTCGCCGCGCCGGAGGCGGAAGGCCTCGCCGCGATAAAAATTGAGAACACCCAGGTCTTCGCCGTTGCGAGCCAAGCGATCCACGATGTGCAGCGTTTCGCCAAAGTCGCGGCGGCGCAGGTCGTCGCGGAGCCAGGCCGACAGGAAGGGGCGGATGGCGGCGCGGTGGCGCTCGCGTCCGACCTCGCCTCCGGCCGGCAGATTTGGCAGTTCGGCGTCCAGCGCGGCCACGCGTTGCGAATTCAGCGGATGCGAATCGAAGATGCCAAGGCGGGCGTCACCCTTGCGGATCTTCTCGAAATCCGATGACGCCGTTTCACGCATCATCGCACGCCAGCTCTCGGAGGCCGCCGCGGCGGCATAGCCGGCCTCGGATGCGCGCCGCACACCGAGCAGGTCCGCTTCCGACTCCTGTTCGCGCGAGAACCGAAAGAGTCCGGCGAGCGAGGCCAGGTAGACGGCGTCCACCAGATTCCCCGTCGCTTGCATGATGTTCTGGGCGCTCTGGTAGTCCGCCGAACCTGCCGCGGCTGCGGACCCGGCGACGGCGATGCCGATCGAGAGAAACAGCGCCGTGTTGGCGCTGTTCTTCATGGCCGCGTGGCGCTCGAGTGTATGATTCTCGGCGAAGTGGCTGGCCTCATGGCCCAGTACAAAGGCGAGTTCGGCCTCGTCCTCGCAACGCAGCAGCAGCCCGGACCAGACCTCGGTGTATCCGTTCGGCGCCATGGTGGCGTTGAAGAACGGGCGGTTCAAAACGTAGATGCGAAGGTCGGCGCAATAGTCCGCCGCGACCTTGCAGGCGACGGAACGGACATAGGCGTTCAGCGCAGGGTCCGCGTTCAGCTCGGCGGACCGACGCACATGCTGCTCGGCCTTGTCCGAAAGATCCCACAGGCCCGCTTCGACGCTCGTCGGATTTGGCCGCAGACTCGCGGGCCTCGGCTCCGCGATGGCTGCGCCCGGCAGCGTCATCGCCAGGGCGACGGCGGCGAGTCGCAAACGGCGCACTAGAGGGGAATGTTCTTCAGCAGCGACGTGGTGAGTTCCGCGGCGCCCTCCGGCTTGCGCATGTCGGCGTTCGGGCCGGCGACGGCCACGTTAAACCAGACCACCCGCCCGGTCTTCAGGTCGACCAGCGACGCGAGCACGACCTGTTGGCCCAAGGGTACGGAAACGCCGAGCATGCTCAGCCCGATCGCGGTGGCGATCCGCCCGCCGCTGGCGTAGGTCCCGCGCGCGTTGATGAACAAGGCGAAGTCGGCCCCCTGGACTTCGCCCAGGGCCTTCGCGCCTTCGCCCAGGGTCCAGTCGAACTCCTTCCCCTTCGACGGTAGCTTGATCGCGTATCCGAACAGCAGGATCGACTGGCCGACGGCTTCATTCAGGCGCAGCAACTGGCCCGTGCGCCCTTCCATGACCGAATCCGCTTCAAGCATCTTTAGGCCGTGCGAGCGTTGCTTGAGCTGGCTCTCGATCTCGCTTGCAAGATTGGCCTGGGCCGTTTTGCTCCAGTCTGCTCGGGGCTCCTGAACGCCACCCGCGGTAAGCAGCGACAGTTGCACCTCTGGCTGGAGCGCCATCACCAGCGCTCCCGGCGGCGGCTTTGGGCCATCCTTGAAGGCGACCTTGGTGCTTGTGGTCGTGCATGCGGCCAGCAAGGCGCACGCCATTAGGATTGGAAGCCCAGGCCTCACGTCGTCCCCCCGAACAGCTGTCGCCGACATCCGCCGGCGGCCCCGCCCGTAGACTATAGGAAAATTCCGATCCTGCAACTGCGAGTAGGTGCTGACGCCCGGGACAACGACCTTGAAATCACCGCGAGCTCGCTCAACCCTTCCAGCCGATGAAGACGCGCTCGCCGCGGGTTAAGCCATAGCGGACGGCGTCCTCACCGGAGCCCACGTACTCCTCCAGCCGGAAGCCCGCGGCGCGGACACGGTCGCGGAAATCGCGGCCGTAGTAGCGGACGTGATCCCACTGGCCGAAGTGCAGGTCGCGGTCTTCCGGGGTGACGGGGCCGGGGTTCTCATAGGAGACGTCCCAGCCCTCGATCAGCGGCACGGTGGCGATCAGCCGCCCGCCCGGGCGCAGGATGCGGAAGAGCTCGGCCAGCGCCGCCCGGTCGTCCACGTGCTCCAGGACGTGGTTGGCCAGCACGACATCCACGCTGGCGTCGGGAAGGTCGACCTTTTCGAGATTGAGGACGATTTGCGCCCGGCCGGGCGTCAGATCGGCGGAGACGTAGTCCACGCCCCGGCGCTCGACGATCGGCTGCAGGGACGCCTCCGGGGCGAAGTGCAGCAGCTTGTCGCCGGCGCGCACCAAGTCGCGGGCGGCGAAGGCCAATTCCAGCAGGCGGTGTCGCTCGAGCGAACCGCACCTGGGGCACTTGGCGTCGAAGCGCGGCGGCAGGCCATGGGCGCCGAAGCGGCCCCGGTAGCCGCAGACCGGACACTCCCGCGCGACCTTCCCGCCCAGCCGGCGGGCGACGCCCCAGAGGTAATAGGCCTGCTCCGCGGGGCGGCGCGCCCACGACGGCAAGGCGGATTGCAGGCTCATACGCGAGGATCCCGATCTGCGAACGCGCCGGAATACCGCGTTTTTCCTTCGAATCGATCAACTCGATGTCGAGGGTCCTTACGGCGTTACCCCGAAACGGGCGTAGCTGGCCGCGATCTTCGGGTCGAGGGCGGCGGCGGCGGCCATGTCGGCGCGGGCCTCGGCGACCTGGCCGAGGCGCAGGCGGGCGAGGCCGCGGCCGTAGAGGGCGCTGGGCGCCTGAGGCCGCAGGGCCAGCGCCGCCTGGTAATCGGCCAGCGCGGTCGCCGACTCGCCGCGGCGCAGGCGCACCAGGGCGCGGCTGTCGTAGGCCTCGGGAACCTGGGCCTTGAGCGCCACCGCGCGGTCGCAGTCGGCCAGCGCCTTGTCGAGCTCGACGCCGGCCATGGCCCGAACCCAGCAGCGGGTGTTGTAGGCCTCCGCCGACTGCGGCGCTCGGCGGACGGCCTCTTCGGCGTCGGCGAGGGCCGGGACGTAGTCGCGTTGCGCCTCATAGGCGACCGTGCGGCCGATGCGGGCGGCCAGGCTGGACGGGTCGCGGGCCAGGAGCTCGCCATAGTCGGCGACGGCCTGATCGAAGTCGCCGCGGATCAGGGCCGTGCGGGCGCGCGCATGCCGGGCGTCGCGATCCTGCGGCTGCAGCTCCAGCACCCGGTCGAAGTCGGCCGTGGCGGCCGGCAGGTCGCCCAGGCGCGCGCGGGCGAGGCCGCGATTGCGCAGGGCGAGCACATAGTCCGGGCGCGCGGCGATGGCGCGATCGAAGTCGGCGACGGCGGCGCGGTCGTCGCCCCTGGCGGCCAGGGCGTCGCCCCGGTTGTTGAGGGCGGCGGCGTCGGCCGGGTCGCGGGCGATCGCCTCGCCGTAGTCGGCCAGGGCGGCGTCCAGGTCGCCCTTGGCCGCCTGGGCGTAGGCGCGGTTGAACCAGGCGCGCGGGTCGGCGGGGTCGGCGCGGACGGCGCGGTCATAGTCCGCCGCGGCGCGGGCGGGCTGGCCTTTGCGGCTCCAGACCCAGGCTCGCCCGGTCAGCGCGCGCGGATCGCCCGGGGCCAGAACCAGTGCGCGGTCATAGTCGGCCGCCGCCCGGTCGAGCTCGCCCTGGCGCGCCAGGACTTCGGCGCGCCCGGTGAAGGCGGTGGCGGACCCAGGATCCAGGGCGATGGCGTGGCCGAAATCGGCCGCGGCCCGATCGGGGTCCCCCAGGCGGGCGAAGACCCGGGCGCGGCCCTCGAAGGCCGCCGCCGTGTCGGGGGCGAGGTCCAGGGCGCGGCCATAGTCGGCGACGGCGCCGGTCGCATCCCCGCGGGCGGCGCGCACCGCCGCGCGGCCCAGGTAGCCGTCGGGGGCGCCGAGCCGGATCGCCTGGCCATAATCCACCTCCGCCCGGCCGTAGTCGGCCTTGGCGAAATGGGCGCCGCCCCGGGCGACCAGGGCCTGCGTGAGGTTGGGATCGAGGCTGGCGGCCCGCTCATAGTCCACCAGCGCGCGGTCGACAGCGCCCTGGTCCTGGTAGACCACCCCCCGGTTGAAGAAGGCCACGGCCAGGTGCTGCTCGGTCTCGCGGCCGGATTCGATGACGTCGGTGCAGCTCGCCACCTGCTTCTGCGCGCTGGGGGCCCCGTCGCCGAGGCAGCCGTGCCACGCCACCAGCAGCTGGGCGTGAGCCGGGGCGGCGGCGAAAAGCGCCGAACCGAGGGCGAGGTTGAGCAACAGCACGCGCACGCGAAGCCTCCGTCGAGAATGGAGCCCTCCCCGAGGCGGAGGATAGCGCGCGGATTCCCCCGGCCACAACGGGCGACGCGCAGGTCGGGATATCGCCTGGGCGGAACAATCCGCAACCGCAGCCGGGCATCGCCGACGTCCTGCCGCGCGACGACCCGGAAAGGCCCTATGGCGTATCCGCGCGCCGTTTCGGCATCGCCGACTCCGGATCGGTCAGGCCCACGGCGGCCTCATCCGGGGGCGGGACCGGGGTGATTTCGGCCGGCGGCGGGGTGATCGGGACGGGCGACACGTCGATCTGGGCCGGGACAGGGGGCTGCGCCTCGGGGCTCGTGGCGGGCTTGGGCGCGGTCGCAACGCGGGCGCCCGCAGGCTTGGCGCGCGCCGGCGCCTGCGGTGGGGTGGCGGTCTGCGGCGTGACGCGCGCCTCGGACAGGCGCGGGCCGATCGGGCCCCGCAGGGAACCGTCGGCGGACTCCACGGGCGCCAGGCCAAGCTGTTCAGCCTCGGCGGGCGCGACCGCCGGCTCGGTCGTCGCCACGGCGGCGGGCGGCGGGCTGGTGGTCCGGCTGAACATCATCACCACCACCGCGATCGCGCCGACCACCAGGGCCGAGCCGGCGCCGATCACCAGCAGGCTGCTGGAGCGCCTGCGGCGGCGGGCGCGCATCTTGACCGGGGTCACCGGGATCGGCGGCACGGTCGGGCGCGGCGGCTCGGCGGCCGGCGCAGCCGCAGCGGTCGGCGGCGTGCGGGGCCGCATCGCCGCTTGCGACGGCGTCTGGCCCGACGCCGGCGTCCCGAGCTGAGCCTCGCGCGCTGGTGTGGGATAGGTGTCGGCGGCGCCCTTCCGAAGCGGCGTCGGCAGGGCCGAACCGGTCAGGATGCTGCGGACGGGCGGGGAGGGGGTGATGGTGCGCCGGGGCGGTTCGGCCTGCGCCGGCTCGACCACCGGCGGCGCTTCCGGCTCCGGGGCCGCGGTGATCGGCTGCGCGCCGAGCTTGGTCATCGGCGTGAATCGCATGGCGCCGTCGTGGGACGAGCCCCAGGCGCTGGTGCGCGCGAAGGGGTTTTTCGGGTCCTGCTTCTCAGGGGGCATTCTAGTCTCCCACGCCGCGAAGCCACGGCGCGTTACGCGTCACAAGGCCCCGGCGGCGGCCCGCGCGGGATTGGAATCGCGGGGTATATTCGAACTTGGCCCGTTCCGTGGCCATCAGCGCCCCGGGAACCGTGGGTGCGGCTTCACCCCCTCGGGATTCATGTGGAAGAAGACCATCATCGCCCTCCTGCGTCGTATTGGGACGGGAGGTTAACCGACCGCGGCGGCCAGGGCCAGATCAGGCCGGGGCGGGGGCCGGGGCGCGGGCCTGGCGCAGGAGTTCGAGGACGGCGTCGAGGTAGCTGGCCGCGTTGGCGCGCGCCGACGCCAGGCCGTGGGAGCCGTGGCGCGCCAGGGATTCGAAGTCGCCGCCGATGTCGAAGAGCGTGCGGAACGCTTCCTTCTCGATGATCGCGGTGGGCAGGAGGCCGATGCCGCTGGCGCGGAGCTGCTCGACGATCTGCCTGACCGAGCGCGGGCGCACCGCGGCGGGCACACGGGTGAGGATGCAGCGGTGCAACAGGTCCCGCCCGGCCCGGCGGCCGAATTGGGACACCATCTCGGCGGCCTTGATGGCCTGGATCGCCTCGAGCTGCGAGGCGGCGAGGGGCGTGAGCACGAGGTCCAGCGGCAGGGTGGTGAAGGCCATGGCGCCGCGGATCGAGCCCTCAGTGTCGAGGATGATCCAGTCGGGGCGCTTGCGCTGGGCCTCGCGCAGGGCGTCGCGGATGTCCTGGGGGGTGGGGGCGGGGTGGACGCTGATCCTGTCGGGACGTTCAGGCAGGGACGCCCAGTGGACGAGGGGCTTGTTGGGATCGGAATCGATCATCGCCACCCGTAGGCCGCGGTCGCAGAGGCCCAGGGCGAGCAGCAGCGCCGCGGTGGTCTTACCCGCGCCGCCCTTGGGACTGACAAACGCAACGGTTGGCAATCGAACCCCTTTTACGCCGCTGACGGCGCCCTCAGAGCGGCCGCCGGAGGCGCTCGCCTGCACCCCGAAAGGTACAATTCCAAGGCGCTTTGCAATAGGCGTGCCATCGCCGCAGGGCGGGCGCCGCGCTTTTCGGGCGCATTAAGCGGCGCCTTAAGGAGCCTGCGCCTCATCCGGCGGGCCGGGCGGCGAGCCACCGGTCGACCTCGGGCAGGCGCCTTTCGATGACCTCGGCGCGGAAGCGGATCGCCGAGACCGCCTTGGCGGCTTCCGCCTGGGCGGACGCCGGCAGGGCGAGGGCGGCGAAGCCCCCCACCCGCTCGGCGGTCAGGCGACGGCGCGAACCGGTGGCCAGGCTGGCGATGAACGACGAACGGCTGGTGGGTTCGAGCGTGGCCTCGACCGCGTCGCGATGCGCCAAGGCGAACTCGAAGGCGCGGTCCGGATGGATCTGGGCGACCGCGCGGATCAGGGCGGGGACGACGGTGGCCGGCGGCTCACCGTTGAGCGCCAGGGCCAGCGCCCGGTCGGCGAGGGCCGGGTCCTGGGCGGCTCCCAGCAGGCGGTAGAGCCTGGCCTTTTCCACCGGCTGGGCGGCGGCGAGCGCCAGGGCGTGGATCTGGTCCCAGGTCTCCGCGTCGGCCTGGCGGGCGACGACGGCCAGGACCGTCTCCCGGCCCGAGCCGGTGAGGCTGGCGGGGTCGGCGCGGAAGGCGGCGAAGCGGCGGCCGGCCTCGGCGGTCACCGCCGGATCGCCGAACCGGCCCATGGCCTTCAGCACCGCGGCGCGGGCGATGGCGGCGTTGTCCGGCTCGCCGGGCTTTGCGTCCCAGGTCAGGCCGGCCAGCACGGGGCGCAGGCGCGAGAGGGCGAAGGCGCGATAGGCGGCCTGGCCGGGCAGGCCCTCGTAATGGTCGTCGAGGGCGGTGAGCTGGCTGACGAGGGCGCTCAGCACCAGAGGGTCGGCGGCGGGGTCGACCCGGGCCGCCAGGTCCAGGAAGTCGCCCATGGGCACGACGCCCGCCTCGCCCAGGGACCGGCTGTCGTAGATCAGGCCGAGCTGGTCGGCGGGCGCAAGGCTTGCAAAGCGCTGCGCGAGCGGCCGCCACAGGGCCGGATCGTAGGCGGTTCGGAAGTAGCCGGCCTGGCCGGCGTTGACCAAGGTTCCGGGAACCAGGCGCGGCAGGAGCCTGGCCGTTTCCCCGACGACCAGGGTGCTGACCGTCGGTCCGGCGGGCGGGGCGACCATCACCGGCGTTCGCCAACTCCCGCCGGCGTCGACCCCCAGCCGCGACTGGCTGAGCCGCAGCCCGCCATTCTCGGCCCTGGCCCGCACCAGCGGCACGCCCGCCTTGCGGGTGAAGTCATGGGCGATGTCGGACACGGGCCGGGGCGAGGCCTCGTCCAGCGCCGTCCAGAGGTCGTCGGTGACCGTGTTCGCATAGGCGTGCCGGGCGATGTAGCGGCGCACACCGGCGCGGAAGACGTCTTCGCCGACATAGGTCTCCAGCATGCGGATCACCGCCTGGCCCTTCTGATAGGTGATGGCGTCGAACGCATTGGCGGCGCCGACGACGTCGAAGACCGGGGTGATCACCGGGTGGCTCGCCGCGCTGGAGTCCAGCGCCATGGCGTTCTGCCGGCCCTCCGCCGCCTCCAGCCAGGCGCCCCATTCCGGATGGAAGCGGTCGGTGGCCTTGTCCGCCATCCAGGAGGCGAAGCCCTCGTTCAGCCAAAGATCGTCCCACCAGGCCATGGTGACCAGATTGCCGAACCACTGGTGGGCGATCTCGTGCGCCACGATGCCATAGACGTTCTGCCGGTCGGCGTCGGTGGAGATGCGCGGGTCGAGCAGCAGCACCTGGTCGAAGAAGAAGATGGCGCCCCAGTTCTCCATGGCCCCGAAGAACTGGCTCTGGCCGGGGCCGGCGACCAGGTCGAGCTTGGGCAGCGGATAGGGGGCGCCGAAATAGTCGTTGAAGTAGGGCAGGACCTGGGCCGCCACATCGAGGGCGAAGGCGCCCTTGGCCGCGTCGCCGCGCCGCACGACCACGCCCACGTCGATGTCGCCCACCTTGCGCGAGACGCGCTCGAAGTCGCCGAGCGCCAGGAAGGCCAAGTAGGAGGACATCTTCGGACTGTCCTGGAAGCGCACCGCCTGGCGCCCTCCCGGCAGCGGGGTGGTGGCGGCGACCGGCATGTTGGACACCGCCATCCGGCCCTGGGGCGCAATGACGGTGAGGGAGAACACCGCCTTCTGCGCCGGCTCATCCCAGCAGGGGACGAAGCGGCGCGCGTCCGCCGCCTCGAACTGGGTGAAGAGGGCGCGCTGCTGGCCCGCGGGCGTGGCGTAGTCGAGGGCGAAAAGGCCGGCGGCGTTGCGGTTGATCTTCCCGCGGTAGGCGATGGAAAGCTCGTAGCGGCCGGCCTCGACAGGACTGGCGAAGGTGAAGGCGGCGGTCTGCCGGGCGGGGTCCAGGTCGATCCTCGGCGCCGCGGCACGGCCGGAAAGGGCGACGTGGTCGAACTCCAGGTCCGCGGCGTTGAGGACGATGCGGTCCGTGGGCCGCCGCACCGTCACGGTGATCGCGACCTTGCCGGCGAAGGTGAGCGTGGCCGCGTCCGGCGCGACCTCGATGGCGTATCGCTCCGGGACCACGCCCTCGGGCAGGGCGATGCGCTCGGCGGCCTCCGCAGGGAAGGCCAGCAGGAGGAGGGCGAGGGCGGCCAGGAGACTCTTCATGCCGCCATGGAAGGGAGCGTCGCGGGGCGTGGCAAGGGCGGAACGCGCCAAGGCCCTTCCCCCAGTGTGTGGGGGAAGGGCTCGGGGGAAGGCGGCTAGTAGCCGTTGGAAACGATGTCGGCGATCAGGCCGCTGGTCATGGCCATCAGCACGAAGTTGTTGTCGGCGTAAACCCAGCGGTGGCCGGGAGGGGCCGGGCGCAGGCCGTAGTAGTAGGGGTCCTGCACGTAGTAGCCGCGATAGGCGCCGGGAACGTAGCCGCCGCGGCGCCAGGCGCTGTGGTAGCGCGGGTCGACCCGCCGGTAGCCGTAGCCGGGCGCATACCAGTAGCCGTTGCGGGCGCCGCGGTAGGCGCGCCACTCGGAGCGGTCGCGCCAAGTGTCGGCGCGGCGACGGTCGTAGCGCAACTCGGCGCGGTCACGCTGCAGCTCACGGCGTTCGCGAGGCGAGACGTAGCCATCGCGCGTGGCGTCACGCCGGTCTTCACGATACTCGCGTCGGTCCTCCCGGTGCTCGCGCCGGTCGTCGCGATCATAGCCTTGGGCCGACGAGGCGATCGGGGCGGCGACGCAGGCCAACGTCGCGGCGGCGAGTAGAAGTTTCTTCATGGGGGTGCTCCTTATTTCCTGAATTCACCCGAAGCGCGGACGCTGGCCCAGGGGCCATGAACCCGTCCTGAACGCGGCCGGAAGGCTAAGGTTCAGGCGCTCACCACATAGACCGCCGCGCGCGCTCGGGCCAGGCGCGGTCGTACGCCTGGCCGCCGACCTCGCCGCGGCTGAGGGCTTCCAGGATGACGCCGGGCGTCGGCAGGGCGTCTTCGGGCACGTGGCGGGCGGGATCCCACAGGCCCGCGCGGATGATGGCGCGGGCGCATTGGAAGTAGACGGCCTCGGTGGTGACGACGATCGCCGAGCGCGGGGCCTGGCCGTCGACGGCGAAGCTGGCCAGGAGATCGGGATCGGTCACCACCTGGGCGCGGCCGTTGACCCGCAGGCAGTTGGCCGATCCGGGGATCAGGAACATCAGCGCGCAACGCGGATCGCGCACGATGTTGCGCAGGCTGTCCATGCGGTTGTTGCCCCGCCGGTCGGGCAGGATCAGGGTCCGCGGGTCCTCGATCCGCACGCAAGCGCCCGCATCGCCGCGCGGCGAGCAATCGAGACCCTCCGGCCCGCTGGTGGCCAGCGCCACGAAGGGCGAGGCCTCGATGTAGGCGCGGTAGTGGTCGCTGACGTAGTCGATCTCCTTGACCGTGGAGGAGAGGTTCGGATGGCCGTAGATCGCCTCCAGCTCTTCGATCGTGCGGATTACGGTCATGAGGTCGCCTCCCCGGGGAAAACATACGCCGTCTCGCCAAACCTAGGCGTTCGCCCCAGGAAGGGGAAGCATGGGCGCAAGGTTCGCGCTAGGATGGCGCCGCCTCGCCGCGACAGGGTTCAACGCCATGCATCGACGCGCCTTCCTGGGGACCGCCGCGGCCCTCGCCGCCACGCCGGCCGCCGCCCCTGATCTTCTGTTCACCTATCGGGGTTTCGCCGTCGATCAGACGGCCATGGCCGGGCGCGCGGTCGCCGCCGTCCGCCAGGCGCTGGAGCGCCAGGTCGACATCATCGTCGACGCCCAGCTTCCCGCCGAGATCCTCGCCTTCATGCGCAAGCAGCGGACGTTCGTGCTGCTCAACCCGCCGTTCAAGGGACCGGGGCATTTCAACGAGAACCGGGGGATCGAGATCATCTCCAATCCCGACCCCGACAAGCCCATCCTGCTGCACGAGATGCTCCACGCGCTGCATCTGCGATGGATGCCGCAGGGGCGAGGCAATCCTGCGATCGCGGCGGCCTACGCCGAGGCGAAGCGGCGCAAGCTTTGGAGTGACGACTACCTGATGAAGAACGACCGGGAGTTCTTCGCCGTCACGGGCAGCTGCTACCTGTTCGGCGTGGTCGAGCGCGATCCCCGCAACCGCGCCAACATCCGGCGCGCCCTGCCGAACTACTACCAGTGGATGGCCGACCTGTTCGACGCTGGCCGCCCGCGCTAGCGGGCCGCGGCGACCGGCAACACCGGTTCCAGGGCCGCGGCGTCGAAGCGCCGGCGCGCGGCTTCCACCCGGTCGCGGTTAGCCCGCGCCCAATTGCCCAGCGCCATGACCGGGACCAGCAGGTCGCGGCCGAGGTCCGTGAGCTCATAGTCGACGCGGGGCGGGATGGTGGGGAACACCGTGCGGGTGACGAAGCCGTCGCGCTCCAGCCCGCGCAGGGTGGCGGTGAGCATCTTCTGCGAGATGCCGTTGAGCGCCCGGCGCAGCTCGCTGAACCGGTGTGCGCCGTCGCCCAGGGTGACGACTACGAGCACGGTCCATTTGTCGCCGACACGGGCCAGGACCTCGCTCACGCCGCGGCAGTCCTCGCCGCGATGGACGTAACTCGGTTTCAAGAAAGTGCCTCCTTGCGAGGGTTTTGATGGTCACTGATATGGCGCTGGTCACCATTGGATACCATCCCGGAGCCCCTCATGGCCAAACCCAAGATCGCCATCGTCATCGGCAGCACGCGCCCCGCGCGGTTCGCCGACAAGCCCGCCGCCTGGATCGCCGAGATCGCGTCCGAACGCAGCGACCTGGATTTCGAATTCGTCGACCTGCGCGACTATCCCCTGCCATTCTTCGAAGAGGTGGCCTCGCCGGTGTTCGTGCCGCCGCAGAGCGCCGCAGCGCAGGCCTGGGGCGCCAGGCTGGCCGAGTTCGACGGCTTCATCATCCTGGCCGCCGAGTACAACCACGGGCCGACGGCGGTGCTGAAGAACGCCCTCGACTACGCCTTTCGCGAGTTCAACAAGAAGCCCGTGACCTTCGTGGGCTACGGCGGCGTCGGCGGCGCCCGGGCGGTCGAGCAACTTCGGCTGGTGGCGGTGGAGCTGGAGATGGCGCCGCTGCGCCAGGCCGTCCACATCGGACTGGAGCCGTTGCTGGGCGTCATGCGCGAGGGCAAGAGCCTGTGGGATTACCCCTACCTGAAGGAACGGGCGGGGCTGATGCTGGAGGAACTCGCCTGGTGGACACGGGCGCTGAAGGCGGCGCGGGAAGACACCCAGGTGCGCGCGGCGGCCTAGGGTTGAGGGCAGGGCGGGTCCGTGATTCCCTCCACGCCTTCACGTAGGCTGACGGCTCGGCCGGGCGCGAGCTCCGGACCTGGAGGCGCATCATGGACCTGCTCGCCGACTATGAGGCGCACCCGCTGCCGTTCGCAGCGCTGCTGGGGGTGAAACTGACCCATGTGGAGCCCGATCGCGTGGTGGGCGAGATGATTGTCCGGGAGGATCTCTGCACCCGGCCGGCGGTGGCGCACGGAGGAGCGCTAATGGCGTTCGCCGACACCCTGGGCGCGCTCGCCACCGTGGCCAGCCTGGGCGAAGGGGCGAGCACGACGACGGTGGAGAGCAAGACCAACTTCGTGGGCGCGGCCCCGCTGGGCGCGCGGCTCACCGGCGAGACCACGCCTGTGCACCGGGGCCGGCGCACCATGGTCTGGCAGACCCGGATCACCACCGGCGACGGGCGCCTGGTCGCCCTGGTGACCCAGACGCAGCTGGTGCTCTGACGATCGAGGCGCGTTCGCAACGCGACTGAACCGCCCGGCGGCGTCCGCGTTGGACCAGATCGCTCTGTCCCGCAGGAGGCTTCGATGACTCTTTCCCGGCTAGCTGTCATCGCCCTCCTGGCGCTCGCCGGCTGTGGGCGACCCGCGTCGCCGCCCGCGAGGGCCGAGGCGTACCCGCCGGCCACAGCGCCTACGGCCGACGCCGCAGCCGCGCCTGTCGTCCCGGCCGCCCCGGGAACGCCCGGCGGCCTGCCCGACGAGCGGACGCCGCTCAGCGAAGGCCCGATCGCGCCCGACAGCGCCCAAGGGGCGGGGCAGGTGGTGCAGAGCTATTTCGCCTTGCTGGAGTCCGGGCGCTACGCGGAGGCCAGGAAGCTGTGGGGCGAGGGCGGGCAGGCGAGCGGGATGAGCGAGGACGACTTCGCGGCCGGCTTTGCACGCTACCAGAGCTATCACGCCAACATCGGCGCGCCGGGCGAGATCGAGGGCGCAGCAGGCTCGCTCCACGTGAGCGTGCCGGTGCAGGTCTACGGGCGGCTGAAGTCGGGCGCGCCGATGGACGTGAAGGGCCAGGTGCGGCTGCGGCGCGTCAACGACGTCCCCGGCTCCACGCCCGAGCAGCGGCGTTGGCATATCGAGGCGGTCGAGGTCCCGCCGCCGGCGTGAGGCGGGTCAGAACAACCCGAGCGCCTTGAAGCTGGCGACGCCATCGCGGCCGACGACCAAGTGATCGTGGACGGCGATGCGCAGGGTGCGGCCGGCCTCCACCACCTGCCGTGTCATGTCGATGTCGGCCTGCGATGGTGTTGGATCGCCCGACGGATGGTTGTGCACCAGGATGATTGCGCTCGCTGAGAGTTCCAAGGCGCGGCGCACGACTTCGCGCGGATAGACGGGGGCGTGATCCACGGTGCCACGGCCCATGACCTCGTCGGCCACGAGCGCGTTCTTCTTGTCGAGGAACAGGACGCGGAACTGCTCGCGCGGTTCGTGCGCCAGGGCGGTGCGGACGTAGGCGAGGAGCGCGCTCCAGGAGGAGATGACCGGGCGCTTGCCGACCGTTTCACGGCCCAGGCGCAGGGCGACCTCGTGGGCGAGGGTCAGGTCCAGGGCGACGGCCTCGCCGACGCCGGAGACCGTCTTCAGCGCCTCGGGGCCGGCGGACAGGGCCGCGCCCAAGCTGCCGAACCGGGCGATCAGGGACTTGGCGAGCGGCTTGACGTCGCCGCGCGGGATGGCGCGGAACAGCATCAGCTCCAGCACCTCGTAGTCGGGCAGGGCGGCGAGCCCGCCCTTGGCCGCCCGCGCCCGCAGCCGCTCGCGATGGCCCAGGTGGTGTGGCGCGGAGGCGGGGCGAGGCTTCAGCCAGAGGTCTGGCTGACCGGCGGCGTCCTGGACGGCGGGGTGGCGCATGCGGTGAATGTTCCGCATTTGTTCGAGATTGGCAAGGGTGAAGCTTGCGGCGCCGGCAGGCCGCAAGTTGGGGCGGCATTTAAAAGACGCGGAACGACCCCAGGCACAGTGGGCCGGGACCGCCGCGCCGGGCTCAGGCGCTGATCACCGGCGGCTTGAACAGGTCGGCCGGCGAAAGGGTGAAGACCTCGAAGCCGGTCTCGGTGACGGCGACGGAGTGCTCGCACTGGGCGGACAGGGACTTGTCGCGGGTCACCGCAGTCCAGCCGTCGGAGAGCAGCTTCACCGGGAATTTGCCCAGGTTCACCATCGGCTCGATGGTGAAGAACATGCCGGGCCGCAGCACCTCGCCCGAGCCGCGCTGGCCGAAGTGCAGGATGTTGGGCGCGTCGTGGAACACCTTGCCCAGGCCGTGGCCGCAGAAGTCGCGCACCACCGAGCAGCGCATGGATTCCACATAGGACTGGATGGCGTGACCGATGTCGCCGGTGCGCGCGCCAGGCTTCACGGCGGCGAGGCCACGGTCCAGCGCCTCGTAGGTGACGTCGATCAGCCGGCGGGCGCGGGGGGCCACTTCGCCGACGCCGTACATGCGGCTGGTGTCGCCGTGCCAGCCATCCACCGTGACGGTGACGTCGATATTGACGATGTCGCCTTCCCGCAGGGACCGGTCGCCCGGGATGCCATGGCAGACCACGTGGTTCGGTGAGATGCACACCGTCTTGCCGTAGCCGCGATAGAAGAGGCAGGCGGGCAGGGCGCCGTGGTCGAGCACGAACTCGCGGGCCATGCGGTCAAGCTCGTCGGTTACGACGCCGGGGACCACGTGTGGGGTCAGCATGTCCAGGCACTCGGCGGCCAGCTTGCCGGCGGCGCGCATGCCCTCGAAGCCGTCCTGGCCGTGAAGCTTGATGTGGCCGGACCGCGACTCGGCCGCGATCGTCCCAGTGGTGGTCATAGGCGGGAGCTCCGGGGGTTCGGCGGGGGCCGGATAAGCGTTCGCGAATATGTCGCTATGTTAGCACGGAAATTCAACGGGCGGGCGAGCTTCGTCGTGGCGATGCGCGCTCGCGCCTCAAGGAACCCGCCAGACCGATACGCCCTCGTGGGTGAATCGGCAGAGCTCTGCGGAGCCCACGCCGGTGTCGGCGAGCGCCCGCATCAGGGTGAGCCGCTGTTCCGGAGGAACCACGAACAGGATGAAGCCGCCGCCGCCTGCGCCGGAGACCTTGCCCGCCAGCGCGCCGTGGGCGTCGGCGATCGCGAACGCGCGCTCGATGGCCGGGTTGGTGACTGCGGACGAAGTCTCCTTCTTGGCCAGCCAGCCGCGCCGGATCAGTTCGGCGATCTGGTCGACGCGCCCGAGGAGCAGCGCCTCCTTCATGGCGATGGCCTCGGCCTTGAGGGTGTGCATCGCCGCCAGCGAGCGGCCGCCGGCGGCCACGTCGGCGATCTGGGTGTCGATGATGGCCGCCGAGTCGCGCGAGGCTCCCGTGTAATAGAGGGCGAGCGACGCCTCCAGCTCGTTGGCGGTGGAGGCCTTGATCCGCAGCGGGTTGACGATCACCCGGTCGGCGGCGCCGAACTCGATGAAGTTGAAGCCGCCGAAGGTGGCGGCGTACTGGTCCTGCCGCCCGCCGGCCAGGCCCAGGTCGCGCCGCTCGATCTCGAAGGCCAGGCGCGCGGTGTCGTATTCGCCGAGCGGGGCGCCCAGCACCTCGCGGAAGGCGGCCACCATGGCCACCACCAGGGCCGAGGACGACCCGAGGCCCGAGCCCGGCGGGCAGTCCACATGGGTGGTCAGCGTGAGCGGCAGCGGGCGGCCGCCGTTGTACAGGCGGATCATGCGGTTGTAGGCGGCGCGGTGCAGGCCCAGGCCCTGGTCGGTGGGAAGCTCGCCGGTCGCCGCGCACTCGTCGGTGCGGCCCAGGTCGACGGCGCGGAAGACCAGCCGGCCGTCGTCGCGCAGAGCGATAGAGGCCATGGCGGAGCGGTCGATGGTGACGTTGAGGACGCAGCCGCCATGCGTGTCGCAGTACGGCGATACGTCCGTACCGCCGCCCGCCAGTCCCAGTCGAAGCGGCGCCTTGGCGCGAACGGTCAACATGCGTCCCTCGCCGGGCCTTGAAGCCCATTCGCTCCGGCCGTGCAAGCGCTGGACCAAGCGCAGGGGGCGCCCCAGACTGCGGGCCTCGTGCGAGCGGGTGCGTTTTGGTGATGGCGCCGACACAGTTGAAGACGTTGCAGATCGGGCGCGGCCTGGCGGCGCTGGCGGTCTGCGCCTTCCACCTGTCCGTCTACCTGGGGCTGAAGACGGGCGATGCGGTCTTCTCCGCCTGGACCGAGCGCGGGTTCCTGGGCGTGGACTTCTTCTTCGTGCTGTCCGGCTTCATCATCCTGCACGCCCATGCGGGCGACATCGGCCGGCCGGGCCGCTGGGGCGCCTACGCCTACAAGCGCTTCGTGCGGGTCTATCCGATCTACTGGATCTACACCGCGGTGCTGGTCGCGGCCCTGCTCGTGGGCGTGGGCGAGACGCCGCTGCCGACCGGCGCCTGGGACTGGTTCAGCTCCGTGACCCTGGTGCGCGTCACCGACGTGAAGACGCCGCTGCCGCAGGCCTGGACACTGTTCTACGAGGTGCTGTTCTACGCGGTCTTCTCGCTGCTGATCCTCAATCGCCGGGCGGGGCTGGCGTTGATCGGGGTGTGGCTCACGGGGGTGGCGATCATGCGCCTCTATCCGGAGCTGTCGCCCATGGGCGTGCTGTTCGGGCTCTACAATCTCAACTTCTTCATCGGCATGGCGGTCTATCTGGTGGCGCGCAGGCTCAGCCTGCGCCAGGCCATCGCCGTGGGTCTGCTGGGGATCGGCGTGCTGGCGGCGACCTACGCCTTCGATCCGGACCTGCAACGCCCCGGCCGGCTGCTCTACGCCGTGGCGTTCGGGCTGATGCTGGCCGGCGCCGTAGGCTTCGAGCGTCACCGCAAGGTCGACATCCCGCTGCTCGGGACGCTCGGCGACGCCTCCTATACGATCTACCTCACCCACGCCCTGCTGCTGTCGACGGCGTGGAAGGTGCTGAACCCGTTCATCAAGCTCCCGGGGCCGGCGATGTACGTCCTGTTGTTCGTGGCCGCGGTCACGGGGGGCGTCGTGCTCTACCTCGGGGTGGAGAAGCCGGTGCTGCACATTCTGCGCCGCCGCCGCCGCCCCGCCGCCGAGGCCGCGCCGCTCAAGGTCGCGGTGTGACCCGGGTCTGCGGACGCCTCAGCGCGCCCAGGGCAGGGCGTGTGAGACAGTGACGGCGCCGACGGCGACGTCGCAGGCGTAGACCAGCACCTCAACCCCCGCGCCCGCCGCCTGGTCCAGCCCGCGGGCGAAGGCGGGGTCGAGGTCGTGGCAAGCGGCGAAGGCGTCGCAGTCGGTGCGCTGGACCACGAACAGCGCCACGGCCCGGTCGCCGGCGGCGACCATGGCCTCCAGCTCGCGCAGATGCTTGGCGGAGCGGGCGGCCACGCAGTCGGGGAACTCGGCCAGGGTTCCCGAACGGCGCAGGTGGCAGTTCTTGACCTCCAGCCAGCAGCGGGGCCGCGCCGGATCCTCCAGCAGGAAGTCGACGCGGCTGTTTGCGCCATAGCGCACCTCGCGGCGGACCGAGGCGTAGCCGGCCAGTTCGGGGATCGCCCCGGCGGCCAGGGCCTCGGCGACCAGGCGGTTGGGGTGCATCGTGTTGATCCCCACCAGGCCGCCATCGACCTCGACCAGCTCCAGGGTGTGGGCGAGCTTGCGCTTGGGATCGTCGGAGCGGGACAACCAGACCGGCAGGCCCGGCGCGTTCAGGCCCAGCATGGCGCCCGGATTGGGGCAGTGGGCGGTGACCGCGCGTCCGTCGTCCAGCGCCACGTCGGCGAAGAAGCGCTTGTAGCGGGCGACGAGGCGGCCGCGTTCGAGGGGAGCTGGGAAGTCCATGGGGCGCGGGCTTCCGGAAGTTCCCGCGCGATGTCAACCGGCCAGGCTTGGCCGCCCGCACCGCTATTTGCTGAGGGTCAGCAGGGCGAACCAGGACTGCCAGCGCAGGCCCGGCACCTTGAGCAGGGCCCCATCGACCGAGGCGGTGAGGCCGTAGATGGCCTCGCCCACCTGGGAGTTCCGAAATGGCACAGAGGCCAGGGTCGACAGGCCGTAGAATTCGACGTCGGCGTCCCGGAAGCGCCTGCGGGCGGCCTCGATGTCGGCCTTGAGCAGCGGCCGCTCGTCCGCGGTGCGCGCGCCCGGCGTCATGGCGCGGTAGAGGTTGAAGGCCAGGTTGTGGCCGAGCGGCTCCATGAAGATCGCCTTGCCGCCCGGGCGCAGGACCCGGGCGATCTCCGCATAGGCCCGATCGATGTTCAGGTGGTGCAGGATGCCGGACCCGAAGACGAAGTCGTAGGCGGCGTCGGGAAGATCAAGCTGCTCGGCGTTCATGACCTTGAAGGCGGTGTTCTCCAGCCCCGCCGCCCGCGCGGTGACGGCGGCCGTGGCGACCGCGACCTCGGAGATATCGATTCCGAGCAGGCTCCTGGCGGTCTCAGCCAGGATGACCGACCACCTGCCTGCGGCGCAGCCGTACTCCAGCACGTCGACGCCATTCGCGGCCTCCGTGATGAGCTCCCGGTAGCGCGCGTGGCAATGGCGCAATGCAAAGTAGTACTTCTTCTGAGACGTCCGGATTTCTTCCGTAAACCGGGCGTTGTGGTAGAGGCGTTCACGCTCGCTGCGCTCGTCTCTCATCTCGAAACCGGACCTGCCTTGAGGGGTCACTACCAACCGGGAAATCCGCCCTGAGTTCACGGGTGGGGAGCCAGAACGCAGCTGATTAAGCCATCTTTGCGACCACGCGCGGACAACGTTCTGCGTTCGTCCGGACAGGCCGATTCGGCCCTTATGTAAAATCTCTCGAGTCACCTAACGCGGGCCGCGGCCGCCGGCCGGTCGGGAAAGCCGTTGCGGCCGAGCCGTCGCCGAGGTTAGTCGAGAGGCCGAACACGAGGAACTCCGGACGATGGCGCAGGCTGAGGGCAGGGTGACGGCGGCGGTCCTGATCATCGGCGACGAGATCCTTTCAGGACGCACCCAGGACACCAACCTGGGCGACATCGCCCGCTATCTGGCGGTTCATGGCGTGGACTTGGTCGAAGCACGGACCGTGCCAGACGTGATGGCGGAGATTGTGGCGGCGGTGAACGCACTGCGGGCCCGCTACGATTATGTGATCACCACCGGCGGCATCGGGCCGACCCACGACGACATCACCGCCGACGCCATCGCCGAGGCCTTCGGGGTGGAGCTTTTCGAGCATCCCGAGATCCTCGAGATCATGAGCCGCCGGTGGTCCGGCGAACTGACGCCGGCCCGGCGGCGGATGGCGCGGGTGCCGGTGGGCGGGGACCTGGTGAGGAACCCGGTGCAGGGGCCGCCGGGCTTCACCATCGGCAACGTCTTTGTGCTGGCCGGGGTGCCGCAGATCATGCGGGGCATGCTGCAGGACCTCGGCTGGCGGATGAACGGCGGGGCGGTGACGGTCTCGCGCACCGTGCGGGTGGAAGGCTCGGGCGAGGGCGTGATCGCTGCGCCGCTCGAACGGGTGGCCAAGGCGCATCCGGCCATGTCGCTGGGCAGCTACCCATTCTTCGGGCCCGAGGGCTATGGCTCCAACCTGGTGCTGCGCGGCCGCGATCCCGGGGAGGTGGCGTCCACGACGGCCGAGCTGATCGCCGCCCTCAACGCCGAAGGGATCACCGGTGCGCGCGAGCTGCCGCCGGAGGAGGCGGCTTGACGGCCGTCAGCCGACGAAGATGAAATTATTGACGTAACGACCTGTATACGCGCCGGAATTCAGGAGTTCGTGCTGCTCCGGCGGCACGTTCTGGTCGACGCGGACGTCGAAACGCTGGATGGGCGCGATCCGGCCCTCATCCAGCATGAAGCCGGCGTAGCCGAAGGGCTCCAGGAAGGCGCGGATGGAGGCCACCGCATCGGGCCGGTGGCGCTCCTCGGCCTCGATGAGCAGGGCCGGGCGGTCGCGGGCGAGAATGCCGGCCGCACCCCGCAGGGCCTCGAGTTCGTGTCCCTCGATATCGATCTTGATGAAGCCCACCGGGTCCAGGCCCAGCGCGTCCAAGGTGATCTGGGTGACCGTCTCCTCCCGCGCCGGGGCGCCCGAAAGGTCGTTTTCCGGGGCGATGGTGGCCAGGCCCCAGCGGTCGCCGGGGATGCGCAGGCGGGCCTGGCCCGACGTGCTGGAGACCGCCGCGCAGATGATGCGGGCCTGGCGCCCGTACAGTCGCGTCAGTTCGTGCGCCTTCTCGGGGTTGGCCTCGACGGCGACGAGGCTGGCGGCGTGGGGGATCAGCGCTTCCAGGTAGGCGCCGTTGGCCGCGCCCACGTCGATGGCGGCGCGGCGCGGATCGGCGAGAAAGGGAATCAACGCCATCTCCGGCTCGGCTTTCCCGCTCATCCGGATCCGCGCCGAGCGCACCATCCGAAACAGGGTCGGCTGGCGCTTCAGCATGTCTTTCAGGAGCTTCAACGCCGTTTCTCATCTTTGCCGCGAAGCTTGATACACCAGGGCCGCGGATGCGCCCAGGCGCCCCGGCGAGACGGAAGGGTGTCGCGCGGGCGCGCAACCTGTGGCACGGAGTACGCGCCGCGGACGTGGCGAAACTGGTAGACGCAGCAGACTTCTTTGGAGTGCCTGTGGGGAAACCTGCAGAGTAGAACCGCTCAAAGTCGGGGAAAGCTACGGGCGCGAGCTCACGCCAATCCCGAGCCAAGCCCCACGCGGCGCGAGGGGAAGGTGTAGAGACTGGACGGGCGGCGCCTACGGCCTTTGGCTAGGGCGAAGGGACAGTCCAGACCACGAACGCCCGCCGTGCGCGGGCGGCGGCGAAAGCCGAAGTGGTACGAAAATCTGCTTCCCCAAAGGGAGTGCGGGTTCGAGCCCCGCCGTCCGCACCAACTTAACCGGTCCCGGCGTACGATCTGGCCGTGCTGGCCGGGGCCACCGGGGTCGTGTAGACGCCCGACCTCAGTCCGGGAACGGCGAGGGTCGCGTCTGCGCCCGCGCGAGAGGAACGACGAGATGGCCGGCTCAAACTCCCGAGCGGATGTGGACCTGTTGCTGCTGGATGAAGAGCAGAACGCGACCTTCGACGACGAATACCACTCGCCGGCCGACCTGGCGGACAAGGTGGAGAACCTGAAGGCGCTCTTCCCTTCCGGCCCGCGCTCATTCCTCGATCTGGGCGGCGGCAACGGGCACTTTCTGGACTATCTGCTGGAGGCCTTCCCGGCGGCGAGCGGAACTCTGATCGACATCTCGAGCCTGTTGCTGGGCAAGAACGCGCCGCATCCCCGCAAACGCCTGGTCGAGGGGTCGGTCGCCGACCTGGAGCAACTGGTCGGGTCGGACAAATTCGACGTCATCTCGGTCAATTGGGTGCTGCATCATCTCGTGGGCTCCACCTACGAAACCTGCATGCGGAACATGGCCACGCTGCTGTCCAGTTGCGTCAAGGTCCTGGCTCCGGGCGGGGTGATCGTCGTCGCCGAGAACATGTTCGACGGGCCGCTAAATGCGTCGTCGCACATCATTTATGGGATCACCCGGATCGAGCATCCGCAGTTCGTCCGGCTGGCGCGGCGCTACTTCAACACGTCGGGGGTCGGGGTGTGTTTCCAGTCGGAGGCGGCCTGGCGCAGTCTGTTCGCGGACCTGCGGCTGCGCGTGGTTCGCGAGCAGTTCGGCCGTCCCTGGCCGGTGACGCCGGTCCAGCGGCTGATGACCTGGCTGCTGCTGCTGAAGGACCGCCGAAAGGGCCACTTCTACCTGCGGCCCGACTGACGCTCGAATCCGGCCGGCCTTGCGGGAACTCGGCCAGCCCACAGGAGTCGATATACGGCGTGCGAGACGCGGCCGGGTGGCAAGGATGTTGCACCTCGCCCAACGCGCGGGATCAAATGGTTAATCGCGGGACGCGCCGCGATGCTTGGGGGCTGGGTAAATGTGCGGCGTCGTGGGATTTGTTGGAAGAGGGGCGCCGTCGCGGTTCGGCGACCGTTTCCTGCGCGCCCTGGCGCGGGTCTCCCGGCGTGGCCCCGACGACGCCGGCTACGCCTTCCTCCTGCCGAACGCCGGCGCGCTGACGGCCGAACGGGCGGTGATCCGGGAGGATGGCTGGATCCTGAACGCCGCGCCCGGACTCGATTCCGCCAGCCTGGCGATCGGACACACCCGCTTCTCGATCGTCGAGCTCTCGCGCCTGGGCGGCCAGCCGATGCTGTCGGCGGACGGGCAGCTGGCTTTGACGTTCAACGGCGAGATCTACAATCACGCCGAACTTCGCGCCCAGCTCGAGGGCCTCGGCCACGCCTTCCGGTCTCATAGCGACACGGAGGTGCTGCTGCACGCCTACATGCAGTGGGGCGAGGCGGCCTTCGCGCGGCTGGTGGGATGGTGGGCCATCGCCCTGTACGACGGGCGGCGGCGCGCCGTGCTCCTGGCGCGCGATCGTCTGGGCAAGGCGCCGCTCTATCTGAGCCATACGCGCGACGGGCTCGCCTGGGCGTCGGAAATCGGGGCGCTGCTGACCCTGACCGGGGAGGCGGATCCGCAGCCCCGGTGGGAGTCGATCCACGACTTCGTGCATCACGCGCTGCGCGACGCCCACGGCCACACGTCGTTCGCGGGGGTGACCTCGCTGGAGGCGGCCTCGTATATGTGGGTGGGGCCGGAGGGGGGGAGCCGTCCCGTGCGCTACTGGCTCCTGCCGCAGTCGCGTCTGAGTGAGAAGGACATCAGCATCCCCGAGGCCGTGGGCCTGGTGCGCTCGACGCTGATGCAGGCCACGGAACTGCGCCTGCAGGCGGACGTGCCAGTGGCGCTGCAGTTGAGCGGCGGGTTGGATTCCTCGGTCGTCCTGGCGTGCGCCGCCGTCGCCGGCCGGCCGGTCCAGGCCGTGACGGTGTCCTTTCCGGAGCCCGAGGCGAACGAGGACCGCTATGCGATCGCCGCGGCCCAGGCCTTCCCTGGGCAGGTGCATCAGGAATTCGTGACCCCCGGCGAGGCCATCTCCATCGAGATGCTCGCCGACTACACCGTTTCCATGGGCGAGCCGTTCCACTCCCCGAACCAGGTCGCCAACCGGCTGATCTGGCGGCGCTTGCGCGAGCTCGGCTACAAGGCGGCGCTCTATGGCGCGGGCGGCGACGAGGTGTTCGCCGGCTACTACGGCCAGTACTACGTGCCCTACCTGCGCGACCGCCTGCTGAAGGGCGACCTGGCGGGGTTCGCGTCCAATCTCTGGTTCCTGTCGGAGCGGCGCCGGACCGCGCCGGACCTGATGCGCCGGCTGGCGATCCTGGCCCCGGGCGGGCCGCCGCTGTTCAACCGGCTGCGCCGCGGCATCGCGCCGGCCCGGGCGATCTATGCGGGCGGCCATGAGGCGTCCGAGTTCGATATTCCCTGGAAGCTGGAGCCCAAGCTGCTCGCCCTGATGGGCGACATGCGGATGAACTACTGGCTGCGCACCGACAACCAGAACTCCATGCAGGCGCCGCTCGAGCTGCGCTCGCCGTTCCTGGACCATCGGGTGGTGGAAGCCGCCTTCACGCTTCCGGTGTCCTACCTGGTCCGCGACGGGTGGATGAAGTGGATCCTGCGCAAGGCGTTCGAGAAGGACCTGCCGGCCTCGGTGATCTGGCGGCGCGAGAAGATGGGCTTCCCGTTCCCTCTGCAGGCCTGGCTGACCGCCAATGCGCCGATGGTGGCCCGCACCCTGAAGGAGATCGCCGCGCCGCACGTGCGGACCGAGCTGGTGGACGCGCAGCTGGACTACAACATCCGCCGCGACCCGGAGGTGGTCTGGCGCACCCTGTCCTATTCGATCTGGTGGTCCCAGCGCGGCCGCATCGCGGCGCGGCCTGACCTGCCGTCGAGCCGGGCGGTGAAGGAATACAGCCTCACCTGACGGGCGCGCCCTCGGGTCAGCGCCCCGAGGTGGCCGGCACCCAGGTCTGGTAGACGCGGCCACGCAGGGACTCGATGACGCCCAGGGTGACGGCGCAGTGGGCGAGGACGACCTCGAACAGGGCGGAGAACGGCTTCAGGCCCAGCGCGCCGAGGCCCAGAGCGCCGGCCCCGGCGACGAACAGGATGGCGGCGAGCGCCAGCTGGCTGTTCAGCAGCAGGCCTATCAGCAAGCAGGCGCCGCCGGCCGCGCCGATGGGCAGGGAGAGCCAGCGCAGGACTTTGTGGCTGTAGAACTTGTAGTTGATCTCGGCCCCCGAGCGGTGGAGCCGGCCGGCCAGGTAGCGGTAGCAGTTGAAGGCGCGGCAGGCGATGCGGACCTTGCGGCGGAACTCGTCGTCGCGGCGGGTGGCGGTCCGCTCCTCGGCCTGCACGGTCTGGCTGACGATCACCCGGGCGCCGGCGAGCAGGGCGCTCATCGAGGTGTGCATGTCGTCGATGATCGCCGGCGGCGTCGGCGCATAGAAGCCGCGGCGGATGGCGAACAGGGCGCCGTCGGCCGAGACGGTGGAGCCCGTGGCGCTCTCCAGGCGCTTGATCAGTTCTTCCAGGCGCCAATAGGCGCCGTTGACCTGGGCGGTCTCGCTGGCGTTCTCGTTGATGATGCTGAGGTGGGAGCAGACGCAGCCCACGTCCGGGTCGGAGAACTCATCGGCAAAGGCTTCGAACGCCGTGGGATCGACCATGGTGTTCGCATCGGTGAACACCAGGATCTCGCCCGCGGAAGCCTCCACCAGGCGGCTCATCCCGACGCTCTTGCCGACCGATTCCTCGGATTCGATGATGGTGATCCGGTTGCGATACGGGGCCAGCGCCTCGGCCGTGCCGTCATTGCAGGCGTCGAGGAAGAACAGCACCTCCGCCGATCCCGAATAGCCGTCGATCAGGCGGATGCTGTTCTCGGCTTTCTCCGCGATCACCGCCGCCTCGTTGTGGGCGCAGCAGAGGAAGCTGATGGGCGGCCGGGTCGGGGGGCCGCGCCGGGGGGGCGCTGGCTTGATCTGACGCCAGAGCAGGAGCGACAGCGGATAGGTGGTCAGGGGATGCAGCGCGAGCAGCACCAGGAAGACGCCGAGCGCGATCATGACAGGGCCGCCGGCGCGCCGCCCGGCGCGCTCATCGCCTGGCCGCCGGCGATGCGCGCCCGCAGCTTCGTCATGCAGGTCTCGATCTGGAATTCCTCGACCACCCGGCGCCGGCCGGCGTCGGCCAGGCGGCGACGCTTCTCGGGGTCGCGGGCGAGCCGTGCGATCGCGTCGGCGAGGGCCTGCGCGTCGCCCTCCGGGACCAACAGGCAAGCCCCGTCCCGGGCCAGCTCGCCGATGCCGCCGTTCGGCGTCGAGACCGAGGGCAGGCCGGCGGCCATGGCCTCCATCAGGAAGACTGGAATGCCCTCCTTGTCCTGGTTGCGCGCCACCAGGCTCGGCAGGACGGCGGCGTGATACCGGCCGCTGCGCAGATGCTCCAGGAGGGCGTCATGCGGCGCCACCCCGCAAAAGCCAATGCTGGCGGAGAGCCCGAGCTGTTCAGCTTTGGCCTGCAATTCGTGCTGCAGCGGCCCATTCCCAAAGAGATCGACCTCGGCAGCGATCCCGGCCCGACGTAACAGGGCCAGGGCGTCGAACAAGACCCGATGGCCCTTTTTCTCCATGAATCTCGCGGCCATGACAAGCCGGATCGGCTGCAGCGCCCCCGCCGCCAGGGGCGCCGCGTCGGGGGCGATCCGCACGCCCATCCGCAGGAGCCAGGGCTCCACGCCAGAGCCGCGGATCTGGTCGCGGATCTCGTTCGCCCCGCCCTCGTCGATAGCGCGGATGAACAGGGCGCGCGTCGCCTTGAGCCGCATCAGGTTGCCTTGGGCGATGTCGTAACGGTGAGCGGTGATGCTGAACGGGCGGCCGGCGACGGCGGCGGCGATCATTCCCATGGTGGCCGGCACGGAAGCCCAATGCAGGTGCAGGTGTTCGATCCCCAGTTCGCGGACACGCCGGCCGAGCCAGACCCCCTTGGGCCAGACCGCCAGGTTCTTCAGGCTCAACGCGCCGGACCCCGCGGCGATCCAGCCCCAGCGGAGCACCGTCGCGGGCGCACGCACGAGCTCGGCCGCGAAGCCCATCAGCACCGTCGGCGACAGGAGACCGGCGTGGATCGTGCGCGGGATCAGGGCGGCGGACTCCTCATGCACCAGCGGGCCAGACTGCGTCGGCGCAAGCCAGACCTCCCAGCCGGCCGCCTGGTGACTGGCGATTTCCGGCAGGATGAAGGCTTCCGTCTCGCCGAACGGAAGCTGCTTGGCGACGTAGAGCAGCTTCATGCGCCGGTTTCGAGATGCGCGCCCGAGGCGGCGGCGGGAGCGTAGATTCCGCGCGCCTTCAACGCGTCCAGCAGTTCGCGCGCGACGGCCGACCAGCTTCGGCTGACGAGGATGGCGTCCTGGACCGCCTTGGCCTCGCGGCGGATCGTTTCGGATCCGACGGCCAGGAAGTCGCGCACGCCCTGCTCGATGGCCTCGGCGGTGGCGCAGGCGTCGACCTTCACGCAGGCGCGCCAGTGCTCCGGGGCCACGCAGGCGGCCTCGGTGGCGACCAGCGGCACGCCGCTGGAGAGGGCGAGCATGGCCACGCCGCTCTGGGAGATGAAGCCCTTGTAGGGGCAGATGAAGGCGTCCACGCCGGAAAGGATCGCCGGAAACTCCTCCTCCTCGATGAAGCGCGCGATGACTTCGACGCCCTCCGGCGCCTCGGCGACGGCGTCGAGGCATTCGCGCCAGTAGCCGGCGTCCGGCCGCTGGACCGCCCCGGCGATCCGCAGGCGCACCCGCAGGCCCTGGGCGCGGAGCCGCTGCACGGCGCGGATGGTCTCGATCAGGCGCTTGTTGATCCTGGGATTGCCGAACGCCAGGAACGTGGTCTCGGCGCCGGGGGCAGGCGGCTCGACGCCCAGGACCGGGAACACGCCCGAGGGCAGCAGGAAGATGCGCTCGGCCGGCACGCCGGCGGCCACCAGGCGAGGGATCTGCGTCTCGGTGAGCGGCGCCACCAGGTCGAACTGCCGATAGGCCCACCGGAAGAGATAGCGCTCGAGGCCCTGCAATGGCCGGGGGAAGCGCAGGGTGTGTGGGTAGAAGTCGTGCAGGATCAGCGCGCGGCGCGCGCCGCCGGCCTTGGCGCCAAGAAGGCAGAGCATCGAAAACGGCGCCACCCCGGCGAAGTGGTTGATGACGATGGGCCGTCCGGCCCGTCCGGCGCGCCAGGCCTCTATCGACCCTGCGGCGGCGCGCGCCAGCTGGAGGATTGCCCCGCGGGCCAGGTAGCGGCGATCCGGCGTCGGCAGCACCGTCCGTTCCACGGTCGGCGGCTCCCGGCCTTCCCAGGGCTGGCGCGGCGCGATCAGCTGCAGGTCGACGCCCTGCGCGGCCAAGGCGTGGGCCAGGTCGTAGCTGTAGCGGCCCATGCCGGAGCCGGCGGCCTCGGTGTAGAAGGCGAGACCCGCCGAAGGGTGGGGGGAACGTGCGAGCATGTGCTTGTCGAGTTCCCTAGGTCGACTGGGGCTTGGCCGCCCCTGCGGCGGAAGCGGCGCTCATAGGCGACAGCGTCGTCCCCGGGTCAAGCGGATCATGGTCCCGAAATGAGACACCGTCGCGGCGGGCGAGGACCAGGTAGGCCGCAAGGCAGAGCCCCATCGCGACGACGAGCTCGATCAACGCGCCCAGCGCGATGGCCAGCGGAAAGTCATGGCGCAGGCAGGCCACGATCCGCACCAGGTTGGCGACGGCGTAACCGGTCAGGGTGACGGTGGTGTAGAGACGGCCCATGCCCATTCCGAACAGCATGCGCGCCGCCGGCGCCGTGGTCACCATGGCCACCAGCCACAAGGAGAAGGGCGGGATCAGGGCCATAAGCAACTGCACCGAGCGGGCGTCGAAGCGGCCCCAGCCGCCGCCCAGGGCGGCTTCCACCGGCCCGCGCAGCACGTAGGCGGCGACCGCCACGGCCGCGGAGCCGAGGAATAGCGCCAGGGTGCTGGAGCCGAAGATGCGATGCGCGTGCTTTGGGTTGTTCATGGCCGACACGGTGGCCAGGTTGGTGATCGGGACCGCGATCAGTCCGACGACCGAGAGGGCCACCCGTTGCGCCAGGGTGGCTGCGGACGCCCAGCCGACGGCGACGTGACTGGCCAGCGCCAGGACCAGCAACTGCGTGGCGATGAAGGCGGCGCTCTCGCCGAGCGCGAGGATGAAGCCCCGGCGCAGACCCTGGAGTTTCGCCGTTCCGCCGGCGGGCGCCTGAGGCGGCCCGGCGCGATCCTGCACCTCGTCGATCATCTGGTCGAGCCACCGCCAGGCGACGACGGCCGCCGCCAGGGCGGCGACGGTGAAGGCGGTCGGCAGCAGCCAGGCCTGGCCGCCCACGCGGCTGAACCAGATCAGCAGCACGCACAGCACGAAACTGGCGTTGATGATGGTGGTGAGGGCGTTGGCGCGCGCGATCATCCCGCAGGCGTTCGCCGCGGCCGCGACATAGCCGATCACCACCGAGGCGGTGCAGGCCGGCGCGAGCAGGGCGCAGGTGAGCAGGATCGCGCGCCCGTGGGCGCCGCCCACGACCGCGGCGACCGCGGCGCCGCCAGCCAGGAACACGGGGGCCAGGACGAGCCCCACCTTGAGCGAGCGTTCCGCGTAGCGCCGCAGATGGTCGGCCCGCTCGGCCGGCGGCGCACGGTTCAGGCTCGCCATCAGGGCGGTGGTGAAGGGGCCGTTGAGGATGTTCAGCAGGTAGTTCGGGACGAAGGTGGCCTGGAAGAACAGGTCCGTCAGCTTCGTGAACCCGAACGCCAGGGTGATCAGGAATTCCCGCAGCAGGCCGATGGTGCGCGAAAGGACCAGGATCGCCCCGGTGGCCGCGAGCGTCCGGGCAAGGCCCATGGGCGCGCGCGTCGTGCGGCCGCCGCGCCCGCGACGGCCAAGCAGGACGAAGCGTCGTGCGCCTGGCAGCCCGAACTCCGACATTACGAGACTAAAGCCTTCTTGCCGTGCCCGCGCCGAAGCGCGCGCGACCGCGCGCTCCGAAAGCGGGCGCTTCGATCGGGGCAACTACCGCGGAAGCGGGGCCAAAGTTCCCGACCGCCACCGCCGCGCACCAGGCCAGCACCATCATCGCGACGAAATCCAGCGGCGAGATCTGGTAGGAGTAGGGGCCGCCGACTTCCACCAGGCCGCGCCAGAACAGGAGCAGGACCAGAACCAGCAGCGGCGCGGCCCCTGGCGCGGCCGCCCTCGCCAACGCCAGCCGCATGAGCAGGAAATAGGACGACAGCAGGCCCAGGAATCCCACGAGGCCCTTGGTCGCCAGAGCCTCCAGCCAAAGGTTGTGGAAGCCGCCGTACCTCAGCGTGTGGACCGACAGGCGCTCGAAATCGGCGACGAAGTTCGGGATGTTCAGCGAATCCGTCTGGGCCTGGTGCATCGCCTCCACGCCCGCCCCGAAGATCGGGTGATCGCGCCAGACGACCAGTGAGATCTGCCACAGATAGGAGCGCAGGTTGAAGACCCGGTCCGCGACCACCTCCGGGTGGATGATCAGGAAGAGCAGGACGCCCAGCGGCACGAGCAACAGGAGCAGCGGCAGCACCAGGGGCGGGCGGGCGGCCGGCCCTTCGGCGCGCCGCATGGCGGCGTAGCCAGCGCCCAGGGCGGCGGCGACCGCGGTGGAGATCAGCGGGGCCCGGGTCGCGAACAGCACGCTGCCCAGGACCAGGGTGAGCACCCCCGCCCACCAGAGCGCCGGCGCCGCCTTGCGCTCGCTCCAGAGGCCGATGACCAGCATCGCCAGGACCGCGAAGTTGGTGTTGAAGGCCAGCCCTTTGAAAGCGTGGATCCATTTGTAGTAGCGGGCGGCTTCCCAGGACCAGCCGCTGGACAGCAGCTCCCACGCCGGCGGCAGGGAGATGAGCACCATCACGGTGAGCAGCGCCCACATCGTGCGGGTGATCAGCGCCCGTCCGACGCCGCTTCGCGCCCCGGCGAAGACACAGGCCCCGACCGCCAGCATGATCATCTGGCGGGAGAACTCCTCCACCGGGTCGAGCGCGCCGAAGCGCGCGAAGATGATGACCACCAGCGCGACGATCCAGGGGGCGAAGAGCTTCAGGAAGCGTCCCGCGGACCCCAGCCGGAATCCGACCGAGACGACCAGGGCCAGCGACAGCAGCAGGCTCGCCAGTCGCCAGGCGTAGCCGCCGAGGCTCGTGGAGAAGTCGCCCCCCTGGCTGAGGCTCGTGGCCACCAGCAGGGTCACGACGATCGCCGTCGCCCAGGTGGCCGCCTCCGCCAGGCCCGCGCCGCGCTCGGGCGCAGATTCGGTCGCGGCGGCGGAAAGGCGGCGTTGAGCGGTCGGCGTCAAGAGATGGCTCCAGGCTTCGGGCCCCGAAGATCTGTCCCTACCCTATTGTCACACGAGTGCGAGCATCTCGTGAATCCCGCCTCGCCTGCGGCCACAGGATCAGGTGCGCAAGGCGTAGGCCCGGATATGCCGCACCGTCATGGTCGCCGTCGTCGTCGGTGAGATGGGACCGCGGGCCATGGCCGGGACGATGCACATGTTGATGAACAACAGGAAGGGTCGGTGCTGGTCGGCGGCGACCGGGGCGGTCTTCACCTGCTGGTCGTCGATGAACCAGGTCAGGGTCCTCCCGTCATGCAGCAGCCCGAACAGGTGGACCCGATCGGACAGGTCGCCGACCTGCGGCAGCGGCGTGACGTCGAACTCGTGCTTGCCGTTCTGCGCCGTGTGCGTGGTGCAGATCGCCTGCCCGTGGTGGACCTCGATCAGGTCGATCTCGGGCGGCCACACCCGGTCGGCCGGAACAAGCCAGACGCCCGGAAGCAGGCCTTCGGCGACCTTGGGCATCCGGGCGGCCACCTCCCAGTAGCCTTCCTCCATGGTGAGGCAGAGCTCGGAGTTCAGGATGCCGGACAGGAAGGGACGGTTGAAACAGGCGGCGCGCGCGTGGGGCGGCGTCGGCCACAGTGCGATGTCCAGTTCGGCCCCCGACGCCGAACGGCGCACGTGAAAGGGGTTGAGGCCCAGGCCCGCGAAAGCCGGATCGACGTAGCACTGCGACTCCGCGTCGCCATGCGTGCGGCTGAACTCGCCATCGATCATCTGGCCGCGGCCGAACTGCGTCCGCCACCGGCCGACCTTGGCGGCTTCCAGGTAGGGCCTGAAATCCTCGAAGTCTTCGTTGAAGCGCAACGCGCCCAGCCGGCTCCGATCCAGCCTGCGGGCCGCGGCGGGCGTCGACAGGGCCGCGCCGGTCAAGAGGATCGCCCCTGTGGACGTCAGGCGCCGGCGGGTGACGTCAGTCCATCCTGGCATGAGGCATGATGACGCGCAGCGAATGAAGGTCAATCGCTCGACACTCGCCTCATGGGCGAGTTTCTCACCTATCTAGCAAAAATGTCGCAGGGTATTCATCGGGTTGGCCCCATTTGGCCCCATTTTCGCCCCACCTGCCTCTACTGTTCGGGATTGTGGAGGGGGGCGTGACGGGCGTCGTTCCACGAACTCATAGCGGGAAGTGCAGGCCACTCTGTGGCAGGTCAACTGGCGTTTGCGTCGATCGACTTGCTGCAATCGTGGGTAACGACTGATTATACATGTTCATTGCTGTTTGTTTCACACCCTGAGACTAAAAGGGTGGGGTGGACAAGCCTGGGGGGTTCCCGAGTCGGGGGTTTCTTTATGGGCGCGACCAAAGAACAAGTGATGTTGTCTTAGTAGCTGCCTCTTATTCATCGAGTTAGTGCGGCTGATTGGAAGCGCGGGGGCGCGGGGAAGATCAATGGCCTATGTAAACTATAGCGGCTCGGTCATGCCGGAAGTCGCGTCGAACGGAACGATAATCCGTGGGACGTCGGCCGGGGGCGAGCGCGTCAACGGCACCGCGGGCGCCGACAACATTTCCGGGAACGGCGGGGACTACGACACGGTCACCGGCGGCGCCGGCAACGACTTCTACTACGTCACCAATCTGAAGGACGTCCTGGTCGAAGAGGCCAACGGCGGAACCGACATGGTGACCATCTGGGCCAGCTGGAAACTCGGAGCGAACTTCGAGAATCTCAGCGTCCAGGCGGACAACACCTTCGCCGCCGGCAACGACCTCGGCAACCTGATCATCGGCGGGACGGGCTCGCAGCAGATCTACGGCGGCCTGGGCCAGGACGTTCTGGTTTCCGAAGGCACGGACACCTTCATGGTCCAGAAGGGCCAAGGCAACGACGTCCTCTACGGATTCGACAGCACGGACACGATCCGCCTTTCGGGGACCAATCTCTACAACATCAACGACGTGAAGGCGGCGATGACCCAGGTTGGGTCGGACGTGCGCCTGAACCTCGGCGGTTCCGACGGCCTGCTCATCCGCAACACCACGATCTCGGCCTTCTCGGAGAAGAATTTCCAGCTCGGCGTCGACACCAGCAAACTGACCCTGAAGTTCGCCGACGAGTTCAACAGCTTCAGCCAGTGGAACAACGACGGCGGAACGTGGCGCACCGACCGCGGCAACTACAGCGGCCGTGATGCGCTCGAGAGCCGGACCATCACGTCCGCCAAGGAACAGCAGATCTACAGCGATAAGTTCTTCCACGGCACCGACGGGAAGTTCTCGGCCGATCCATTCAGCGTCAGCAACGGCGTCCTCAACATCCACGCTGCACCGGTCGCGGCGGCGCAGCAGAGCTCGATCTGGGGCTATGACTATTCGTCGGGGATGATCTCGACCGGCCAATCGTTCTCGCAGACCTACGGCTATTTCGAGATCCGCGCCCAGGTTCCGAACGTCGCAGGCATGTGGCCCGGGCTGTGGCTGGTGCCCAAGGACGGCAGCTGGCCGCCGGAAATCGACATCATGGAGGGCATCGGCACCGAGCCCGACAAGGCCTTCACGACCGAACACACCAACGAGACAGGCAGCCACACCTTCAAGAGCGCGTGGGACTTCCGCGCGCCGACGGCCGACAACTTCCACACCTATGGCCTGATGTGGACCAAGGACACGCTGACCTGGTACGTGGACGGGGCGCAGGTGTTCCAGGTGGCGACGCCCGCCGACATGCACAAGCCGATGTATTTCATCGCCCAGCTGGCGGTAGGCGGCGACTGGGCGAAGACCCCGGACGCCAGCTTCGCCGGCGCCGACATGAAGATCGACTATGTGCACGCCTATTCGCTCGATGCGCCGACGTCGACGCCCACACCTACGCCGACGCCGACGCCGACACCCACGCCGACACCGACACCGACACCCACGCCGACGCCCACGCCCACTCCCACTCCCACTCCCACGCCCACTCCCACTCCCACGCCCACGCCCACGCCCACTCCCACGCCGACACCTACGCCGGCCCCCGCCCCGGTGGCGGGCCAGACTATCAACGGCAGCATGCGCAACGATGTGCTGACCGGGGCCAATGGCAACGACACGATCAGCGGCGGCTGGGGCAACGACACGATCACCGGCGGCGCTGGCAACGACAGGCTGGACGGCGGCGGCGGCAACGACCGGTTCGTCTTCCGGGCTGGCTTCGGCGACGACACGATCACGGGCTATACGGCCAACGGTGCGGCCGACCAGTTGCAGTTCGTCGGCTTCGGCTCCGCTCGCGCGACGACCACACAGGTCGGCAATGACGTGTCGGTGCACTTCGCGACCGGCGACGACATCCTGCTGGTCGGGGTGAAACTGTCCGCCCTGACGTCGCAGGACCTTATCTACACCTGACCGCGCGGGCGGCCCACGCCGCCCCGCCGGCCTCGAACATGGACGCGCAGGGGACTTTCGAGCCCCTGCGCGTTCGGCTGTTTGTCGCGGCGGTGGCGCCGGGGGCGGCGAGGACCTACAATCGAAACTCGGATGTCGCGCCCCGCGGAGGGCGAAGGCGCCGTGCGCCATGGCGGCGCGCAGGCGGCGGGCGAGATCGAGGGGGCGTCACGCCGGATGCGTGCGGTCGCGCAAAGGGCGGCGGCCGAGGCCCCTTCCGAACTCTAATCGGAGATGAGATGCGGGATCTGTTTTCCGGATTGTCGGACTGTCTGGTTTTCGATCCGGACGCGCGGGAGACCTATGAGTCCCGGGTCGCGTCGCGCGACCGCGTGCTCGACATCGGTGGGCGCAACGAGCATTCGAAGAGCCGAAAGATCCTCTCCCGACTGAACAAGAATCCCGGCAATGAGATCATCTCGTCGGATATATTCGATGACTACGGCCCAGATATCGTCGACGATATCTGCAACACGAATATCCCGGCCGAGTCTTTCGATGGGATATATTGTAGCGCTATCCTCGAGCACGTCGAAGAATACTGGATGGCTATCGATAATATCCATAAAATCCTGAAGACCGGTGGGGAGGCGTTCTTTTACGTGCCATTCTTCTGGCCGTTGCATGACCGCACCGACTTCCACCGCTTCACGGTCACCGAGGTGCGGCGGATGCTGAAGCCGTTCGCCGAGGTCAAGATCCTGCTGCCGGGGCGCGACAGCGGCTTCGGATTCGTGCTCTGGCAGGTCTTGACCTTCGGCGGTGTCGACCGCTTCGCCGGCGCTCACTCCCTCCTGACCAAATTGACGAACGGCCTGTTGAAGATCGCGCTATCGGTCGCCTACGCCGTCAAGAAGCCGGACATGCCGTTCAGGGACTTCGCGTTCTACTATACCTACCTCTACATCAATCACGGGTTCTGCGCCTACGTGCGCAAGTAGGTGGACCTTGCCGCTGGCCCTGGCGCGTCGATTGCAGCGGCGGGCGCAACTGTGATTGAATATGGGACGAGGGATGTCGCTGGCGCAGACGTTCGGCATCCGGCCTTCGGCTTTGCGACCCGTGGCGGGACGCCGGGGCGACGCGTGCGGATTTCGGCCGCATGTAGGAAGGGCGACTCCCAGTTGGCGGGACGTAAAGGCGTGAGCGGGGAAAGCTTCGGGATTTCGGCCGGCGCGCGGTCGGGCGCCGCGCCGGTCGGCGCGTAGGCGCCCGCATGGTCGTTCCATCCCTGCAGTTCCTGTTGTTCGCGGCCGTCGCCGCGTGCCTCTTCAACGTGTGGAACAACAGCATCTGGCGCGCGGCGGTGCTGCTGGCCGCCAACCTGGCGTTCCTGGCCACCTTCGTCCGCCACCCGGTGGAACTGATCCCCTATGCGGGATTCCTGGCGGGCGGCTATCTGCTGATCGCCTGGCTGCAGCGGGGCGCTCCCCGACCGGTGGCGCCGATCGCCATCGGCCTGGTGCTGGCGGCCTTCTTCTGGCTGAAGAAATACACCTTCCTGCCGTCCGGACTGTTCCTGACCTACCCCTACCTGGTGGTGGGTCTGAGTTACGTCTTCTTCCGCGTGCTGCACCTGGTGATCGACTCCAGGGACGACGCGGTGGTGGGGCGAGTGGGGCCGCTCAGCTACCTGAACTACACGCTCAATTTCACCAGCCTGGTCTCCGGCCCGATCCAGCGTTACGACGACTACCGGCGCCAGACCGGGCGCGAGCGCGCGCCGCTGGATCTGATCGCCATGGGCGAGGCGCTGCAGCGGATCATCGTGGGCCTCTTCAAGGTGGTGGTGGTCTCGTTCGCGCTGTCGATCTGGCAGAAGCAGCTGCTCACCCAGCTGCTGTCCGAGGCGGGCCTGGCCGAGCGGATCCGCGACGGGGCGCTGCTGGCGGCGCTCTATCCGGTCTATCTGTTCTTCAACTTCTCCGGCTACACCGACTTCGTCATCGGCGTGGCGCGCTTCTTCCGCCTGCGGCTGCCGGAGAACTTCGACCGGCCGTTCTCCTCCACGAGCTTCATCGAGTACTGGAGCCGCTGGCACATGACGCTGTCGGACTGGCTGAAGACCTACGTCTACAATCCGCTGGTGATGGTGCTGATGCGGCGGGTGAAAAGCCCGAGCCTGTCGCCCTACATCGGCGTGCTGGGGCTGTTCGTGACCTTCTTCCTGATCGGCGCCTGGCACGGGCGCACGTCGGTGTTCCTGTTCTTCGGGGTGCTGAACGGCCTGGGGGTCGCGGCCAACCAGTTCTACCGCGTCTATGTGGGAAAGCGGATGGGCAAGAAGGCGTTCGCCGCCCTTGGCCGCAATCCCTGGTACCGGGCCTTCAGCCGCGGCCTGACCTTCACCTGGCTGGCCTTCACCCTCCTGTGGTTCTGGTCCGACTGGGGCGAACTCGGCCGCATCGCGGGCGCGTTGGGGCCGCAGGGCGCGGCGGCGGGGTGGCTGGCGATCTTCCTCGGCGCGACGGCGCTGCTGGCGGCGATGGAGGCGGCGCGGGAGCGGCTACTGTCGGTGAAGGCGGGCGGCCGGCCGCTGGTGTTCTCGCGCTATGTCCGCACGGTCTGGCTCACGGTCCTGGTGCTGGCCATCATGGGGGTGCAGACGGTGATGAACGCGCCCGCGCCCGACATCGTCTACAAGGCCTTCTGAGCGTGCGGGGCCAGGGATGAGCGTCGAGCCGACACAATCCGCGCAAGGCGAGGGCGGCGGCGCGCGGCGGCGGCTGCCGAGGCGCGACCTCATCCTGCTGCCGCTGCTGGTGGCGCTGACGGTCGCGGTGGTCGGCGGCGGCGCCGAGGTGGTGAGCCGGATCCTCTATCCCGCCAATGAGATCAATGCCTGCCTGGTGCGGGCGAAGGGGGCCGCGCCCCTGTACTACAAGGGCGGCTGCGCCTCGCGCACGAAGATCCCCGAGGGGCCGTGGGTGACCAACGCCTACAACGCCTGCGGCAGCCGCACGCCGGAAGGCTGCGGCCCCAAGCCCGCCGGCGCCATCCGTGTGGCCGTGGTCGGCTCGTCGACCTCGGCGGGCTACATGGTGCACTACGCCGACAGCTTCGCCGGCCGCGCCTCGGCGGCGCTGACCAAGGCCTGCCATCGGCCGGTGGAGTTCCAGAACCTCGGCGGTGAGGGCTACGACGGGGCCAAGGTGCTGCCGCAGGTCGACAAGGCCGTCGCCGAGCAGGCGGACGCCGTGGTGATGGTGCTGACCACCTTCGACATCGAAAATGGCGACACCCCCGAGAACCGGGCTGGCGGGGGACCTCCGGGGCCGCCGCCCCCGGACACGCCCCTGGGCCGCCTGCGGGCGACCATCTCGGCCTCGCGGGCGCTCTACATGGCCCAGTACTTCCTGCTCAGCCGCGACGAATCCTACCTGCCGTTCTGGATCCGGATGGGCGACAAGCCGGGGTTCATGCGCCGGCCCCTGAGCCCGGATTGGGTCCAGCGGCTTGATCGGCTCGAGGCGCTGATGGCGGTGGTCGCGGCGAAGGCGCAGGCCGGAGAGGCGCCCATGGTGCTGGTGTTCGCGCCGCAACGCTCGCAGGCGGCGATGAGCGCGTCCGGGCGCGACTGGCCGGGCTTCGATCCATTCTCCCTGGGAGATGCGCTGCGACAGATGGCGGCCCGGCACGGGGTGGACTTCGTCGACATCACCCGTGCGATCCCCGCGGGCACGCCCAGCAGCCGAATCTACTATCCCGTGAATCGGCACCTGAATGGCGAAGGACACAAGATCGTGAGTCAGGCCCTCGTGGACCGGGTCATGACCGATCGTCTGGGGCCGTTCGCCGACTGCGCGCCACAGGCCCGCTGACCGTTCCGGACCCGCCGGGCGCCCTGCGGGGGGCCATTTCGCCCTCAATCCACGAGCGCCGCGAATCGCCTCACAGGCGAATGCGGTTGCGCCACCCAAGTCAAGCTCAGCATTGGTTAACCATTCCATCTGTGCTGGACGGGAGCGCGAGCATGGGATCGACGATCATCCTCGGAGCGAGTGGTTTTATCGGCACCCGCCTGGTGCATCGCCTGGCTGAGTCCGGCCGCCAGGTCCATGCGCTGGACCTGGCGCCCCCTCGGGAGCGGGCGCCTGGCGTCCACTATCGGACGGTCGACGTCCGCCGGCCGATCCAGTGGGAGCACACCGAGGCCGTCGAGGCCATTTTCAACCTCGCGGCGATTCATCGGACCCCCGGCCATGACTGGGACGAGTACTATGAGACCAATGTGCTGGGCGCGCTGAACGCGGTCGAGCTGGCGCAGGCCTGTGGCTGCCGGACGATGGTGTTCACCTCCAGCATTGCGGTCTATGGCCCGTCCGACGAAGCGATCACCGAGGTTTCGCCGATTACGCCGGCGTCGAACTACGGGCTCTCCAAGCACATCGCCGAGGGCGTCCATCGTGGCTGGCTGGAGAAGGCCGGCGACCGGCGCCTGGTGATCGTGCGGCCGGGCGTCGTGTTCGGGCCGGGGGAGGGGGGTAACTACACGCGGCTGGCGAAGGCCCTGCGGCGGGGCGTCTTCGCCTATCCGGGACGCAAGACCACGATCAAGAGCGGCGGTCACGTGGATGAACTGCTCTCGGCGATCGAGTTCGCCCTCGGCCGCGACGAGCGCGAGATCACCTTCAACTACGCCTATCCGGACGAGACGACCATGGAGGACGTCGTCGAGGCGTTCGCCAGCGTCGCGGGGTTCCCGTCACAGTATCCGGTGCTGCCGGTGAACCTGATGATGGCGGCGGCGCGAGTCTGCGAAGCCTCGAGCGTCCTGGGATTCCCCAGCCCGATCCATCCCCAGCGGGTCATGAAGCTGGTGGAATCGACGCGGATCACGCCGGCCTGGCTGCAGGCCAACGGCTACGCCTTCTCCAGCGACCTGCGCGGGGGGCTGGCCAGCTGGTGCGACGAGACCAACGGCGGGTTCTGCTGACGCCCGCGCCAGACCCTTTCCGGTTCAGATGGAATCGTCTGAACCGGATCAAAAGGGTCTATCTTCAGGAGTTTGAGCGCGTTCTAATCGCAAAACCGGAATCCACTTTTGCGGAACGCGCTCCAGGCGCGACAAAAAGCGTCGGGTCCGTGCAGACTTCGTTAGCCGCAAAGCCGCTATGCTTGGTCGACGGTCCAGAAGGGCCGGGCCGCAGCGAAGCCTCTGATGTTCACCACCCAACTCGAAGCTCCGCGCCTGGAATGGCGCAAGCCGGCCCGCCGGGCCCGCGCGGCGACGCCCGCGGCCAACGAACAGCGCTGGTCGGCGCGCCGCACGCTGGCGTTCGTGACGGTCACCAACGCCGCCGCCTGGTGGCTGATCATCGCTGGGATCCGCGCCCTCTAGATCACGATGCTTTTGGATTGAATCAATCCAAAGTCATAAACGTGATCGATTCTAATAGTTTAGCGCGGGATTGACGCGAAAAGCCGGTATCCACTTTTTCGGATCCCGCTCTGAGGGACGGTCAGGCGTAGTACTTCTTGTACTCGGTGTAGTAGTAGCCGCTGTCCCCGTAGCCGTACTTGGACTGCTGCTTCATGTCGACCTGGGTGAGGGCCACCCCGGCGATGTGAGCGCCCGTGCCGCCGAGCATGCGGAAGGCGGCCTCGATGGCGTCCTGCGGGGTCTTGCGCCAGCGGGCGAGGAAGACGACCACGTCGGCCTTGGGGGCCAGGATGCGGGTGTCGGCCACCGGCAGCACCGGCGCGGTGTCGAGGATCACCAGGTCGTAGCGGCTGCGCAGCTCCTCGAGCAGGTTGTCCATGGCGGGCGTGCCGAACACATCGCGCGGCGTGAAGCCTGAGTGGGCCAGGGGCAGGATGTGGGCGCCGCTCTCGGCGTCGACGGTGATGGCCTGCTCCAGCTTGACCTCGCCGCTCAGCACCTCGAACAGGCCGACGACCTGCTCCTGCTTCAAGAACCGGTTCACCGCCTGGCGGCGCAGGTCGCAGTCCACCAGGATGACGCGCGAGCCCTGCATGGCCGCCGTCCGCCCCAGGCAGATCGACGTCGTGGTCTTGCCTTCGCCGGGCAGGGAGGAGGTCACCGCCACCACCTTCACGGGCTCGCCGAGCCGCGCGTAGAGGATCGAGGCGCGCAGGTTGCGGAAGGCCTCGGAATAGGCGGTGAAGGGCGTCTTGACCACATGGTCTATGGGCAGGGTGGTGGTGTCGTCGGTAATCGACGACAGCAGCGGGATCGAGCCCAGGAAGGCGGTCTCCAGCCGGTTTTCCACGTCCTCGGCGGTGGTCAGGCCGGCGTCCATGTTCTCGGCCACCAGCACGGCGGCGAAACCCGCGACCAGCGCCAGCACCAGGCCGATCGCCAGGTTCAGCTGCACCTTGGGCGAGCTCTGCTGCGTGGGGATCTTGGCCTTGGAGACCACGCGGGAGTCCGACTGCTCCAGCCCCTGTTGGCTGGTGGTCTCCTTGAACCGGTTCAGGTAGCTCTCGTAGAGCGTGCGCGAGGCGTCGGCGTTGCGCTGCAGCTCATTGAGCCGGACCGTGGCGCGGCTGTTGGCGGCCAGGGTGCCGCGGGCGCCGCCCAGGCTGCCGCCGATCGCGGCCGCGCGCTGCTGCGAGACCTGCGCCTTGGCCTGCAGGTTGGAGATGATCCGCGCGATTTCCTGCTGGATCTGGGTGTCGATGTCGGAGAGCAGGCGCTTGGACTTCAGCATCTCGGGATGGCGCTCGCCATAGCGGCCCTGCAGGTCGGCGAGCCGGCCGGAGACCTCCGAGCGCTGCTCGCGCAGCTTCTGGATCACCGGCGACGACAGGGCCTCGCCGACGTCGTCGCCCGAGGAGCCGTGGGCGAGCTGCTCGCGCGCGGTGCGCAGGCGCGCGGCGTCTTCCGCCATCTGGGCGCGGGCGTCCGCCAGGCTGGTGTTGTAGTTGGAGACCTCCTGCTCGGTCAGGCTGGTGCCGGTCGCCGACAGGAGGTTGTTGGCGATCTTGTACTGCTGCACGGCCGCATCGTCCTGCTGCACCTGGGTGCGCAGTTCGCCCAGCCGGCTGTTCAGCCACTCGGTGGCCTGGCGGGTGGCGTCGAACTTGGCCTCGAGTTGTTCGAGCAGGTAGAGCTCGGCGAACTTGTTGGCGATCTGGGCGGCCTTGACCTGGCTCTCCGACTCGAAGCCGACGTTGATGACATAGGTCAGGCTGGCGCGTCCGACCTGCAGGCCGGCCAGCACATGGTCGACGACGAGCTCATGCTGCTTTTGTGCTTCGAGGGAATTGGGCGCGGCCTCGCGCGGGGCGCCCTTGCCCAGGAAATCCTTGATCGAGTGAACCACCATGCCCAGGCCGGAGCGGCCGGCGAGCTGCGGGTTGAACTCGGGGTCCTTCTCCAGGTTGAGCGCCTTGACGACCCGCTCGGCGAGCTGGCGCGACTTGATCACCTCCACCTCGGTGTCGACGGCGCTGGAGTCCAGGGGCATGCCCGAGAGCACCGCCTCGATGTTGGTGACCTGCTCCTTGCGGGTGTCGAGCATCACCTTGGCGACTGCGGTGTATTTCGGCGTGGCCTGCAGGGTGAGCACCAGGACCGCCACGAACACCAGCAGCACCACGCCGGCGAACAGCCGCAGGCGCTTGCGAAACAGGGTCGTCAGGCGGCGCAGGTCGAGGGAGCCGATCAGATTCGCGGCCGACCTGGCGCGTCCGCCGTACGAGACGGGGGGATCTGCCTCGACCGGGGTGACGGTGCTGTGGACGTTCATCGACGCGGAATCCTGAAGGCCGGGGGGGAGTGGCCGCCCGGGGCGGCCGACGGATGATATATAACGCGTTCAGCGATTTTAAGACTGCCCTACCGGTCCCCCCACGACACCGGAACTAATACTGAAGGGTCAATGTGGCCCCGAACTTGTTGATCGAGTAATCCGCCCCGCCGGCCAGGCCCGAGGAGTTCTGGTCGTAATAGCTGTATCCCACGGTGACGCCGACGTTGCGGTTCATCAGGTAGGTGCCGGAGAGGCCGGCCCGCAGGTGCTTGTCCTGCCGGTCCAGGTTCTTGTATTTGTCGTCGCCATAGGACAGCTGCGCGGTCAGGATCAGGTTGCGCAGCAGCTCGTGGTCGACCTGGGCCGCGACGTTGGAGGACAGGAAGCCCGCGGCGCCGGGGATCCCGGAATCGAGGATCTGCCGCGAGCCGGTGAAGCTGACGGTGGTGAGCTGGGTCGGAAACCACTCCACCTGCGCGCGCGCGCCCAAGCCGTTGATGTCGTCGAAGCGCGGGTCGGTGTAGGACTGGTGGAGGTAGCCCACGCCGATCTCGCCACGGACCAGGTTGCTGAGCTCGAAGTTCGCGCCCGCCCGGACGTCCAATCCCTTGGAATTGCGCGTGAGGCCGATTTCGGCGTCGCCGAGGTCGTACTCGTGCTTGTTGGCCGCGGCCTCCACGAAGAAGGCGGTGGCCGGGCTGATCGCGTAGTCGCCGCGCACGGTGAGGACATATTCGTTGCGGTCGCGGTCGTCCTGCTCGACGCTGGCGCCGGTGATGCTGCGGCCGTCGCGGTAGTCGTAACCGTACCAGTTCGCCCGGACGGTCCCGCGCAGACGGTTGAATTCCTTGATGAAGGCGAGGTTCGCGGTCTTCTGGTAGAACTGGATCGGCACCACCGACCCGCCCTGGGTGCTGTTGGACGTCCGCGGCTCGGTCATGCGGGCGTAGTCGACGCCCCCGGACAGGGTCTCGTCGCGCAGGATGTCCAGGCGGCCCGCGCCGCCCAGCGTCCACTCGTCGGAGTTCTCGCTCTTGTTGACGTTGTAGCGCGTGAACGTCGAGCGGCCATAGACCATCAGCTGATGTCGCGACCAGTTCGAGTTGAGGGCCACCTCCGGCTGGACGCGGACCACCCAGTCGTCGATCTCGTTGGTCGGCAACGCATAGATGTTGTCGTCATGCTCCACCGTCGTCAGCAGACGCGGAAACAGCATGAAGGCGCCCAGATGGGCGCCCAGCGCCTCATATTCGGCCCGGGGGCGCTGCCGCACGCTGATGTTGCGGTCGCGCGCGAAGTTCTCGGACGCCGGCGCCGCGACGATGGAATCGCCGACCGCCTGGGCGTGCGCTCCGCCGGAGGCGCAGACCAGGGCCAGCGCCGCACCCGCGGCGTAGAAGGTTCGATTGGCCGTCAATTCACGCCCCTCAACTGCAGATCGCGCCACCTATGGCGATGGCAGGCCGCGGCGCCCGGGTCGCCGGAACGCCGTCAACCTGACTCTCGTTGCAGGCTACTTAGCCTCGGAATAGGTCACGGTCTACTTAACGCCGGCGTAAACCACCGTGCCGCCGGAGCCGCCGGCGCCCGCGGGCGGGGGCGGGCCGAGCGTATTGTTGTTGCCGCCGTTGGAGGCAGGCAGGCCGTCGTCGGCGCCGGCGACGACGGTTCCGACGGTGTTGAAGGCGGTGCTCATGGAGCAGGTGCGGGCCAGTTCAGGCGCCGCGCGCGACTTCATCGACGGCTTCGTCGAGGTGGGGTTGGACGGGCACCAGTCGCCTGCGGCGAGCATCCTGGCCTTGGCCAGGAACAGCGCCTCGGCGACCACGCCCGGGTCGGCCTGACCGCCCTGGAACCCTTCGATCGTGGATTCGATGGCCGCCTCGATGGCGAGCCGGGTCTCGTCGTTCGCCGTGGACAGGTTGTCCCGCGTGGCGTTCGCCTGCTGCGCGGCGTCGACGATCAGCTCGGCGAGGGTCTTGGCGTCGATCAGCTGCGCGTTCGAGAGCGCAGTGGCTGCGGCCATCGCCGACGGGGCGCCGACAACCGCCACGCCGAGGACGGCGGTGGCGGCAAGGAGGCGCGTGAATGCGCCGATCGCAATGCGTTGTAGGGCCATCTAAGCTTCCCAGTCCGATACCGTAGCGTCCCTTCACGACCTAAGGCCATGAGTGCCGCCACATTTCAACCACATTCTCGCCACGGGTTAGCACCAGTCCGGCGAACGAAATTGTGATCGACCGACCCGGCGGGTCAGCGCCACTTCGCTCTCTCGATTTGGGACACCCAGAGCGTCGCGGTCATTCGCCCTGCAGGATTCGTGACGCCCCGCAGGACCTCGACGATCCGGGCGCGATGACGCCAGGAGGCGCCCACGGACATGGCCTCCGCCTTGACCTCGGCCCGCAGGTCCGCGGGGAGCTCCGCCCAATGCTGCAGGGCGAAGGCGATTCGCCAGCTGGCCTCATCGGGATCGTAGGCCACCAGGTCGTAGGAGCGCCGCAGGGCGGCGATCCCCTTGGGGGTCAGCGCGCGGTGGCCGAGGCCGTCCGCATAGGCGATCCGCAGCCAGGCGCCGATGTCGTAGGGATGCAGGGCGATGGCGCGGCGGCTGAGGGTGTCGACCCGGGGCAGGTCGGCGGGCCGCCCGCGCTGCAGGAGGGCGTCGGCGGCGCGGTCGTAGCCCGCCGCCAGCGCCAGCGGCCGCCAGCTGCCGATCTGCACCGCACCGCCGGCGTTAAGCGCCACCAGCGCGCCGATGGAGCCGAGGAAAGTGGCCGCGGCCAGGGCCGAGGCCGCCGCGAGCTTCAGCTTGCGCGCGGGGGTCACCGTGCGGAGCTCCCCTGGGCGAGGGCGAACTGCAGCCCAAGCAGCCAGGCCCAGAAGGCCGACATCGACGGCGTCTCCAGGGCGAAGTCCGTGACGCCGTGCAGCAGGAACACCAGGTCCACGGCCAGCAGGGCGAACAGCAGGCTGGTCATGCGGTTGCGGCGGAAGGCGCCGCGGAGGGTGGCGAACATCACCAGGCCGATGGCCAGGAACATGGGGATCGCCCCCACCAGCCCGGCCTGCTCCAGCCACTGGAGGTAGACGCTGTGGGCGGCGCGGATGTTCCAGAGCAGTGGGAAGTCGCCCTCGGTCAGCCGCGCCTTGGTCACCGATTCGAAGCTGCCCAGGCCCTCGCCGAACAGAGGTGAGCCCAGGAAGACGTCCCAGTGGACGCGCCAGACGAAGGCGCGGTCGACGATGTCGGTGCGGGCGGTGAAGAACCGCTGCACCAGGAAGTCGCCGGCCACGAACAGCAGCACCGCCAGGCCGGCGAGCGCGGCGAAGCCCGCGCCCGCCGCCTGCGTCACCCGCCAGCGGCCGGTGATCAGCTGGCTGAGGGCGTAGACGGCCAGGGCCGCGAGCGCAGCGGTGGAGCCGGCCCGCGAGGCGGACATCAGCAGGCATGTGGCGAACACCAGGACCGCCAGGGCCAGGGGCAGGGCGCCCGCCACCCGCTCGCGCGAGGTGCGCCGCAGGCGCTGGGTGAGCAGGGCCACGCCCAGGACCAGCAGGATCGCGAAGAAGGTCCCCGCCGTGTTGGGGGTGAGGAAGCGCGCCTCCAGGCGCTGGCCCTGCGACTGGTAGACCGTTCCGGTGACCGAGGCGAAGAAGGCCCACAGGCCGAAGGCCACGCCCAGCCAGACCGTGACGGCGAGCGCCGTGCGGGCCCGCTGGTCGGACGCCCCGGTCGCGGCGCCCACCACGAAGATGCAGGCCAGGCCGCACAGCTTGATGATCTCGACGATGGTGGAGGACTTGTCGAGCGTGGCCGCGCCCGGCGAGACGCCGACGAAGGCCCAGACCGGGTGCGGCCCGCCGACCACGTTGGGGGTGAGCGTCCACAGGCCCACCAGGATCACCGCGGCCATGGCCAGGCCAGGCCAGGCCAGGCCTTTCAGGCGCAGGAGATCGGCGCGCAGCCGCGGATGGGCCAGGACGCCGGCCACCGTCAGGGCGGCGAGGAGGTCCATGATCAGGGCCACGTCCGACACCAGGGCGCCGTAGAACCAGTGACCGAGGAAGATCGGCGCCAGGCCGATGAGCGCCAGCCAGGCGCCTTCCGGCGGCGGCCAGAGACGCTCGGGCGTTCGAGACTCTCGCCGGGCCGGACGCAGGGCTTCCGAAGCCTCTCCCACGATGTCTCGCCCCTTCCGCGTCAGCACGACCGGCCCGCAGGCCCGTCCATTATTGGCGGGAGGCCAGGCGCACCACCGAGACTTCCCGGGCGCCGATGGCGGCCCAACGAAGCGGATCGCCGCCAACCTCGCGCCGGCGCCATTCATAGGGCGCCTCGTCCCAGGGAACGATCCACGAGTTCAGGTTGTCCAGCGCATACTCGCCTTGGGTTGTGTTGAGCAGGAGGACGGCGTGGGCTTCGCCCCGGCGCGTCGTGACCAGGGCGATGTCGACCGCGGCGCGCGGCAGGCCGGCGGCGAGGAGGGCGCGGCGCTTCTCCAGCACGAAGTCCTCGCAGTCGCCGTAGGCCAGCCCGTCCTGCAACGGCGTGGCCCAGCGGTCGGCGACGCCGTAGGTCGCCTGGTCGCTCCGCCGGCGGATGACCCGGTTCACATGGTCGTTCACCGCCTGGACGCGCTTCCAGAGCTCCGGGGTCATCGGCAGGGCGCCGGGCGTCGGAGCCGGTTCCCTCGCGGCTTCCGAACGCAGGGCGCGGGCGGACGCGAATCGGGCGGGCCAGGAGCCTGCGGCGTCCAGCGTATCGAGGCGGCGGCGCACGGCCGAGGCGTCGTCGCCGCAGTCCTGCGGCTGGCGGTGGCAGAACGCCACAAGGCCGGGCGGCGGCTCGGCGGCGGCGCCGAGCGACATCGGAGCGGCGGCGACCGGGCGCGCCGCGAGCAGCGCCAGCGCGAGGGCCAAAGCCTGGCCAAATCTGCCGAACGCCGCCAAAGGAAAGGCCTTTCAATCCTGCGGCCCGGACGCTCGGCGAAAATCCTTTCGATCCAGTGAGCGGGCGGGCGCCGGATTGGTCGCTACGGGAGCGAACCCTTCGCGTTCACCGCAGGTTAAGGCGCAGAGTCCGACCACAAGGCGTGCTGCGGGCCTGGCGCCTATTTCGCAGGTTGCGGCTCTAAAGTACCCTTGGCTGCCCCATTGAGACGCGTGGGTTGAGGTTCAGACGATGAGATTCTCGAGTTTTCTGGCGGTGATCGCGGCTTGCGTCGCAAGCTTGCTGGCCGCCGCGCCATCTGCGGCGCAGCCGGAGCCGGCCGGCGCGCCCATGGCCGCCACGGTGGCTGACTATCGCCTCGGCGCCGGGGACAAGATCCGGGTGATCACCTTCGGCGAGGAGGCGCTTACCGGGGAGTTCTATGTGAGCGGCTCGGGCAAGGTGTCGCTTCCCCTGGTGGGCGACGTACAGGCCGCCGGCAAGAGCGTGCCGGAGTTCCAGCGCATGGTGGAGAACTCCCTGAAGGACGGCTTCCTCAAGGACCCCAAGGTCAGCGTCGAAGTGCTGAACTACCGGCCCTTCTACATCCTTGGCGAGGTGCAGAAGCCTGGGGAGTATCCCTACACCAACGCGCTCACCGTGCAGAACGCGGTGGCCACGGCGAACGGCTTCACCTATCGCGCCAATCAGAAGAAGGTGTTCATCAAGCGGGCCGACTCCACCGAAGAGAAGGAATATCCGCTGACCTCGTCGACCCCGGTGTCGCCGGGCGACACCATCCGCATCGGAGAGCGATTCTTCTAGGATCATTGGGGGCGACGTGCCGAGCCAGTCCGGCCTGAGCGTGAGTGAGGACCGGGGCGGCGCCGTTGCGGCGCCGCGGTTCACGAGCCTCGTCGAGGCGGCCGCCTGGCACCGGGACTGGCTGCGCGCGGCGCTGCCCCTGTGGTGGTCGAAGGGCGCCGACCGCGCGGGCGGCGGTTTCATCGAGGCGCTGACCGTCGAAGGCGATCCGTCGCCGGCGCCCCGGCGCGCCCGGGTGCAGGCGCGCCAAGCCTGGACCTACGCCAACGTCGCCGCCTCGGGCTGGCCCGGGCCGTGGAACGAGGCCGCCCGGCACGGGATCGACTACCTGTTCGCAAGATACCGGCGCGGCCCGGGCCGGTTCGCGACGGTCGTCACGGCGGACGGCGCGCCGTTGGACGACACCCTGGTGCTCTATGACTACGCCTTCGTGCTGCTGGCGATGGCGGTGGTCCAGCAGCTGGAGCCGGGCGTTCCGGACCTGCCGGCCGAGTCGGCGCGGATGCGCGAGGCGCTGCAGGCGGTGCGGCACGGCGCCGGCGGCTTTCGCGAAGCCGGCGCCCATCCCTTCCAGGCCAACGCCCACATGCATCTCCTGGAGGCGGCGCTCGCCTGGGAGGCCGCGGGGCGCGCCGAATGGTCGGGATTCGCCGACGAGATCGTCGCCCTCGCCTTAGGACGGTTCATCGACGCCGAGACGGGCCTCCTGCGTGAATTCTTCGACGCCGACTGGCGACCGGTAGCCGGCGACGACGGCCGGCTGGTGGAGCCTGGGCACCAGTTCGAATGGGCCTGGCTGCTGGAGCGCTGGGGCCGCCTGCGAGGGCGCGAGGACGCCCAGGCCGCGGCGCGGCGCCTCTACCGGCACGGCCTGGCTGGTGTGGACGCCAGCCGCGGGGTTGCGGTCAACGCGCTCTGGGACGACCTGACCCTCCGTGACGGCTCGGCGCGGCTATGGCCGCAGACCGAATGGCTGAAAGCGGCGCTGATCATGGGCGATGAGCCGCAGGCGCTGGCGGCCGCGCAGGGCCTGACACTTTATTTCAACACGCCTGTTCGAGGGACGTGGCGCGACAAGCTGCGGCCCGACGGCGGCTTCGTGGCCGAGCCGGCGCCAGCCAGTTCGTTCTATCATATCGCCTGCGCGCAACTGGAGCTGTTCCGGGCGGCGGGCTGACCCCACGTTCGGGGCTTCCACATTGCCGCGCAACAGGCGTAGGCTCTTCCTGGGGATGAAACTCAGGCGAGGGTCCGACATGCAGGATCTCGAAGACCTGGTGGCGCGCGAGCGCACCTATCACGCTTTCAACATGCTGATCCGATGGGCCATGGTGCTCCTCGGCTCCGGCATCCTGTGGCTGTCGCTCTGGTTCGCCAGCCCGGCCGGGTTCCTGGGCGCCACCGTGGTGGGCCTGATCGCCTTCGTGCTGGGCTATGTGTTCGTGGTGCGGCACGAGGCCCATCAGCCCCTGGACCCCTGGGTTCCCGGCCGCTGAAGGGCGGACGCGGCCGCGTGCGCCGCGTCAGCATGTCGCGTGGTGCGGCGCTTCCGGCGGGTTGCGCTCCGATGCTGCATTGCGGCATGCGAGGTGAAGATACGGATCGCCGACGGCCCCGTCCGCCTTGTTGTCGATCACTGCGGCCCAAGCTTTGCATAGTGGGTGCGGAACAACATCGCAAAACCGGCCGTACGTTCGTTCTGCGGTTGCAAGGACGTGATCGTTGCGGGCTGATCGTAAACAGATTGTCCCGCGCTTTTGATCATGAGCGGATAGATTATCAGGAGAGCCGGTTTGCAGCCGCGACTTATGCAATTATGGAATGGCGGGCCAGTGATGGAGTCGACGCCCGACGCCGTGGCGGCGGGCTTGATCCAGGTGGTGGCCGAGGAGTTCTTGAATGCCTGATTCGATGGCCGCGGGCGTAACGCCGGCGCCGACGCGCAACGCCAAGCTGATCGCCTGGGTGGCCGAAATCGCCGCCCTGACCCAGCCGGATCGGGTCCACTGGTGCGACGGCTCGGACGCCGAGTGGGACGTCCTCACCAAGGCGCTGGTCGATTCGGGCACGCTGACGCCGCTGAATCCGGCCAAGCGGCCCAACTCCTTCTACGCCGCCTCGGACCCGCGCGACGTGGCGCGGGTGGAAGGGCGCACCTTCATCTGCTCCCAGGATCCGGCTGACGCCGGCCCCACCAACAATTGGCTCGATCCGACCGAGATGCGCGCCGATCTGCAGGATCTCTTCAAGGGCTGCATGCGCGGACGCACCATGTATGTGGCGCCGTTCTGCATGGGCCCGCTCGGCTCGAAAATCAGCGCTGTCGGGGTGGAAATCACCGACAGCGCCTATGTCGCCGTATCCATGCGGATCATGACGCGCATGGGCCAGGCCGCCCTCGACCAACTCGGCGAGGACGGCTTTTTCGTGCCGGCCATCCACACCGTGGGCGCGCCGCTGCAGCCCGGCCAGGCGGACGTTCCGTGGCCGTGCAACGACATCAAGTATATCGTCCACTTCCCCGAGACCCGGGAGATCTGGTCCTACGGCTCCGGCTATGGCGGCAACGCCCTCCTGGGCAAGAAGTGCTTCGCGCTGCGGATCGCCTCGGTGATGGCCCGCGACGAGGGCTGGCTCGCCGAGCACATGCTCATCCTGAAGCTGACCTCGCCGCAGGGCGAAGTGCGCTACGTCGCCGCCGCCTTCCCCAGCGCCTGCGGCAAGACCAACATGGCCATGCTGCAGCCGACGCTGCCCGGCTGGACGGCTGAGACCATCGGCGACGACATCTGCTGGATGCGGTTCGGCGACGACGGCCACCTCTATGCGGTCAATCCGGAGGCGGGATTCTTCGGCGTGGCGCCGGGAACCGGAGAGGACACCAACCGCAACGCCGTGGCGACGCTGCACGCCAATTGCATCTTCACCAACGTAGCGCTGACCGATGACGGCGATGTCTGGTGGGAGGGGCTGACGCCGACGCCGCCCGCCCACCTGACCGACTGGCGCGGGCGCTCCTGGACGCCGGACTCGAAGGAGCCGGCCGCCCATCCCAACGCCCGCTTCACCGCCCCGGCCGACCAGTGCCCGGTGATCGCCCCCGAGTGGGAGGACCCGCGCGGGGTGCCGATCTCGGCGATCCTGTTCGGCGGCCGCCGCGCAAGCGCCGTGCCGCTGGTGACCGAGGCCTTCGACTGGGAGCACGGCGTGTTCCTGGCCTCCAACGTCGCCTCGGAAGGCACGGCGGCGGCGGAGAGCCGGATCGGGGAGCTGCGTCGCGACCCGTTCGCGATGCTGCCGTTCTGCGGCTACAACATGGGCGACTATTTCGCCCACTGGCTGGCGATGGGCGGCAAGGTGGACGCCGCCAAGCTGCCGCGCATCTACTTCGTCAACTGGTTCCGCAAGGACGCGCAGGGCCGCTTCGTGTGGCCGGGTTACGGCGAGAACAGCCGGGTGCTGAAGTGGATCGTCGAGCGGCTGGAAGGCCGCGCCGAGGCGCAGGAGTCGGCGATCGGCCGGCTGCCGACGCCGGAGGCGCTGGACCTCACGGGGCTCGACCTGACCGCCGCCCAGCTCGACCTGCTGCTCACCGTGGACACCGAGGTCTGGCGCGAGGAGGCGGCCCTGGTCGGGCCGGCCTACGCGAAGTTCGGCGAGCGGATGCCCAAGGCCCTTTGGGACCAGTTGGCGGCGCTGCAGGAACGGCTGGGCAAGGCCGCCGCGCCGAAGGCGACGATGGCGGCGGAGTAAAGCCTGCCGCCGGCCGTGCGCGCCATGGCGGTGCGAGCCCGCGCCTGCGGTGTGTGGTTGTGTCGCAGCCGGTAATACAATCCTTAGTAAGATGCGTTTCATTGGCGGCAGGCAGGAGCAAATCTCATGTCAGCCGCCAACGCATGCGGACCCGAGGGAACGCTTCGGGGCGATGACCCCGCCCCAGGGTCAACCTACGGGACCACCTTGCCCCTGAACCATCTGCCCAGTGCGGGCCTGGTGGCTGTGGTGGGCCTGGCGGTGGTCTCGCCGCTGACGGTCGTCGTCTGGACCCTGCTGATGACGGTCGCCGTGGCGATCGAGACGGCGGTGTCCCGCGGTCCCGCCGGCGGCGTTCTTCTGGCCGGTCTCATGAGGCGCATCTCACCCGTGGCGGCCACGGTCCTGACCAGCCTGCTCTACGCCTCGGCCGGCGCGGCGCTGATCGTCAAGGGCGGCGGCGGGGCGCGGATGTTCAGCTTCGCGCTGATGGTCAGCTCGATGCTGTTCGTCCTGCTGAAATTCTACCGCCGGCCCGTGGCGTTTCTCGCCGGGATCGCCCCCCAGGCCATAGTCCTGCTGCTGATCGGCGTGGGGCTCGTCCGCGCCGCCACCAGCGGCGGGAACTACCTGGCGGCGCTGACGCCGCTGGCCACCTTCGCCCTGCTGTTCGTGCTCTTCTGGGCGGCGCGCACGCACATCGCCACAGCCGCGACAGCGCTCATCCGCGCCACCGAGCACGCCCAGGAGCGGGAACGGGCGGCCAGCGCCGCGAACACGGCCAAGAGCGAGTTCCTCGCCACCATGAGCCACGAGATCCGCACCCCGCTGAACGGCGTGCTGGGCATGGCGCAGGCGATGACGGCCGAGGAGCTTGGTGACACGCAGCGCGAGCGGCTGACGATCATCCGCAGGTCGGGCGAGACCCTGCTGGCCATCATCGACGACATCCTGGACCTCTCGAAGATCGAGGCCGGCCGGTTCGAGCTGGAGGAGGGGGCGTTCGAGCTGGAGCCCCTGGTGCGCGGCGCCATCGCCACCTTCGCCCCCATGGCGCAGCAGAAGGGCGTGGATTTCGACTTGCATGTGGAGGCGGGTGTCCGCGGCGTCTATCGCGGCGACGCCACCCGCATCCGCCAGCTGCTCTACAATCTCATTTCGAACGCGGTGAAGTTCACCCCCGCCGGGCGGATCGACGTCCGCATCGGCCAGGGCGAGCGCGGGCTGCGGCTCATGGTGGCGGACACCGGCATCGGCATCGCCCCCGAGCATCTGCCGCGGCTGTTCGACAAGTTCGTGCAGGTGGACTCCTCGGCCACCCGCCAGTTCGGCGGCTCAGGCCTGGGCCTGACTATCTGCCAGCAACTGGCGCAGCTGATGGGCGGCGTGATCGAGGTGTCCAGCGTCAAGGGGGAGGGATCGACCTTCGAGGTGATCCTGCCGTTGCAGCCCATGACCAGTCAGGAGACGGACCCTGACGAGCCCCCGCAGGATGCGGGCTCGGCGGAGGCGCCGCCGCTGCGCGTGCTCGCGGCGGAGGACAACAGCGTCAACCAGATGGTGCTGAAGACGCTGCTCCAACTGGCGCAGATCGTACCTGTGATCACCGAGAACGGCGTCGAAGTCCTGGCGGCCTGGGAGCAGCAGGAGTGGGACGTCATCCTGATGGACATCCAGATGCCGCAGATGGACGGGCTGACCGCCACGCGCGCGATCCGGGCGCGGGAGATGGAAACCGGCCGGCGGCGCACGCCGATCATCGCCGTCACCGCCAACGTCATGGCGCACCAGGTGTCGGCCTACGAGGCCGCGGGCATGGATCAGGTGGTTCCCAAGCCGCTGGAGGCCGCGCGGCTGTTCGCCGCCCTGGACGCCGTCTGCGACGGCGCCGAGCAACCGGGACAGGCCGCCGCGGGCGCTACCAGCCGTAGCGAAGCTGCAGGCCGATAGAGCGCCGGTCCGACCAGCGGCGCGCGGCCGGCAGCTGCACCAGCACGTAGGAGGCATCGAAGAGGTTGCGGGCGAACACCGCAGCCTGCCACGACGCCGTTTCGACGCCGGCGCGCAGGTCGACGACCTGGCGATCCTGCAGCTTGAAAATCGGCGCGATCACATCCTGCAACCCGCCCCACTGAGCGGTGTAGTTCACGTTGCCGAAGGCGACCAGGACGCCCACCGGGCGCCGGTAATTGAGGTTGACGGCCGAGGTCCAGGCCGGGAGCTGGGGAACCTTCCGCCCCTCGTAGAGGCCGGCGGTGAATTCGCCTGACTGGCGCGAGGCGGCCGCCCGCGCGGTCACCCCCCCGCCAAGCCAGCCGAACCGCGAGACCGCCTCGACCTCCAACCCCCAGATCCGGCCTTGGCCGGCGTTGGAAACGAAATTGGTTCCGGTGATGGGACAGACCGGGTTGGAGGGCGCGCAGCCATTGTTGTCGAGCACGATGACGTCGTCGATGTGGGTGAGGTAGGCCGCCACCGCGCCGTAGAACGGGGCGCCCTTGTCCGCCTTGGCGCCAAGTTCGTAGGTGGTGGAGGTCTCGTTGCCATAGGTCGGGGGCACGGGCTTGGGTTGGCGCGGATCGCCGACGCTGGGATTGAACCCGCCCACCCGATAGGCGGTCCCGGCCTTGGCGTAGGCCGTGACGCGCGGGGTCGGCCGCCAGGACAGTAGCAAGTTGTAGGAGAAGTTGTCGGGACTGGCCCCTCCGGACGTGACGGCGATGGTCGGCGTCGTCGATCCCAGAAGAAAGCCGCGCTGGGCGTAGGCCTTGGAGTCCGAGGTGTAGCGCCCCTCGGCCGTCAGGTTCAGCGCGCGCGCGAAATCGTAGCCCACCGAGCCGAACGCCGCAGCGGACTCCCAGGCCTGGGTCATCCGCCGATCGGCTCCGATGGCGCTATTGGCCGGCGTCGGGGTGCGGGTCTGGGCGAGGTAGAAATTGCTGTCCAGCTTCAGGTACTCGGCGCCGGCCAGCCAGGTGACGCCGTCCGACCCGCCGGTGACATGCGCCTCCTGGAAGAAGGCTTGCGACGTTTCCACGGCCGCCTGGTTCACGTTCGGGTCGGTGGTCGCCGCCGGGTTGCCGCGAGCGCGCTCTGCGGCCAGGGTGGCGGTCGTGAAGCCATCGAGGTCGGACAGCAGGGCCACCTTGCGCCGGCGCAGGGACGTCACGGACGTGAGCTCGCCCCAGCCCAGGTCGTAGCGCGCCGTGAGGACAAGGTTGGAGAGCTGCGTCTCGGCGGAACCGGGAATGCTCCAGTCGTAGGCGTAGCGATCCGCGACGTAGCCCCGCGGGAACTGTGGGGGCGTCGGCGGAACGGCGATCTGGAAGACGACGTTGGCGGTGTCCAGCTTCTGGTGTTCCACCAGCAGGGTGGCGTCCAGCGGCCCGCGCGCCATCCGCAACTGGCCGCGCACGCCCAGGCCGTGCTGCTCGTCGAAATAGGAGCCGAAGGTGCGGTTGCGGAAGAACCCCTTGTCCTGGTCGATCGCGTCGACGCCCAGGCGCACGGCGACGTCGTCGCCGAGCGGCTCGTTGACCACCGCCTGCACCTGCTTGCGGTCGAGGGTCGACCCGTACTCGACGTCGACCCGCCCCTCTCGCCGGAAGACGGGCTGCGCCGTGATCAGATTGATCGCACCCCCCACGGCGTTGCGTCCGTAGAGCGCACCGACCGTCCCGCGCAGGACCTCGGCTCGCTGGAGGTCGAACATGTCCATGCGCAGGAAGTTGCGGCTGAACTGCAGCCCTCCGGCCACATAGACGCCGTCGCGGTAGAGCCCGACGCCGGAATCCGCGGTGGTCGCCCGGGACGTGCCCGCGCCGCGGAGCGACATCTCCGAGGTGGTGGGCGAGGAGGTGTTGTTGAAGCGCAGCCCGGGAACGCCGGTCAGCAGGGTCTCGGGATCGGTGACGCCGCCGCGCGCGCGGATGAGTTCGGCGTCGATGACGGAGACGGCTATCGGGACCTGGGCGAGCGCCTCCGGCCGCTTGCGGGCGGTGACGACGAGCTCACCGACGCTGGCCGGTTGCGACGTCGCGATCGATTCGGCCTGGGCCGAGACCGCCGGACCCGTGGCGGCGGCGGCCGCGACCAACCTCGCCAACAGCAGCCGCATCGACCCCCCGTCACGCCAGAGGACGCAACTTTAGGGTGAAGATGTTGAAGCAAAGACTAATCGCAGAGGGGTCACGCCCGCCGGCGCGACGGCAAAGATGGCGCCTATCCGTTGGCGACCACCCGCAGGTTGGGGATGGCGCCGGGCCGTTCGCCGCGGATCTGGGCGACCAGGTCGAAGAGGGCGCGGCGGACCTCCTCCACGTGGCTGCGCGAGGCGAGGGACTCCAGCTCCAGGAGATGGTTGGCGGTCACCCGCAGCGACGAGGAGGAGACCACCTCCATCACCTTGGGCGCGCAGGGCACGGAGCGTTCGGTCTCGTCGAGCAGCGCCTCGGTCAGCTTTTCGCCCGGGCGCAGGCCGGTGACCTCGATCTCGATCTCCTTGCCGGGCGTGGCGCCGGACAGCGCGATCATCTGGCGGGCGAGGTCCATGATCCGCACCGGCTCGCCCATCTCCAGGAGGAACAGGCGGGCGCGGCCGGCGTCGTGCTCGGCGCTGGCGGCGGTGGCGTGCAGCACCAGCTGGGCGGCCTCGGGGATCGTCATGAAGTAGCGGGCCATGTCCGGATGGGTCACGGTCACCGGCCCGCCGCGTTCGATCTGCGACTTGAAGATCGGCACCACCGAGCCCGCCGAGCCCAGCACGTTGCCGAACCGCACGGCGGAGAATCGCGTCGCGCCCAGGCCATTCTGCTGGGCCTGGATCACCGCCTCGGCGAGGCGCTTGGTGGCGCCCATGACGTTGGTGGGATCGACCGCCTTGTCGGTGGAGATCAGCACCATCTGGGCCGCGTCGCAGGCGCGCGCGGCCTCGGCCACGTTCCAGGTGCCGATGACGTTGGTGAGCACGCCCTCGCAGGGATGCCGCTCGACCATCGAGACATGCTTCAGCGCCGCAGCGTGGAACACGAGGTCCGGCCGCTGGTCGATGAAGGTGTTGGCCACGCGGGCCGCGTTGCGCACGTCGCACAGCACCGATTGGCGCGAGAGCTGCGGGTAGGTCTCGGCCATCTCGCGGTCGATTTCGAAGAGGCCGGTCTCGGCGAAGTCGAGCAGGGTCAGGTGCGAGCACTGGAAGGCGGCGACCTGGCGGCAGAGCTCGGCGCCGATCGAGCCGCCGGCGCCGGTGATCAGCACGCGACGGCCGCGAATCAGGTCGGCGATCGGCCGGCGGTCCAGCTCGATCGGCTCACGGGCCAGAAGTTCCTCGATGTTGATCTCCCGCATGGGCAGGAGCGTCAGGTTGGTGTGATCGCCCAGCTCGACGATGGACGGCAGGCGCAGGAGCCGGATGCCGTCGGCCTTCAGGCGGCCGAGGCGGTCGGCGGTGAGGCCCTTCAGGCGGCCGGGCTCCTCGAGGAACAAAATCGCCCGCGGGTAGCGGTTCCAGCGGCGCAGGTCGGCGAGCGCCGCCTCGAGGTTGTCGAGGCTCTCGATGACGCAGACGCCGCGCACCTGTTGGCCGACGTCGCGCGAATCGGCCCCGACGATGCCCACCGGCGCATAGGTGTGGTCATGGTTGCGGACGACGTCGCGCAGGTAGGTGTCGGCGAGCGAGGGCGGGCCGATCAGCAGCAGGGACGGCGACTGGGTCACCCGGTCGCTGATGCTCTTCAGCGGCGCGAAGGAGCCGAGCGCGTGCTCGTGCAGGGCGCGGCGCAAGATCCGGCCGCCCATGCATCCCACCATCTGGAAGATCGGCGCCATGACCAGGATCGAGCGCGGCAGGCCGCGAGCGCGGTCGAGGACAAAGACGGCCAGCAGGAACACGCCGACCGTGAGCACGGCGATCCGCGCCAGCACCAGGGCGTCCGGGATCGAGGCGTACCGCCAGGGCGACAGTTCGCGCCGGAAGAGGATCGTGAAGGCGCCCGCCATGGTGGCGTAGATCAGCACCAGCTGCAGCAAGCTGAGCGCCGGCACGGCGGGAGGGCCCAGGGCCGCAAGTCGCAAGGGGGCGACGATGTAGGCGAAGGTGAAGGCCGCTGCGGCTATGACGACGTCTGCAAGGATGGTCTGGGCTCGGAAGGCCATCCGCTCCATGGTCGCGCTCCGCTGCTGATACGATTCGCCAACGATAGACGGGGGCGAACGGCCGTCCAATGAAACTGCGTGAACCCGCGGATCGCTCCGAAGGAATCCGCCGCGCGCGCTCATTTCCGCTCCGGATTGGAGTTCGGGGACCTTAAGAAGGCCGGACCGCCCGCGCAACGAAAAAGCCGCCGCCCCACGGGACGGCGGCTTTGGTTAATAATGCCTGAACAAGTGCTTAGAATGTGGCCTTCAGGCTCACGACGCCGCGGCTGTCGGAGATCGGCGTGTCGACGTCGGTGTCCCAGTAGCGGACGTCGACGCCGACATGGCTGGTGATGGCGTAGCCCAGGCCGACGTTCCACGTGGTGTAGTCGGCGGAGGTCTTGGTGATTTCCTGCCGGCCGACCGCGCCGGAGACGCTCAGCTTGTCAGTGAGGGCGAACGAGCCATTGGCCTCGTAATAGTAGGCGTCGTCATTATCGACGGGGCCGAAGAAGTCGGGCGAATAGTAGAAGGCGGCGCCGATCGAACCCTTGCCCACGGGCACGCTGCCGGCGATCTTGCCTTCGAAATAGCCGTAGTGCGAGCCGCTGGGGGCGTCGACATAGCCGTAGTAGATGGCCGCCACGTCCAGCGCCACCGGGCCGAGCGTCGGCTTGAAGCCCGCGTAGACGTCGACTTCGGCGTCGGTGGAATCCAGGAAGTCGACGTTGGACGCCCAGACCCCGGCGTAGAACTTGTCGACGGTCACGTCGGCGCCGCCGAAGATCTGTGCTCCGTTCGCGAACTTGGTGCCGTCCGTCTGGCTGAAGCCGCGGAACACATAGTCCGTCGAAGCGCCGATGTTGAACGCCACCGAAGGACCGCTGTCGTCCTGGGCGAAGGCGACGCCGCCCATGGACACAGTCGCGGCAGCCGCCAGCAGCGAGAGCTTGAAGAGTTTCATTTAGATATCCCCTTGTTGTCCGGGCGGGTTTGCGCCCGACCGTCGGGCGTCATCCTCTCCGCGCCGCGTTTGAGATCAACGCGACGCTCCCGTGACAGCAGAGGTAGCTAAGGCATGAATGCAAATTAGTCGTTAAAGCGCTTCTGAGCCTTTTTTTTAGGCGTGAGAATGCGTGGAAAACGGCTTTCTGGGCGCCGATTCGCGGCTGGCGCCTAAGGCGTGGGCCCCAGATGTCTCCCAGCGTCCACGATCAGGGTCTCGCCGGTGACGTGTCGCGAGGCGCGCCCGGCCAGGAAGACGGCGGAGGCGGCGATGTCCTCGGCGGTGGAGGCGACCTTCAGGGGCGCGCTGGCGGCGGCGTTTTCGCGCTGGCGGATGACCTGCTGCGGCGTCAGCGCCTTGCTGAACCAGGGCGTGTCGATGAAGCCCGGAAGCACCGCATTGACCCGGATCTTCGGCGCCAGCGCGCGGGCCAGCGCCCGCGTCAACGTGTTGAGCGCGGCCTTGGATGCGGCGTAGGGAATGGAGGAGCCGACCCCCATCACCGAAGCGATCGAGCTGGTGTTGACCACTGCGCCAGGCTGCGGCGCCGCCTCCAGCAGCGCACGGCAGGCCCGCACCATCTGGAAGGCGCCGATGACATTGACGGCGTAGATTCGCTGGAAGTCCTCGGCGGAGACTGCGTCCAGGTCGGCGTGGCGTGCGAACATCGTGACGGCGGCGTTGTTGAACAGGGCGTCGAGGCGGCCGAACCCCTTGGCCGCCTCCGCGATCCGATGGCAGTCGTCGTCAGAGGCGACGTCGCCCTGCACCGCCAAGGCCTGCGCGCCCTGGGCCTGAACCTGCCGGACGGTCTCCTGCGCCTCCTCGGCGCTGCTGGCGTAGTTCACCACCACGGCCCTGGCGCCCTGGGCGGCGGTTTCGACCGCGATGGCGCGGCCGAGGCCGGTGGAGGCGCCGGTGACGACGACGACGAAATCGTGGAACGCCGGCTCGGCCATGGCGATGTTCTCCCTTATATGCCGCGTTATCACTGGGGGTAGCGCCGCCGGGGCCGGCTGTCGCGGTTGCCGCTGCGGAAAGGCGAGGCTAAAGGCGCGCGTATGACGGAGCCCTCATTGACCCAGCTCGGCCGCCCGACCGCGCCGCCGACCGATCCCGACGCCGCCGTGCTGGAACGGGTGGCCAACCCGCACCCGGACGAGCTCTACCTCGTGCGGTTCACCCAGCCCGAGTTCACGTCGCTGTGCCCGATCACCGCCCAGCCGGATTTCGCCCATCTGGTGATCGACTACGCCCCCGGCGGCTGGCTGGTGGAGTCGAAGTCGCTGAAGCTCTACCTGGCCGCCTTCCGCAACCACGGCGCCTTCCATGAGGACTGCACCCTGGCGGTGGCGAAAAAGCTGATCGCGGCGGCCGAGCCGCGCTGGCTGCGCATCGGCGGCTACTGGTTTCCCCGCGGCGGGATGCCGATCGACGTGTTCTGGCAAACCGGCCCGGCCCCTGAAGGCCTGTGGCTGCCGGACCAGGGCGTGGCGCCCTACCGGGGCCGGGGCTGATCGGCGATGATCACGCCAGTGTGAGCTAGCCAAGGCCAATTCGTAAGTATATCGTTAAATTGCCCATCTCTCCTCGGGCGTGTCACCTCAGGCCGGGCGACGCCGACGCGTCGCCCGGCCGTCGGCGTTATGGCGTCGGGCTTTCAGGCCTCGGACGGCGGCCAGCGGGTGACCAGCCGCGCGATGTCGGGACGCTCCCGCTCCAGCGGCGGCTCCTTCGCCGTTCCCATGAACACGAAACCGGCCACGCGCTCCTCCGGCGTGAGGCCGAGTATCGCCCTGGCCTCCTGGTCGTAGGCGTACCAGTCGGTGATCCAGTTGGCGCCGTAGCCCATGGCCAGGGCGGCGTAGAGCAAGGTGGTGCAGACCGCGCCCGCCGAGAGCTGCTGCTCCCATTCGGGGATCTCGCCCACCACCGGATGGAAGACCACCGCCACGCCCAGCGGCGGCGTCTTGAGCTTGACGAGCTTGGCCGCCGAGCGGACGTCGCCGCGGCCTTCGGCCAGGGCCTCGAGCGCGGCGGCGAAACGAGCCTTGCCCTCACCCTCCAGGACCACGAAGCGCCAGGGCGAAAGCTTGCCATGATCGGGTGTCCGGGCGGCCAGGCGCAGGAGCTGGTCGAGCTCGTCCGCCGAGGGCCCCGGCGCGGCCAGGGTCACCGCTGAGCTCGACCGCCGACGGGCCAGGAAGGTCAGGACCTCGGGAACCGGCGGGGACTCGATCGGCGTTCCGAAGGCGGGCGCGGGCGGAAGGGTGACGGTCAAGGAGCGCCTCGTTAGGAAACCGATAGGCCGGGTCCTTTATTGGGGAGCCCAGGCGCGTTGAGCAAGCGAGGGACCGGATGATGACGCAGGACCCGTCCTGGCTTCGGCCCCACGGCGCGCCGTGGCGGCGCGGGGCCGAGCGCCTGATCTACGACAATCCCTGGATCCGGATCACCGAGCACGATGCGACGGCGCCCACCGGTCGGCCGGCGCTCTACGGGCTGGTGGGCTTCAAGAACCTGGCGATCGCCGTTCTGCCCCTGCACGAGGACGGCGCGGTGACGCTGGTGGGGCAGCATCGCTTTCCCCTGGGCGACTACAGCTGGGAAATTCCCGAGGGCGGCGGACCCCTGGGCGAGGATCCGCTGGACGGCGCCAAGCGTGAGTTGCGCGAGGAGACCGGGCTGCAAGCCGCCGAGTGGCGCGAGGTGTTGCGGATGCAGCTCTCCAACTCGGTGACCGACGAGGTGGCGGTGGGCTACCTGGCGACTGGGCTTTCGCCGGCCCCCGGCGGGGCCGAGCCGGACGAGACGGAAGCGCTGGCGATCGCGCGCGTGCCGTTCCGCGAGGCGCTGGACGCGGCCATGGCGGGAAATTTGCGCGACGCCCTGACGGTGGCGATGCTGCTGCGGGGCTACCATATGGCCCGGGAGGGTGCGTTGCCGAGCGAGCTCGCGCGCGCCATGCTAGGGTGAACCCCATCGAGGGCGGGACTGAACGAATGAGCCAACGCTTCGAAGTGATCGATCCCGCCGCGCCGCCGCCGGTATGGGCGGCGCTCCGCAACGAATCCCAGCGGGCGGCCAAGAGCGAGCCGGCGCTGGCCAGCCTGCTCAACGCCGTGGTGCTGAGCCACGAGAACCTGGGCGATGCGCTGAGCTATCAGCTCGCCCGCAAGCTGGGCGACCAGGAGCTGCGCGCCATGAGCCTGCGCGAGCTGGCGGCGGCGGCCTACGCGGCCGATCCCCGACTGGTGGAGATCGCCGAGGAGGACCTGCAGGCGGTGTTCGAGCGCGACCCTGCCTGCAAGGGCTATGTGCAGCCGTTCCTGTTCTTCAAGGGATTCCAGGCGCTGCAGACCCAGCGCGTGGCGCACTGGCTGTGGAACGAAGGCCGCGAGACCATCGCCCTTTACCTGCAGAGCCGCATGTCGGAAATCTTCCAGGTGGACATCCACCCGGCGACCCGCATCGGGGCAGGGGTGTTCGTGGACCACGGCACCGGCATCGTCATCGGCGAGACGGCGGTGATCGGCGACGGCGTCTCGATGCTGCAGGGCGTGACCCTGGGCGGCACGGGCAAGGAGCGCGGCGACCGGCACCCGAAGATCGGCAAGGGCGTGCTGCTGGGCGCCAACGCCACGGTGCTCGGCAACATCGTCATCGGCGACTATGCGAAGATCGCCTCAGGCTCGGTGGTGCTGAAGCCAGTGCCGGCGGGCTGCACCGCCGCCGGCGTGCCGGCGCGGCTTACCAACTGCCCCACTTGCGAGCAGCCGGCCCGGACCATGGACCATACCCTGGCCGAAGAGGTCTACGACTACGTCATCTGACGTTTGGAATGCGGCTCGCAACTCGCTAGGGTCGGCCCGCTTGAGTCCCCCTAGGAGCGCCGTCGTGGACGAGAAGATCACCCGCAAGGTTGAAGGCCACCTGCGCGCTACGTTCGCGAACGCCCGCATCAAGCTGGTGCCACGGCCGAAGCAGAAGGATTCCTGCGAGGTCTATGTGGGCGAGGAGTTCATCGGCGTCGTCTACCAGGACGAGGACGAAGACGGCTCATTCATGTTCGAGATGGCGATTCTGTCCGAGGATCTGCCTTAGGGCAGGGGACGCCGGTCGCGCCCTCAGGATTCCACCTCCGTCGTCTCCAGGTCGCGCTTGAGCCGCGCCAGCAGATCCACCGCGTCTGAGGCGTAGGCGGAGATCCAGCGGTCGTAGATCTCCTTGAAGGGGGCTGCGTTCAGGTAATTCCAGCGCTTGCGGCCCTCGCGCCGGGCGATGATCAGGCCGGCGCGTTCCAGCACGCCGATGTGCTGCATCACGGTGCAGCGGTCCAGCGCCCCTTCGAAGCGCTCGCACAGCTCGCCTGTGGTGCGTGGTCCCTCCTTCAGCATGTCGAGGATCCGGCGCCGGCGGGAATCCGCCAGGCCCTTGAACACCAAGTCGTCCGAATCAGCCGTTGATATGTTGTAGTTTTATAACATATTTGCGGTCGATCACAACCGGAGACCCCGCGATGGAACCGACATTCCAGGTGCAGCTGAAGATCCGCCGGCCGGTGGCGGAGGTGTTCGAGGCGGTGACGAACCCCGCCAAGCTGAGCGGCTATTTCGTCCAGACCTCGAGCGGGCCGCTGGCCCAGGGGGCCACCGTCAAGTGGAGCTTCGCCGAGGCTCCGGAACCGTTCGACGTGATGGTGCAGGAGGTGGTCCCGAACGAACGGATCGTCTTCGAGTGGCCGGCGGGCGGCGGCGACTACAACACCCGGGTCTGGATGGTGTTCAAGCCGCTGGACGGGCAGAACACCATGGTTCAGATCAGCGAAGGCGGCTGGCGCGACGATCCGGCGGGGATCAAGTCGTCCTACGGCAACGCCGGCGGCTGGATGCACATGATGTGCTCCCTGAAGGGATTCCTCGAATACGGGATCAACCTTCGGGCCGGCGGGGCGTTCTGAGCGCCTCTCCCCCGGCGAGGGGGAGAGGCTTTCCAGAGACTTAGAGGACCCCCAGCATCTCCGCGACCAGGGGATGGCGGACGATGTCGCGGTCCTGCAGGCGCACGACAGCGATGTTGGGGACGGCTTCCAGACGTTCGGAGACCGGGGCAAGGCCTGACAGCTCGGGCAGCAGGTCCGACTGATTGGGGTCGCCCGTGACCACCATGGTGGAGTGCCAGCCCAGGCGGGTCAGCAGCATCTTGAGCTGGCCGTAGGTGCAGTTCTGCGCCTCGTCGATGACCACGAAGGCGTTGTTCAGGGTGCGCCCGCGCATGAAGCCCACCGGGGCGATCTCGATAGCGCCTTCCGCCATCAGGGCGCGGACCCGCTTCATGGAGATCCGGTCGGAGAGGGCGTCGTAGAGGGGGCGCAGGTAGGGGGCGAGCTTGTCCTCCATCTCGCCGGGCAGGAAGCCGATGGATTCGCCGGCTTCCACCGCCGGACGCGAGAGTACGATGCGGGCGACGCGGCCCGCCTCCAGCGCCTCGACCGCCTTGGCGATGGCCAGGTAGGTCTTGCCGGTGCCGGCCGGGCCCAGCGCCATGACCAGGTTCTTGGCGTCTATGGCCTCGAGCAGCTCCTGCTGGCCGGGGGACTTGGCCTTGATGGTCTTGACGTAGGCCTGCTCGCGGTCGTCGTTGTGGTGCGCCAACGGCGACCAGGGCCGATCGAGCGGCAGCCGGCGGATCTTGGCGTCGTTCGCATAACCGTCCATGTCGAAGCTTCCTTCGCGCAGCTGACGCTTGAGGGCTCTTTTGGTCATTCAAGGCCTCCGTGGGGGCATGAAAAAAGGGCGCGTCCGCAATGGATGGCCCTTCGGGTCGAGACGGTGAAATGAATGCGGCGAGGCTCAAGGCCCGGCGGCGCGCTGGAAAGCTCTGGTCCTGGCGGGCATCCCCGCCGAAACACGCTACGCGTCACCCGGTGCTCCACGCCAGAGGAGTTCGCGAACCGAACGCCGGCCCGCGGCGGGATGCAGGGATAGCCTTCGCCGCCCCGAATCGCCCGACTAGTATGATCCTAGCCGTGATTAAGAACCGCTTAACACGCCAAATGGTTCAAATAATGGGGTATACGGATGGCTGTCTACAACTTGGGCGAATTCCGGCCCGAACTGCCTAAGGAAGATGAATACTGGATCGCCCCGAACGCCGTCGTCCTCGGGCGGGTCATCCTGAAGAAGAACGCGTCGGTATGGTTCGGCGCGACTCTTCGCGGCGACAACGATCCGATCGTCGTTGGTGAAAACTCCAACATCCAGGATGGTTCCGTCCTGCATACCGATGTGGGCACGCCGCTGATCATCGGCGACAACGTCACGGTCGGTCACATGGTGATGATGCACGGTTGCACGATCGGCGAAAACTCGCTGATCGGGATCGGGTCGGTGGTGCTGAACGGGGCGAAGATCGGGAAGAACTGCCTGATCGGCGCCAATTGCCTGATCACGGAAGACAAGGAGATCCCCGACAACTCTCTGGTGATGGGCGCGCCGGGGAAGGTGGTGCGGCAGATCTCGCCCGAGCAGGCGCGGCAGCTCGCCCTCGGCGCCCAGAGCTACGTGCAGAACTGGCGGCGGTTCAAGGCGACCCTGACGCTGGTCGGCTGAATCCGATCAGGCGATGCGGCGGCCATCGAGGGTGGCCAGGCGCAGGCGCGGCGCCTGCTCGTCGGCGCCGTCGGCGTTGTGGATGGCGCGCAGGGCCAGGCTGGTGACCGGCAGGCCCTGGAGACGGGCGGTCATGCCTAGCGGCTGGTAGAGCCCGAGGAACCGGTCGGCGGCGCCGTCGGGCCCGGCGAGGGGCGCGAACAGGATCTCGACCCCAAGGGCGCCGGCCTCGCTCAGCATGTCGGCGACGGCGACGAAGGGCTCCGGCCGGCGGCGGGCTTCCTCCAGCGCGGTCTGCAGGCGCGGGCGGTCGCGCTCGGCCCAGAGGGTCAGTCCGTTCTGCCGGCGCAGGTCCCGGCCGTGCAGATCGGCCACGAAGCCGCCCACCAGCCGCAGCGGATAGACGCCGGTGAAGGTGCGGCCAAGGATGAACACCCGAGGCAGAAGGTCTGAAAAGTCGGCCGGGCTGATCGAGGCCCGCGGCGGCAGGCCGCCGCCCACGGCCTGGCCGCGCCAATACTCTATCAATCGTTCTGTTGTTGAATGGAACATCGACATCGAGGCGCGGGCCTTCCGCGCGGCCAAAGGCGGCCGCACAGGGCTTGCAGACCGATGCGTGCCAAGCGGTTTTCGTCCCGATTCGGGATCGAGCCGGGAGGCGGGGACGTACGCGCCGCGGCGGCGTCCTCACGTTCTTCGGCGGACTGAGAAGGAGAGGCCTTTGATGGCGCGTACGTCTCTGTTGGGCCTGGTTGCAGGGCTCGGCGTCCTGTTCCTGGGAACCGCGGCCGCCGCCCAGTGCTGCGCCCCGCCGACGCCGCCCACCTGCTGCGCGCCGCCGCCTTGCTGCACGCCGCCTCCGCCGCCCCCGCCGACGTCGCCCCCGTGCTGCACGCCGGGGCACAATGTGAACGTGCCGGGCGTCAATGTCTTCGTGGCCGGCGCCGTGGTGGTGAACGCCCAGGCGAGCGCGCGCGCCTCCGCCGGGGCCTCGGCCTCGAGCGGCTCCGTCGTCTTCTTCGGCGGTGGCGGCGGCGGTGGCGGCTTCGCCCCGCCCATGACCACCGGCGTCATCCAGGGCCTGAACGTGGGCGGCGGCGTCAAGCGCTCCGCCTATCAGGCGACCCGCAGCAAGACCACCAAGGTGATCATCCAGGCGGTCTGCATCGACGACCGCTATGTGGCCCACCCCGCCTCGCAGACCCGGCCGGACCGGGACATCGAGGACGCCTTCGAGGGCGAACTCTACCGCTGCATGGCCGGCACCCGCATGCAGTACACGGTCTCGGAATACCTGGGCAAAATCGACTTCTCGAAGGGCGAGACCAAGGCCTGCGCCAAGGGCGACGCCCTCTACAAGACGGCCGGCGGCGGCGTGGAATGCCGGCGGCAGAAGCCGGCCCGCGACTGCAACGAACGCTCGCTGCTGCGCCGCTTCGGCGCCGGCATCAAGATCCTCACCATGACCATCGTCGAGACCTACACGGCCTACAGGGAAGAGGCCTCCGAGACGGTGGCCAGCTCCATGAGCCTCGACGGCGGCGTGGGCGGGATCGTCTACTAGGCCGCGTCCACAGACCCTTCGGACCCCGCCGACGAGGGGGTCCGGATTGCGACTTGATCGATGCGCGCCTTCGGGCGCGCATCTTTTTTTCGGCCTACGCCGGCGCCAGTTCGACGCGGACGCCGAGCAGCTCGGCCGGGTCGATGCGGACGCGCTCGCCCTGGGTGGTGAAGCGGATCCCCGCGCCGCGCAGGCGGGCGAGCTCGGCTTCCACGTCGGTGACTGTGATGGTGAACTGGAAGAGGCTCTCGCCCTTGGCCGCCAGATGGCGGCCGAGCGGGCCGTCCGGGCTGGAGGGCTGGGCGAGCGTCAGCGATTCGTTGAGCGCCGAGCCCGTGATCGGCAGGCTGAAGCCCTTGAAGCCGAGGCCTGTGTCGTCGATCGGGGTGGCGGTCTCGAACCCGAAGACGTTGCGGTAGGTGTCCGTCGCCGCCTGGGCGTCGTTCACGGCGACGACGTATTCGGAGATCCCCGTGTAGAGCGGGTTGGTCCCCTGTTCCTGCGCCATGCCGGGGGTGACCTGATAGAGCACGCCGCAGGCGGCCCTGGGCGGCACCCAGAGCAGGCGGGTCTCACCGTCGCGCTTGGCTTCGCGGGCGGGCACGCCGGCGGCGGCGAAGTGGGCGGCCGCCGCCTTCAGTCCCGGAAAGCCGCCCACGTCCACGGCCATGGCGTAGAAGCCCTCGCCCTGGGCGGCGAGGAACCTGGTGAGCTGCGACTCCGCGCCGGCCGGCTCCACCACGCCGATCAGGCCATCGCCCACGGCGATCTCGGCGTTGGAGAAGCCCCACTCGTCGCCGTCGCGGGCGTGCAGCGGCTCGAGCTGCAGGACGCGCTTGAAGGCCGCCACCATCGGCCCGCGCTCGCGCACGCAGATGATCGGATGGTCGATGCGCTTGATCAGCATGGCGGGCCTTACTTAAGGGCGATGGCGTTGGGGGTGGAGGAGACGCCGCCGCGGATGTTGAGCGGGGCGGAGGTGAGGAACACCTCGTAGCGGCCGTCTTCGGCGCAATCGGCGGCCAGGGGCCCCAGGTTCCAGAGCTCGCCCATGGGAACGCCCAGCAGCGGCAGCAGATGCTGATGCAGGTTGTTGTAGGAGGAGGCCGCCTCCTCCGGCGACAGCCCGGCGCTGAACGGGGCGACCTCGACGGTGGCGGTGTCGGAGGCGATCGCTGAGATGTGCAGGTCCCAGAGGGTCTTCACCATCTCCCGGCCGGCCATCAGGCCCGGCGCGCGCGGCGCGCGGGATTGGGACAGCTTGATGCGGATCTCCGGGGACAGGGTCAGGTACCAGTCGGTCCAGCCGAACCGCAGCAGCAGCACGTCGCCGGTCTGCACCCGGACCTCTTGGGCCTCGAGGATGGCCAACAGCTCATCGGCGGTCACGGCGTCGGAGGCGCGCATGTCGAGCGCGCGGCCTTGCGCCTCGCGCCAGCGGGCCACGTCGACCAGGACGCCGCGGCCGACGATGCCCTTGCGCGCCCAGTGGTCGACCCCGTGCTGCTCGCTGGGCAGGCCGTTGTAGCGGGCGCAAGGGACCGCAGGGTCGTTGGATCCGATGTGGCGGAAGCCGTCCCACTGGCTGGACCCCTGCGGATTGAAGGCGATGAAGTCATTCTCGCCGTTCCCGTGGTGCTCGGAGACCGTGACCTGCATGGAAAGGGGCGGGCGGCCGAAGAAGGGCGGGTCGGGCAACCCCAGGTCCCAGTCGAGCGGGAAGGCCTGGCCGCGCTGGATGAGGGCGGCGGCGGCGCGCACCCGCTCCGGCGTCAGCAGATTGAGCGTTCCCAGCGCGTCGTCGTCGCCCCACAGGCCCCAGGAGGAACGGGCGGGCTTGCCCGGCTTGACCGGCAGCTCGTCGTAGCTCGGCAGCCTTTCCACGGCTTCGTAGGGCATGCGCGATCCTCCCGTGGGCGTTTTCGCCGATCCTGGGCCGCGCCCGGACAGCGGGCAAGGCGGAACCCGGCGGCTGTCGCCGTCAGGTTTTCCCTGGGGAGGATGGTGTCGCGCGGCTGGCCAAGACCCGCCGGCGGCTGATGGGCCGCATGAACGAGCGAAGGGGAGGGACCGCCATCCGCATCGCGTTTAGCCGTGCGCCGCCGCCGCCGCATGCGGCGCCGGACAGCGGCGCGCAAGCCCCTAAGGTTTCGCGGGCTTGGCGTCCAACCCCGCCACCTTCGCCTCGGGCACCACTTCCAGCGCCCAGGCCTTGTCGTCGCGCAGGTAGAGCTCGGCGACGCGCTTGATGTCGGCGGACGTCACCCGCTCGTTGCCGACGATCGCGGCGCGGATGGCGTCGAGCCTGCGGGGATCGGCCTGCGCGCCCGAGAGCTCGTTCAGCCAGTAGCCGTTGGTGACCCGGGCCTTTTCGATCCGGTCGATGCGCGGCGTCTTGGCGCGGGCGAGCTCGTCGGCGCTGATTTCATTGGTGCGCAGATCGGCGGTGATCTTGCGCACGTCGGCATAGAACTCGGCGAGCTTTTCCGGGTGCACCTCGACGCTGGCGGAGACATAACCCCAGCCCAGCCAGACGAAGGAATGGTTGAAGTTCACGTTGGGCGAGTACGTGGCGCCCTGGACCTCGCGCAGCTCGTTGACGAGGCGCAGGCTGAGCACCTCGCCCAGCACCGCCGTCTCCCGCGCGCGCTGAGGGTCGGCGAAGAAGTCCGTCGTCGGCCAGGCGATGTAGCCGATCGCCTGGTCGGCGCGGCCCTTGTGGGTCAGCACCACCGGCTGGGCGACGGGAGCGGGGAAGTAGGCCTTGCGCTTCTCGTCGGGGATCGGCGCGGGGTTCGGGCGGGGCGGCAGGGCGCCGAAGGTCGCGGCCACCGCCTCGGTGGCTTTTTCCACCGTGACGTCGCCCACGATCATCACCTCCACGGGGCCCGAGGCCATGTTGGGCGTCACCTGGGCGGTGAGATCCTCGAGCTTGGCGTCGGCGATCTCCTGGCGGCTCGGGAAGGTCCAGCGACGGTCGCCGCGGTGGAGCAGGCCGGCCAGGTCGCGGGACAGGACGCCGGAATCGGTGGCCTCGTACTGGTCGTGGATGGTCTTGCCGGTCGACTTCAGGCGCTTGAACGCTTCCGGACGCCAGGCGGGTTCGGCAAGGTAGGCGGTCAGCACCTGGAGTTCGGTGTCGAGATCGTAGGTCCGGGTGGAGCCGGACAGCACGAAGGCGTCGTCGCTGATGGAGAACCGGGCTCCGTAGACCTTGGAGGCCAGGACTCGCTCCATGTCCTCGGCGCTGATCTGCTTCGTCCCGCCTTCAATGTAGGCGCCGGAACCCCAGGCGGCGCTCTGCCGGTCTGAAGGCAGGTCGAGCAGGCCGTCGCCGACATTGACGCGGACCAGCACCTCGTCGTCGCGGAATTTGGTGGGCTTGATGGTCAGTCGCACGCCGTTCTCGAAGCGGACGAAGACGGTGTCGAGATCGGAGATCTCACGGGTTTCGGCGACCTTGCCGGGTGTCCCGAAGCTCTCGTAGGGCCAAGTGACCTGGCGTGGCGCGGTGGGCGCGCTCACCGCCACCTTGCGGGAGTCGGACAGGGCCGAGAGCAGGGCCGGCTCGCCGCCCGGGATGGCCGTCGGCCCGGCCATGAACACCAGCGGGCCTTCGCCCTTGAAGGCGGCCTTCAGCGCCGCCGAAACGGTCTCGGCCTTCAGGCCCTTCACGGCGGCTTCGAATTCGGCGAGCTCCTGCGCGGGGCTGGTCACCACCTCGTCGTCGTCCAGGGAGCCGAGGATCTCGGCGGCGAGCTGGCTCTGGCGGCGGGTGGCGGCGCCGGCGACGTTCGCCTTCAGCCCGGCGCGCAGTTCCTCGATCTCGCGGTCCAGCTCGTCCTGGCGCACGCCGTACTGCACGGCGCGGCGCTGTTCCTGCTCCACCGCAGATATGGCCTGGCGCCAGCGTGACGTCTCGGTGTTGACCGTCACCATGACCACGTCGGCGGCCTTGAACTGCGTACCCTTGAAAGCGCCAGCGCCGATGAACGGCGGATCCGCATCGCGCGCCAGGCCGGAGAAGCGACGGTTGAGGACGGAGAAACCGAGCTGTTCGTAGAGATCGTGGCGGCGCTTGGCCTCGGTGTCGGGCGCCAGGTCCGGCGGGCTGGTCCAGGCGATCTGGATGGAGGCCGGCGCGCCGGGTTCGACCAGCAGCTTGGCCTCCGGCCCGCGCCGCTCGACCGGGCCCATGTCCGGGACAGGGGCGGCGGGGGCCGCAGCCGTCCAGTCGCCGAACTTGGCGCGGATCTTGGCTTCCATGGCGTCGACGTCGAAGTCGCCGACCGCGATCAGCACGGCCCGCTCCGGCCGGTACCAGGCGCCGTAGAAGCTGCGGATATCGCTGGCCGGCGCGGTCTTCAGGATCTCCACCTTGCCGATCGGCGGGCGCAGCGGGGGGCGCTGGCCCTGGAAGAAGAAGGCCTGGCGGGCCATGACGACGCGGTAGGCGGGGGTGTCGCGCGCCCGCTCCTCGGAGAGCACCACGCCGCGCTCGCGATCCACGGCGCCCTGATCGATGGTGAGGTTGCCGGCCGTCTCACGCATCAACATCAGGCTGGTGTCGATGGTCTCCGCATCGGTGCGCGGCAGGTCGAGCCGATAGATGGTCTCGTCGTGGTCGGTGGAGGCGTTGGTGTCGGCGCCGAAGGCCAGGCCCATGCGCTCCAGGATCTTCACCATCTCGCCTTCCGGCACGGCCTTGGAGCCGTTGAAGGCCATATGCTCCAGAAAGTGGGCGAGCCCCTGCTGCGGGTCGGTCTCCATCAGCGAACCAGCTGCGAAGCGTAGGCGCAGGGCCGCCTGGCCCGGCGGGATCGACTGCTTGCGGATCGCATAGCGCATGCCGTTGGGCAGGGCGCCGAACCGCGTGTCGGGATCGGCCGCCACGTCGGAATGGGCCTGGGGCCACTCGCCGGGCTTAAGTGTGATGGGCGCGGCGCCGGCGGACGCGTCGGCCGAGGCGCCGCCCAGGTGTGGTGCGCGCAAGCCGCCGGCGCAGGAGGCGAGAGCAAGGGCCGCGACGAGCGCGAGGCTCGCGCGCAAAGGACGGATCATCGACAAATCCCGGGAAATAGGCGGCGCGCACTCTTGCCGCGCGGCGTGGCGATCGCAAGGCGTGATAGTTTCATCGCATTTCGACGTTGTAGGGCGAAATGATGGTCCGAAAGAACTTGGACCTGACGCCGAGCGCGGAACCTAGAGCATGTTCGTTTCACTTGAAAATGAACATACGTCCACTTTCGGCTGTCGCGCGCTAGTGGCTCGGGCGGCTCACATAGTAGCTGGCGGTGTTGCCCACCGCATTGGCGACGCCGGTCGCGGAGCGACCCGAAGCGACGGACGTGGTGGCCGTCGCGCCCACCTCGGCGGCGTTGCGCTGGCGGTTGTTCACCGAGACCGAGCCTGAGCAGTCCGAGCACGCGTAGCCTGTGGCCGCGTTGCCGATGGCGGTGGCGGATGACGAGGCGTCGTAGCCCTGGTTCCCGGTATAGCTGGCGATCGATTCGATGCCGCCGCCGTCGTTGACCTGGTTGTTGTCGACCACGGTGGCGAGGCCGACGTTGCCGGCGACCATGCTGTTGCCGACGCCATAGGCCACGGCCGACCCTGCGCCGAATTCATAGCCGGAGCTGACCGCTTCGGCGCGCAGATAGGCGAGGTTCTCCTGGTTGGAGGTGACGTCCAGCAGCGAGCCTTCCTCGTTGGCGCTGATGTTGTTGCCGGTGGCGGTGGCCTGGGTGGTGCTCAAATAGGCGTTGCCGTAGGCGGTGAACTGGCTGGCCTGGGTGACGTCGGCGTTGTTGGTCTGGTTGATCTCCAGCCGCTGGCCGGAGCCGACGCCGGCCGCCGTCACATTGTTGGCCGCGGTCGTCGCGGTGAAGTTCGACGTGCCGGCGACGAAGCCGACGTTGCCGCCGCCGTCGGACGCGACCGTGGCGTTGTTCACCTGGTTCACGCGCACGCCGGCTGCGCCGTAGCTGGCGGCCAGCCCCTGGCTGTTGCCGATCGCCTGGACGCTGGAGGAAATGTCGCCCGCCTGGGCGTCCGGCGCCTCCACATGGCTGCGGGCGCTGATGCTCGTAGCCTCGGTCGCCTGGTTGTAGATCCCCGTGTGCGTGCCTGCGACCACGCCGCCGTCGCCGGTGTTGCCGGTGGCGGCGGTGGTGAGGGTCGAGACCGCGCCCGCATTTGCGCTCACGTTGACGTGGGTGTCGGCGCGGACGTTCGCCTGCAGGGTCTGATTCGAACGCACGTCGAGATCACCGGTGTCGACGGTGAAATCGGCGCTGTTGCCGGTAGCCGTCGTCGTGGCGGACGTGCCGTCAGTGACCTCGACCACGTCGAGGGTCTGCTCGGAGAAGACGTCGCCGAGCTGGACCTGGTCGCTGTAGACCGTGCTCGGGAGGGTCTGGCTAGTAGCGGGTGCGCACGGCAGAATCGCGGCGAGAGTTCCAGCGAGAAGCATCTTCGCGGGTCTGCGCATTGTTCGTATCCGTGTTGTTGTACGCGGGCACATAGCCGCCGGTGAGGCCTGTGGTGGCGTTGGCGAGCGGGTCGGAATTCAGGCAGGCCTCCGGCCCCGGCATGCCGTAGAGGTTGGCGGTCATCTCGACGACGGCGCGTTCCACGAGGGCGCGCACGGCGAGCTGCATGGGCTCCATGGCGCCTTCGCCGGCCGAGATGTCGAAGACGTTGCCGTTGAAGAAGTCGAACATGCCGGCGCTGATTTCGCGGCCCACGACCTGCTTCTGGTAGGAGATGACGTCGACCACCTCGAGGGTGCGGGTGTTGATGAGCCGCAGGTCCAGGCCGATGTTCATCACGAACAGTCGGCCGCGCAGGGAGCCCTTGAAGTCCTTGGGATCGGGATCGCCGCCAGAGATGTCGACCCCGGACGAGCGGATGTTGAAGTTCAGCTCGGTGATCCCGCCGGCGACGTAGAAGTCGGAGCCGGGCACCTGGCCAGCCAGGATCCGGCGGTATTCCGCCGGCATGTCGGGCGCCGGATTCGGGTTGTCGGAGATCAGCTTGTTGTTGGCGTACTTGAGCTCGAGTTCCGAGACCGAGGTGTCGAAGCGCTCCACCAGCGGCATGCCGGCCTTGGCGAAGGCCGACATGGCCATCAGCGAGGCGCCCTGCGTCAGCTTGCGGCCGGAACCGTCGGCCTCGGCCTTGCCGGTGTAGTCGGCGATCCGGCCGATGGCGATCCGCGGGGCGGCGATGCTCGCGCTGCGCCCGTAATTGGCCAGGCACACCAGCGCCGCCGAATAGGGCGTCGGGTTGGCCGTGACCGTGGCGTTGCCGATGGGATGGGCGTAGTTGCCGCTGGGCCCGGCGACCGGCGAGACGCAGCCGGCGAGCGCCAGAGAGGCGACCGAGACCAGCGCGGCTGCGCGGAACACGCGATTACTCACCATTGCCGACCCCTGCGTTCAGATTCGAGTTCGCCGAGACGTTCCCAGTGTTGGTCTGGGTCGAATTGACGATGACGGTGTTGTTGGAACCCTGCGTCACGACGACGAGGTTGTTGCCGACGGCGCTGGCGTTGCCGCCGACGGCGCCCACGCCGGCGAAGGCGTCGGCCGCGCCCGAGGCGCGGGAGAAGCTCGACTGGTCCTCGCCCGAGAGGATCAGGCCGTCGACGATCACCCGGTTGCCGTTGGCGTCGCGGGTGGTGACGTCCACCGGCCGGTTCTCCTGGCCGCTCACGCGTCCGTAACCGGCATTGTGCTCGGCGGAGTTCGTCGACATGAATTGCGCATGAGCCTGGCCTGCGAGGCCCAGGGATGCGAGGGCGGCCAACCAGACGAGGCGCGACGCGGCGGGCGAGGCTGCGACCATGAAACGACGAACTCCCGCGGGCGAATCCACAAGCTCCGGCCGCGCACGAACGTCGCGCATCAACCGGATCGTTCCCACTTAAGCCGCAGCAACCCTCGCGATTTGGTTAAGACCGCTCGCGCAGCCCGAGGAATAGATGCCCTTCGACACCGAGACGCCTCGCGACGCGGCCCGCCAGCCGGTGTTCAACGCGCCCTGGCCGGCGCTGGCGCTGACCGGGATCATCGTCGGCGGCTACCTGCTGCAGGGTTTCTTCCCCATGGAGGAGGTGGTGCGGAACGGCGCCTTTTCGGCCGCGGCGCTGGAAGAAGGCCGCTGGCAGACGGCGGTGACCGCGCTGTTCCTGCACGGGAGCTGGCCGCATGCGCTGATGAACGCCGGCTTCGCCCTGGCGTTCGGCACGCCGGTGGCGCGCTGCCTGGGCGTGCGCCCCGCGGGCGTGGGGATGTTCATTCTCTACTATCTGGTGTGCGGGGTGCTGGCGAACCTGGCGTTCGCGGCGTTGCACCCGGGGGACCCGACGCCGCTGGTGGGCGCGTCCGGCGCCGTCTCCGGCCTGATGGCGGGCGCCGCGCAACTGATCGCGGGCCGCGGGCGGCCGGGGCCGATCCTCAGCGCGCCGGTGATCGGCATGGGCGCGGGCTGGCTGGCGGTGAACCTCTTGGTGGCGTTCACGGGAATAGCGCCTGGGGCGAACGGGGCGATCGTGGCCTGGGAAGCTCATTTGGCGGGCTTCGCGGCGGGCCTGCTGCTGTTCAGGCCGGCGGCGTGGGCCGTCCGGCGCTCATGACGCTCTGTTGCATTGATCGGAAAGCCGTTCTGAGCGAGTCTTCCTCCACAAAAGGGAGGGAAAACCCCCGGACGTTGGGAGGATGCGTGCATGCTGGTGTCTCAGATACTGAAGAGTAAGGGCGATCTGGTCTTCACGGCCACGCCCACGGAGACGGTGGCCGCCGTGGCGGCCTTGCTTCATTCCAGGCGGGTCGGCGCCTTGGTGGTGCTGGACGCCGAGCAGGTGGTCGGCATCGTCTCCGAGCGCGACATCGTCCGCATCGTCGCTGAGCGCGGC